>Ga0115002_10005305_pt1 | contig 15250 bp, 12 predicted proteins | sample ArcticOcean_MG_C_8_FD_89576 | JGI IMG/M metagenome (GOLD analysis project Ga0115002, IMG submission 89576) | Marine microbial communities from western Arctic Ocean - ArcticOcean_MG_CB11_86 | ecosystem: Environmental > Aquatic > Marine > Oceanic | place: Arctic Ocean: Canada Basin | collected... | reverse complement strand
CCGTGTCGGAGCTGATCTTCGATCCCGGAAAATCAATCATGATGCATCTGTCGAAGTTGGGCCGAAGGTCCTCTTTTGGCTGACACCATCTCCGTGCATCTGATATCCTCTCGCTCAGGCAATCTTGGCCAATTATCTCATATGGTTACAAAGATTCCTGCCTCTTTTTGTTCTGTTCCGCCGCATTATGTGGGATTGAGAATTCTAAGATTATTAATAGGACAGCGTCTAGAAAAACCCTTAGCCCCGGATGCGGGCTCCAAAATGATTTTCAAGATCTTTCACGATATCCCAGAACAATTTATCGACTTCCGCGTCGTTCAACGTCCGCTCAGGGTCTCGAAAAACAAAGGAATAGGCAAGACTTTTCTTGCCAGCGGCCAGCAGTGCGGCATCTTGATAGATATCGAATAACGTGGCCGAATTGAGCAAATCGCCCCCGGAGGCCTTAAGGTGCTCGCTGACCGAGCCATGAGACACATCCTCGCCGACCACAATCGCCAGATCCCGTAGGCTCGCCGGAAAGCGCGGAACAGCCTGAAGACGCCGAGGAAGCGGCTTAACCGCGGCAAAAACATCCAGATCCAACTCAAATACGTACAAACTCTGGCGAATCCCCCATGAATCGAGAGTATTTTTTCCCAGACTACCGATAACCCCGACCCGGTCGCTCCCCGACAAAACAATCGCGGACGAGAGGAGATTATACGGCGAGCCCTCGTCCAGGAGTGGGGAGAACTCGAATTCGGGCACCCGAAGTTGAAGGCGCACCCGCTCAAGCGCCCCTTTTAGATCGAAAAGCCGACCGGGAATCTCCGCCTCTCCTCCCGGAGATTTACCATCAGGCCAAAGGGCCTCCGGCGAAGAATCCGATATAAGGGCAGCAACGCGGCGCACCTCGGTGGGAAGCTTCTCGCCTGCCCTTCGGTGATAGGTTCTGCCAATTTCAAATATCCGGAGCTCTTCCACCCCCCGGTTCAGATTCATCTCGGCGTTGCCGATGAGGCCGGCGAGTAGTGTCGTTCGCATCACATTCATCTCAATGCTAATCGGATTCTGGAGAGGAATCATATCGTCGCCAGCATTTCCTAGTTTTTCGAGGCCCAACTGGCTCACGAAGCTGTAATTGAGTGCCTCGCAGTAGCCAGCGGAAATCATCGACTCCCGGATTTCTTTCTCGAATCTGTTGAGAACAGGGGGCCGCTCAGGCGGCACCGAAGTCGCCGGTAGCCGGGAAGGGATTTTTTCATACCCGATACGGCGGGCCAGCTCTTCTATTAAATCGATCTCCCGCTCGATATCGTGGCGAAAAAGCGGAACATCAACATCCAGGGCGCTGCCATCCACCTCTTTGACGGCCATTCCAAGCGCCTCGAGCCCCTGACGCACATCAGAGGGGCCAACCTTAATCCCCAGAAGCTCTGAAGCCCGCTCCGTCCTCAGGCGGACGGTGATCGGCGCCGCCGGGGTCGGATGAACGTCCACCGCCCCCCCGGCTATCTGGCCGCCGCCGGTCTGCCGGATGAATTCAACGGCCCAATCGGCCGCCCGCCGAGTACCCTCCGGGTCTATCCCTCTCTCGAAGCGATAGGACGCCTCGGTGCTGATGTTCAGACTTCTTCGGGTGGCCCGGATGGTCGAGGGCGCGAAATACGCGCTTTCGAGAAGAATGTCCTCGGTGTCGTTGTTTATCTCGGAATTCTGGCCGCCCATGACGCCCCCAATGGCCACCGGTCGCTCGGCATCACAGATCATCAGATCCGCCTCGCTCATCTGCCGCTCTAGGCCGTCCAGGGTGGTGAAAGGACCGTCATCCTTCTTCCAGCGGCGTACGACGATTTTTCGCCCGGCAAGGGTCGCGATGTCGAAGGCGTGAAGCGGCTGGCCCAGAGAGAGCATGACGTAATTCGTCACATCCACCACATTGCTGATTGGGCGCATACCAGCCGCCCGGAGGCGCTGCTGCATCCAGGCCGGCGAGGGACCGATACGAACCCCCTGGATGACTCGGGCGACATAACGCGGACATTTATCTGTATCAAGAATTTCCACCCCGCAGAGGGCATCAGCACTCTCTCCGAGCGCTTCCTCAACTTCCACGGGGGGGAGTTTCAGAGGCTGCCCCAAAATGGCTGAAACCTCTCGTGCCACGCCTATCAACGAGAGACAATCCCCGCGGTTCGGCGTGACGCTGATTTCGAGAATCACGTCATCCAACCCAAGGACCGGCCCCGCGCTGCCACCCGCCCCTAAAGACGGATCAAGAACGATGATGCCGGAGTGATCGTCGCCAATCTCGAGTTCTCGCTCAGAGCAGAGCATCCCCTCGCTCTCCTCGCCACGAATGCGTGCGGGCTTGATTTCCATGCCCCCGGGCAGCGTAATGCCCGGCGGTGCGAGAACCACCTTTTGCCCCGCCGCCACGTTTGGCGCCCCACACACTATCTGGCGCTCCCCCTCGCCGTCATGAACCCGGCAGAGTTTGAGTTTATCGGCGTTCGGGTGCTTTTTCGCTGACAGGACCTCGGCCACGAGCAGGCGATCAAGATTTTTGCCCGACCGCTCGATAACCTCGGCTTCGAGCCCGTTCATCAGCAAATCATGAGCGAGTCGCCCAGGAAGAGCGGGATCGGAAAGATCAAGATCGATATACTCAGAGAGCCATTCCAGACTAAGGAGCATTTTTTCTCTTCTTGTCGTCTATATAAAATAAAGTGTCATCGTTATTCCGAGACACACCTAAAACTGCTGGAGCATTCGAACATCATTCTCGAAGAACATACGAATATCGCTGATGCCGTAGCGGAGCATTGCCACCCGCTCGACGCCTATGCCCCACGCGAAACCGCTCCACGCCTCGGGGTCATATCCCACCGCCTCGAACACCGCAGGATCGACCATTCCCGCCCCCAGCACTTCAAGCCACCGCCCGTCCGCGAGATGATCGCACGCGATATCAACCTCCGCGCTGGGCTCGGTGAATGGGAAAAAGCTGGGCCGCAGCCGGATGCGGAATTCCGGGCCAAAAATTTCATGAACAAATGTTTCAAGCGTTCCCTTGAGATCAGCGAAAGAAAGACCCTTGTCCACGTACAGGCCTTCAATTTGATGAAACATAGGCGAGTGGGTGACGTCAGCATCGCACCGGAACACCTTGCCGGGCGCTATGATTTTCACGGGGGGCTTCACCATTTCCATCACCCGTATTTGCACAGGCGAGGTGTGGGTCCGTAAAAGAACATCATCGGATATATAGAAAGTGTCCTGCATGTCACGGGCGGGATGGTCCCGGGGAATGTTCAGTGCCTCGAAATTATAGCTATCCAACTCAATCTCGGGCCCCTCGGCCACCGTGTATCCCAACCGGGAGAGAACCTCGACGATATCCTCCATCGTCTGAATAAGCGGGTGCTTGTGTCCCAGGGGCTGAGAGCGCCCCGGCACCGTTAGATCAACTCTGGGCCCGCTCACGGTGCCTGCCTCCTCGAAATTGCTCGAATCACCGGAGACTTCCACCAAGCCGAACAGCAGCAACTTGCCGCCCTCATTCTGAATCTCGGACTCGATAGCCTCCCGAATGGCGGCCATATCTCCTTGCTTATAGGCGGCGAGAGTTTTCTCGATAAGCCCCTTGAGGCGATTGGCCACGGGTCCGACAACCCGTTTTTGCTCCGGGGGGAGATCCTTGAGACTCTTGGTCACTTCGGTCAGGCGTCCCCCTTTTCGCCCCAGATAGCGAATTCGGATATCATCGGCCTCGGCCTCGCTCGCCACCTTGGAGATAGCGCGAAGCGCCTCGCGCACAAGATCATGAAGTTCGAGTTCCGTGGTCATGACGCTCCCAGATTTCCTGCACAAGGTCCATACAAAAAAAGCTCCGCCCTTGCGGACGGAGCCTGGAATATCTTTTGGGCCAACTGATTCCTAAGCGGCTGTCCGGGCAATCTCCACTAGCTTGGAAAACGCGGGGGGATCGGAAATCGCCAGTTGGGCGAGAATCTTGCGGTTCACTTCCACGCCCGCCTTGCTCAGACCGTTGATGAAGCGGCTATAGTTCATACCCTCCAGACGGGCGGCGGCATTGATGCGCACATTCCAGAGTCGACGGAACTCGCGTTTCCTGTTCCGGCGATCTCGGTAGGCGAATGACATGCCCCGGATAACGGTTTCCTTCGCGGAGCGGTACCGTTTCGAGCGCGCCCCGCGATTCCCTTTTGCCAACTTGAGGAGTCTTTTGTGGCGCTTGCGGCCAGCTACATGTCCTGTTGAACGGGGCATATCCTTAATACCTCAAACAAAGTGAAAAGCGGGGCTAAAACCTTCACACCCCGGCAAATTGGCCTAAATCGCCCTCTAATTTCAACGCGCCGGAATATACCCGTTGCCCCCGCCTTCTGCAAGCCTTCGCCGCCTAAGCCGAAAATCCATATGGGGAGAGAGACAATGGAAATGTAACCCATTGAATTAAAAGTCAATAAATGTCTCTAAAGATACGGAAGCAATTTCTTAACAAGACCCCGATCCGCATTCGATACGAACCCCGTACGGCGCATTTCCCGCTTTCGCTTGGTAGTCTTCTTCGTAAGAATATGGCGTCTGTGCGAGTTATTCCGCTTGATTTTACCCGTTCCCGTGACCTTGAAGCGCTTGGCCGCACCCCGGTTTGTTTTAAGCTTCGGCATCAGTTTTCCCTTCCTCGAGATTTTGCTCATCCACCGGCTCCGGGGAGCTTTCAGCAGATTCCACACTCATATCTTCGACCGCCTCATTGAGGCTATCGGCCAGGGGCGCCGTCAGGACACCCTCTTCCCCATCCACGGGTACTCTTTTATCAGACTTCCCCTTATCTCCGCCACTCTCCTGGAGCTTCGCAGCGGCCTTGTTCGGCGCCAGAACCATCGTCATGTTCCGCCCCTCAAGTAGGGGATTCTGCTCTATGGTGCAAATTTCCATCAAATCGTTCGCCACACGGTCAAGAAGTTTCCGGCCAAGATGGGGATGAGTCACCTCCCGCCCGCGGAACATGATCGTCACTTTCGCCTTGTTGCCATCGAGCAAAAAGCGCTCGGCATGGTTTTTCTTGAATTCATAGTCGTGCTCATCAATTTTGATCCGCATCTTAACTTCCTTAAGCTCAACTATCTTCTGGCGCTTCTTGGCTTCCTTGCCTTTTTTCTGTTGCGAGTATTTATATCGTCCGTAATCCATTATTTTGCACACAGGCGGGTCGGAGTTCGGCGCCACCTCGACTAGATCGAGGAACCGGTCCTCGGCGGCCTTAACGGCATCGTCAATCGAAAGTATTCCCATTTGCTCGCTTTCTTCGTCAATAACTCGCACCTCGGGAACACGGATATCGTGGTTAACACGCGGACCCGTTACGGTCGGGCTGATGTCCCTGCGGCGCGATCGAAGAACCATATTAAATCTCCCCCGGGGAATGGGAACGAGCGTCTACATTCGATTGAATTTGCTTCATCGCTTCCTCCAAAGATATGGATCCAATATCGCCCTGGCCGCGAATTCTCATCGCAACCTCTCCGGACTCGGCTTCCCTCGCACCAACAATAAGCATGTAGGGAACCTTTTCCAGTTGTGCTTCTCTGATTTTCTTTCCAATTTTCTCGTTACGTAAATCTGAATCGACGCGCAGGTACGCGCCCCGCAGCGTTTCGACGACCTGTTTCGCGAAAGGAATCTGATCGTCCGTGATTGTCATGACTTTCGCCTGAACGGGCGCCAGCCAAGTCGGGAAAGCGCCTGCATAGTGTTCAATCAAGCTGCCGACAAATCGCTCCATCGAGCCAAGCACGGTGCGGTGAATCATCACGACTAGGTGGCGGTCGCCATCAGCCCCGACATACCGGAGGTCGAACCGCTTGGGCAGGTTGAAGTCGAACTGGATCGTGGGTCCCTGCCAGCCGCGGCCGAGCGCATCGAGCATCTTGATATCGATCTTAGGTCCGTAGAACGCCGCCTCCCCCTCAATACGTTTATAGGGAATTTGGCGAGACTCAAGAGCTCTTTTCAAAGCTTCCTCGGCGGCAGCCCAGTCTTCCTTGGTTCCCGCGTATTTCTCAAAATTCTCCGGATCGTGGACCGAGAGTTCTATCTCGAAATTCTTGTAGCCAAAGCTCTCTAGCATGAACTGCGCCAGATCGATAACTTTAATCACCTCGTCCTCGGCCTGCTCCGGGGTGCAGAAGATATGTGCATCGTCCTGGGTGAAGCCCCGGACACGAAGCATTCCGTGGAGCACGCCACTTCGCTCATATCTATAGACTGTACCCATCTCGGCCAGCCGGTAGGGGAGATCGCGGTAGCTGCGTGTATCTTCTTGATAAATAAGAATATGGCCCGGGCAATTCATGGGTTTAAGCACGTACTCCTGATCATCGATATTCAGGACATACATATTTTCCCGATAATAATCGTAGTGTCCCGATATCTTAAAAAGTTCGTCCCGCGCAATATGCGGGATCGTGACCAACTGATAACCACGCTTGGTGTGCTCATCTTCCCAGAAACGCTCGATGGTTTTACGGACAAGATTCCCTTTCGGCTGCCAGTAAATCAGGCCCGGCCCCGCATTTTCATCTACAAGGAACAGGCCAAGTTGCTTACCCAGCACACGATGATCCCTAGCCTTCGCTTCCGTTAGTCTTTTCAGGTGGGCATCGATTGACTCGCGCTCGGGATAGGCGGTGCCATAGATCCGCTGGAGCATCTTGTTTTTTTCATTGCCCCGCCAATAAGCACCGGCGACACTGAGTAATTTGAAGTGCTTGAGTTTAGCGGTCGAGGACATATGCGGACCGCGGCATAGATCGACAAAATCCCCCTGCTGGTAAGTCGAGATGACCTCCCCCTCTGGAAGCTCGTTGATCATTTCAATTTTATAGGGCTCGCTGCGCTTCTCGAACAGTTTGAGGGCGTCAGCGCGCTCGAGTTCCTCGCGCTTGATGGGAAATCCGCGCTTGGCGAGTTTCGACATCCGCTTTTCGATTTCAGTGAGATCATCTGGCGTAAAAGTACGATCAGTATCGATGTCGTAATAAAAGCCACTATCGATGGAGGGACCAATGGTGAGCTGGACGCCGGGGAAAAGCTCCAACACCGCCTGGGCCATGAGGTGGGCCGTGCTGTGGCGCAGAACCTCCAATCCCTCGGCGGTGTCAAGTGTTACATACTCGACCGAAGTGCCAGGTGGTACGGCGCTGCTCAGATCGACAACCTTACCATCGATCTTGAGGGCGACTGCGTCTTTGGGCGGATTATTTAAATCAGATCTAACAGCCATATTTTAGTGGCTACGCCAAAAGTTCCTCTGCATGAGAAAAAGAAAACCGGCTCACAAACATTCAACCAATCAGCTATAAAATGGTAGGCGCGGGCGGTTTCGAACCGCCGACTTCTTGCGTGTCGAGCAAGCGCTCTACCCCTGAGCTACGCGCCTTTGTTTTTTCATCCAAGTAAATCATAAGAAAGCGCCACATCAATTGTCAATGGCGATGACATCATATACCACGGAACTACTTCCTATGTATGGGAATTCCACCACCTAAACAACTATCTGGTTCTGCGAACAGCCACTCCGCCCCCCTTTTTCGAGCTAGCGCCAGGGGACTTCGGAACGGGGGGGGGCCTCCGCTTTGCTCCCACCTCGATCATTGAACCCACCCGCTTGTTCTTGATATCTGATTTTGGCAGCGAGGAAACTCGTTTTCTGCCAGATAGAGGGAGAAGACAATTTTCCACGACCTGCTCGACATTATCCACAAAATGAATTTTGATGCCGAGGGGCGTTTCCGCCTCCAGTTCCACAACGTCTTTTCGGTTCTCCTCGGGAAGAATCACCTCTGGGATGCCACCACGCCTCGCAGCCAGCAACTTCTCCTTAACGCCTCCGATGGGAAGCACACGTCCCCTGAGGGTAATTTCTCCGCTCATCGCGATGTCGTGGCGGACCTTTCTGCCACTCAGGGCGCTGACCAACGCCACCGCCATCGTAATACCAGCAGAAGGCCCGTCCTTTGGAATCGCCCCCTCGGAAAAATGAATATGAATATCCTTTTTTTCGTAGAAATTGATCGGAACACCATATTTTTTCGGATGCGAGCGAAGCCAGGAAATAGCGGCTCGGGCACTTTCTTTCATCACATCGCCCAGCTTCCCGGTAAGTATCAACCCGCCCTTTCCAGGAAAAACACTTACTTCCATTGGAAGAAGCACCCCTCCCATGGATGTCCAGGCCAGGCCAGTGGCCACCCCCACCCCGGCCAGGGTTTCGGGACGATCAGGGGCATAACGGCGAGCGCCGAGATATTTCTCCAGGGTCTCCGGCTTCACCGCTACCAATTTGCCTTGGCTCGGGCACTTGGACTTGCCACCTTTTCGGCTTTTTGACACCTTGGCCTTCCCAACGGAACTTTCAACCAGATTACGCGCAACTTTCCGGCAAATATTCCCAAGAGTCCTCTCCAGATTACGCACACCGGACTCGCGGGTATATTCGTGAATGACACGAAGAGTGGCGTCATCAGAAATCTGAATTTTACTTTTCTTAAGACCGTTTTCCCCACGCTGCTTGGGAATGAGAAAACGCTTGGCTATCTCCAGCTTCTCTTCCTCAGTATATCCGTCGAGGCGAATCACCTCCATCCGGTCGAGGAGCGCTGGCGGAATAACGTCGGTCGAGTTCGCTGTCGTGATGAAAAAGACCTGACTGAGGTCATAATCCACTTCGAGATAGTGGTCGTTGAAATTCTTGTTTTGCTCGGGATCGAGCGCTTCGAGCAGGGCTGAGGCCGGGTCGCCTCTGAAGTCCGCCCCCATTTTGTCGATCTCGTCCAGAAGAAAAACGGGGTTCCTGGTGCCCGATTTTTTCATCGTCTGGATGATTCTCCCCGGCAGGGCGCCGAGATAGGTCCGTCGATGACCCCTGATCTCGGCCTCGTCCCGAACGCCCCCAAGAGAAACACGGATGAACTTCCTGCCCAACGCGTTCGCAACACTCTTGCCAAGCGATGTCTTACCAACACCCGGAGGCCCGACAAAACACAAAATCGGTCCACGAATTTTTTTATTCAATACCTTGACGGCAAGATGCTCGAGTATTCTTTCTTTAACCTTCTTCAATCCGAAATGCTCGTTTTCAAGAATCTTTGATGCCTCTTTAAGATTATTCCGGTCTCGGGTCTTACTCGCCCAGGGAATTTCAAGCAGCCACTCGACATACGTTCTGACCACGGAGGCTTCCGGTGAAAGCGGAGTCATCATTTCAAGGCGACTTATTTCTTTCTCGACCTTCTCGGAAACCTCCTTTGGTAGATGAGTCTCCCGAGCCTTTTGCCGAAGCTCCTCGCCGTCTTCGGCCATCCCATAGGAGTTGCCTAGCTCCTTTTGAATCGCCTTGAGTTGTTCGGTCAGATAAAACTCTTTTTGATTTCGGTTCATCTGACGCCGGGCACGCGAGCGTACCTTGCGCTCCACCTTGAGAAGTTCAATCTCCTGACCAATCAATGAGGTGAGGGCCTTGATTCTGTTTGCCGGATCAAAAATCTCCAACAAGCGCTGCCTTTCGGAGGTATTGATGGGAAGGTTCGCGGCCACGGCATCCGCTATGGCCGAGGGATTCCCCAGTTCCTCGATGGCTGCATACACCTCATGGGGAATTCGTTGGTTAACGCGAAGATAGTCCTCAAAGAGGGCCATCAACCCTCGGCATCGCGCCAGAAGTTCGGAGGACTCATCCTTCGATTCATCAATTGGCCTGACATTGGCCCAGAAGGAATCGCCCTCGAAGTAATACTCGTTTACATGGCAACGAGAGACCCCCTCAAGCAACAACTTGATGGTCCCGTCACTCAGCCTCATTATCTGGAGTATCTCGGCTTCGGTGCCTATTTGATAAAGGCCTTCGGGCTCCGGGTCCTCGTCGCGTGCATCGCGCTGCGCGACCAGCAACAACTTAGTCGCAGAGGGGGGCAAAGACTCTACGGTGAGCAGTGCCCGGCCCTTGGCCACGAAAATTGGAGTAGAAACGTGAGGGAAGAGAACGACATCCCTTAACGGGACGCATGGAAGGGCATACGAATCGGTACTCACAAATTCCTCATTGCCTGCATACAACCCCACCCGCGTAAAGAGGAGAAATTCAAAATTTAGCTAGCCTTCTCATAGACCAGAATGGGTTTTTCCTTACGGTGAACAACATTTTCGTCGATGACGATTTCTTTCACATCCGCCGTAGAAGGCAAGTCAAACATTGTCTCCAACATGATGTCTTCAATGATTGAGCGTAGCCCCCGGGCACCCGTTTTGTGAGCAAGCGCAAGTGTGGCGATCTCTTTGAGCGCACCATCGGTAAAGCGAAGGGTGGCATCCTCGAATTCCACCAGCTTGCAGAACTGCTTCACCAGGGCATTGCGTGGCTCGGTGAGAATTTTCACCAAGGCTTCCTCGTCCAACTCGTTCAGCGTGGACAGAACAGGGAGGCGACCGACAAATTCGGGAATCAAGCCGTACTTAAGCAAGTCCTGGGAAGTCACCTGTGAAAGCGTCTCGCTCATCGTCTCATCGTCCTGCAATTTCAACTCAGCCCCGAAACCCAGACCACGACGGCCCACGCGATTCCGGATAATCGAATCCAGACCGACAAAGGCCCCGCCGCAAACGAAGAGAATGTTGACCGTATCCACCCGGAGAAACTCCTGATGCGGGTGTTTACGACCGCCCTGAGGCGGCACGTTGGCGATGGTGCCTTCGATGATTTTCAGCAACGCCTGCTGGACGCCCTCGCCCGAAACGTCACGGGTAATTGAAGGATTCTCGCTCTTGCGGCTAATTTTATCGATCTCGTCGATATAGATAATGCCTCGCTCGGCACGGGGCACATCGTAATCAGCCGCCTGTAGTAGTTTGAGAATAATGTTCTCTACATCCTCTCCGACGTAACCCGCCTCAGTGAGCGTGGTCGCATCCACGATGGCGAAGGGAACATCGAGAATCCGCGCCAGTGTTTGCGCCATGAGGGTTTTGCCCGAGCCTGTCGGGCCAACTAAAAGAATGTTGCTCTTTTGAAGTTCCACTTTATCGAGGTCAGCGCGCGAGTCTATGCGCTTATAGTGATTGTAGACCGCCACCGAGAGGATTTTCTTCGCGCGATCTTGGCCGATTATGTGATCGTCAAGTATGGCCTTTATCTCCACGGGCTTGAGGAGTTTCTTGGCCTCGCGCTTCCGCTCCTCGTTCCACTCCTCTATCATGATTTCGTTGCAAAGCTCTACACACTCATCACAGACATAAACCTGGGGGCCGGCGATGAGCTTCCTCACCTCCTCCTGACTTTTTCCACAGAACGAACAACAAAGCGTGTCGCCCTTATCGGTCTCTTTTTTGGCCATATTCTCCTACTCCAAAAACCGGGAACTAATCCAACGGAGTGCACCGACAATTCCACATCACCCGAAGGCAAATGAAGATCGAAAGCAACTCAAGCCAAAGATTACTTCGTTATTTATCGTCCTCTTTGTCCTTTTTCTCAACACCCGAACCGTTTTGAGATTTTTCCGCCCTAGAAACAATCACTTCGTCAATAAGGCCGTAGTCCTTGGCCTGCTGGGCACTCATGAAATTGTCCCGGTCGGTATCTTTGATAATAGTTTCTATATCCTGGCCCGTACACTTCACGAGGATACCGTTTAGCTCATCACGCATGCGGAGAATTTCCCGGGCATGAATGTCAATATCCGAGGCCTGCCCCTGGACGCCAGCCAGCGGCTGATGGATGAGAATACGCGAATTGGGAAGGGCGAGTCGCTTGCCCGTAGCACCCGCCGTCAAAAGCAGTGCACCCATACTGGCGGCCTGACCGATGCAGATGGTCGATACATTCGGCTTGATGTACTGCATCGTGTCGTAGATACCGAGGCCTGCAGTAACGGAGCCGCCCGGGCTGTTGATGTACATCGAAATGTCCCGGTCAGGCTCATCGGCCTCGAGGAAAAGCAACTGGGCCGTCACAACGTTGGCGACATGATCGTCAATCGCCGTACCCAGAAAAATGATTCGATCTTTGAGGAGGCGGCTATAAATATCGTACGCTCTCTCGCCTCGGCTGGTTTGCTCCACTACCATAGGGATAAGTCCCACAACGAGCCCCTTTCCTTCCTACTCCGGATTATTGGATTCTTCGATTTTTTCCTGAGCGCCGCCCTCCGGGGCGGCCTCTGCAATCTTTATCTCTATCTTGGCCTGCTCATACAACCAATCAACCACCTTATTATAGTTGATATTTTTGATTAGCGAAGCCATGCCACCCATCGTTTCCATCCGCTCTTTGAGTTGATCGGGCTCCATCTGATAGCGGGTGGCCAGACCGGCGATATGGGCGTCAATTTCCTCGGGGCTGGCGACAATTTCCTCCTGCTCGCGAATCCGGTCAATCAGAATCATCTGGCGGACACGCTCCTCGGCCTGAGGCAGGATGCTTTCCCGCATCTGCTCCCGCTGGCCCGATGTAATCTCGAGATTCGGATTCTCCTGCCGCGCCTGCTCCTCGTATTCCCTTATACGCTCATCTGCCTCCGAGTTGATGAGCGTGGTGGGCAGATCGAACGTATGCATTTCCACCAACTTGGAAAGCAGAATGGAAGTTCCATGCTGGCGCGACATCGATTCCGCCTGCGCATCGATCTCTTTTTTGACCTGCCCGCGAAGCTCGTCGACCGTGGAAAGACCGCCGCCGAGCGTTCGGACGAATTCATCGTTCAACTCAGGTGGGTGTGGCTCCTTGATGCTCTTGATCTTCACGTGAAAGCGCAAACTCTTTCCCGCAAGATTTGGCGGCCCGCCTTCGGGGATATCGACCTCGAAATCCTTTTCCTCACCCGCCTTCATCCCGAGAATCGTATCCTCAAGCTCTTTCTCGTTCCGACCACCGCCCAGGAGTAGCGACTCGTTTTCCCTCTGAGTGTCCGGCACCAGCGTTTCCCCGTCGAAACCCTCGATGTCGAATGTAACGTAATCCTCCTCCTTCGCGGCCCGATCAACATCCTCGTAGGTGGCTGCCTGCATAAGGAAACGATCAACCTGCTCCTGAACCATCTCCTCGGTGACGGTGGTTTTCGGGACCTCAAGTTCAATGCCCTTGTATTCGCCCAATTCGTAAGGCGGGATGACTTCGACGGTCGCCTTGTAGGTCAGGTCGGACGATTCGTCATCGTTGTTGATGTCAGTGACATTCGGCTCACCGACCAAGCGCATCCCCTTTTCCTCGAGCAACTCCACATACGAAGTCGAAATAACGCGGTTGACGACTTCGGCTTGCACTTCCTCGCCGTAGTGCAGCTCAAGTATCCGGCGGGGAACCTTCCCCTTCCGGAATCCCTTGATTTTCACCTGGCCCGCTAGACGGGCGTATGTGCGGTTCACTTCTTTCACCACCTCATCGCGCGGAACGGCGACTTCGAGGCGCTTGGTGCATTCGTCGATATCGGTAATGGTCGATGTCATGTTTTTCTCTGAAAATCCTTTATGAAGAAGATCGGAAACAAACTCTGTTGAGGAAAAACAAGCCCCGCAGAGCAGAGAGTGGGACAATCTAGAGCGATGGTGCGAAGGGGGGGACTCGAACCCCCATGCCCTAAGGCACTGGATCCTAAATCCAGCGCGTCTACCAGTTCCGCCACCCTCGCCCAAATTCCCTTTGCAGCGAAGCGAGGCACCCGGCCGCCAAGGGAGTTTACTTTATTTACACAGCGGATGGGCGTCAAATCCCCCCGGTCCTCAACATGCGAGGCTTTCCATTAACACAAAACCGCCCGGCTAAAGCCAGGCGGCGCGTCGTGGCGGGCCGGGGACACGTCCCTGCCCAGCATGTGTTTTACTCGCAGACTTCCTCGATAAACGCGTAGGCGTTGTGGGCGTGAATGGACTCAAAATTCTCCACTTCTACACTTATCCATTTAATTCTATTTTCCTTACGTAGTCTTAGCGCCACCTCTCGAACCATGTCCTCGACAAATCTTGGATTATCAAAGGCCTTTTCGGTCACGAATTTCTCATCCTCGCGCTTGAGAACCGGATATAGATCGCAACTCGCAGCCTCCTCGACCAGTTCAACCAACTCCTCGATCCATAGCTCACCCTCGAAGCGGACCTTCACATTCACATTGCCCCGCTGGTTATGCGCCCCTCTGTCCGAGATTTCCTTCGAGCAGGGACAGAGCGTCGCTATTGGTACGCCTACGCTGAGCACAAAATCGCTCGATTCACCGAGAGAGGCCTCAAAACCACAGTCATAGACCATCATGCCGGGCGCGCCTGTGACAGGGGCTTTTTTTTCCATGAAATAGGAGAACGTCACCATGAAATACGCAGTTTCCGCCTCGAGCCGCTCTCGAATTTCCCTTAAAATCCCGGGTAAACCCTCAACACTGATTCCCCCCCGGTGCTCATTGAGCACCTCGAGAAACCGGCTCATGTGGGTTCCCTTGAAGTGATGGGGTAAATCGACGTACATACTGATCGTGCCAACCGTATGCTGCGCCTCGTTCGATCGGTCTTTCACGGTGATCGGGTAGCGGATATCCTTCACCCCCACCTTGTCAATACGAATATTTCTTTCATCCGAACTCGCCTGAACATCAGCCAGCCCCTCGGAAACATCTACCATTTCGGGTAACTCTCCTATGTAATAACCAAAGCGATTTCAGTGCCCCAGATTTAGTAATCGGCGGCGGTCAATCTCGGCCATTTTCTCCGAGACAGCCCGAGCAAGGTCGATACCCCGCTCGTTGGCATAATTCATAATCGCTATTAGTACATCCGCCGCCTCATCGACATAATCGGCCTCATCGGCAACGGTACCCTTCCACTCCTTTTTTTCGAGATTGGCAAGCTCCCCTGCCTCCCCGCATAGCTCCAGCGCAAAAAACCGAGGTTCCCGATCCGGAAAAACCGCCCGCTGGTACGCCAGAAACTCCTTCTGGAGCGCCTCGAGCCCCGTATAGGATCGCGGAAGGAGGGTTGAACTGTCGTCAGCCACTTATCCACCTTCCCCCAGACAGAATATCTCGATCTATCCACTCTCTCTCTGAGCGGAAACGAGCAGTTTCCCACCACGCCCCTTTCCCGTCAATGGAGAGGCGGGCAGCGCAATTTATAAGCCCCTTGGGTCCTTTTTCAACAATTGACGACTTCATACGATGGGGCCTACTCTGCGCCCCTCTTGGAGGACAACCCTGGG
>Ga0115002_10005304_pt1 | contig 15251 bp, 13 predicted proteins | sample ArcticOcean_MG_C_8_FD_89576 | JGI IMG/M metagenome (GOLD analysis project Ga0115002, IMG submission 89576) | Marine microbial communities from western Arctic Ocean - ArcticOcean_MG_CB11_86 | ecosystem: Environmental > Aquatic > Marine > Oceanic | place: Arctic Ocean: Canada Basin | collected... | reverse complement strand
TACAAAACGCCGCCACCCTACGTGACCCCAACGCCCATCATCAATCCCGGCCAACCCCCCAAGACCATTTGCCGCAGCCGGAGCCGTTTGCACGCAAAGTGCAATCGCTTATCATCGGACCACAGTGGCGTCCGCCACACTGATTTCGCGTTCGAAGAGGGCCTCCGAAGCCATGTCCACGCTCCCTAGCGACGCGCCGGAAACGGTCTACGTCGATACCGACACTGTCCGCTGCGATGGCGGAGATGCCGGCCACCCGTTGGTCTACCTCAACCTCACCAATGACGGTTGGATCGACTGCCCCTACTGCGACAAACGCTTCATCAAAGGTCCACCCCCCGCCGACACGGGCTGAGCCGCCGCGTCCCGTAGGGCGAAGGCGCTCTAGCAGCACAAACACTTGTGGATAACCCCCACCCCCGGGTGCACGCGCCCGCGGGCGCGTGGCAAGATGCCACCATGTCCCCAGCCAAAACCAGCGCCGACCCCACCACCCGCCGCCGCGTCTATTTGATCGACGGCTCGGGCTACATCTTCCGCGCCTACCACGCGCTACCGCCCCTCACGCGCAAGCGCGACAAGCTACCCGTCGGGGCCGTGGTCGGGTTTTCCAACATGCTCAACAAGCTCCTCGAGGATCACTTCGTCACGGGCGACGGCACGCACATCGCCGTCGTGTTCGACAAGGGCTCGGAGTCCTTCCGCAACAAAATTTTCAAAGACTACAAAGCCAACCGGGACGAAACGCCCGACGATCTCGCCCCGCAATTTTCCTATATCCGCGACGCCACCCGCGCCTTCAATGTCCCCGTCGTGGAAGAAGAAGGCTTTGAGGCCGACGACATTATCGCGACCTATGTCCGCGTCGCTCGCGAACACGGCGACGAAGTGGTCATCGTTAGTTCCGACAAAGACCTCATGCAACTTGTCGGCGGCCACATCACCATGTACGACCCGATGAAAGGCCGCGTCATCGGCCCCGACGAAGTGCACGAAAAATTCGGCGTCGGCCCCGAGCGCGTCATCGATGTCCAATCGCTCGCAGGCGATTCAGTCGACAACGTGCCCGGCGTGCCCGGCATCGGCATAAAAACCGCCGCCCTTCTGATCAACGAATACGGCGACCTCGACACGCTGTTGGCCCGCGCGTCTGAGATTAAGCAAAACAAGCGCCGCGAAAACCTCATCGAGTTTGCCGATCAAGCCCGCCTGTCGCGCGAGCTCGTCACCTTGCGCGAAGACTGCGCGGTGGATCACGCGCTCGACGACTTCACTTTCAAGACGCCCGAAGTCGATATCTTGTTGGGCTTTCTCGACGACATGGAATTCACCGCCATCGCCAAACGTGTGCGCGTGAAGTTCGGTGTTGATGGTGAAGTCGCGCCCCCACCTGCTGCTACGGCGGCGCCCGATCAGGCGCACTACACCGCCATCACCGATACGGCCGCGCTGCAAAAGCTCGCCGACCTCGCCACAGCGCGCGGCTGCCTCGCCATCGTCACGCACACCGCCGCCGGTCACCCCGTGCACGATCCCTTGGTCGGCATTGGCCTGTGTGTGGATCCCGGCCACGCCGCCTGGGTGCCACTCGCCAACACCGGCGAAAGCCAGCGAGATTTGCTAGACGGCCCCGCCGCCGAAGGCCCAGCCCTGCAACGCAATGATGTGCTGGCCGTGCTTAAACCGTTGTTGGAAAATGCCACCGTTCTCAAGGTCGGCCAAGACATCAAACGGGCCGCCCTCACGCTGGGCCGCCACGGCATCGCACTGAACCCGGTCGATGACACCATGGTACTGTCCTATGTGCTTGAAGGCGGGTTACACACGCACGACCTCAGCCGCATCGCGCCCGAATACTTGGACCGCCCCGTCATCGAGGTAAAAACCCTGCTCGGCACCGGCAAATCCGCCGTCACCTTTGCCGAGGTCGCACTCGATCAAGCCACCGCATTCGCGGGCGAAGAGGCCGACACCGCGTTGCGCCTGCACACCAAGCTCAAATCGCGCCTCGTCGAAACGTGCGTCGTGGGTGTCTACGAAACGCTAGACCGGCCGCTCATCCCCGTACTCGCGGATATGGAGCGCACCGGTATTATCGCCGACCCCAAAACCTTGCGCGCCATGTCGAAAGACTTCGAAGGCCGCCTCGGCGGGTTGGAAACCAAAATTTACAAACTTGCCGGCCGTGACTTCAACGTGGGGTCGCCCAAACAACTGGGCGAGATCTTGTTTGAAGACATGGGCCTCGAGGGTGGCAAAAAGGGTAAGGGCGGTGCCTGGGGCACCGGCGCCGAGGTGCTGGAATACCTCGGTGGGCAGGGAATTGAGCTGGCCGACAAAGTGTTGGATTGGCGGCAGCTCTCCAAACTCAAAAACACCTATACCGACAAACTCCCGGGCGAGATCAACTCGGAAACCGGGCGTATCCACACCACCTACGACATGGCTGTGGCCAACACTGGGCGGTTGTCGTCCAACGATCCCAACCTGCAAAACATCCCAATCCGCACTGAAGAGGGCCGCAAGATCCGCCAAGCCTTTGTGCCCGCCAAAGGGCACGTGCTGCTCTCGGCCGATTACTCCCAGATCGAATTGCGCTTACTCGCCCACATGGCCGACATCCCGCAACTCGACAAGGCCTTCAAAGACGGCATCGACATCCACGCCATGACCGCGTCGGAGGTCTTCGGGGTCCCAGTCGAAGGCATGGACCCCATGGTCCGCCGCCGCGCCAAGGCGATTAACTTCGGCATCATCTATGGCATCTCCGCCTTCGGCCTCGCCCGGCAGCTCAAAATTCCGCAAGGCGACGCACGCGATTACATCACGGCCTATTTCGAGCGCTTCCCCGGCATCCGCGGTTACATGGAAGAGCAAAAGGCGCTGTGCCGAGAAAACGGCTACGTCAGAACCCTCTTCGGCCGCCGCATCCATATCCCAGCCATCGCCGACAAAAATGGCGCCCATCGCGCCTTCGCGGAACGCCAAGCCATCAATGCGCCCTTACAAGGCGCCGCCGCCGACATCATCAAACGCGCGATGATCTTATTGCCGGGCGCCTTACAGAGCGCCAAGCTCGGCGCCAAAATGCTCCTCCAAGTCCACGATGAGTTGGTCTTCGAAGTTCCCCAGGCGCAGGCCGACGACACGACAGTGTTGGTCAAAAAGGTCATGGAAAACGCCGCCCAAGCCGTGAACCTCACGGTGCCCTTGGTGGTAGAGGCGGGTACTGGGCAGAACTGGGACGAGGCGCACTAGCCACTCCCGGTCACTCGTCACCCACCGTTATCCTGAGCCGGTCCTCATCGCCAGGGGAGGGACGCAATCCGCAGCCGCACGCGCAGAGCGAGCGGACGGGAATGGGGCCATCCAAGTATGGGGACCCCGGTCCCGCAGGGCCGTCACACAACGAGTGAGGTTTGTGAGATGAACGGTTCGCAGTGTCCTTCGGGACGCCTCACAGCGTGATGCGCCTCGGGATGAGCCGAGCGGCAGGGGTCAGCGCAAGGCGAGCCGTTCGCCCAACAGCCGACCGAACGTCACCGTGGGCCCGACGCCCATCCCCGACACATAGGCGTTGCCCATGACGCGGGTGTTGCCGATGAACTCACCCGCGGCAAACAGGTTGGGCACGGTGCGGCCGTCGGTGTCGAGAGCGTGCAAGTCGCCATCGACCGCGACCCCAGCCGGGCTCGGCATCGCGAACGCCACGGATTGGATCGCGTAGTATGGCGGGGTGTCGATCGCGCGCGGCAGGCTTTCGCGACCGAACGCGGTGTCATGGCGCATCGCTACCACTTGGTTGTAGTGGGCAATCGTGTTGGTAAAGCGGTCGGGTGCCACGCCCATCTTTTGCACGAGGTCGGCAATGGTATCGCCTTGCATATAACTAGGGTTGGAATCGATGAGTTGTTTCAGCGCGGCGTCGTTAGTCGCGGTAATCAGCGGCGCGTTCTGCCGAATTCCTTCGTCGAACACGATAAAGAACGTGAGGTTGTCTTGCGCATTCACAGCATGTTCGCGATGCGTTGCACTGGGGTGATCCTCGCGGGTAAAGCGCTCGCCCGACGTGTTCACCCAGATCTCCCACGGCGGGCGATCTTGTGGCACGGTGTTAAGCGCGAACGTCACCGACAACGGATCGTCCGGGTCCATCAACACGCCCCCCAGCATTCCCATGTAGTGATCGCCGCCATCGACCTGCAGCCCGGCGGCTTGCGCCACCCGCGTCGCCTTACCGTTCGAGATTGGAATGTGCGCCGCAAACACCGGCTTTCGCGGCGTCAGCTCTCGAAACAACTCAGGATCGTTGGTATAGCCGCCGCAGGTCATCACATAGGCGTCGGCCTGCAGGGTTTCCTCTGCGCCGTCGGCATTTTGCACCCGGATCGCCGTCACCGCGCCCTCGGCATCACGGTCGATTGCCGTCATCGCCGTGTTGAGGTGAAGGTCAATTCGCCCGGCTTTGATATGCGCCGCCAGCAACGGACGCAGCGCGGCCAAGATCGATTTTCCCTTCTCAACTGGCCACTGATAACGGCGCGTCCGGTACACATCGTGGTTGTAGGAGATCACCGGATGGTCGGGCGGAAACCGCACGCCAATGTCCTGAAGCCAATCCACCGTCGCCGCGGCATGGTTCACCGCCAACCGCACGACGTTGGGATCAGCGGTCTCATGGCAGATGCGCATGACGTCGGCGAAATGATCATCGGCCGAATCAACAATGCCCTTCTCGGCCTGCAGCCGCGTACCGGCGGCCGAGATTTGCCCCGACGAGCGCGGCAGCTTGCCGCCCACGTTGTCGGCCGATTCAATCAGCGTCACCTGCGCGCCCGCGTCGGCGGCCCGGATCGCACACGGCAATCCCGCCATCCCGGCGCCGATCACCACGAGATGCGTCATGCTACGCACATTCAGATGCCGACGATTGTGTTGCCGCCGTTGGGGCTGATTGTCTGCCCGGAAATGAAGTCACTTTCAGGCCCGGCCAAAAATGTCACTACACCGGCAATGTCCTCCGGCAACGCCAGGCGGCCGAACGGTGCTGAAGCACCTTGATCCTTGAGGAACGCATCACCCACGCTAGCACGCGTTAGTTCGCTTTCCATCAAACTTGGCGCCACGGCGTTCACGCGAACCCCGAACGGTGCCAACTCGCGCGCCCAGGATTTCGTCAGCCCCAACAGCGCCGACTTGGCCGCAGTGTAGTGCGATGCTAACGGGCTGCCGTATAAACAAAACTCGGAGGCAATGTTGATGATCTTTCCGTAGCCCTTGGTCTTCATCTCGGGCACCACGGCCTGGGTGATGAAGAACGAGCCCTTCACATGCACGTTCATCATCCGATCAAAGAAGTCCTGGTCGATGTCCGCTAGCGGCGTCGACAGCCCGCTGATCCCAGCGTGGTTCACAAGGATGTCGATCGTACCCGTCGACGAGATCACCTCGTTGAGGCTGACGAGGAACGGATCAAGCTGCGTGATGTCGCCCGTCATGGGTTCGGCCGAACCGCCTTGCGCATGAATGTCAGCCACCACAGCCGCCGCATGGTCCTCACGCATGTCCTGCACGATGACGTGCGCGCCTTTCGCCGCGAGCGCTTGACAATGCGCGCTGCCCATCGCGGGCCCGCCACCACCGGTCACCAGTGCCGTTTTGCCGTCCAGGGGTTTGCTCATCGTTATTCTCGTGACTAAGGGCTGAAAAAAAGTGGCCGGGCGAATTCCGCCACTTTCTGGGTCGAAGGCTAAGCGTTTACTCCGCTGCTGCCCTCGCTCCTTCCCATTTCAAAATTTTCTCGCCCAACAACCGCCCAAAGGTCAGTGCCGGCATCAATGACATCCCGTTGACGAACGCTCGGCCCGACAACCGGCCAAAGCCCAACACTTCGCCGGCCGCATACAAATTCGGGATAGGCGCACCATCTTCTTTCACAACCTGGAGGTCAGGCGTCACGTTCAACCCTGCCGGGCTCACAACCGTGATCCCGCCAGCATGGATCGCATAAAATGGCCCCTGCTCTATCTTGCGGAACATGCGAATACGCCCGAACTCTTTGTCCTCGCCCCCATCGATCGCCTCGTTGTAGGCGGTCACCGTGGCCTCAAGGTTGGCCGCATTAACGCCCATCTTCTGCGCCAAGCCGCTCAACGTATCGGCCTTGGTGTAGTGCGGATGGTTGCCGAACTTGTCGTTCAGCTTAGGATCATTCGGGTTCAATGCTGGCGCGTTCTGACGAATACCTTCGTCAAACACCACAAACATGCACTGGTCTTTCTGCGCCAACAGCGCGTGCTCGCGCTCATCAACACTCGGGTGATCTTCACGCACGAACCGTTTACCGTTCAAGTTGACGTAAATCTCCCAAGGCTCCCGTACCTGCGGCGAGAACTGCATCCCCAATGCCGTCGAGTACGGATCATCGGGATCATCCAACACGCCAGCAAAGGTGCACAAGAATGTATCGGCCCCATCCACTTTGGCGCCAACGTCACGTGCCGCAACCAGCCCGTCACCGCGCGAATAATCATTGGTCCAGGCGCGCAACGGAATGTCCGGCGTCATTTCTTTCCACAGGTCAGCGTTATGCGCATAACCTCCCGTGGTCACGACTATATTCCTACCATGGACGGTCTTGGTTTTTCCGCCACTTTCCGCGGTCACACCAACGGCGGCGCCGGACTCATCGGTGACTATCCCGGTCATCCGCGTGCTCAATCGTAAATTGATCTTGCCGTCTGCGACCAGTTTTTCGTGGACTGGCTTTAGCACATCGTGGATCGCAACTGCGGCGGTTTCCGCCCAGTAATAGCGCCTGGTGAGGTATGGCTCGTGCGCCCCGCCCGCAACCGGCATGTGGGGGAACGGCTCATAGCCAAGGTCTTCTAGCCAATCGTAGGTCTCGCCCGCATTGTCGGTCGCAAGCTTGCCCAGCGTCGGATCGATCGTGCCTTCGGCGATGCGTTGTGCGTCGTCGTAGTGATCTCGGGCAGTATCGTGAATGCCCAGCTTCTTCTGGCGTTTGGTCCCGGCTGCACTGATTTGCCCCGAGGACAGGTGCAACGTGCCACCAATTTTGCTGTCAGCCTCGATGTGCAACACCCGTGCGCCGCGCTCTGCGGCGCGGATCGCGGCTGGTAATCCGGCACTTCCCGCGCCCACAATAATGACATCCCAAATATCGCTCATGCTCTTTCTCCCGTGCAGCAGCCCTTTATGGGGCCACTCTTGTTCGCGCTACTCCGCGGCTTGTGCCGCGCGATCTTCCCAATTCAGCAAGCTCTGTCCGAGCAAGCGGCCAAATGTCAGTGCGGGTGTCGCCATCATGCCGCCGCAGAACGAATCGCCCATCGTCTGCCCCGATCCCAACACCTCGCCCGCCGCATAGAGGTTCGCGACCGGCTTGTTGTTCTGATCAATCACATGAAGAAATTCATCAACTGCAAGACCGACCGTGCTTGAAATCGACGTTCCCTGCACGCGGATCGCGTAAAATGGCCCTTGTTCAATCGGCAACGGGCGATGTTGTCGGCCCATCGGATCTGCGGTGCCGTTCTTGGTGGCATCGTTATACCCTGCTACCGATGCTGCAAGGCCACCCGCGTCAATACCGGCCGCCTTAGCCAAATCGTCCAGTGTGCTGGCCTTGTTAAACATCGGATGCGCGCCGAAATACGCCATTTCCGTTTCTTTGTTGCCGCCAGAAAACTGTGGCGGCGACGCCTTGGCGATCGCGTCGTCGTAGATGACCCAGCGGCGCAAGTCCGGCTGCGCTAGCAAGGCGTGTTCGCGAACATCAACGCTGTCGCCGTCTTCCTGCACGAACCGTTCACCACGGACATTGACGTGGATTTCCCACGGCTGCCGCATTTCGGGATGATGCAACGGCCGGGCAGTCAGGCCGGCCGGTATCGTGTCGCTGTCCAAAACCGCACCAAAGCCACACAAATAGTAGTCCTGCCCGCGCAACACGCCGCCCACCGATTGGCCAAGACGAATGCCGGCACCCTGGGCGTGTGGGTAGGCGCCATCGTAGTACTGAGGAAACCCGTTCAATTTCTGGAATATGGCGCCGTTCGACGAATAGCCGCCACAAGCTAGCACGACATTCTGACCCTGAAAGGTTTCTGGGCCGCTCGGCCCAGAGGTCTCGACGCCAACGACAGCGCCTTGTTCGTCAGTCACGAGCGCAGTCACTTTGGTGGACAGCTTCACCGTGACACGACCCGCATCCACTTGCGCTTGAAACGGGCCGCGCAGCGTTTCGAGGATCGTGAGGCCGCCATCGACACCCCAGTAATAGCGTTGCTCGCTATAGGGTTCGTGAGCGCGACCCAAAACAGGATGTTCGTCAAGCGGAACAAACCCATTGTCCTGAAGCCAGTCGAACGTGTCGGCTGCGTTGTCGACGGCGAGTCGTACCAACATTGGGTCCGCCGTATTTTTGCTGATGCGCATGATGTCGTCGTAATGGGCGTCGGTTGTGTCGCTCACGCCCTTGCGCGCTTGCAACTTCGTTCCAGCCGCACTGAGTTGGCCGGTCGATAGGTGGAGCGTGCCCCCGACATCCGCCGCAGCATCAACGACTAGAACGCGGGCGCCTCGCTCGGCGGCGAAAGTGGCGACCGGCATCCCTGCGGTGCCGCCGCCGACCACGATTACGTCCCATACTTCGCTAATGGCTTCCTCCCGGGTTGGCTCTATTTTGGCGCTATCATAGACCAGATTTTCGAGGGTCGGTCACGCTCTCGACCGGTCTATCGATCAGGGCCCCCTCCGCGTCCATCTCGGCGATTACCCGGTTCAGTGTCTGTTTGAAGGTCGGAGCCGCACCCAGGCCAAACCGCGCCACGAGATCGGTGTGCGCCCGCATAAGCATTTCTGCCTGATGGGCGTGCTCTAAGGCAGGTTCAAGAAGCAAGTCGGGTGGCAGCATCGTGTTTTGGCCTCTCCAAACCTGATCATGAAACGGGCAAACGACATCGGCCCGTTCGCGGGCTCTTCAGGTCGAGGCGGCCCTTCGGGCCGCGTTGCTCTTTTTGAGTACGACGAACGCCTTACTAGCGTTCGATTTTCACCACAACCCGGCGATTGGCTTCCCGGTTTTTCGGGATAGGTTCGCCTGTGCTCTTGTTGTAGAGCGGGGCAGTCCGTGGCGACACGGTATCAGCGCGTCCAACCGCCTTAAGCCGATCAGGCTTGACGCCGCGGGAAAGAAAATATCGTACGACTGCTGAGGCCCGTGCGGCAGACAGTTCCCAGTTGGACGGGTACTTTGCTGTGTTGATCGGTACGTCGTCCGTATGGCCTTCGACAGTGACGCGGTATTTGGTGTTACCTAGGAGGACTAGGTTCTGTGAGAGACGATCAAGCTGTGCATACGCTTTCGGAAAAATTTTTGCCGAGCCCGGCGCGAACATCTTGCCGCTCTGGAACTGGACCATACGGCTCTTAGTCGTCGTATCGACTTGCGCCTGTTTGCCCGAATTGGGAGAGAATCGCGCTTTGACATTATTGCGCGACAAAGTCTCGACCACTCCCTTTGTCACCCGTTCGTATTTCTCGGTGTTGGGTTCGGAGACTGAAAACATAATGACAAAGAATGCCATCAGCAACGTGATGGCGTCAGCGTATGTGACGAGCCAGTCGTCTTCGTTTGCGTCGTCCTGTACCATTTCCGGAGGGTTTGCCATTGCTCAATACTGCCGGCTTAGGCAGCCTTCTTTTGTTTGCCCGATGCGCCACTCTTTTTATCAATGGTGTAGTGAATCTCGGGATCGAGATAGCTATTCATGCGATCTTGGATGTAGCGCGGGCTACGGTGCTCGGCCAGCAACGCTAACCCTTCGGTCACGAGAAAGTTGCGAAACCGCATAATGGCTGTCTTCTGTTCAACCTTACTCGCCGCGGGCGAGAAGACCATGCGCTGCATGATCACGCCGTAGAGCGTGGTGATAAGTGCGATTGCCAGCCCTGGTCCGAGGCCATCCGGGTCCGAAACCAGTTTCTGCAAAATAATAATCAGACCAATAAGTGTCCCGATCATGCCAAATGCCGGAGACACTGATGCCAGCGTTTTTAGTATGCTGGCACTGACCATTTTGCGCTGCATCATTCCGTCTGCTGCTGAGGACAGCATGCTGCGTACTTCGTCGCCGGTGTAACCAGTGATGACCAGTTCCACACCGTAGTTCAGAAAGTGGTCCTCATTCTTGGCTGACTTGACCTCGCGCTCCAGCGCCAAGATGCCACTTTTTTTTACTAAGTAGCCCCAGCGAATGATCTTGCCGGTCTCGACCGTCAGCATCGCGCGGTTGACCTTCTCTTTGACGAAAAGCCCACCGAGCTCCTTTAGGGAAAGTAAGACGTACCGGGCTTGAAAGCCTATGAAGCCAGCTGCCAGGGTGCCGCCAATCACGATCATGGCGCTGGGCGCGCTAACAAAAGAACCCGGGTCACCGCCGGACAATACGACAGCGCCAGCTACGAGGCTCAGCGCGAACAATAGGCCGATAATTGTTGGTATCGACATCTAGCAGACCCCCAATCTTCTTAGTCGCTTGGCCGTTAAAGGACGCGCGGACTATAGCGCAACACCCCATTGTGCTGGCACGATTTTACACCAGGGTAGTCTTAGAAGGTGGCAGAATCCGACCGTTTCGGTTGGACTCTTACGACTCTAATGGTTAACGCCGCCGCCTAATACCGGTAGTGCTCGGGCTTAAACGGCCCTTTCTTGTCGAGATGTAGGTATTCGGACTGGCGATCATTGAGTACCGAAAGGCGGGCGCCCAGCTTTTTCAAATGGAGTGCGGCAACCTTCTCGTCCAGTTCCTTGGACAGCACGTAGACCTTATTTTTGTAAGAACCAGTGTTGTTCCACAGTTCAATCTGCGCGAGCACTTGGTTGGTGAACGAGGCACTCATCACGAAACTGGGGTGGCCCATCGCATTGCCGAGATTCACCAAGCGACCCTTAGATAGGATGATCAACTTCTTGCCGTCCGGAAACTCGACTTCGTCAACCTGCGGCTTGATCTCATCCCACTTGAAGTTCTTGAGCGCGCTGATCTGAATTTCGGAATCGAAGTGACCAATGTTGCAGACAATAGCGTGGTCTTTCATCTCTCTCATATGATCGAGGGTGATAACATCCAGGTTTCCCGTAGCCGTTACGAAGATATCGCCTTGAGGCGCCGCGTCTTCCATGGTGACGACCTCGTAGCCCTCCATTGCCGCCTGCAACGCGCAAATAGGGTCGACCTCCGTAACCAACACCCGGCAGCCGGCACTGCGTAGCGACTGCGCTGAACCTTTGCCGGTGTCTCCGTACCCCGCAACAACGGCGACTTTGCCTGCCATCATCACGTCGGTGCCGCGCCGAATGCCGTCAACGAGGCTCTCGCGGCAACCATAGAGGTTGTCGAATTTCGATTTAGTCACTGAGTCATTGACGTTGATCGCAGGGAACAGCAGCGTCCCGTTCTTTTCCATTTCATAGAGCCGGTGGACACCGGTGGTCGTCTCTTCCGTCACGCCCTTAGCTGCATCGCCAAGTGAGGTGTACCAGCCCGGTTTTTCGGTGAGTCGCCTCTTGATCGATGCGAAAAGAACTTCTTCCTCTTCGTTGCCGGGATTGTCGAGAACCGAGACATCCTTCTCTGCTTCTCGACCGAGGTGAACCAAAACAGTGGCGTCGCCACCGTCATCAAGAATCATGTTGGGTACGCCGCCGTCGCTCCACTCAAAGATTTTGTGCACGTACTCCCAGTATTCTTCTAGCGTCTCACCTTTTATGGCGAAGACTGGGATCTCTTTAGCCGCGATCGCCGCAGCAGCATGATCCTGCGTTGAATAGATGTTGCACGACGACCAGCGAACATCGGCGCCAAGTTCAACCAATGTTTCGATCAACACGCCGGTCTGCACCGTCATGTGAATGCTGCCCGCAATTCGCGCGCCTTTAAGAGGCTTCAAGGCCCCGTACTCCTCGCGAAGCGCCATCAGACCAGGCATTTCGATCTCGGCGATGTTTAGTTCTTTGCGCCCCCAGTCGGCGAGCGTGATGTCTTTGACGATGTAATCAGTGAATTCAGTCATATTGGCTCCGGCACAAAGGGCCCGGCCACCGGCGGGTTCCGGGGCGCGAGAGGGTTCTCCAAAAAAATGTTGGCGCTACATAGCAACAAATTCTGAAGAAATAAAGATATCTTTATATCGTGATTTTTATTTTACCTCATCGAACCGCGCCGCGACCAAGGCCTCTAGGGCGTGCACCGTAATGGCGGAACTACGGCCGGCCACAGATAAGAGGAGGCCCATAATCGATCGGGCAGAGACGGTGTGTTCATCCTTCGAAACTGTAATTTCGGCGCCAAATTGCTGGGCCATTTTTACGAAACCGGCGGTGGCTCGGGCATATAGGCCGCGTTCGTTGATGATCGACAGGTCTTTGACGTGCCGGTCGTCGTCATTAGCCTTTGCCTGTCGGCGCTACCGCGCACCGAATGTACCGAATATGCGTACGACCCGTTTCTTCCGCGGCGACGGGCGTCGCCGTTATGTCGGTGCTGTCGCGCGTGGTGAGAAGCTTTAGCTGCATCGGCAGATTAAACCCGGCGATCACTTCGACATCGGGACCCCAAATCTCGGCAATAGCTATATTGCAAGGCGTGCCGCCCATCATGTCCGCGACGATGATCATGCCGCCACCGCTATCAGCCTCGGCAACCGCATCGTCGGTGTGTTTGCCCCACTCACCGACTTCGCCGTTCCAATCAAGATACACGGCACAAACACCGTTTTGTGGGCCGACAACATATTCTGCAGCGGCCAAGATCCTGTCTGAGCGCGCCTTACGAAATGATCACAACACCAACCATTGAATCAACTGCCCGCCGTACTCACGTCGCGATGGCGTCGCGTGACAGGATGGCCGGCCCCTTCAAGAATGTCGGCTAGCCGCTCCGCTACAAAGACCGAACGGTGTTGACCGCCCGTACACCCGATGGCGACAGTCAGGTACGTCTTTCCTTCAGCGGCATAGTGCGGTAGCAAGTCGAGCAGCAAATTGTCAAAGCGGCCCATGATCTCGTCAAGGACGGGGTCCTCTTCGATGTAACGTGCGACGTCGCGATCCATGCCGGACAATGTTTTAAGTTCGGGGACGTAGTGAGGGTTACGCAGGAAACGAACGTCGAAAACAAGGTCCGCCTCACGTGGCAAGCCTTTGCGATACGAGAACGACATCACCGTTGCAGTAAGGTCTGGGCCTTTCTCAATCGTAAAATGCCCAGCCAATAGACGGCGGACGTCTGCGCCTGCCATAGTTGAAGTGTCTATATCGAGGTCCGCGTGATCGCGAAGAGCGCCAATAATCTCGCGCTCCATGCGAATGCCGTCGCGTACTGGTCGATCTCCTGCCAGCGGGTGCCGGCGGCGGGTCTCGCTATAACGCCGCGACAGGACTTCATCGTCGCAATCCATGAACAGCAGCGATACCTGCATGTCGTCGCGAGCATAAATTGGGGCGACGCGCTCCATGAAATGCTCGACATCGAAGTCGCGGGTTCGAATATCGATACCGGCGGCGATCGCGCCATGGCGCGTGCGAATTGTCGAGGATGGCGGCGTTAAAAGCGTCAGTAGGAGGTCTAGTGGAATGTTGTCCATCGCTTCATAGCCCATGTCTTCGAGGGCTTTGAGCGCCGTCGATCGGCCGGCACCTGAAACGCCGGTGACCAGCAAAACTCGTAATTTGGGGTTCGCCAGCTCTCCTATTTCAAGCATCGTTTAGTACACGCGCCTGTCGGCTCGCCGCGCTCCAAAATTTCAACGCCATTCAAATTTTTGCCGGTGCCGAGGACTCGAAGGCCGCCAACCCGACGAGAGGAACATCGGTATCGTCGAGTAGACAAGACGTGCGGTGCAGCTGTCGCGCGACATCAGCACTCGGACCAAGGTCCGCGACCAGCGCAACGCGGGCGCGGGGCAATAGTTGCGAGTCACCCGAATCAAAAATGCCGAGCCCACAGACCTCGATTTTGTCCGACAGTTGCGCGGGTGCCGAGGCTATTAGCTCGCCCCGTACGGCGGCGAGTTGCATTTGATCGTCCGCTACCAATTTGGCGCCAGCATCAATCATTCGGAGGGCGAGATCATATTTTCCAGCGGCGAAGGGCCCACGCAGCAGGACGGCGGCACCATCAATATCAACGCAAGTGGCATGGACAACGATCATCGTGCGGCGAGCGTGCGCCCGGTCCTAGGGGGTGTCAACGGTCGTGTTGAGGATCGGCAGTTCGATGGTAACCCGCGCTCCGATCACCGCGCCGTTATCGGCAAGACGGTTGGCTGCTACAATCTGACCGCGATGGGCCTCAATGATCTGACGCGAAATGCTGAGCCCAAGACCCGAATGGGTGCCAAATGCCTCGCCGTCCGGCCGTCGCGTGTAGAAGCGCTCGAATACTCGGTCTTTATGTTCGTCGGCGAAACCTGGTCCCCCATCATCACAGATGATCTGTATCGCATTTTCAGCTCGACGTAAGGCAAAGGATATTTTCGAACCTTGTGGGCTGAAGGATCGCGCATTATCGATTAGGTTCCGCATCACTTGGCCGAGCCGATCCTCGATGCCAATCGTCATGAAGGAGCCGTCGTCACTTACGGTGAGGTCAAACGACGTCTCACCGGCATGCCCTGTGGCCTCATTGACCTCGACGATAGCCCCTAGCAGTCGGCTGAGATCAACGGGTGCCATTTGGGTGCGCGACAGTTCAGCATCAAGCCGAGACGCATCGGCGATGTCACTGAGCAGCCTGTCGATTCGGCCAACATCGTCGCGGATGATGCCGAGTAACTGCTCACGCTGCGACTTATCGCGAGCGAGATCGAGCGCTTCGACAGCACTGCGCAAGCTCGTTAGCGGATTTTTGATTTCATGAGACACATCCGCGGCAAAACTCTCGATTGCATCAAAGCGTTTATAAAGCGCCGATGTCATGTCACGCAGCGCGCTCGACAAATCACCGATTTCGTCGGCGCGGTTTGAGAAATCGGGAATTTCAATGTCGCGCCCCTGCATACCTCGTACTCGATCAGCCGCGGCAGCAAGACGGGTTACTGGCCGGGCAATGGTGCGTGCCAGATAGAGCGATAGGGTCACCGTAATGGCCAGGGCGACAACGGAGATTTGTAGAACCGCAAGGCGAAAATCGCGGACGCTCGCGTCGATGTCGGCCGTGTCC
>Ga0115002_10005303_pt1 | contig 15253 bp, 14 predicted proteins | sample ArcticOcean_MG_C_8_FD_89576 | JGI IMG/M metagenome (GOLD analysis project Ga0115002, IMG submission 89576) | Marine microbial communities from western Arctic Ocean - ArcticOcean_MG_CB11_86 | ecosystem: Environmental > Aquatic > Marine > Oceanic | place: Arctic Ocean: Canada Basin | collected... | reverse complement strand
TTTGTAGAAAACAGCAACGACCCCCGAATATGCGATCAACGTTCCAAACGTCCTCGAACGCGACATTCGATCACCCGGTACAAAGAAGTGCGCAAAGACACCCGTCCAAAGCGGGAATGTCGTAGTCACAACCACTGCGTGCCCTGCAGTCGTGTAGTCCTGTCCCACGTTCATAAACACAAGTTGAACCGTGAACAATAAGCCCAAAAGTCCAAGAGGCAACCATTCGTGTCGAAGCACTCTGAACGACTTCTTGGTGGCGATTGCGTAGATCAACACCACGATCGCTCCGAGAATAAATCTCAGATACCCAAGTCGTAGAGGGCCCGCATCTGCCAATCCAGCCTTGGTAGCAACCGGATTGCCTGCCCACATCGTTGAAAGCGTAAGTGCTAACACCCCGGCTTTGGCCGAAAGTGGACGTCGTTCGGCGGTCACCAGCAAATTAGTGTTTGTTTCCGAACCCTCAGTAAAAGACGATTGCATTGGTGGTTAGTTAGAACCCACCGCTTGAGCCGCCAGTTCAACTACACCCGCAACATCTTCGCACCATCTCGTCACGACCACCAGATTCTTCTCAGGATCGACCACCACGCAGTTGCCACCAGCGCCAGAAGCCGCAAACGTAGCTTCAGAAGCGTGCTTACCGTAACGAACGTGACCAGTGTTTAGCCACCACATGTAGCCATATTGATCGTTCTGACCACACGGTACGACCATCATGTCGATCCACTCTTCAGAAATAATCTGCTTGTGGTCCCAGCGACCACGGTTCAGATAAAGCATGCCAAAACGGGCATGATCGAGAGTGTCGACCCATAAACCTCCACCCCAGTGCGCTCCTCCAGAAACCGATTCAGTCACTAATCCATCAAGATTCACCGTTGAATGCTCATCATATCCATGCCATTCCCATGTTCCTGACGAGCCAATTGGGTTCATAACCTCACGAGTAAGAACGTCTGGAAGCGGCTCTTCCCAAACTGCCAATAGCGCCAACGCAGTTCGATTTACTCGGACGTCATTGTATTCCCAGTGCCCCCCAGTAACCTGCCTCGTACGTCGCTTGAAATCGCCAGATAAACCCATACCCTCGGGATCGAGATTTCGATTCCAGTCGACAATATCGGGCTTGGTGTAGAGCGTTCCTTCCCATTCAGAGGTCTGCTGAAGAAGATGCTCCCAAGTGATTCCACGGTTCTGATCAGTATCAAATCCATCGACCGGCTCGCCAGAATTGACCATCGTGATCGATTTACCACTTTCATAGTCGATTACAGCGTCAGACGTGCTTTTAATCATTCCCTTGTCGAAGGCTAACCCAGCCAATGTCGCTACGTAGCTCTTCGTTGCACTGAAGGTAAGATCTACTCGTTCGATATCACCCCATTCAGCAATGATGTAGCCGTCTTTGATAACGACGCCAGCCGGGCCGCCACGATCCTTATACGGCCCGAGTTTGGCTGCCCACTCCGACGCATCCCCACCAACTTGCCCTTTGCTGGGGTCCATGGGCCAGTTGATTTCGTTATCTTTGGCGAACTTAACTGCTTCGTCGAGTTTCGACTGATCGAGGCCCAAAACCGAAGCATCACGTCGTTCCCATTCGCCCTTAGGTGGGAGGTATAGGTTTTTATCTGCGCTCAATTTTGTTTAAACCTAGTCCTCTAGTCGCTTCAAGTATTGACCGATCCAGTCGAACTCAACGAAATCGACGTATTCGTTCATCAAAGCCTTCGTAATCGGGCCAGCTGCGTTGCCATCACCAATTTGACGACCCTGGAACGATCGAACTCCGCAGATGCAGAGTGATGTAGAAGTTAGAAATATTTCATCGGCTGTCATCGCATCGAACATATCTATGTCCTTGGTCACAACTGGAATATCTAGGCGTTGTGCCATCTCGATTGCGGTTTCACGAGATATTCCTCCGAGTACGTACTGCTCTTGCGGGGTATACATCACACCATCTTTGATCGTGAATATGTTCGATCCGATTCCTTCTGTGAGGAAACCTCGCGTGTCGAGCAGAATCGCCCACGATTCTGGATCCTGCGCTTTGGCTTCCATGTCGGCCATAATCAGGTTGAGATAGTTGTGCGACTTTGCTCGCGGGCTAAGTGATTCAGGCGGAGTTCGACGCACAGAGGGCACAAGGACATCGATTCCGTCTTTGTACAGTCGAGCACGAGGCTTCAGAGGAAGTGGTGCGCACTCGATAATCACATTAGGACCGCCTGCGGTCTCCCACATGTCGCCACCGACGAGATCGACTCCACGTGAAATTCTCTGTCCAACCCAGAAATCCTCGTCAGGTCCCAGCAAGTGCAAGTTGGATGCCAAAACCTCACGAGTTTTAGCGACCATCTCGGCTTCGGTCATGCCTGGGTCGATATCGACGTACTTGAGCGAGTTATAAAACCGGCTAATGTGGGTTTCAAGCTTGAAAATCTTGTGGCCAAAAGTTCGAGTCATGTCAAACACGGCATCACCGTATTTAAAACCACGATCTCTGAAGGGGACTTTCACCTCTGATTCAGGGATTATTTCGCCGTTGAAGTAGGCGACTCGTTCGCCCTCGCGCGTGCTAGTCATAGTTCTAAAATCCTATATTTCAAATCCACGTGAGAGGTTCAACCTCAGGACGTTCACCGGTTTTACAGAACAATTCGATGCTCTGATACGGACGCCTCATACCCAAAACCGCTGGGTTGCACGATGCTACGCCTCATGTATGTATACGTATAGTTCCACAATGTATATATGGTCGGTTTTAGGTTCAGTGTGGAAATAGTCGAGCCAATATCTAATCGACGAACTCGTACATACGATACGACCAGACATCTCTAACAGCAGCGTCAAGAGCCTTTCGCCCCGGCTTGTCAACCGATATTCGATTTGGCAAAGCTCTATCGCCAAGACCATCAGGCAACTTGATCCGTTTCAAAAACTGACCAAGTACAACTCGATCGCCACCCATTGCTAAGTATTCCAGATGCCCTGAGTAATCTCTAAATCGAGCACTCGCAACTTCGCCCGCCTGATCGAACAACTCGCGAATCCATTCCTCACGACCACGCCTGAAACGGTTCGACGACTGTCCGCCTTTTTTATGCTGGTTTTTGACATACCGGCTTCCAGTTTTCGTAACGACAAGTTCGCCATCTTCAGCGATAGCTATTGCCCAGTTACCTAGTCGAAGAAGAATGATCGCAATAGCATGGTGATTCACCATGTGCTGCCGAATAGTGTCGAACGAGTTTGAGTCGCTTGCATCGCTGATTGGAAACGGAGGCAATAGCGCTAATCGGGGTCGAATTCCTGTTAGCGAATCGACAACACTAATCAATATGACGCCGTTTTCAGAACTCTGCGCGGATTTAGGAAGACTCTCCCATTCTTCACCCAGCGAATACCCGCCCGGGTGCATCTCAACCGCGAATTCAGCACCAGGCTCGATCTCAAAGTCGATCAATCGTTCCGCCAGTACAGAACGATGAATCAGCTTTGGACCAACGACAGAAGGAACGGGGGGAACGGAAGGCACGCCTGTGAACTTTCAGTGTGATAGTAGTCAGATTCAGCTTATACGTAACCCAGAGTCGACTTTGTCATCTCGACCTGAACGAGTTCACAGGGTAGCGAATTTCGTAGAAGCGACATTAAAAAAATGTCGAGGGTTAAAAGCAGCGATTGCGTCTTACTCGGTCCACTGCTTGCCGCGCATGGCGATAGCAACTGGGTCGACACGTGCACCGAGTCCAGGACCGCCCGGTAGTTCAAGATTCCCACCCTTAACGATCTCGAACGGCTCCAATACCTCATGTCGCCAATCTGCTTCGTACACGGCGTGCTCAAGAGGGATCGTGGCTCCGAATGCAGCGGTTGCGTGAGCAGATGCTAGTAACGAAAGCGGACCCGATGGACAGTGCATAGACACAGAACCTTCCCAACGGGCTTCAAGCTCTCGTCCTATCAAGTAAGCCTCACCGGGACCACCACAGAATTTCACATCAGGCATAACAACATCAAGTACGTCTTCTTCCATGAGTTTTTTGAACAAACCAACGCCGTAGCCCATTTCTGCTCCAGCCATGGTCATGTCAGCTTTATCACGAATAATTCGGAAATCATCAGCGTCGGTGATGGGATCGATCGGTTCTTCAAACCAACCGACTCCCGCTTCTCTAAGTTCAGGCTCGAGTGCGAGTGCAGATTGAAGATCAAACCGCGAATGACAATCGACCAACAATGTTCGGTCGGGGCCAATCACGTCTTTCACCGCACGAATGCGGTCTAGACCGATTTCGGCTTCTCGAGGAACACCAGCATTGTTGAACGGAGCGTTGCACTCATCGAAAGGTGCGCACTTAGCAGTGGTAAATCCGTCCTCCATCGCCCGCTGTGCCATTTCAGCGAATCCGTCTGGCGACCTGTCGCTTAGCCCATCAAAAGACGGCTTCAACGCTCTATTAATGTTCGAATAAAGCTGAACTTTACGATCGGCCTTGCCTTCATGACCGTATAACTCGCGTAGGTAATCGACCAGCGACAGTTGGAGCACACGTGCCAGCGCATCGGCGATTGCACAGCGCAGTCCACTGACAGCACTAGCCAATGCGACATCAGATTCGAGCTGTTCGATTGTTAGGTTGTTCAGCTTGATGACGTCTGAGTCATCGGTGAGTTTTTCACCGCGTAGATTATTAGCGAGTCTAGCAACGATAGGTGCGATCCTTTGATCGAGCTGAGTGTGAGTGATTTCGCCCTGACCAACAATGCCGTTGCTATCACTAACAGCAAAATGCTCCCACGTCGTCTCAGGTCGTACTTCAATCGAATTGAAACTCAACCCCGTAGGCGTGAACCATTCACCTGCTATTGGCAATTTATGTTTTCTCCGTGAATCCATACTTGTTCCTGAGGTATGAATTAATCAATTTAGTTTAAATTGTCATCCTGAGACCATTCGATGGTGCTCAGTATAATTGTCAGCAGTGTTGGCTAGGTTGTTGATCTAGCTAATTACGTCCGATTTGGATTCACTCGGTACTTGGCGTACCTATCATCGTTGATGAACTCATCGATAACGATCTTCTCACCATCTAGGTCGTTCGAGATGTTCGCTGCGAGTACTGCCGCAAGCGAATTGATCGAAGAATTGAACGAGTTCAAGCGATTTTCAGGTTTGTTCTCGGTGATCGAAGTTGCGAATGCCTGCCCGATAGCGCGCGTGCTCTCTTCGCCCATGGCTGTGGTGTGCGGGCCTGCCGAAATCACTTTGCGAACCTGATCAATAGTTGGGTCCTGGGCAGGAGGCCAGTCGCCATCGAACGTGTAGTCAACAAAATCGTCTTCGAGCTTGATCGTGCCGTGAGTGTGAATAATCACATCGAATCGACCGCCGTAGTACGAACGGGCAGGCTTAGTGAAGATTATATTCGCGACGCCACCCTTTTTCATGCCGTAAGTCACAGTGTAGGCAATCGGGTTGTCGCCCTCGGCTTCGTGAAGCTCAGCAGGACGGTCGGTGTAGGTTGCTCGAACCCAGTCGACGTCGTCGCTCGTCCAGTACCGCATGATGTCGGTCTGGTGAATTCCGGCTTCAACAACCGATGTGCCCGACCATGCTCGGTTAGCAGTCCAAACTCGGTTCGCTGGTCCACCCTGTTCTTCAGTTCGAGTGTGTTTTACGCCGTGACCCTCGACTGAGCCTTCGGCAATCATTGTCATGGCAGCAACCCACTTGTCGCTGAGGTAGTTGTGGATATCGGTGTAGCCACGATCGTGTCGCATCTGGAAACCGACGGTGCTTGGAACACCAGCCTTGGTAATTGCGATGTCCTGAGAAATGATGTCGTCTAAGAAAAGAGACTGAGGCTTTTCAGCGAGAATAGCGATTCCTCGCCCTGCAGCTCGTTCGATCTCGCCTTTGTGCTGGTTTGGCGGAATGACGAACCAGATGGCATCGACAAGACCAGATTCGATCATGCCATCAGCACTGTCAAACATCTTGATTCCGGCCGATGAGTAGCCTTCAACGAACTTGTTAATCTTACTGTCTTCAAGATTCTCCGGGTAAGGATCAGCGAGAGCGGTGATCTGCACCATCTCGTCCGCCTGCATGCCTACCAATGCCTGAACGTGCTGAAGCCCACGCTGTCCAACACCAACTAATCCAACGCGGAGGGGTCCTGCCATGAGTATTTTTCCTTGTAACCAACATAAAAAGCAGTGGAATACGAATTCGTATATGAAATCTTCAAACCGGCTGCGTAAATCGCTCGAAAATCTTACACCTGAGACCGGTCATTCGGTTAGTACTGTTGCATCTACTCACCTATTGCAGAATGTCACTCATGGGTGTTCAATGCGTCGAGCCACTACTAGCCTGAGAATACCCTCTCCATGAAAGTCACAGCAATAACAACTCTTCCCGTAGATCGATTCAACTATGTGAAAGTTGAAACCGATGAAGGAATCACAGGTGTCGGCGAACTTCACCCGGCATCAGGAACTGGCGGTACACCGTTCGTCCCAAGGGCAGCCGTGGAGTACTGCGCCGAGTACTTGATCGGCAAAGACCCCTCCCATATCGAACGACACTGGCAGCACATGTTTAGACGCCAACTGTTCAGGGGCGGTTCAGACATGATGGCCGCCATCGGCGCTATTGATATCGCACTTTGGGACATCAAGGGCAAGGCTCTCAATAAGCCGGTGTACGAACTACTTGGCGGTCCGGTTCGAGAGAAAGTTCGCCTGTATACGCATCTTGGCGGCAACTCTCCTGAAGCTCTGGCTGAAGAATCTGCGGCACGGGTCGAAGAGGGATTCACAGCACTTAGGGTCTATCCGTTCGGAGATTTCGGTAATTCCGATTTCGAAGAAGGACTCGGACTCGAAAATATGAGCTTCACCGGCATGCAGAACAACGCCGTTGAGCGCATTGCAGCCGTTCGAGAAGCGGCAGGACCCGACACCGACATCATGATCGACGTCGTAAATCGTCTAACACCTGCAGAGGCGATCGGCCTGGGTCGTGCGCTCGAACCGTTCAACTTGTATTTCTACGAAGACCCTATAGAGCCAGAAAACATGGACCAGTGGGGTTGGGTCGCTCAACAGCAGCCGATTCCTCTTGCGATGGGCGAACGTCTATACACGATCTACCAGTTCCGCGATCTGATGAACCATCAGGGCGCAGCGTTTATCCGACCCGATCTTTCACTTGCTGGGGGAATAACCAACGTAAAAAAAATCTCGGCGATGGCAGAAGCAGCTTATGTTGGCGTAGTTCCACACAACCCGCTTAGCTGTGTTCTTACGGCGGCATGCGTACAGATCGATACGGCAGTGCACAACATTTCAGTTCAGGAATATCCGTACGACGACGATCATGGCATCAAGGCCGAACTCGTAAAAGAACCTCTCAAAAGAGTGGGCGGCTACCTAGAAGTGCCAACCAAACCCGGCATTGGAGTCGAATTAAACGAAGAAGCCTTCAAGCACTATCCGCCAGTGCCGTACGACAGGCCACCGCTGATCAACCCTGATGGTTCGCTTAGGGACTATTAGGAAAATGGTAGATAATTTTGGTTTATTTTACGAGACACGGTCATAAAAAATGCCAACAGACTCGGTAAAAGAGTGCATTGTCCAACTCTACAACCTCAGATTCGTTAAATACGATGGACGTGCAAATTGGACTTTAGAACGATACCCAGTATCGGAGCCGTTTTCCTTGGCCGTACCTTCAAATTAATCTATGACGACATTTCCGGCACGAGGCAAAAGACGGCTTGCCGCCATCTCAACCACGATCACGAGAAGGGATACCCATATAGAAATAGCGTATGACAATTCCGAATCATTTCGGAATAATGCGTCTATACCAGTCAGTGACGCTTTTTTATGTATCTATACATTTCTGATGCAAAAACTAAAAAGGGCATGAAGGTAGATCCACCAATGATCACTTATCTCATTTTTAGGGGACTCACGAAACGGGAATCGAGTGACCGACAAATCATCAAAGTGATGTGCAAATATACTGAACTTCTGACCTCTGAACAATTACAAGATCTGAGATATTAAGCGTCTAATTCCTCAGCCAAATTTATATTCACTTTCTAAGAACTCGCTCAACAAATCATGCCCACCCAGCCCACTGTCTACGATCTAGTAATTTCTGGCGGTCGAGTTATCGACCCTGCCAACAACATCGACGCCCAGCTTGATATCGCTGTGAGTAACGGCAAGATCGAAGCAGTTGAAACCAACATCGACGCTTCAGCGAGCAGGCGAGTCGTCGATTCCAGCGGACTAGTGGTAACACCCGGTCTGATCGATCTACACACGCACGCTGTGGGCGGAATTCGTAAGCCAGTAAACGACGACTTCATGGTTGATCCGGATACGGCGGGTGTAAGCGCGGGCGTGACGACTATTCTTGATGCCGGATCTATCGGTGCTTTGAACTCTGGTGGACTCGTCAACTACATCGTTCCAAATGCCAAAACTCGTCTCCTAGCCCTTCTCAACATCGGCAAAATGGGCGTTGCCAATCTTCCTGAGGTGAAGTCTTCACACGATATCGATCACGCTTCGTCGGTTCAGGTCATCCAGTCGGCGCCCAACATCATCAAAGGTGTGAAAGCTCGAATGGTCACTCCCGGCATCACGTCGCTCGGAAACGATATGCCTAAGGCCGCCAAGGCAATCACCGACGAAGCTGGCGGGTTCGTGATGATTCACGTTGGAGATATCGCAGCACAAGACCCCATTGCAGCTGATCTCACTCCAAGTCTCCTTACCGACATTCTGACCAAGGGCGATGTCGTTACTCACACTTTGAGCGGGGCTGTTGGTGCTTTGCTTTCAGACGGATCGCTTATTTCTCAGGCGCAGGAAGCCCGTGACAACGGGGTTTACTTCGACGTTGGAGTAGGTGGCGGCAACTTCACATTTGCGGCTGCACAATCTGTCATCGATTCCGGATTTATACCCGACACGATTAGTTCCGACATTACCGCTATGGGTATTTACGCAGGTCCGGTGTTCTCGCTAACCGAGTGCATGGGCAAGGTGATGACTCTCGGCATTTCATTCGAGGATACGATCCGAATGACTACTTCAAAGCCATCCGAAATTCTTGGAATTGCAGATGATATCGGCTCACTGAGCGTCGGAACTACTGCTGATATCTCGATTGTCGATCTTGTCGAAGGCGATTTCTCGTTCATCGAGTCTTCAGGCGCTACGAAAGCTGGTTCGCAGGCGATCAAGCCAGTTATGGCGATAAAAGATGGCATTCCGCAGCCACTCGATCACGGACCTCACCCCTGGGGCTGGCTTCCAGCTCAGAACGGATAGCTCCAGAGTCTCTGAATCTTCGCTATGACCATCTCTCAAGAACATTTTCGATCTGAACTAGAAAAACTCCCTCGGTTCAAGCTTTCGCAACTGAACACGCCCCTGGAGCCTCTCGACCGACTGCAGCAAGTTCTGATCGACCAAGGCGTTGACGTCCCGAATCGAATGCTGGTTAAGCGTGACGATGTGACCGGATTGGCGTTCGGCGGAAACAAGGGCAGGCACTTCGAGTTCGAGATCGCCCGCATTCTGGATGGCGGCTTTGATACCGTCATCAACATCAATCACTACCATTCGAATCAGGCTCGATTCATCGCCGCAGGATGCGTTAAAGCCGGACTGAAATACCATATCGTTTCTACCGATATGGTCACAGCTCCGATCACAGGTAATTTGCTGCTTTGCAAGCTGATGGGTGCGGTTATCCACCGTTCGCCTAACGAATACGGTCGCCAAGTGGCTGAGAAGATATTCAAAGAAGAGAAAGCGTCGGGTCGAAAGCCCTACATCCTGCCCGACGATCCGTTCGTCGATGTGATGGGCATGATCGGCTTTATCGAAACTGGTCTTGAACTTGAAGATCAGCTTGCCCACTTAAAAATCGAGGAGCCAGTTCGCTTCTGGGGCCTTACCGGTCGTTCGATAGCGGGGCTGCGCCTATACGCCAAAAATCGCGGACTCGACTGGCGTGCTACTGCCTGCCAGTATTCACCAAGCACAGTTGAAGATTTCCAGAACGTAACTGCCCACCAGTCGAAGCAGGTTGTCGAGATGTTCGATCTTGAGCAGTCACTAAATACTGACGACCTGCAAGTTATCGAAGACTATCGAGGTCCGGCATATGGCGAGATGGATGATCGAGTGATAGAAGCGATTCAGATGCTCGGCAAAGCAGAGGGGCTCATTATCGATCCCAACTACACCGGCAAAGCAATGTCGGGGCTGATCGGTGAACTACGAGCCGGACGAGTCGATGCCAGCGAAACGATCGTCTTCATACACTCCGGCGGACTCCCTCAACTCTTCGCCCACGCCGACAAATTCAACGACTGATCCACGTACAATCCACATGACCATGACGCAACACCTCACGCCCAACGAACTTCAAGCCAAGATAGACAAACTTCCCCGGATGAACATCGCACATCTGCCTACTCCGCTGGAAGAAATGCCCCGACTTACCGAACGACTCGGTGGTCCGAAGATATGGATCAAGCGTGAAGATATGACGGGCCTTGCGTACGGTGGGAACAAAGCTCGACACTACGAGTTTGAAATGCCACACGTTGCCGATCTAGGCTACGACGTGATGATCAACGTCATGGACTATCACTCGAACAACGCTCGAATGACCGCCGCCGCTGCCAATAAAATCGGCATGCGCTACATTCTCGTGCTCAAGAACGCAGCGAATCGCAATGTTCAGGGCAACCTGCTGATCGACAAAATCCTAGGAGCTGAGCTTCACCTTCTTGACGAATATCAGTCTGGCGACGCTGAAGGCTACGCGACTCGCCTGAAAGAAGAGCTGGAAGCTGAAGGGCACAAGCCTTACCTGATTCAGGACCACCTCTTCCCGCGAATCGTTGGAATGGTCGGATTCGTTCAGGCAGGCATCGAAATCCTCCAACAAATTGACGAAAACGATTTCAAAAACGTCCACATCATCGGCGTTGCGGGTCGATCTCTAGCAGGGCTCATCATCGCTGCAAAATCGATGGGCCTAGATTGGAAATTCACAGGAGTTACGGTGAACTACGATGTTCCTCTGAGCGGATATATATTCGATCACAACAAGGATATTCAGGAACTACTAGACTTACCGGTGACGTTCGAACAGAGTGATATGCGAATACTCGACCAGTACGTTGGCGAGGGCTACGGTGTGATGAGTGCACAGGTCAACGAGGCTATACACATTGCTGCACAAACCGATGCGATTATTTGCGATCCGAACTACACGGGAACCGTTATGGCTGCTTTGATCGACCAGATAGAAGAAGGTGGATTTTCCGACGATGAAACAGTCATATTTCTGCACACAGGCGGACTTCCTGCCGTGTTCACTTTTGCCGATCAGTTAGCGTCATTCAAAGGCACGGTTTAGATCCGACCATAGCGTGCGTTCATTAGGAATCACCAAAGGACAGCGATCATGAATATGTGGAACAGGGGCGGCGGCGATCGTGACCATGATGGCCGGCGGTCAGTAACGGTTCGCCAACTCGTTATTCGGATTTTTTTACGCCATAATTTTCGCAGTAATCATCTGGTGGGCGAAGGCCTAACGGCGTAGCCGGCTTTTGAAAGTCAAACAATCGAAGCGTGCTTCGATTTGGGTATGTCTGGGATTGGTAACGCTCTGATTCACAGTCATCGGCATCCTGATGGCTTCACCGTTCATATTGCTTTCAATACTGTGGCAAAGGTTAACAAATGAATTTCCAAGACCCGCATTTTGGAAGTCGAATGAACAACGATGATCTCGAAGCGAAAATCCTGAAGAACTACCAAAATAAAAAGACCGACCCCAACTAAATGGAACCGGTCTTTTTATTTTCGCTCGTGTTGTCTAACTGGTAAAACTATGAAGTTGCAGTGCTGATCTTGTCAGCAACTCGCGCCACTCCTCGTGAGAAGCGTGGTGTGAGGTAACCCTCGAAGATTCCAGCGCCGAATGCGAATGCAAACAGTGCCAGCTGGCCAGCAAATATTCCAGTTCCGCCATAACCTGCCAAGAACGCCACTCGAGTTGTTGATTCCTGATCAGAAACCAGCGGCAGTGAGATAATTCCAGCACCAAACAATGCGAACACTGCCAGAGCTAGAACTCCACCAACCAATGGCCTAGCTAAGCCGACCATAAACAACGCCACTTTTTCGGTGTATTCCAACTGCATTGTCACTGTTCGCAAAAGGACTGTGAAAGCACTTCCGGCGATACCGAAAATGATTGCTGCAAATACGATTTCAAGCGGTGTCGATAAGAATAATGCTTCAACACCTGCAACTGTCACCGTTACCGCCGCTAACGCAGCAGCCAGCAATGTAAGACCAACCATTGGCGCAACAATGCGGCGAAGCATTGTTCGAGAATGGATCATCTCAGACACGTTTCCACTGAGAGTTCCTAAAATCTTATCGCCATCCCGAAGGACGTCGATACCGCCAGACATTGCTCGATCTATCCAAGCTTGGAGATTATCTAGCATCTGCCCATGATCCTTGAGATTCGCACTGCGAACTCGAATCATCAATCGTTCAACCGAGGCTACGAATGGTGCTGATTCAGCAACCATCCCTCGTCCACTCTCTTTCGGAGTGATCTCTTCGGACTCAAAGCGTACCGGTTCTGTCATATCGTGCTCCTCGCTAGTCAACAATGAGCCCTGAACTCAATTTTGACTTATAGATTGTGTCGACTACGCACCGGGAAGACCGGTTCCTCATTGGTCGTCGCACACCACGTAAACATGACGCAAACCTAGCACGGAGATCGGAAAGGGTCAATAATTCTGACCCGTTCTGTACTCAACACAACCGAAATTTGTTTATTCACGTAACAAACATAAATTCTATCTAACTAAGCCGGTCACGACGCTTGATCGCCTTCCTAGACGAGTACCAGACCCAACCAATACCAACAGCGAATGATAAAATCACAAGGGTGAACAGTGCTGTGCCCCATCCATTTCCAGTGCCATCTCGCCCACGTGATGCAACTTGAACCGACATTACAGTCGTGCCCGTTCCGAGTTCAGTCTCAACGCCTACTTCTAACGCCCAGAGTCCTGATGATTCGAGATCAAGCTGCGATAAGTAGAAAACTGGGTCGAGAGGAGAGTTCAACACTAGTGTGTATTGTGCTTCTCCTTGCTCGGCTGGCGAACCGAGCAGAGTGACATTTGCATCGTCGATATCCTCGCCCGTTTCAGCGTCACGTATTCTCACTGCGAATCGAGATGTGCCCACGATCGGGGTGACCGGGCTCACTTGCAGCTGGATCAGATGAGCGCCAGCCTGTGACTCGCCAAGTATGCGATATCCAGTGATCGGTTCTTCGTTTTGATCTTGTGCATGTGCAACCACAGACAAAGTGTAAAAACTGATCGCAATAGTGAACATCACCGAGAAATACGCTAGCAGTAATCGAGTTGGAAATTTAATCGTATTCAAATCTGTTTGAACGCCCACTGAAGTGTCGAATCGAAGCTGAATTGTCGGATGCTGTGCACCGATTTTAGTTTTTGTGAATAAACTGCACCCAATTCTGCCGCAAGAATCGCGCAATAGCTTGGAAAGAACGAGGAATTTTTCTTAGCACACTACGATCTGCCGATACGTATATACGTAACGGACAAGTACTCAACGCCTAATCCGTCGAAAATGATCGGACTCGTTTCTAAAGATAGACTTTCAGAGGGCTTGAATGCTGATGTAATTGTCGTCGACACTAAAAGATTCGTGAGCACCGTTGATAAATCCGGCATAACATACGAGATTCTCGGCCTAACGAAAGCAATGGTGTAGGGCCGTAAGGGTCAGGGCTCTACTCTTCCGTTTCTTCAGGGACTTCGACATTTCTGAACGAGAAGTAGATCGCGAAGTCGTACGCCAACTTCAGCCCGCCACCGATCAACCACGGCGCGACCGTGTACGCACCAGCCCATAAGAACCCAGTAAAGGTCGAACTTGGCATTCGACCCAATCCCCGACCCAGATTCGCCGATCCAGCCATAACGGTGCGTTCTTCCGGTGGCACCAAAGCCATCATGTACGACTGGCGCGTCGGAACGTCCATCTCATCGAAAATTCCTCGAAGCATCCAAATACCGGCGGCGATAGCGGCTCCGGGTGCGAACGCGAATGCTATCAGGCAAATATTCGATACCACTTGAGTCCAGACGAACGTGTTGAGAAGCCCGATTCGCTTCGCCACCGATGGTGCAAGCCAGATCGAAACGAGGTTTAGTCCCTGCGTTGCGATCATGATTGCAGCAATCGTGCCTTCGTTCATACCGTATTTATCAACCATCCAAAGTGCAAAAAATGCGTCGAAAATCATTCCGCCAGCGAACGAATCGACACCGAACAGGCTCGATATTTTCAGGATCGGTTTTCGAGAGGGCGTTTTGAACGGATTTACGAGTAGGTCGCCTGCGCTTGCTTTCGATTCAATTGCGGACGATAGCCCCAGATAGACGACCGCACTAAGCAGATTGATACCTAGATAGATCGCCAGTAGAACTTTGTAGGCGTCGATCAGTTCCCAATCTCGGACGCCGATCAGGTAGGTCGCTATGCCGACCAATGCGCTTCCAAGTGCTCGACCACCCGCCGAAGACACCGATAAGTTCGAAAATGCTCTGGTGCGGCTTCGAGAATTGGTGACTTCGGTTAGTGACGATTGCTCTAGCTGAAGGCTTGGACCCCAGTGCATGCCACTTCCGGCGTAAGAGCCAAAGAACGAAGCGAGTCCGATTAGCCAAACGTTCTCGGTGAAGAAAAGCATCACCATCGCCCCAGCGGTGACCAAAGCGATGATTACGAACCACACACGTCGAGAAATTACGTTCGCACTAAACATGACGATTAACGACAGTGCGAACCCCCCAACCAGACTAGATCCCAGCACGAGTCCGATCTGCGGAATGGACAACCCGATTTCGGCAAGATATATCGCCAGAATGACCGCAATCAGACCCCGACCCATATCGCGCAAGCCTCGACCTGTGTAGACGATCAGCGCGTCGAACGAAGGTCGACCTTGCGGATCGGATCCGACGTTTTCGGTTGAAATTGAGGTGTCTTGGGAAGTCATGATCACTCGGAAGTGTGGAGTGTAGACCTGTCCCAACCATGTCCGTTAAAGGTTTTA
>Ga0115002_10005302_pt1 | contig 15253 bp, 16 predicted proteins | sample ArcticOcean_MG_C_8_FD_89576 | JGI IMG/M metagenome (GOLD analysis project Ga0115002, IMG submission 89576) | Marine microbial communities from western Arctic Ocean - ArcticOcean_MG_CB11_86 | ecosystem: Environmental > Aquatic > Marine > Oceanic | place: Arctic Ocean: Canada Basin | collected... | reverse complement strand
GGCGGCGGGCTGGGCGAGGGCGGTGTTGAGCCACCCGCCGGCCGCTTCGGCCAGGCGCGCGCCGTCGCCCGTGTTCGCTTCCGGCGCCAGGCGGGTGTGGTTCTTGCCGTCGCGGATATGGGGATAGTGGCGGCGTTTCATCTCCTCCGAAGCCGTGAAGCCGCCGCAGGCCAGGACCACGCCGCGCCGTGCGCGCAGGGTCAGGCTGCGCCCGGCCATGGCGATCTCCGCGCCCGTCACCCGGCCTCCCTCGATCAGCAGGCGGTGCACCGGCGCGCCTTCCCAGACCGGCACGTCCCGCGCCCGCAGGCTGGCCAGCAGCCGGGCGACCAGCGCATTGCCGTTGCCGATCAGGGTGCCGCGCGGGCGGCCGCAGAGCCGGTCCCAACCGTATCGCGCCAGCCGCCGGGCGACCAATACGGTCGAGCCGGCGGAGCGGAAAACCTTGAAATAATGTCCCAACTCCATGCCGGAGATGCTCATCCCACCAAAAATCTGGGTCGTCGCCAAGGGGCGCCGAAGGCGCACGAAATCGGCGCCCAGTTGCCTGCCGTCATATGGCGCGGGGTCCAGCGCGCGTCCCCCCGTGCTCGCTCCCGGTAGATCGGGAAGGTAGTCGCAGGAGGTTGCCGCAAGAATGAAACGGGCTTTGGAATGCTCGGTCATGAAGTCCAGCATCTCTGGAGCGGCCTCGACAAAGCGCGCCGCCCGCTCGCGCTCGAAGGCATTGCCCGCGGCCTGGCTAATATAGTCTAGCGCGGCCTCGGCCGAATCGGCGATGCCGCGCGCGCGCGCCTGGGCGTTGCCGGGGATCCAGATCATGCCTTCCGACAGCGCGGTGGTGCCGCCGAGGATGGATGCCTTCTCGACGACCAGAACGTCGAGGCCGAGCGCCGCCGCCGCGACGGCCGCGGTCAGCCCGCCCGCGCCGGAACCGACGACCAGCACATCCGTTTCCCTGTTGGTCGGCGCGGTGCCGGTCATTCTTTCGTCTCCGTCTAGGGCGAGCGGTACGCGAAGGTTACGCAACACCGCGCCGTCTTGCGAGTACGGCTACTGTCTTTCGTCACCCTCGCATCTCGCCGAATTCCTGCCGCGTTTGGTGTCGCTCTCCCTTCCGGGATATCGTTCGCCGAGATTTTAACCGACGGAGCGGAGGATAGAACGATGATCAAGGTGATGTGGTTCCTGAAGCGCAAGGACGGGGTGAGCCTTGCCGAGTTTCGCAAATGGTGGCTGGTGGATCACGTGCCCGACATCATCAAGCATCAGTCGCCGTATCTGAAGCGCTACACCGTCGATATCCGGATCGAGAACGACGATCTGCCCGGCATGCCGGCGGAAGGTCTGGCGGATTGGGACGGCATCGCCGAGCAATGGTTCGAAACCCGGGTCGATTTCGAGGCCGTCTACGGCAAGGCCAAGAGCCCGACCCGGGGCGACACGGTCACGATGGTCAGCCATTTCCAGCGGATTGTCGTCGAAGAAAATGTCATCGACGTGAAAGGCTAGACTTGCGGCCCGCCGCCGCTCCATCGGGCGGCTGCGTTTTCATCAACAACTACCAGGCCACGTTTTCCGGCATCGACCCGGATCTTGTGGCAGGGCGGCCTCTGGTCGAGGTGTTCGGCTCCGAATATGGCCGGCGCCATCAGGGTCTGGACGAACGGGTCGTCGAATCGGGTGAGACCCTGCGCGGAATCGAGGAACGCATCCCCAAATGCGGGTGCGAGGACTATTTGTCCAAGCCGATCAAGGTTTCCAAACTGATCGAGACGATCGAGCACTACATAAACTGAGTCTGCCGGCGCCAGGGCAATGGATCCTGGCCGTTGGATATTACCGTGCTCGGGGCGAATTCTACGCCCGGTCGCGCGAAAAACGCGGTCTTGGACGGCGATTCCGGGACAGTTTTAGATAAGACGTCCTTATAGTTTACCGACACGAAGTATTTGCTTACTATTGACGCGAGGTCGCAGCGCGAATCTCGAGGTTCCTTCATGCAGAACTGGCACCTACCCACCTGGGCCACGCAAGGTTGGATGAGCCGATTGGCCCAGATGACGATCCGATCGGCCGAGGGCAGCAACAGCATCCGCATCGGTGTCCGGCTTCGCCAGATTCCCGCCCAGTACGAATGGGAGGTCGTGGCCCGGTTCCAGGATCACGACGGCATCCCCCATGCTCGCATTTGCAAGCTGAACGACCGAGGCACCACCAAGGTTCTGGCTTGCACGGCCTTGCTCAACCGTCGCCGGTTCCGCGTATTGATGTGATCGGCCGGGACCTACTTCGCTTGCCGGATTCACCTATGTTGTAGCGTCGGGCCTCTCGATTCGGTTCAGTTGCGCTAAGCGTGAGAAAGCTGAACCGATAGGAGGACCAGAGATGGCACAGACAGCCAATCCCGATTACGACGCGCTGCGGGACGATTTGGCCCAGGTTCGCAAAGACATCGACAGCCTCGGGAAATCGATGAAGCAGCTCGTCGATGACGGTGTGGTGGAGGGGAGGTCGCGCGCCTCGGCCAAGGTCGACGACCGTGCGCCAGAAGGCCGGCGAACTGGGGCAGGAAGCCGGCATGCGTGCGCGCCGGGCTACTGAAGCGGCGCCCGCGGAGATGATCGAGGCCTGATCCATCGCTGGCGTCATGTCGGCCTTTGCGGTCGGGATTGCACTGGGCTGGGCCATGACCCGGGGCCGCGATTGAACATGCTTCTCCGGCTCATGCCGGTTCTGGCCCAACTCGGTGTGGTGATGCGGGGCAAGTTGCATCACGTCCTTCGCCGAGCCGTTTGCTTTGCGATTCTGGCCGGTCTTGCCTTTATGGCCTGTTTCTTCGCCATGGCCGCCAGCGCCTGGGCGCTCTATCTCGTCCTGTTGACCGAGATGTCGGCACCGGGCGCCGCCGCCGTTGTGGCGTTCGGGCTTTTTGCACTCGGCGGCCTTTTTGCGGCCCTGACGGCCCAGATTCTTCTTGGGCCGGCCCGATCGGTTCCAGTCAGGGTCGAGGCCGAGCGCCCGCCAAACTCCTCCGCCGGCGACGAGGTTTCGACCCCTGGATCCGTCTTGGGCGCTCTGGCGATCGGCGTCCTGACCGGCTTTCTTAGCGGGCGGAAAGGCGGCTAGAATCGGCCGGCCCAACCAGCACGCCGAGCGCGGCCAAGCCCCATTTTGGGTTGCGCGACATGCCGTCACGTCGGAGTTCGCCTTCCGTCGCCGCCGGCCGGCAAAATTCCGGCCGGACAGGCTATGACGGGTGCGATTGGACCAAATGGGGGGTTTGGCGGCTTTCTCTCGAGTTAATGGCCGCTGGACGGTTCCGCGGCGCTACTTCGCGTCTGCGGCAACCTGCATCTTGATGATGCGGTCGGGAACCGCCGGCGGCTCGCCACGGGCGATCTTGTCGACGAATTCCAGGCCTTCGACGACCTTGCCCCAGACGGTGTACTGGCCGTTGAGATGGGAGGCGGGCTGGAAGACGATGAAGAACTGGCTGTTGGCGCTGTTCGGATTGTTGGTTCGCGCCGCGCCGATGGTGCCGCGTACGAAAGGCGTGTCGGAGAACTCGGCCTTTAGGTCGGGTTTGTCGGAACCTCCGCCGCCCGTGCCGGTGGGGTCGCCGGTCTGGGCCATGAAGCCGTCGATTACGCGATGGAAGACGATATCGTCGTAGAAGCCCTCTCGGGTCAGTTCCTTGACTCGCGCGACATGGTCCGGCGCGACCTTGGGAAATAGCTCGATGACGACCCGTCCGGTGTCGAGGTCGAGGTAGAGCGTGTTTTCCGGGTCCAAGGACTCGGCATTCGATGTGGCGGCTGTCATGGCGATTATCAGGCTCCCGATCAGGACGAAAAGGCGAAGTTTCACGATGTCCGGCTCCGACGTCTGGGTTGAAGCGGCGGGCACCCAAACATAACCGGCGCCGCGCGTCCAGCGCGACGCCGCGCCGCCACCGGGTTTGAATGGGACCTAGTGATCCGTGCCGTGCAGGATTTTTTCACGCATGCCCGTGGCGTAGGCCAAGCCTTCCGCCGTGATGGCAAGGCCTATCGGGAAGCCGGGCTGGATCAGGCCCTTGCGTTGCAGCACCCGGAACACCGCCGGATTCGACAGTCCGGTGGCATCGCTCGTCAGGATGACGCCATTGCCGGCATGGAAATGGTTGCCATGGGCATGCGGCAACTGGCCGATCTGCACCGTGCCGGTGGCCTCGTCCCTGACGGCTTGGCTCGAATCCTCCGCCAGAATCTGCAGCACGGTCAGGGTTTTGAGCTGAAGGGCATTCAGCTTCAGGGGATTTCGTTTCTCGGCCATCTCGCGCCGCTTCCTTCTCTCGCTTAAGCTGGCCGCCAATCCGGCCGGGAGGGAAGCACAATGCAGTTCGATGAGAGCGACCGCGTCAAGGGTCTTCGTGAAAAAATCGAAGGCTTCATGGATGAACACGTCTATCCGAACGAAGCCACTTTCTTTGGCCAGGTCGAGGACGCGGCGGACCGCTGGCAGCCCGTGCCCGTGATGGAGGCGTTCAAGGCGAAGGCGCGCGAGGCATGCCTCTGGAACCTATTCCTGCCGGAAAGGGAATACGGCGCGGGCCTCTCGAACACCGAATACGCGCCGCTCTGCGAGATCATGGGGCGGTCCCTGATCGCGCCCGAGGCCTTCAACTGCTCCGCCCCGGACACGGGGAATATGGAGGTGCTGGTCCGCTACGGGACCGACGAGCAGAAGGCCGAATGGCTGACGCCGTTGCTGGCGGGCGAGATCCGCAGCGCCTTCGCGATGACCGAGCCGGGGGTCGCTTCCTCCGACGCGACCAATATGGAATTGACCATCCAGCCGGACGGCAACGAATACGTAATCGAGGGCCGTAAATGGTTCACCAGCGGGGCCAACGATCCGCGCTGCAAGATCATGATCGTGATGGGCCTGACCGATCCGGAGGCTGAACGCCATCGCCGCCATTCCATGATCCTGGTGCCCAAGGCGACCGAGGGGGTCACGGTGATGCGCCACCTGCCGGTCTTTGGCTATGACGAAGCGCCCCATGGTCATGCTGAGGTGAATTTCGACAAGGCAAGGGTGCCGCGTGGGAACATGCTGCTGGGCGAAGGGCGGGGCTTCGAGATCGCCCAGGGGCGCCTGGGGCCGGGCCGCATTCATCATTGCATGCGGGCGATCGGCATGGCGGAGCGGGCGCTCGAATCGATGTGCCTGCGGGCCAAGTCGCGCACGGCCTTCGGCAAGACCCTGGCCGAGCAGGGCGTGGTGATGGAGCAGATCGCCGATTCGCGCATGGAGATCGACCAGGCCAGGCTGCTGACCATGAAGGCGGCCTGGATGATGGACACGGTCGGCAACAAGGCCGCGCGGGCGGAGATTGCGATGATCAAGGTGGTCGCGCCGAACATGGCCCAGCGCGTGCTCGATCGGGCCATCCAGATTCATGGCGGTGGCGGCGTGACCGAGGATTTCGGCCTCGCCCGGGGCTGGGCCCTGGCCCGGATTCTCCGTCTGGCCGATGGGCCGGACGAGGTCCATCGCGCACAGATCGCGCGGCTGGAGCTGCGCAAGCACGGCTAGACGCCGGCGGAACCAGCGGCTAGAGAATTGGCGAACTGGAAAACGGGGAAGAATGCGATGCGTGAAGCGGTGATCGTCTCGACGGCAAGGACGCCTCTGGCCAAGGGTTTCCGGGGCGCCTTCAACAAGACGCATGGCGCCACCCTGATGGGCCATGCGATTTGCCACGCGGTCGAGCGCGCCGGGATCGCGCCCGATTCGGTCGAGGATGCGGTCGTCGGTTGCGCCTTTCCCGAAGGGCCGACCGGCTGGAATCTCGGGCGTAACGCGGTGATCCGCGCCGGCCTGCCCGTCACGACCAGCGGCCAGACGGTCAACCGCTTCTGCTCCTCCGGTCTCCAGGCCATCGCCACCGCGGCGAATCAGGTTATCCACGAGGGCATGGACGTCGCCGTCGCGGGTGGCGTCGAATCGATCAGCGGCACCCATAACAGCATGAACAAGCACATGATGTATGAGGACTGGCTGATGGCTCATAAGCCGGAACTTTGGATGCCGATGATCGAGACGGCGGAAAACGTCGCGAAGCGCTACGGCATCTCGCGCGAGGCCCAGGACGAATACGGCTGTCAGAGCCAGCGGCGCACCGCCGTCGCCCAGCAGGCCGGCTATTTCGACGACGAGATCGTGCCGCTGACCACCGTCAAGGAGATCACGGACAAGGCGACGGGCGAAACCCACGACGAGGAAGTCACCCTCGAAAAGGACGAATGCAACCGGCCCGGCACGGATATGGAGGGGCTCTCCAAGCTGGAGCCGGTCATGGGGCCGGGCGCCTTTATCACCGCCGGCAACGCCTCGCAGTTCGCGGACGGCGCCTCGGCCTGCGTGGTGATGGAGGCCAAGGCGGCCGAGAAGGCGGGGCTGGAGCCGCTGGCCACTTTCCGGGGCTTCGCCGTCGCCGGTTGCGAGCCGGACGAGATGGGCATCGGCCCGGTCTTCTCCGTCCCGCGCCTGCTCGAACGTCACGGCCTGGCCATCGACGATATCGACCTCTGGGAGCTGAACGAGGCCTTCGCCGTTCAAGTGCTCTATTGCCGCGACCGACTCGGCATTCCCGACGAGACCCTGAACGTCAACGGCGGCTCGATTTCCATCGGGCATCCCTACGGCATGTCGGGCGCGCGGATGACCGGCCATATCCTGATCGAAGGCCGTCGCCGCGGCGCCAAATACGGTGTCGTCACCATGTGCATCGGCGGCGGCATGGGGGCGTCGGGCCTGTTCGAAATCCACTGATCGGCCGCAGACCAAGGTGACGATCGCCGTACCGCTCGCGATGCGGTGATCGCCGCGACGGAAGGTGTTGACTCCAGCATCAAACTCGATCCCGTGGTCTTCCAACCCGGCACCGCCGGTCAGGCAGTCCCCGAGACGGCCGATGGGGAGGAAAGCGCTGCGCCCGCCGCGACCGGGGCGCCGGCGGCGCAAACCGCGCCTGCGGTGAGCCAAGTGTCCGATGTCGCGCTCGATAATCTGGCGTCCGAATTCGTCGATCCGCGTCAAGAGCCTGCTGATCGACGAATTCGGCATCGATCCAAAGCGCGTGCTGCTCTGTCGGCCACGCATGGACGAAGGCGCGGCAATGCCCCGCGTCGAAATCCTGCTCTAAATCCGATTAAGAAGAGCCTATTCCGCGGCGTCTTCGCGGAAGAGATGCACGTCGCGTTGGGGGAAGGGAATGGAAATGCCCTCGGCGTCCAGCCGCTCTTTCACGGCCTTGGTCAGGGCGCGCTTGAGCGCCCAGAAATCGCCCGTGCGGGCCCAGACCCGGTAGGTCAGATCGACCGAACTGTCGCCCAGATTGGCGACGAAAAAAACCGGCTCAGGCGTCTTGAGGCAGCGCTCGTCAGCTTCGACCGCGCTTTTGATCGCGGCGAGTCCCTTGTCGATATCGTCGCCGTAGCCGATGCCCACCGTATGGTCGATCAGGCGTGTGGCGTTGCGCGAATAGTTGGTGACGGGCGAATTCCACAGTTCCGAATTCGGCACCATCAGAAATATGCCATCATAGCTGGTCATCAGGGTGGTGAAGAGGCCTATCTCGTTCACGGTGCCCGAGACGTTGCCGCAATCGACATACTCGCCAATCCGGAAGGGCCGCAGGAAGAGGATCATCAACCCGGCGGCCAGGTTCGAAAGCGTGCCCTGAAGGGCCAGGCCGATGGCCAGGCCGGCGGCACCGAGCATTGCGATGATGCTGGTTGTTTGGACGCCGAACTGGGCCAGGACGGCGACCAGGACCAGGATCAGGACCAGATAGCGAACCATACTGGCGAGGAAGGGTTCGAGGGTATCGTCGAGGCCTGGGATTCGGGCTAATCCCCGCCGGGTGATGCGGTGCAGCCAGCTCGAAACGATCCAGCCGCCGGCCAGAAGGGCGATGGCGGCGACGAGGTCGAGCGCATAGGGAATCAGGATGTCGCTCGATTCCTCGAGCACTCGGAGCATCTCGACTTCGGTCATCAATCGCCTCTGCTTGTTGATCTCACGCGTCCCGGAGGATACTGAGGCGAAGGCGCGATGACAAATTCGGGGCCATTCGTACCGCTTCTGGCGGATTGGCAATTCTTGGGTGCGGTTCCATGGCAAACGCGGAATACGATGTCGCCATCATCGGTGGCGGGCACAACGGATTGACAACGGCGGGCTATCTCGCCCGCGCCGGCCTCAAGACCGTGGTGTTGGAGCGGCGCGGCGTGGTCGGCGGCGCGGCGGTGACCGAGGAATTTCATCCCGGTTTCCGCAACTCCGTCTGCTCCTATGTCGTCAGCTTGCTTCACCCCAAGGTGATCCGCGATCTGGAGCTCGCCGGGCATGGGTTGGAGATCATGGAGCGTCCGGTCGCCAGTTATCTTCCGCTACCCGATGGCGGGGCGATGATGGTGCCGCGCGAACCCATGGCGGCCGAGCGCGAGATTGCGAAATTCTCCCAGCACGACGCCCTGCGCTATCACGATTTCGAGGACCAGGTGCAGCGCGCCGCCGATGTCGTGCGCGGCACCTTGCTCGAGACGCCGCCCAATCTCGGCGGTGGCATCGGCGATCTCATGACTCTGCTGACCACGGGAAACCGCTTCCGCAAGCTGACTCCCGCCATGCAGCGCGAGTTCGTCGATTTGATGACGATGAGCATCGGCGACTATCTCGACGAATGGTTCGAATGCGATCCCTTGAAGGGCGATTTTGGCTTCGAGGGTATCGTCGGCAACATGGCCAGCCCCTACCACCCGGGCACGGCCTATGTCCTGATCCATCACGCCTTCGGCGAGATCAACGGCAAGAAAGGCGCCTGGGGCCATGCCAGGGGCGGCATGGGTGCGATCACCCAGGCGATGGCCCGTTCGGCCGAGGCGAAAGGCGTCGATATCCGTCTCAACGCCGCCGTCCGCGAGGTGATCGTCGAGGGCGGCGTCGCGCGCGGTGTGGTGCTGGAGGACGGGTCGACGATCCGCACCCGGGCTGTCGCCGCCAATGTCGGGCCGAAGCTGCTCTTTCTCAAGATGATGGACAGTTCGGTGCTCGACACCGAATTCCGGCGCCAGATCGAGGGCTGGCGCTGCCGCTCCGGCTCATTTCGGATGAATGTCGCGCTATCCGAGATGCCGCGCTTCAACGGGCTGGACCGGGTCGAGGACCCGGCCAAGGCCCTGACCGGCTCGATCAATATCGCCTGGTCCCTGGACTACCTCGAACGCGCCTATGACGACGCCAAGCGCGGCTCCTGGTCGAAGGAGCCGGTGATCTCGATGAACATGCCCAGCCTCTACGACGACAGCCTGGCTCCGCCCGGTTGCCATGTGATGAGCCTGTTCTGCCAGCATTTCGACCCGAACCTCTCGGGCGGCCAGACTTGGGACGACGTGAAGGAGGAGGTGGCGGATCTGATCGTCGCCACAGTCGATCGCTACGCGCCAAATTTCAAAGCCTCGATCCTGGGCCGACAGGTCCTGAGTCCGCTCGACCTGGAACGCGAATTCGGCCTCGTCGGCGGCGATATCTTTCACGGCGCCCTGCATCTCGACCAGCTCTGGTCGATGCGCCCGGTCGGCGGCCATGCCCAGTACCGCGCCCCGGTCCGCAATCTCTATATGTGCGGATCCGGTACCCATCCGGGCGGCGGTGTTTCGGGCATGCCCGGCCACAACGCCGCGCGCGAGATCGTCAGGGATTTTAGGAAACGCCGCTTGGCGGCGTAGCAACAACCTCACCGGCGTCATGCCCTGGCGAAGCCCGGCGCATGGCGGAACAGGGACGGGTGGAACGAAAACCTAAACCCGGACGCCCTTGCCGTAATGGGCCTCGATGCGCGCCTGGATCGCCTCGAAGACGATCGAGATCACCCAATAGAAGATCGCCGCCGAAATCAGCATCTCGAAGAATTTGAACTCGGTGCGGGCCTGGATGCGCGCGACGTTGAACAATTCCATCACGCCCATGAAGGACACAAGTGAGCTGTCCTTTAGCATGGCGATGAACTGATTGCCCGTGGGGGGCACGACCAGGCGCATGGCCTGGGGGAAGACGACCTTGCGGAAGATCACGCCTTTGCGCAGGCCGAGAGCGGCGGCCGCTTCGCTCTGGCCCGACGGCACGCCTTGGATACCGGCTCGGAAAATCTCCGCCATATAGGCGCCGTAGCACAGTGACAGGGCCAGAATTCCGGCGGGGACCGCGTCAAGAACCAAGCCGATCTGGGGCAGGCCCGTATAGATCAAAAAGACTTGAACCAGCAGCGGTGTGCCGCGAAAGAAAGAGATGTAGTAGGTCGCGATGGCGAAAGCCGGACCGCTTCTGGAGAGGCGGGCCAGGGCTGCGGCCAGGGCCAGGACGCAGGAAACGAAGATCGCCGCCGCCGAAACGTAAATCGTCACGACGACGCCCATGAGAAGCACTTCGAGACGATCCCAGATGTACTGATACGTCAGGTCGAAGGAATAGAAGAATAGCAGGAACCCGGCGAGCAGTTCCAGCCAGACGACCAGGATCTGCATGCGGAAGGGTAGAAGGCGGATCGCGGCGACGTTCAGGGCCAGGATGATTGCCAGTTCGACTGCGATCAACAGGCGGGGAATGAAGCCGGCCTCTTCGCCCGTCGTGCTGCCGATGGCGGGCAGCAGGGCGCGGCCGAGCAGCGAGTCTTCGAGGCCCATCCAGGTCCCGATCGCTACCACGAAAAGAAAAAGGAGCAGCCTTGAAATCCAAGGCCGCTCCATGGATTGGCTGAACAGGGCGGCCATCGCGCCTTTGCGCTTTCCGCCCGCGCCCAACTACATCGTCTTGGCGCTGGTCAGGTCGACGCCGTACCACTTCTCTGACATCTTGGCCAAGGTGCCGTCCTTGCGCATGGCGTCGACGATCTCGGTGATTTTGGCGGCGAAGGCGTCATCGCCTTTGTCCACCGCCACGGAGAGCGGCTCGTAGAAGACCGGAACGCCCATCACCTTCAGGGGATAGCCGCTCTTGATCGCCTCCTGGATCGTCGGCAGGGCCGAGAGGGCCGCGTCGAGTCTGACGCCGTCGCCCAGGCGCAGGTCGTCGAAGGCATTGGTGTCGGTCTCGTAGGTCCGGATCTCGCCCGCATCGACGACATATTCGAAGGGCGGCGCGCCCTCGGCGTCGATCTTGAGATTCTTCTGCAGATAGCTGTCATAGGTGCAGCCGCCGCAGACGCCGATCTTCTTGCCGTTGAGGTCGGTATAGGAAGTCGCCTTGGACGCCTCATGCACGACGAAGGAGGCCGGGGTGAAGTAATAGACCGCCGGGAAGACGAGCACCTTGGCCCGCTCCGTTGTCGGCGTCATCGAGCCGACAGAAACGTCCCAGCGGCCGCCCCAGTTGCCGGCGGTAATGATGTCCCAGGCCGGCGCCACGAATTCGATCTCGGCGCCCAGGCGCTTGGCGATCTCCTGGCCGACCTCGATATCGAATCCCTTATAGGCGCCGTCCGAGTCCTGGAAGGACTGGGGCGGATAGGCGGGGTCGGTCGCCATCACCAGCTTCTTGTTCGCCATCACTCGGTCGAGCACTTCGCCGGCCTGGGCGCTCGTCCCCACGATCGCTGCGAACGCTAGAGCCGCGGCGGCGGCGGCGGTCTTGAAACCGATTCTCATGGGTTGTCTCCCTATGGCTGCATGACTGCGTCTTTAGCTTGTCCGCCCCCGAGGCAAGCGCGAGCGGCTTATCGTCACGTTAAAAGAAGCCCAGGAGAAAGGCAATTCGATTGGCGCTATGCAATACGCAATCTGCGACCGGGTCGGGAACTGAACCGTGCCGTTTCTATTCCGTGAGCCATTCCTGGAACCGATTTCTAAGGCAGGCCCCGAACCGACCCCAGAACCGGTTGTCGACGACCAGAACGTTCTGGGAGTTTTGCGTCGCAGTCGGAAGATTCTTGTGAATCCCCGGCGGCACCAGGGCGGCGGCGGCGAGGTTCGTGGGGCCGTAGGGAATGTATTCCGATTGGTTCTTCTGGACCTGCGGCTGGCTCGCGAAAGCGATGAAGCGCATGGCCAGGTTCATGTGCGGGGCGCCCTTGGGAATCCCCCAATAGTTGAATTCGAGACCCTGGGCATCCCAGACCATGACCAGATTCTTATGCTTGGCCTGCGAGGCGTCGTAGATTCGGCCGTTCCAAGCGGCGCTCATGACGACTGCCTCGTCGATGAGCAGCTTGGCCGGCTCTTCGGGATCGGTCCACCACACGGTCTCGCTCTTGATCGTATCCAGTTTCTTGAAGGCCTGTTCGATGCCCTCGGGGGTGGAGAGGCGCGCGTAGACCATTCCCTTGGGGGCGCTGTCGGCGAGCAGCGCCCATTCCAGCGCGATCTTCGGCGATCGGTAGAGGCCGCGTTTTACCGGGAATTTTTCGAGATCGGAGAAATTTTTGATCGCCGTCGGCGGCTCTCCCGCCAGGGTATCGCCGTTAATAGGAAAAGATCGTCGACCAGGTGACAGTTCCCACGCCGCAATTGAGCGCGGCCCCCTCCATAAACGCCTCGCGGCCCCCCATCAGGCCGTAGTCGATGGGCTCGAGAAGACCCAGATCGCAGCCGTCCAACAAGGGGTCCTGCTGGGCATCGACGATGTTCCACAGATACTCGCCCGACAGGACCTGTCGCTGGATGGACTGGATGTCGTGGCTTCCTTGATAGTGACTTCATTTTGTTTGGAGAACGGTTCGTAATAGGTGGCGGGTTGGCTGTCCGGATAGGATCCGCCCCAGGAAGCGATGGTCAGGGTCTGGGCGGCCGAAGGGGCAGACCAGGCTCCGATCAGGCTGCAAGCGGCTGCAAGGGTTGAGACTGCGAAGGCGCTGCGCGTGGCCATTTCCACTCCATGCGCTTGCTCGCCGCCGGGAACGAACCGGGCAGCATTCATGGAAGTGTGGCGCAGGGATGGCGGGTCTCCCAAGCCTGGGATGCGCATGCGCTGCGGTTCCGGCGAGGGATTTCCGGAAATTAGGCCGGATCGGCGCCGCCGGGATATTCCCGCGCCCCATCTTCGAGCCAGCGCCAGAGATGCTGGGCGAATGAACGCCCGACATAGAGATCGAAGGCGGGGCCGCCCGCTTCGCCGTCGCTGGCGGTCTGCAGCAGGGTGATCTGGGCATGGGCCAGGGTGCCGCGCGCGACATGGCCGGCGCCGAAGGAACGCGGGTGCAGATCCAGGGTACAGCCCTTGGCGATCAGGTCGCGGGCGCGCGGGCCGGAGACGCGGATGATCGTCTGGGCATCGGTCAGATCGACCAGCGCGGCATGGACCCCGTTCAGAGCCGCGCGCAATGCCGCGTAGAGCGCCGTCTCGGCCCCTGCCGGACAGGCGATGAGCCACTCGTCCGGCCCCAGCCAGAGGACGACCCGGCCTTTCACCGTCATCGAGCCCAACGGGACCAGCGGCGGCGTCATGCCGAGCACCCCGCGCACGGCATTCATGAAATCGCTGTCTCGGTGATCGCCGCGCAGCAGCAGTTTGCCCAAATGGGGGTGTTCCACCATGCGCACCGGTGCATCGTCGGGCCTGGGTCTGGCCTCGAGGTGGAGGGGGGCAAGGGCGCTCTGGCTAGGGATCGTTTCAGCCACGCATCCGCTCGCCGTCCGGATCGAAGAAAACCGGCTCCGTCACCCGCACCGAAACGGTCGTTCCCGGCGTGGAGGCATGGCCTGCCATCGAGGCATGGAGGGTCTGGCCCATGCGTTCCGGTCCGTCCTCGATCAGGGCCAGGGCGATCGAACGGTCGAGGGTCGGGCTGAAATAGCTCGATGTGACATGGCCGATCATTTTCATCGGCGGCCGGTCCCTGGCTTCGGCGACGATCTGCGCACCCTCGTCCAAGACGGTCTTCGGATCCTTGGTGAACAGCCCGACCAGGCGCTTGCGCCCGGTTCGCAGTGCATCGGCGCGGGAGAGCGAGCGCTTGCCCAGGAAATCCGGCTTCTTCTTGCTGACGATCCAGTCCATGCCGAGATCGGCCGGCGTGACCGTGCCGTCCGTGTCCTGGCCGACGATGATGAAACCTTTCTCGGCCCGCAGCAGATGCATGGTTTCGGTGCCGAAGGGTGTGATGCCGTATTTCTCGCCGGCCGTCATGCAGGCCGTCCAGAGCGCCAGGCCGTGGCGCGCTGCGACATTGATCTCGAAGCTCAACTCGCCCGTGAAGCTGATGCGGAAGACCCGGGCCGAAACCTCGGCCACGGTGCCCTCGCGGAAGCTCATGAAGGGAAAGGCCTCGGGCGACAGGTCGATATCGCCGGTCAGTTCGGCCAGCAGGTCGCGCGATCTGGGGCCGGAGATGCTGACCGTCGCCCATTGCTCGGTCGCGCTGGCCATATGGACCTTCATGTCCGGCCATTCGGTCTGGACCCATTCCTCGAGCCAGGCGAGAACGCGGGCCGCGTTGCCCGTCGTCGTGCTCATCAAGAAATGGTCCTCGGCCAATCGGGCCGTGACGCCGTCATCCATGACCATGCCGTCCTCGCCGAGCATCAGGCCATAGCGGCAGCGATCGATCTCCAGCTTGCTCCAGGCATTGGTATAGACGCGGTTCAGCAGTTCCGCCGCGTCGGCGCCCTGAATGTCGATCTTGCCCAGGGTGCTGGCATCGAGAATGCTAATCCCGCTGCGCGCGGCGACCGCTTCGCGCCGCACGGCGGCATGCATGTCCTCGCCCGCTCGGGGGTAATACCAGGCCCGCTTCCACTGGCCGACATTTTCGAAGACCGCGCCATGGCTCTCATGCCAGGCATGGATCGGCGTGCGGCGGATCGGGGCGTAGAATTCGTGCAATTCCCGTCCGGCGAAGGCGCCGAAGGCGACGGGGGTATAGGGCGGACGGAAGGTCGTGGTGCCGACCGCCGGGATGGCCTTGCCCAGGGCCCCGGCGAGGATGGCGAGCCCGTTGATATTGCTGGTCTTGCCCTGGTCGGTGCCCATGCCGGTCGTGGTGTAGCGCTTGAAATGCTCGACCGAGCGGTAGCCCTCGCGCGCCGCCAGCTTCACATCCTTGGTCGTCACGTCGTTCTGGAAATCGACGAAGGCGCGGGTCTTGCCGGTCGGCCGGTCGGACGGCACCTGCCAGACCACCGCCATCGGTGCCTCCTCGACCTCCTTCGTTTCGGGCAGGGCGGGCATAGGGGATTCGAACCCGGCATCGGCGGCGGCCCGGGCGCCG
>Ga0115002_10005300_pt1 | contig 15256 bp, 12 predicted proteins | sample ArcticOcean_MG_C_8_FD_89576 | JGI IMG/M metagenome (GOLD analysis project Ga0115002, IMG submission 89576) | Marine microbial communities from western Arctic Ocean - ArcticOcean_MG_CB11_86 | ecosystem: Environmental > Aquatic > Marine > Oceanic | place: Arctic Ocean: Canada Basin | collected... | reverse complement strand
TTTTCATCTAAATTAAATTTATTAGCATCTTTAATACCGGGAATAAATTTAGAAATTTCTGATATAGATCCTAATTTATTAAATTGTTTAATCTGTTTAGAAAAATCATCGAAATCAAATTGATTATTAATTATTTTTTGTTCTAATTCCTTTGCACTTTTCTCATCAAATGATTTTTGTGCTTTTTCAACTAATCCAATAATATCAGTTAATCCTAAAATTCGTTTAGCGATTCTATTAGGAACAAAAATTTCAATATTATTAATATTTTCACCTGAAGTCATAAATTTAATAGGACAATTTGTAACTTCTCTAATAGATAATGTAGCTCCACCGCCACTATCTCCATCCATTTTTGTAATAACAACACCTGTTAAATCAAATTTTTCTGCAAATAATTCCGATGAGCTTACAGCATCTTGTCCTGTCATACCATCGACAACATATAGGATTTCATGGGGGTCAACTTTTTTAATAATCATACTTAACTCTTCCATGAGAAAATTATCTATATGTAATCTTCCTGCAGTATCTATAATGATAACATCATTTTTATTTTTATATGCATATGATAGACTATTGGTAACAACCTCTATTGGTTCTATATCTTTTTCATAATTAGTATAAACATCAATATCATTCTTTTCACCTAATATTTTAAGCTGATCCCTAGCAGCTAAACGCTGTAAATCAGCTCCAACTAATAATGGATTTTTGCTATATTCCCTTTTCAAAAAGCTTGCAATCTTAGCAGAAGCACTTGTTTTTCCAGAACCCTGTAAACCAGCCATAACAATAATAGTCATCCCTGATTTATTAATATTAATATCCATATTATCTGAAGATAAAAATAATACTAATTCATCTTGGACAATTTTAATAAATTGTTGTCCTGGAGTTACAGAATCAAACACTTTTTCTCCTAGTGCTTTTTCTTTAACTCTATTTATAAATTTTGAAACTACTTTAAAATTTACATCTGATTCTAAAAGAGCAATTCTAATTTCTCTTATAGCTTTAGATATATTCTTTTCAGAAATCTTACCATGACCTCTAATATCAGTAAAAATTTTTGAAAATCTATTTTGTAGTTTATCAAACATTCATAAAAAAAATCTATATAATTAAAGCTTGCAAATTTAGTAGTTTATATGTCGTAATGCAAGAATATCTTTTTTAATTATTTTAATAAAAAAGGGGGGGGGTAATTTTATTTATTTCATATCTCCTGCTGTTCTACGTATAATAATTTCTTCATGTACTACATTATTCTCTGCTAATATTGCATTAATAGTTGCAATTGCTACATCTTCGGGAGACAACATATCTTCTCGCGAAAAATCTACTTTTGCGCTATCCCAAAAAGCAGTATTAATTGCTCCTGGATGGATAGATATTACTTTAATATTATGTTCTCTCAGCTCCTCTCTTAAACTTGCAGAGAAACCTCTTAATCCATATTTTGATGTTACATATGCAGATGAAAAAGGATATGGATTGAGACCTGCAACAGAATTGATGAAAACAATTTTGCCTGATTGTTTTTTAATCATTGTATCAATCACTAATTTTGTCATTAAAAAAGAACCTCTTAAGTTGGTCTTGATTTGCTCATCCCATTCAGATACAGAGATATTTTGAATTGCATTAAAAATACCTATTCCAGCATTATTAACTAAAACCTCAATATTGTTAATATTTATTTTAGAAGAAATTTTTTCAATTGATGCTTCATTACCTATATCGGCACATACTATGGAGCAATGATTGCCGGCATCCTTAATATATTTTTCTACAAGTTGGAGTTTTTTCTTATTTCTTGATATTAATATAACATGATAATTATTTTCAGATAGCTTAACACTAATATGTTTACCTATACCTGTCGAAGCTCCTGTTACAATAGCTAGTGGTTTTACAATAGTCATAATTATTTTGCAATTAAATTCAATGAACTTCCAGCATAAAACCAATTAATTTGACTACTATTATAAGTATGACAAACTTGGATTATATCATGAGTTCCATCAATATGATTTATTTGAATTTTCAAATTACAACCAGGAGAGAAATCACTTAGTTGTAAAATATCAAAAGAATCATCCTCTCTGATTTTATTATAATCATTTTTATCTGAGAATGTCAGTGCAAGTACACCTTGTTTTTTAAGGTTAGTTTCATGAATTCTAGCAAATGATTTTACCAAGACAGCTCTTATGCCCATATGCCTCGGTTCCATAGCCGCATGTTCCCTGGAAGATCCTTCCCCATAATTTTCTTCACCAACGATAATAGAAGCTATATTATTCTTTTTATAGTCTCTAGCTACGTTTGGAATTTCACCATATTGATTGGTAAGCTTATTTTTAATAAGATTTACTGTATTATTGAATGAATTGGTAGCACCTATTAGCAAATTATTAGATATATTATCTAAATGACCTCTGAACTTAAGCCAAGGGCCAGCCATAGATATATGGTCAGTCGTACATTTACCAGACACTTTTATCAATAGATGTAATGTCATAGTATCGTTCTTATCCCATTTTTCGAAAGGCTTTAATTTCTGCAATCTTTCAGAATTTTCATTAATTATAACCTCTATACTTGAACCATCAATTGAAGGATTTTGAAAACCTAAGTCTTCTATTCCAAATCCATTTGGAGGCAATTCATAACCCTTTGGGGGATCCAGTAATATTTTTTCTCCATCCTCATTAATTAAATAATCTGTTCTAGGGTCAAATGTCAAATCTCCAGATAAAGTCAGAGCTGTAACTAACTCAGGAGATCCTACAAAAGCATAGGTATTAGGGTTTCCATCAGCTCTTTTTGCAAAGTTTCTATTAAATGAATGTACAATTGTATTTTTTTGTTTCTTATTAGCATCTTCCCTTGCCCATTGGCCAATACAAGGACCACAAGCATTAGCAAAAACACTTCCACCAATTTTATTAAAAGTATCTATAAATCCATCTCTTTCAATGGTATACCTTACTTGTTCAGAACCTGGGGTTATAGTATATTTTGATTTTACCTTTAATTTTTTTTCTATTGCTTGTTTCGCTATAAATGCTGCTCTTGAAATATCTTCATATGAAGAGTTTGTACAAGAACCAATTAATCCTACTTCAATTTTAGTTGGCCAATTATTTTTCTGGGCTTCTCTTTTCATCTTAGAAATCGGTGTAGCTTTATCTGGAGTAAAAGGACCATTTAAATAAGGTTCAAGATCTCCTAAATCTATTTTAATAACTTGATCAAAATATTTATCTGGGTTTTTATATACCTCAGAATCACCTGTTAAATGGATTTTATATTCATTGGCTAAATCTGCAACATTAGATCTTCCTGTTGCCCTTAAATATCTATCCATTGAATCATCATAACCAAATGTTGAAGTAGTTGCTCCAATTTCAGCGCCCATATTACAAATTGTCCCCTTGCCTGTACAGGATAGACTTCTTGCACCCTCTCCAAAATATTCAACAACTGCCCCAGTACCTCCTTTAACAGTTAAAATACCGGCCAATTTAAGGATAACATCTTTAGAAGAAGACCAACCATCTAATTTTCCTACTAATTCAACACCAATGAGTTTTGGAAACTTTAATTCCCAAGGCATACCAACCATAACATCTACAGCATCAGCACCTCCAACTCCAATAGCTATCATCCCTAACCCTCCAGCATTGACTGTATGGGAGTCAGTCCCAACCATCATTCCTCCAGGGAAAGCATAATTTTCAAGTACTACTTGATGAATAATACCAGCTCCAGGCTTCCAAAATCCAATTCCATACTTATCACAGGCAGTAGAAAGGAATTCATAAACTTCTGAATTAATATCTAGTGCATTTTTTAAATCATATTCAGAGTTTACCTTTGCTTGGATTAAATGGTCCGCATGTACTGTAGTGGGAACTGCAACATTTTCTCTACCGGACATCATAAATTGCAATATTGCCATTTGAGCAGTTGCATCTTGCATTGCAACTCTATCTGGATAAAAATCAACATAGTCTATGCCTCTTTTATATTCCATATTAAAATTTTTACTATGTAAATAAAGAATTTTTTCTGTTAAAGTTAAAGGTTTAACTATCTTTTCTCTTAATTTTGATATTTTATTTTCTAAATTATCGTAGTAGTTTTTAATTAGTTCAATATTAAACATATATTTTTCTCAATTTTTCAGACACAATTTAATACTATAATTTGTTAATTTATAGCAACATGTTAAGAAAATTAAATTTATCATTAACCTTTTTTTATTTTCTAATGGGGATAGCATACACTACTTCCATTCCATATATTATTTATACAGTAGAAGATTTTCAAATACCCGCTCAGAATATGTCTGTTTTGCATAGTCAGACAATACCTCAAATATCAAATTTTGAATCTTTAGAAACAGAGATTATATATAAAGAAGATACTCCAGAAGATAGTTTTATACAATATCTAAGCACATTTGATAATAGTTGTTATAATTCAAACAATGAAACGGATTGTCTTATCAATCAAAGTTGTATTTGGGATGACAGTAATACATGCATTGAAACTTCAAAGTACTTACTTATAATAGGAGATGAAACTTTAATTAATTCTATACCAGTACCTATGTGTGGAGATAATCAATTTAGTGATGATGTTTATAATACAAACTTTACTATTGGTAGGTTAGTCGTAAACAATCTACAGGAAGCAACAAATCAAGTCCAAAAAATTATAAATTATACAACAGATTCAATGCATGGATCCTGGAAAAATGAACTATTATTAATAGCTGATGATCAAAATAATCCATCAAATCCTAACTCTATCACAGAAATCAACCATACACTGAATACATCAGACATTTATTTAACTCTAGAAAATAAATTACTAATACGCACCTTATATGGAGAAGAATTTCCTGACCAAGTAGAATTAACTGAGAACATAATAAATATTATTAACTCAGGAGTGGGAATAATTAACTACATTGGCCATGGAACAGACCAAAGCCTAGCTCATGAATTAATATTAAAAATGGATAGAGATATTAACTTGATTAATACTAATAATAAACCTCCTATTTGGGTTATTGGCACATGTAGTTTTGGAAAATATATTAATAACATATGCATGGCTGAAGAACTTATGAAAAAGGAAGATGCAGCTATTGCTATTATTTCTACCACTGATGGTATTCCGGCATCTGGGAATAATACATATCTTAGTAATTTCTATAATAGAGTAGAGAAGTATATTGATGGTGAGAATTATCGTTTAGGGGATATTTTTAAAAAAGCAAAATTGCAAGATCAAAATAATCAGTGTACCCCTTATAAATTTCAATTATTCGGAGATCCTGCACTTCCCTTGTTACTATTTCAAGAGAGGTTAGACTTAGCAGAAGCTCCTGAAGAAATATTAATAGGAAGTTCTAATTTTATTGAAATAAATGATGAATATGAAGAAATTTCATATATTAAAATTATTGCTCCAAATATAGTTACTCCAATTCAAAACACAGAATATTTAAAGCCTGGTCCTATTTTATTTGAATCTGGAAGCTTTATTGATACTATATTTTTTTATACACCTATAGATGCAATATATGATAATGCAAAATTATTTATAATGAATGAAAATACTACGAGCCTAGATAATAATTTTATACAAGTAGAGAATAATATTCCCTTAAATTTAGATATTGATGAAAATATATTAACTGATAATGAAGGTCCTGAAATCACAATTCATTTCAATAATATTCAGCTAGAAAATAACTCAACAATTTATAATCCATATAATTTAAAAATTTCTTTTTCTGATAGTCTTCCTATAAATTTGAGTGGATATAATTTTCATTATTTAAAACTTTGGATAGACAATAATTATTCAAGTAGTATAATATTAAATGATTATCTATTCATTCCCACATCTAATACAAGTGGATATATTGAAGTTCTTCTTGATCAAAATATTTTTATTGATAATAGACACACTATTAATATAGAAGGATGGGATATCTTGAATAATCATAGCATAGCTAGTACCGAAGTTAATATAGACAATTCTAATCAAGAACGTATATTTAATGTTTTCAATTTTCCAAATCCATTTGAAAATAAAACTTTTTTCACCTTTCAGATGATGTACCCTGAACCTATAAATATTAATATAGAAGTACTATCTAAGGCTGGTAAAAAGCTCATGACATTTAAAGAGAGTATCAATAATTCTTCAGATTATCACGTTTTCCCTGTTGAAGGATGGAACGGAAGAAATTCTTATGGTGAAAAATTAAAAAATGGAACTTACTTTTACCATTTACATATTACAGATAACAAGGAAAATATATTGCATAGTAAAATTCATAATATAACTATTCTAAACTAATGGATATTATTCTTGCTTCTAAAAGTCCACGCAGAAAAATTTTATTAGAAAAAGCTAAACTGGATTTCCAAATTTCAGAGTCTAATATTAATGAAAAGAATATTGGGATAAATTATACTAGTCCATCATACTACTGTAAAAAATTGGCCGAAAAAAAGTGTATAAATGTAGCTGGTAAATTTAAAAAAAAATTAGTAATAGGAGCTGATACAATAGTTTATCATAATAAAAAAATTTATAATAAACCAACTGATAGGGATGAAGCTGTATATCATTTGAAAACTCTTAGCGACCAAACGCATACTGTTTATACAGGTGTATCGCTAATAGCAAGGTCAAAAAATATAAAAATTAATTTTTATGATAAAACATATGTTACATTTTACAAACTAAGCAATCAATATATTGATTATTATATAGATAATTATAAACCATATGATAAGGCAGGATCATATGGAATACAAGATTGGAGCATGGTATTTGTGAAAAAAATAAACGGATGTTTTAATAATGTTGTTGGATTTCCTATATCAAAATTTTATAAATTAGCTAGTGGTAATAGTATCTTAAATGAAATAATTAAAGAGAATCAAAAAAAATGAGTGAAGAAGAAAAATATTTTTTTAGCGATTTTAAAGAAATCAGAGAATCCAAAAATATTACTATTGAAGATATAGTGAAGAATACAAGGATTCAGGAGCAATATATTCATGCTATTGAAAAAGGAAATTTCCAAGACCTGCCATTAGTTTATACTCGATTATTTTTAAAATCATACTGCAAAGTCATGGGCCTTGATATACATAAAATATTAAAACAATACACTGATTATATGAAGGGAAATAAAACTACTACTAAGACTAACAATAGAACACCTAAGTTCATTGAAAATAAAAATAAAATGAATAATAGAAATTCAACCATAGATAATATTTCAAGTAATAATAGTTCATCTTATTTCATCCAACCACAAAAATTATTATCCTTTATATTCACTCTATTATTGATAGTTGTTGTTTGGATAACTATTGCTAAAATTTCAGAAAATAATTCTAAAAAAGAAATCATATTCGATAATACAAAGTTGAATTGGAAATATCTCGATGAATTATCCTTAATCGATTCAGAAACTTTGAAAGTTAATAAAGGTACTCAAAAAAATATTATCAAGTATGAAACTTTAGAAAATGCTAAAAATAAAATTTTAATTACTAATGATAAGTATTTAGACCTAGAAAATAAAATTTTGAACAAGAATGATCAAGGAGAAAAAGAATTTAATACAAATATAAAATTTGGTATCTTAAATGGCAATATCAATTTATCTATCAATGGCCAAGTAATAGATTTTAGGTATAATGACAAGATAATTATAGGTGATTTAAAAATCAATAGCGATGGGCTAGAGATAACTTTGACATATTTTGAATAAAACACTCGCTCTAATCATATTGAATATATCGATTCAGAGAAGTTCCTTACACCATCTATAATATAAAATTTTTTAGAATTAATATTTGTTTTTATTATTTCAAGTGCAATAGTTTCATTTTACAAAAACTTAAATATTTCAATTTTTCTATATTCAGTGTTAGCGACTGACTTTATTCCACTGGCAGATGTGTTTCTAAAAATTCGTACACTAAATTAATTGGTCTTTTTGTTATATAATATTTTATAAATATAATTTAGAATTTATTTTTTAACCGAAAACAAAATCCATTCAATTAGTTAGGACTTTTATTTTTTAAGATTAGATAAAACATTCTCTATATCAGATGTGGGTAAATCACAAACATAATTTTTACATACATAAATTAAGGGGCTACCATCATCTTCAAAATCATAATTATTTAAAAATAAAAAATTGCTATTTTTACTATAATTATTTTTCTTTTTAAATAATAGTACTTTATTAAACTGCTCACTACGGTATAATGAAATTAAATGTTTTTTAATTTTACTTTCACTACCTGTAATAATAACTTCATAAGATGGCCCTTCTGCAAAGTCTAAGGCATGCAAGAGCATAGTATACCCTGAACTATACCTTTTTATATTACTTGAGAATGTATCGATAATTTTAAATGTAATATCTTCAAATTCAGGCTTTGATAAAATTCTGGCTAATCTAATGAAATTATAGGCTGAAACTGAATTTCCAGATGGAATTGCACCATCATAAATCTCTTTTTTTCGTATTAAAAGCTCTTTCGATTTATCAGAAATAAAAAAGAATCCTCCATTATCATAATCCCAAAAATGATCTATTTGATAGTTTGATAGAAGTAATGCTACATCAATATATTTTTCATCAAATGTTGCTTGATATAACTCTATCAATCCCCAAATAAAAAATGCATAATCTTCAATCATTCCATCTATGTTTGATGCACCATTTCTATAACTTTTATTCAATTTACCATCTGAATCCATTAGATATTCAATAATAAAATCTGCACTACTCTTGGCATAATTGATATAATTTTGATTATCCAAAATAGAGCCTGCACGTGCTAAAGAAGAAATCATAAGACCATTCCAATCTGTTAATATCTTATCATCCTTTTGAGGATGAATTCTATTTTCTCTATAATTAAAAATTTTAATTCTTATTTTATTATATCTATTATATGCCTCATCTGGATTTAAGTTATATTTTTCACCAATTTCATCCCAATTCATATTAAAATGAGGTATATTAGTATATTGTCCTTCTACTCTAGAATTACCCCTTTCATTAAAATTAAGAATATCATATACATAGGTGAATTCTTCATCAGATAATATTGTTTTTAACTCTGAAGTCTTCCAAATATAGAAGACTCCTTCTTCGCCTTGACTATCAGCATCCTCTGCTGAATAGAACCCTCCCTCATGAGAGGACATATCCCTTATAATATATTCCGATATTTCTTCAACAGTTCTACTATAATAGCTATCCTTTGTTAATATATATGCATCTAAATATGCATGCATAAGTAGTGCTTGGTCATAAAGCATTTTTTCAAAATGGGGCACAAGCCATTTCTTGTCTGTTGAGTATCTATGGAAACCAAAACCAATTTGATCATACATTCCTCCTTTCTTCATTTCATAAAGAGATTTTTCAACTATTTTTAGAGATTCCTTATTATTAGTTCTATTATAATATCTCATAAGAAAACTATAATCATGGGGTTTAGGAAATTTATTATTAGAATTCTTGAAACCACCATAAACATTATCAAAATTACCTTTAAATGAATCAAATGCCATATTCATAATATTAGAATAATTTAAATCTATAGCATTTGACCCATATTGATTTCTTCTTTTAAGTGAATTAGTTATTTTGTCAGCAGAAGTTAGAATACTATCTTTTTTTTCTAGCCAAAGTCTATTTATTTCTGGTATAATATCAAGCATCCCTGAACGTTTATATCTAGTATTTTTAGGAAAATAGGTACCTGCAAAAAATGGTTTTTTATCAGGAGTCATAATAACTGTCATTGGCCAACCTCCTCTACCGGTGACCATTTGCGTTACCTCCATATAAATATTATCAATATCTGGTCTTTCTTCTCTATCAACCTTAATATTAATAAATGTATCATTCATCATACTCGCAACTAATGAATCTTCAAAAGATTCATGCTCCATTACATGGCACCAATGACATGTTGTATAGCCTATAGATAAAAAGATTGGTTTATTATTTTTTTTGGCTAAATCAAAAGCTTCATCTGACCAAGGGAACCAATCAACAGGATTTGCCGCATGCTGTAATAAATATGGACTTTTTTCAAACACCAACCGATTCCACATTGATCCACCATCTTTTGAGATTAATTCAAGTTGCTCATGACTTGGAGTTATTACTCTCCCATTTTCATCATATGTATAGTTTTTATATGGTTCTACTGCACTATTCATTCCATTACATCCTATAATAAAAATTAAAATATAACTTATAATTAATTTATTATTCATTTCAATTAATTAGTTTACCATCTATATCCCACCTAGTAATATCTGATACTCGTATATCATTTTCATATAATACCTCACTTTTTTTTGTACCATCTTTATAATAATTGATTTCATAACCATTTTTTTTATCAAATTCATAGTTCATAATAGATTCCATTTCTCCTGTTTTATAATATCTTATCCATTCACCATGTATTTGACCATAAGAATATTGTACTTTATTAATTAAATTTCCACTTTCATCCCAAGATTTCGCAATACCATGTTCCTTCCCATTTTGTTTTTCAACTTCATACCTTATTTGATTATTTTTATAAAAGGATTTATCTAGAATCTTATGAGAACATGAAAAAAATAATACTAATAAAAAGATTAGCCTCATGATGTTAAAATGCTCCTATTTGTACTAGATTTATTAATAGTAGTTTTAGAAATTGAAAGATTTAATTCATAAAGAGCCATAGTAACTATAAAACTAAAGTGGCGGCGCAGGGACTTGAACCCCGGACACCCGGATTATGATTCCGGTGCTCTAACCAACTGAGCTACGCCGCCTTATATTTAATTTTCAATTAAATGATATATTAATCTAACCGCAACACCTGTAGCTCCAATCTTAGGTTGATATCCAGGTTCTTTTGGTCCCCAAGCAGTACCAGCAATATCTAAATGGCACCATGGAGTATCACCTACAAACTCTTTTAAAAATGCACCTGCCGTAATTGTTCCAGCTCCAGCTGTTCCTAAATTTTGAATATCAGCATATTTGCCTTTGATATCTCTAGAATATTCAGACCATAAGGGAAGTTCCCATACCTTTTCATCTGTAGCTTCACTTGATTTTTTAATTTTATCTATGAGGTTTTCATCATTTCCCATTAAACCACTAGCTCTATGACCTAAAGCAACCAAAACTGCACCAGTTAATGTTGCAAAATCAATCATAAATTCAGGTTTATAGTTTTTATCAACATAAGATAAAACATCAGCTAAAACCAATCTTCCTTCTGCATCAGTATTTAATACTTCTATAGTTTTGCCATTATAAGCAGTTACTATGTCACCAGGCCTTTGTGCATCGCTACCTGGCATATTTTCTGTAGAGCCAATTGCAAAAACAATATTTACTTTAGGTTGTAAAATAGAAACGGCATTCATTACACCCATTACAGTAGCACCACCACACATATCAAATTTCATTTCATCCATTTTAGCGCCTGGTTTTAAAGAGATTCCTCCTGTATCAAACGTTAAACCTTTACCAACCAAAGCAATAGGTTTTTCAGATTTAGATCCACCATTATATTCTACAATAATCATTTTTGCTGGTTCTTTTGCCCCTCTAGCAACCCCATAAAAACTACCAAGACCCATTTTTTCAAATTTACTAACATCAAAAATAGTACATTTCATATTTTTTGCTTTAGAGATTCTTTTTGATTCATTTGCTAAATATGTCGGAGTTAAAATGTTTGCGGGGTGATTGCCTAAATCTCTAGCATAATTAACACTATCAGCAATAGTAAAAGATAATTTCTGACTATCTTTATTATAATCTCCCAAAACACTAATTTTCTTTAAAGAATTATTTTTTAAATCAAATGTTTTATAATTTAAAAATTGATAATTACCTAATATTATACCTTCAAATAGAGATTGAGATAATTGATTATTCGATAACTGTAAAGATCCTCCATCTAAGAATATATGATTAATCTCTAATCCATTAGTGTAATTAGCAATTACTGAACCAATCTCACGAGCTTTAAGACTTGAATAATCTTTCTTTTTACCTAATCCTACGACAATAGTCCTCTTAATATTATCACCATATACAAAAACTTTTTTTCTATATTTACCTTTAAATGATTCTAAGGATATTGCTTTACTGACATTGTTCTTTCCCTTATTAGCAAAGGTTTCACCCTCAAATAAACCATAAAAAAGAAGCTCTGCTTTAATATTTTTTATATTACTATTAGAATCTATAAACGAAATAATATTTTGCATATTTTTAAATCTCCACTTATTAAAACCATAAATTATTCATAATTTAGTATCCTAAAATCTATCTATTATTTATACTATAATACAAGATATTAAGACTTTTTTTTAACTAGGGGAAATTATGAATACAAACAAAATGTTACCAAGTGATACTTTTAAAGATAAGAGCATACTTATTACTGGAGGCGGAACAGGCTTAGGAAAATCTATTGGTAAACATATTTTAGAATTAGGTGGTAAAATTATTATTACAAGTAGAAGAAATGAAGTTATTGAAGAAACAGCTAATGAATTCAATGAACTATATCCAGATTCTGCTCTACATGTAGCTGGTGATGTTCGAAATATAGAAGATGTAGAGAATGTAATAAAGACCGGATTTGAAAAATTCGGAAGCATTGACATGTTAATTAATAATGCTGCAGGAAATTTTATAAGTCCAACAGAGCGACTATCAGCTAATGCATTTAGTGTTATTATTGATATTGTTTTAAAAGGAACATGTAATTATACCCTTATACTAGGTAAAAAGTGGATTGACAATAAAATAGAAGGCACAATACTTAATATTGCAACAACTTATGCAATGACAGGATCTGGATATGTTATTCCATCTGCAGCTGCTAAAGGGGGGGTATTAACTCTTACAAGATCTATTGCTGCAGAATGGGCAAAATATAATATTAGATGTAATGCTGTTGCTCCAGGACCATTCCCAACAGAAGGTGCATGGAGCCGACTGGTACCTCCAGGATTTTCTAAATTTATGGATTTAAAAAAACGTGTTCCATTAAAAAGAGTAGGTGAACATCAAGAATTGGCAAACTTATGTGCATATTTATTATCAGATTATTCAGCATACATAACAGGAGAAATCATTACTATAGATGGAGGTGAGTGGATATATAATGCAGGCCAATTTAGCAGACTTGATAAGATCCCATCTAAACTATGGGGATTAATTGAAAAAACAATAAGGAAAAAAGGTAAATGATAGTATATAGAACTTTTAGAATTCATGCTTCAAGATTTTTACCTAATTTAGATGATAATCATATATGTAAAAATATGCATGGACATACATTTAATATAACTGTATATGTAAATGGTAAAATAAATAAAGAAACGGGTTTTGTTATGGATTTCTATAGCATAGATACATTATTCAATAAATATATTCATAGTAAAATTGACCATAAGATTCTTAATGATGTTAAAGGGCTAGATAATCCAACCAGTGAATATCTTGCAAAATGGATATGGGATAATCTTATTAACCATATATCTAGACTTCATAAAATTGAAGTTTCTGAAGACTTTGGAACAGGTATAATCTATCAGCCAGAATAATGAATAAAAGCTCTGTAATAAGCCTAAGTGGAGGCCTAGATTCTACCGCTCTACTACTAAACCTAATCAATAATAAATATAAAGTTTATGCTCTATCATTCGATTATGGCCAAAAGCATAAAATAGAATTAGAAAAAGCAGTATTAAATATTAAATATTTAAATTCAGAGGGCTTTGACATTAAACATAAGATATTAGATATATCAGATACTATGACTATTCTAAATTCATCACTTACCAATGAAAATGAAAAGATCCCATCTGGTTACTATAAAGAAAAAAATATGAGAAGTACAGTAGTGCCCAATAGAAATGCTATCTTTAGTTCTTTCGCATATGCTTATGCAATATCCCTAAATAAAGAGACTTCATCAGAGATAAATATATCTTTAGGGGTTCATTTAGGAGATCATGAAATATATCCTGATTGTAGAATCGAATTTTATGATAAATTATTTGATGCATTTAAAATTGGAAATTGGAATACGGAGGATATAAAATTTTATTTACCCTATCTGAATCATGCTAAATCAGATGTACTTAAAGATGCATTGAATATATGTAAAAAATTAGATTTGGATTTTGAAAAAATATTTAGAAATACTATAACAAGCTATAGCCCAAATGGCGAGGGTGTTTCTAATGGAAAAACAGCTTCGGATGTAGAGAGAATACTTGCGTTCAATGAAATAGGACTCAAAGATCCTCTTAAATATCAAACATCCTGGGAAAATGTTTTGGAATATGCCTTGAATTCTGAAAAAAATTATAAATCTTCTAGCAATTACTAATACTGCAATCATTTGATTGTATCTCTTTTTCTATCCACTCTACTATTTTTTTATAAGTAATAAAATCTATCATCAGACCAATATTCCCTAATTATTTTAATTTATTCTTTTTTTTCCTTGCATCTTAGTGGGGAATATTGATATAATTATGGGGTAGTGTGGGGAGAAATCCCAATTGCAGATGATTAAGAACTTAAATAAATAAATATAAGTATGTCTTTTACGGGTGAATTTTATAATACTATTGATCAAAAGAATAGATTAAGTATTCCTGCCAAATATAGGAAATCATTAAATATTGTTAATGATAAAACCTTTGTATTAACGAGAGGTTTTGATACATGCCTCTTTCTATATCCTTTAGATGAATGGAAATTAGTTGAGAATCAATTATCTTCACTGAGTTCTATAAAAGGAAAACATAGAAATTTTATTCGTTCAATTGTTAGATATGCAAATTATGTAAAATATGATTCTCAAGGTAGAATACAGATACCAGATACTCTATTAGATTATGCTAATATTGGAAAAGATATTACTGTAATAGGAGTTATTAAAAAAATTGAACTTTGGGATAAAAAGATATTAGACAAATACGAGAAAAACAAAAAGAACTTCACTGATAGTGATTTTGATGATCTTGCTAATCAAATAAATTTTTGATTGATGAAGAAAAATCACTTTCCAGTATTATCAAATGAAGTGATTGAGATGTTTGTAACAAATTTAGAAGGCATTTATGTTGA
>Ga0115002_10005297_pt1 | contig 15262 bp, 17 predicted proteins | sample ArcticOcean_MG_C_8_FD_89576 | JGI IMG/M metagenome (GOLD analysis project Ga0115002, IMG submission 89576) | Marine microbial communities from western Arctic Ocean - ArcticOcean_MG_CB11_86 | ecosystem: Environmental > Aquatic > Marine > Oceanic | place: Arctic Ocean: Canada Basin | collected... | reverse complement strand
TGGGTGAAACATAAGATGAAAATGCTACGCGCAAGAAGCGCCTATCTTTATCGATTATCAAAAATCGGAAAATTAAAGTGCTGATAGCAGACAGACCTGCAGCCATAAGCGGATCAATAATTGGCATCACATCAGCATTCATGAAGAAGCGAGTACCCAAGAGAATCCAGCTTAAAGTCATCGCAGTTAACGAAATGGTGGCAAGTAGGGGCGTCAAAAGTAAAACCGAGAATGCAGCGATCAACGTGGTAATGAGCGGTAACGAAAAACGTACTGAGGGCCTTGGTTGATTAAGGGAACTTCCCTCAAGAAGATTGTTGACTGCTGTCGCGTGGAGATAAACCCCAGGCGTTGTGCTGCGAGCCTCGGGTAAGGGCAGAAGAGCGGCACCCATGCAGCGGTTGGGTGCTTCGGCACCGTCAGGTTGGGAAATTAAACGGTTAGAGGCGAGTTTTCGGTCCTCGATATCTAGTACCAATCCGAAAAGCACGACTTTTCCGGCGAATGCCGAGTTAAAGTATTCGGTTCGCCCAGCTTCAGCACAGTGAAAGAGATCAGCAAAAGAATAGGTTGGAATTGCACCGTGGTGATGATCAAAATTAAGGACTATATCTTGGGAACTCCCGCGGGTGACCAACCGGCCATCAAACTCAAGACCCCTCTCCGTCACTAAAGAGTTTTGGCCAAGTGCGCGGGTAGCAAGCTCCATGGACATGCTAGACGTTTTCTCAATGTCACCAGATTTTGTTTTTGTTTTTAGAAATAGTGGCACGCTCCGGGAAATACCGTCTGCATCCAGGTTGATTTCGAGATTGCGAAGGTTTTTTGCTCCACCTGCCATCATCACAAAGGCACGGTGTGGTGAGATTTTTTCTGTATTCAACTGTACTTGGCCTAGAACGACGCGATTCTCCTTGCGTTCATTTGCTAGACCCTGGAGAAGAGCTTGATCGTAGCGTCGGTTGTTGAGGTAGGTTCCAGCGGAAGTTGGCAGAATGATGTCCCAACCGAAAACTTTAGCGCCGCCTGCCAATACAGCCGACTGAACCATGGCGATTTGCGGTGTCCACATTACTTTTGGAATGCCCTTGAAAGGCGGCATAACATGTGTGGCTTCGTCGATGGCAACTACTACGGTGGGGGAATTACGAGGTATGGGTGCATCAAATTGTGACATTGCCCTGAACCAATGTAGTAAATCAATATCAAGGCCGTGAAAGCGGTCAAAAATAGGCAAGCCAACAGTAAGAGTGGCTAAACAAGCCAAGACAGTGGTTATCGTGGCTTTGTGTTTCACGAAATATACGACACGTATGTAGCCAAGTACCTGAGTAGGCTAAAATAGCATTACACGAGATAACAAAGGCGCATCCCGTTTAGCTCTAGGTGAGACCTTGACGGTCATGGTCTTCCCGCCAAAAGAAAAGATATAGATCTTGTTGCGCTCTAGTTGAAAGTGAGACTTGCCAAAGTCAGCTATACCCTTTTCGATGGCGACGTTTTTAGGATTTCCTTTGCCGTCGGCACGGGTGACCATAAGCTGACCATCGTCAGTACCGAGACGCACTATCGGAAAATGTGAATAAATAATTTTGTAAATGGTCGCAGCATTCTTATTTTTCATGCGACGGAACACAACAGCCGCGGCTGCTTGATTTTTGACACTCCCTCCTATTTTGTCACCGCTTACGCATTCAAGTGTGCTGCGGTTAACCGCGCCACCGATTACTATGCTTTGGCGCTGCCCAATCGTTACCTTGCCGCCCTTGATTCTCTCCAGGACACAACTGGAAAGGTAGCCGATCACGATCGACTCGCTAGGCCTGAATTCGAAGATTGTTCCAGCGTCAAGAAAATCCATTGGCTGGATGCGGTCACTAGAGAAATTGACGTCTTCTACGACAGCAACTGGCTCAGCCAAGCTTTGTGCTGACCCAATAAGGCCCAAAATTATTAGAGGGATTATTCTCTTTGTAACTGCTTCCATCTCAGCCTACTGGTTTGTTCTCTCCGTAGTCTTGCAAGCAACGAGGCTTATGGCTGTCCAAATTTGCAAAAACCGCCAAAGTGACTGCGGCAATAATTTATTTATGCTCTCAGCCTAATTCAAAAATAGGCGTCTTGGCATACTAATACTCTTAGTCGGGTTGTCACAGGTTCGATCCCCGTCAGGTGCGCCAAACAGCATGTTTCGCCGGCGATAAGTCACTTTAATTCAATCAGTTAGATGTTTCATCTGCTGATTGAGGTAGGTCGCATGGTAGACCAAATTAACCACCATCTTTATCGCAAAACGGGGCTTCTATTACTTCTCCAGACGTGTGCCAAAGGCTATGAACTGCTTGGCCGGAATGGGGCTGCGAGAGTAATTGAATCGGGCGGCCTCGAAATCCGTCCTATATTATTTAATGCATTGATATTAAATGATATAATCATTTAATTTACCTACCAACAATATAGCGGGTGTGGCAACCGCCAAATCACCCAGGACCAGACATAATTCAACGGATATTAGAACCATCCGTGGGTATCCCCTATCCCTTAAACTGTTTCAAATAGCTGGGTCTTTTTTATTTGTGGGTTACTAATGGGTTGCAAAATGGCGTTGCTTTACGTCATTTTCACGGCTGCATCTACCGCTCCGACACGCAACTATTAGGCCCTCACGACTTACTCCGGCCACTTAGCGGGTCCCGCTGGGCGCGGGGCCCATCAATGCACCATTCGCGAGATAATCTTTACCCACCGCGGTGGGGGGTAAATAAACGCCCAGCTCAGGCACCTGACGGCCGACAAAAACCGTGAAGGTGTTGCTGTTGGGACCGGGCCAAGTCCGGTAGGCGCTGGCATAGGGATAGGCATCCACGGCCGCTTCTACCTTGTCGATGATGGATTCCACGCCGTCGCCGCGAAGATCGACCAGGAGATCGGGATAGTTGGAGAACCACATCGCGTCCGGGCGCCCGGGACCGCGGACCAGTGCCGTATTTCCGCGATACAGATACCAGCCAATGATCTCGTAGCGATCATAGTGGTCCGCATTCGCGCGCTTGCTCGTGACCCAGGTATGTACCGCAACCGACCCCCTCAACCCCCAGGTCCGCGCCGCATAGACCTGCACGACCGGCTCTGGTGTCAGCGCCGGGTCAGGTGCCTGTCCGGTTGAGACATGACTCGCGGTACTCCAGTGCGGCCGCTCCTTGAGAGCAAGCTGTGCCGCCGAGATCAGGATCGGGACGACTATCAGACCAAGCAAAATCCAAAGCGTCACCCGCCGCCAGCCGAATCTGCGAGACTGCGAAGGCGCATGAGGCCGTTGGCTCCGGAGCGATCACACCCTCGGAGGGACAGGCCGTGGCGTCGTTGCTGGAGACACATCGGCGGACTTTTGAAGTCGAAGAACTGGAGCACCGTATCGAAGCCCTGAAGGCACAGGTATGCGGCGTCAATTGAGCCGAAAAATCAAACACGTTGAAGAGAGGTTGTCTAAAGCAGTCAGGATTCCTGAAGTGATGTTCCTGATGCCCGGCGAAGACTTAGCGGAGGCAAAAAGACAGCGTTACGGGGCCAAAATTCCCGAAGACTCTCGTCTTTTAGTAGTGACCTTTTCGGCGTCACGGCAGCGTCCAGAGTAGTCAGGACCGAACTGCCCCCGAGTGGCTGAATTAAGGGTGTTAGGCCGGTTCACCCAATCCGGACTCCACGTTCATATGATTCTGACCGATGCCTATAAAACCCGCGGTTTTAAACATCCTCCGGGTCGACCGAAATTTGAGTCTGGGTTCGTGGCACCAAAATATGCAATCCCATGCCCCGCATGGTGTGATCGTCACTGGCGAGGCAGATAGGTTGAAGGGCGAGAAAAACATCGGCAAGAACAGTTGAATTCCAGAACCAAACCTCTAAATCAGCCCGGCTGGGCGTACCCGGTTGAGCCGTGACTGCCTCGAAATAAAAGGTTTTGAGGTCGTCACAGGCTAGCTTCAGGACATCACCAGAAGTCAGCCCATCTCGAGGGCTTTTGTCCGGTGGGTTTTCCAGGAAAGACAGTATGTAAGTGCCGGCTTCCTCCATGCTGAATTCGCTGATCCCGACCGTCGTCCGTCCCCGGCGTTCGACTGCCAAGTCGTACCACGGCATCATCTGTCCGATCTCGCGCCTCAAAGCTGCCTTGAGACTTCCCTCGTCTTCATCTTCCGGCGCCCCTAAACTGATCGGGCAAGCCCACCCCTCCATCTCTTCTTCCGTTGGCGCCGGCGCGTCTTCGTGGTAGTCGACGATAAGAGGACCGGTGTCGGCTTCGAATAGATTGAGCGCCGCTTTCAAGACCCGGGTCTGGAACTCAGCGTCGCCGGGTGCTCCGAAGGGACGGCCAAGCTCAAACGGCACCCATAGCGCCCGTGGCGGGCGAGATATTTCTGTGTGTGGACGGATAAGGCTGACTTGCGACGTCGCCACCCCTTCGTCTTCGATATATAGTCCAAGCCCGCCGACGGCGCGCGTGCAGGCCGGTCATATGGGCACAAGAAGAACGGCGTCGACATTATCGTCCTTGAGAACGCCGGCTAATTGGCGGGCCGTGGTCTCCATCTTGGCCGGTGGGGTCGCTCCCATGAACGAGTAATGATAGTCAGCGACGGACCCGATGATACCTTCCGCAGCCATTTCGCGGAGACGGTCGATCGGGAAGACAACGTTCAGGTCTTCCTGGAAGCCGCTGCGATCGAAGTTGACCGAGATGTGGCTCATCACCAAATCGGCAGCGTCATAATCGCCCGGGATGATACGGAAATCACCCGCTCCCTTGGTAAACGATCGGTCGCCGCGGCGCTGCAATCCGGCCGTCGTGACAATTGCGACCCGCCGCTCGGCCAATGGCACTCCCGTGACCCAAGGTGCCGGTTCAAGGGTAATGCAGTCCTCGCCGATAAGGACCATTGCGTCCTGCTCATAATCAGGAAGATCTGTCCAGCGGACCATGTTACTCACCCAGCCAGTTTGATAACACCGATACGGTATCTTTCTCGAGAACGATCCAGAATATATCGATCTAGGCCTACCATTGACTAGTGCTCATCCCTCGGGAATTCGATTCTTTCCGGCTACCCCGTGGCCTTTTTTTGTGCCGTTGTTGACCATTAGGTTTGGTCGCAATGTCCTGCCACCACGGGAGTGGCGAACAACATGAGTGCGGTCAGGGCGATAGTAATATGTGATTTTAGGTGCCTGCGGAACCTCATCACTGGTAATCTCAAAGCCCTTCAATTTAGGGGTTGTTGCCAGTCCGACTGACGAGTAGGACTTCCGGTACACTTTCGACAACTGCGGCGGCGGGCCGACGGATTTCTCCTGCATCATCGTGTTGATCGGCAGTGGCACCTTTGAGAACTAGACCGGCGCAAGGGAGGGTGAGAAAAATGTTAAACTATCGCCGCTACGGTAGGGGTCGTCCTCTGGTCTTCCTGCATGGATTCGTCGGCGGCGCTGCCTATTGGCTGCCTCAGGAAGTCAGCTTCAAGGGTGCCTTCGACGTCATTTCCGTCGACCTGCCGGGTTTCGCTGGCAGCGCCGACGTCCCGGCCCCAGACAGCATTGCCGGCTACGGCAATGCCGTGATCGAGCTACTTGACGGGATCGGCGTCGGTTCCTTCGCCCTCGTCGGGTTTTCTTTGGGCGGCATGATCGCCCAGCAGATGGCCCTCGATCACGAGGGGCGTATCGACAAGCTCGTCCTCTACGGCACCGCCGCCGTCGGCGAACTGCCGAGCCGCTTCGAATCCTTTACCGAATCGAGCAAGCGTGCCCGGTCCGACGGCATCGCCGCGACCACCGACAAAACCGTCGCCACTTGGTTCGTCGACGGCACCGCCAGCCCGATGCACGCCTATACCCGCGCCGTCTGCGACGGCGCCAACCTGGACGCCTGCCTCACCGTCATGAACGCGATAATGGACTGGACGGCCGCCGACCGCCTCGGCGAGATCGCCACGCCGACTCTGGTGGTGGTCGGCGACCGTGATCGCTCGGCGACGCCGGCCGACGCAATGGTGCTGTGGAACGGCATTCCGGACGCCCAACTCAGCGTCCTCCCCGGCTGCGCCCACGGCGCCCATTTGGAGAAGCCGGACCTGTTCAACCTGATTGTCGCCGATTTCCTCGCGACCTCGGCGTAGTCCGCCGCGCGCCAGTGCGAGCCGCAGGGCGACAATATCACCCACCTATTCGCAATCAGGCACGTTCTCGAATGTTATTGAACTTGATCCTTGGATTTTTCTCGGCAACATAACCCAGCTCCCAGGCATTACGTGCCAGGAACACCGGCGATCCATCACGATCCGTTGACATACCACCGCGATTGGCCGACACGAACAAGTCGAGGTCAGCCTTGGACTCGGCAGAGATCCAGCGTGCGGTCTCAAACGGTGCCGGCTCGAGGTCGATTTTTATTTGATACTCCGCATCGGCGCGTGTTTTCAGAACGTCGAGCTGCAGCTGACCGACCACGCCGACAATGTAGTCCGCGCCAATGACCGGGCGGAATACCTGGGTGACTCCCTCTTCCGCCAGGTCCTCCAGCGCGCGCTTGAGCTGCTTGGACTTCATCGGGTCTTCCAGCCGGACCCGGCGTAGAATTTCTGGTGCGAAGTTCGGGATACCAACGATCTTGATCTGCTCGCCTTCCGTGAGTGTGTCACCCACCCTGAGCACACCGTGATTGGGAATGCCAATAATGTCACCGGGCCAGGCTTCGTCGACGATCTCGCGATCGCGGCCAAAAAACAGTATCGGTGAATTGACCGACAGCACCTTGCCCGTACCAATTTGCGTCAGCTTCATACCGCGCTTGAACTTCCCGCTGCAGAGCCGCAGGAAGGCGAGGCGGTCACGGTGTTGGGGGTCCATGTTCGCCTGCACCTTGAAGATGAAGCCTGAGACCTTGGGGTCCGTTGGCTCAATCGGATGCGGTTCGGCGGGCTGTGGACGCGGAGATGGTGCCCACGTGACCAACGCATCCAAAAGTTCGCGCACCCCGAAATTGTTGTACGCGCTCCCGAAGAACACCGGCGTCAAATGGCCGGCCCTATACGATTCCAGGTCAAAGGCGGGATAGCCCGCGCGTACCAGTTCGACGTCCTCGGCAAGTTTCCTGTGCTGTGCCTGAGGCATCGAAGTCTCAAGTTTGGGATCCGTGATGCCTTCGCATTCGATAATCTCGCCGATACGCTCGCGGCGGGCGTTGTCGAACAGCAGCATACGATCGTGCGAGACATCATAGGTGCCCTTGAAGTTCCGGCCTGAACCGGCCGGCCAACTCATGGGCGTCACGTCGAGGGCAAGCGTCGACGCGATCTCGTCCATCAGCTCGATGGGATCGCGGCTTTCACGGTCCATCTTGTTTATGAAGGTGATGATCGGTACGTCGCGCAGGCGGCAAATCTCAAATAACTTTCGGGTAAGGGTCTCGATGCCCTTTGCCGCGTCTATCACCATCACAGCCGAATCGACGGCCGTCAGGGTTCGGTAGGTGTCCTCGCTGAAATCCTCGTGTCCCGGCGTGTCGAGCAGGTTGAACACCGCGCCACCATAATTAAAGTGCATGACCGACGCCGTGACCGAGATGCCGCGCTGCTGCTCTATCTTCATCCAATCCGAGTGGGCGCGCCGGGCATCACCGCGAGCCTTTACCGCGCCCGCAACATGGATAGCACCGCCGAACAGCAGGAGCTTCTCGGTTAGCGTGGTCTTGCCGGCGTCGGGATGGGAAATGATCGCAAAGGTCCGCCTTAAGCCAACAGGGTGGCTGTCGGGGCGGACATCAGAATCAGTTAGAGCGTCCAAAACAGGCACTTTTTTTAAGACCTTCAAGGGTTCGAGAGAGACCCGAGGCCTCACGGCGCACTTAAATAGCACCTTTTGTCTCAGAACGCAGAGTTTAGCAATCGATGAGAAGATTCATGACCACTGACTCTTAATGCGGGTCATAGGTTCGAAGCCTGTATCGCCCGCCATTCTCATTGCGCGGGAGACGCGTCTCGAAGGTGCCGGCCCGGAAGTGGCGAGAATCAAGAAGGCGAAGTGTCCGAAGTTTTTTGCGACCAAGCGCCGGGAACGCGCTGCCGCGCTCACCGAATAGCGTCAACTCGCCGCGTGCGATATCTGCAACTCCTGATCAGCCAGATCATGCCTGGTTAGTCTGACAAAGCCGTCTTATACCCGTTCATGGTCGAATTTGCGCCATGAGGTCTTCCGCGGTCACGATTCCCGAGACCCGAACCGGCCAACCAGCAGCCTTTAGGCCTCTTGCCGTCCAGGTATTGCACGTGTTGAAGAGATGAAATTCGCCCTTAGCCCGGTAGAAGAGGCTAAAGCGATAGAGCCCCGGCTCGCTCGCTTGGGCGCGCGCGGCCCCCGCTCGATCGAAGATCGAGTCCAGGTAGGCTACCAGTTTCTCGAAGTCCTCGGTCGTGGTCTTGAGTTCCACCACCTCGTCGGCGGGTAAGAATTCGCGTGGATGGGACGGCAGGCCGGCCATATGGACGACTGCGGGCGTTGGCTGAAGTGCGGCGCGGAGCTTCATGCCAAGGGTCGGCTCCCGCGCCGGAAAGTACTCGGCGTCGCCCCAGCCCAGGCTCAAGTAAGCCGCGCCGGGAAAATCGGTGGCTTCAGGAATGGCGCCGATCGGCAGAGCCGCGCGCGGCACCACGATCGCCGAGTGCCATCCGTTGCTCGTGACGTAGATCTCGACCATAGATTCGCTCGAACGCCTTCTGTCTGCGCTCGCGTCGGCCGCACCCGTTTGGTTCTCCGGTGCCGCTCCGTCGGGCGTTGATACGACAGTGGCGGACTGGTAAGCAGCCGCCGACAGGGCAGCACAGAAAACCAGTAGCCAAGCGGCATGAAATGGGTGGAGACGGGGCATTGGCAGACTCAATCAGCTTGAGGCGGATAGCGATGGTCCGTAGCCTCGGCGTCGGAAACATGGTCGCCGGGAAGTCCTGACCCAGACTCAGATACATAGGAGCGCCGGCCGTATCAAACCATCCCGCCGAAGGCGCATGGCCTGACCCAGCAACTGGAACCGTTCGCGGGGGCAGGCCAGATGATGTGAAAGCAATTTCGTGTTCAGCCAAGCCCTGAATGGCCGGCAAACAACACAGCAGGGGTCATGGTTGGCCAACCTAACTCAGTTTCGACTTCACCCTTGATGCCCACTGAGTATCGGTCCACTGCTGCGTTTGAAACGCAAATTGTAATGTTTCGTGCAAAGCAAATCGGCCCAGATCATTTGTCAGACCCTGGCGTTTGCTTCCATCAGGGCGATGAGTTGCTCTTCGACGGCCGCGCGTCGTCGCCTGAGATCACCCAAATCCTCACTCGTCTCCGGCTCACTTCGGCTGGCCGAGTCGATGCGTTCGCTCACTGCGTTGTATTCCTGACAGAGTTCGTCGAAGGCTGGGTTGCTGCCGGACAATTTCTGGACTTTGTCCCGGTGGTGAGGAAGACGTTTCAGGAGGCTGTTGATCAGTTCGGTCATGTTCGGCTCCGTTTCACACATGTGCGAGAGGAGATCGAACCAATGCTACGAACGCCGTGATCTGTGCGGCTTGATCTTGGTTAAGCCGGCGACTTTCTTAATTGAGGTCAAGGTTAGGTCTCGCGCCGACGGGTACCAAAAGGAGCGTGCCTTTCACCGTTGAGTAGTTCTTCGAGGTTTTCGCGGCTTAAGCACGGCGATCGGCGCATTGGTGGTCGGAGGCCCCTGAGACAATCGTCGGATACTCCTGGCGCTGGACTGTTTCTGGGCGTGCGATGGAGTTGCGTACCACTTGGATTTTTTGTGCCCATCAATCCGGCCGCTTCTTGAATTCCTGTACGAGCACGCGATAAATCCGCATTTCATTTGCCGCCACAAATGGCGTGCCAACGATATCGTTTTCTGGGATAACCGCAGCCTCATGCACTACGCCGTACAGGATTATGATCACGCCGTAGACCGCCGCCATATGCATCGCACGACGATCTCAGGGGACGAGCCGTATTAAGCTCTCAACATCCGAACCGGGAGTACGACCTTATGCCTAAGATTTCTGAAAGTTTCGATCCTCAATCCGTAGATTGGCGCCATGCGGTCGACGCAAGCGATCCGCGCTTCCCGATAGATTATGAATATTGCTTGCTCGGCTACGACCTGCCGAGCGACAGCCTCGATATGCTGCTGCGGTTCAAGGGCGATGGCAGCCACTGTCAGCGGCACCGGCATCTCGCATCGACGGTGACTCTGGTTCTCGAGGGAGAGCAGCACGTCGACGAGATCCAACCGGACGGCTCTATCAATTCTATCGTGCGCAAGAAGGGAGACTATGCCTTGGCGGAGGCCGATGCCTTGCCGCATAACGAGCGGGGCGGGCCCGAGGGCGGCACCGTCCTGTTATCTATCTCAACCCCGGACGGACGCCTGTTCGAGTACTTCGACGCGGACATGAACAGCGTTCGCGTATTGAATATCGAAGAGTACGTAAAGGCTTGGGAAACAGGATTCGTGCCAGGCACACGTGGAACGAATCGGGCGGACGCCGCATAGCTCACCGTGGTGAGCTTGCCTTCGGCGCGGTGTTCTAGGGATCTCTGCGCCTCTGTGGTTAAGAGATCGCAGAATTACCTACATCGGCAGGATGCTGCCGATGCCGACCTCCCGGGTGTCCAGGCGTACCTCCCGATCGACGATCAATGATTGCTCGCCGGTGATATCGATCTCGTCGAAATACTTGCCCACCGCGAACACGCTCGTGCCCCCCCTCGGGCGTCGTGTAGTAGACCGTGAGAAACGTCGTGACCTTGGCCCGAGTCTCGCCGTTACGCTCGATGTCGTAGACGTTTGCGTGGCGCGCAAATGTGCCGAGCGGCTTGGAATGCAGAGGGACATTCGCGAGCAGAGCCCTGTATTCGTCTTGGTTGACGTCGAGCCAGTTCTGGTCCTTGCGCATTTCCACGCTGTAATTGCTGATCCTGTATGCGAATTCCGGGGCAAAGAGTTCGAGGTAAGCGTCGAAATCCTCGGCATCGAGCCGAAGGCAGGACCGGTAAATCAGCCGGGTAATCTGTTCGTCGGAGATCGGCATGGTGGGGGGATCCAGTCATCCTCTGGACGGCGACATGCCGTCCCGGGGATTGCGGCTGTTACTCGGCCGCCGTCATGAGATTCTTCGGATTGTTGGCGGGCCGTCCCATGAGCTCGCTCCACTTCTCATAAAACAGGCGCACGTAGGCATCGCTTTGGGGACGCTGCAGATTATCCCCGAGCGGCTCCACGCGCGACAGCACGTCGTATTTGTTGGCCCCGAATTCCTGACACCTGTGGGACTCTTCGACGAACGCCACGTCCTCCGCGGCATTGCGGCTGAACGGACCCCAGACTTGCGTGAACTCCTTGGCGCGTTGCCTGCGATCTTCCTCTGATTCTCCCTTGATACCGAGTCCCCGCTCTTCCATCACCGTATGGTCGGGACCGTAGGGCGTTGCATGATTGATGCGGACGCACGTGGTCCGGACGAAAACCGACGTGTTGGGGAACAAGTCGGTCAGGACGAGTTCGCCTGGGTGCAAACCCTTGAGGACCAATCCGTCCCGGTTTTTCCAGCCCTTGTAGTTCTTGTATTGGACGACGAACGGCTCATTGTCGAGCTTGCGCCCGGTGTAGCCATGACCACCGGTCGGGTTCATGCGCCAGGGACGATCGTGATAATCCGGCGATGTCAGGTTGGTGGACCGATTCACCTGGTGACCCCACTCGTGATAGAAGTCGCAGTTGGTCAGGAACCACGCCTTCCAGTTCCCTTTCATGTGGGTCTGGTTGTAGTGGATGATTTCGAAGTCGTTCTCTCCGAAAATTGACTCGAAAGCCTCCGCCGTCTCGCCGATGTACTCGCGCAAGGGGACGGCGTTGCCGTCGAAGTTCATGAAGACCAGGCCACAGAACGTATCCGTCCTGACCTCGCGCAGGCCGGCCTGCTCCTTGGTGGGCCCGTGCGCCTCATATCCCTCGTCCCGGGTCTGGTAGGTGCAGTTGCCGTAAAGGTCGTATTCCCAGAGGTGAAAGAAGCAGGTCATGTGCTTCATGTTGCCGGCGGGATAGCGCACGACCCGTGACCCCCGGTGTGAGCATGAATTCAGGAACGTGCGGACCTTTTTGTCCGGGCTCCGCACCGTCACCAGCGGCACACCGGTCCATTCGTGGGTGCGGTAGTCTCCGACGTCGGGAACCTCGCTGATGTGGCAGACGAATTTCCACGTCCTGCGAAGGATTTTCTCCTCCTCCTCGGCGTAGAGCTCGGGGTCCGTGTAGACCGAGGAATGGACGTAGCAATCCTCAGGCACCTTTGGCGGCGCGAGGTGTTCTTCGGCAGTGCGTGGCATGTCGGATATCCCAGGCTGCGAAATTTCTCACAATCTTGGGGCGCGGGATCGTTTACAGTCAACACCGCGCCACGAGGGTCTCAAGCAAACGGTCGATTGGCCGCGTCACGGATGCTAACACGGCGATGCGGCGACGGCAGGGCAGGGCCGGCGTCCGCGGCGCTTGAAGCCGTCCCCTGTCACATGGTTGATAATGTCGGAACAAGGGAACTAAGGGAGGCTTCAAATGAGCGATCAAAGACTCAAGGACCGGGTGGCCATCGTGTCGGGCGGTGGGCGTGGACTTGGCGAGGCAACGTCTCTGCGTTACGCACGGGAGGGGGCTATCGTCGTTGTCGCGGATTTGGACAAAGAGCCTGCTGACAGCGTTGTTCAGGAGATTCATAGCAACGGGGGGCGGGCCACTGCGGTTGTCATGGACGTCACCAGGCGGGACGATGTCGAGAACGTGGTCTCGTCGACGGTCAGCGAGCACGGCCGGCTCGACATCATGGTGACCTTCGCGGGAGTGGCATTATTCGGTCCGGCATTGGATTGCACGGACGAGGTCTGGCAACGGCAGATTGATGTCAATGTGACGGGAACTTTCTACTGTGCTCAGATCGCCGCACGGCAGATGGTCAAGCAGAAGTCTGGCCGCATCATCACCGTCTCATCGATAATGGGCCAGAGGTCCGGCGACCGCCGCATGTCCTACGGGACAACCAAGGGAGCGGTCATTGCGCTCACGAAGCACATGGCAGGTGAAATTGCACCGCATGGTGTCACGATCAACTCGATTGCCCCGGGGCCTGTTAAAACAAAGTTGTGGCTGGCGGCCAATCCGGATGTTGAGGCGTCCGAAGCTGGCTATCTCGGCCACATTCCAATGGGCCGTTTGGGGCAACCCGAAGACGTCGCCAACGCCGCGTTCTTCCTGGCCAGCGACGACTGCTCGTGGATCACGGGGCATGTCCTGAATGTCGATGGCGGGTTCATCGCGACAGGTGTGCGCGACGGGATCTTCTAGAGCAGATCGCGACCCGTTTGGGTCGCGTGAATCTGCTCTACCGCATTAATGAGTGAGTAAATGACATCTCCGTGTTGGAGCCATTGATGCCTCCAACACCTCCGAATTTGCTCATGTGATGCCATTTAGGCGCGTGAATTTTCTCTAGATGGACACCGGCTCAGAATGAGAGGAAAAACCATGGCGCCAGTTGATCACAGTTCAGTCGTGCCACCGCCAGTCTCTGGCGATGGACCTCTCAAATGGGTCGTCTCAATGACGGGGGTCTATGGCCTGCGCAACTACACAATCAAGGACCTTCGGGACCTCAAAGGTGTGCGGCAACTTGTCCAGACAAACCCGGAGACGCCGGAGGCGGCGGCGGCGGCAGAAGAGGCGGGGATCGATGCCATAAAGATGCGGTTCGATCCCAAGGCTCCTCAGTCCACGATTGAACGCCGCCAGGCAAGCACCCCACACATTCATGACCTACGCCCTGGCGTTAACGCCTTACTCTAGCAAGACCGTGGCATTGCGTGCCGCCCTTGATGCCATGGAGGCGGGCGCTGATTCGATCATGTGCCAATGGAGTCTGAAATTCGTTGAGGCGGTCGCCTCGGCGGGCATTCCCATTGAGGGCCATGTTGGATTGGTTCTTCGGAAGAGCACCTGGACAGGCGGCTTGCGCGCGGTAGGCAAAACGGTAGAGGAAGCGGTGCAAATCTATCGAGAAATGAAGGACCTTGAGAACGCTGGCGCCTGGGGCGTTGAGTGCGAGGTGATTCCAGCCCCGATCATGCGGGAACTCTCAAAACGCACGACCCTGATTACGGCATCAATCGGATCGGGATTCGGCGGCGACATCCAGTTGCTTTTCGCCGTGGACTTGTTAGGCGACGGCAAACCGCCGTTCCCGCGTCACGCCAAGCAGTACTGCGATCTCTACGCCATGCGCCAGGAAATTCAGAAGACGCGAATCGCGGCATTCAAGGAATTCGTCACTGAGGTTCAAAGCGGCGCATTCCCGGGGCCGGAGCACACCGTCGACGTCGGCCAGGATGTCGTCGATGGATTCCTCGAAGCCATAGAGAAGCCATAGAAAATTAGACCATTCTCTTGCGGCGTTCCTTCATCCGGGCGTCGGCCTCAGGTGAATCGAACCTCAGCCCGGCTTAGACCTGCGAGATCTACGTTCACGGTGGCGGGGGCATCGAAAAACACCGTCTGCACGACACTGCCCAGCATGATGAAGGTTCCAGCGCGCAGGGGGTCGCCCAATTCGGCCCGGTGATTGGCAAGCCAGGCCAGGGCTTCGAGCGGATCGCCGAGTATGTCTTCGCCGCGGCCGGAGGTGTGTTCCCGTCCGTCGATCGACAGGACACCGCGCACGTCTTTGAGATTGAGGTCGCGCCAGTTGCTTTGCTCGGCGCCGACGACGACACCGGCGTTGAAGAAGTCATCGGCGATCAGGACCGGCGCCGGCAGCGACCCGTAGTCCTCGTAGCGGTCGTCCACCAGTTCGATGGCGCCCATCAATGCCAATACCGCGTCGCCCACGGTGTCCCGCGTGAAGGGCCCGTCCGCGACGGTCAGGTCCGCGCCAAGGCAGGCCGCGATCTCGCACTCCACGCCGATTCGGTGGAATTGGGACAACGGCAGTTCCACGGACTCTGAAAACACGGTGCTGTCGAAGATTTCGCCCGAACACGGATGATCGATGCCGAGGAACGTTTGCATCACCGGGGTGGTACAGCCGATCTTGTGGCCGGCCAGCGATCCGTGTCCGCGCGACTCCAGGATCCCGTGAAGGGCGGCTTGGACGGCGTATCCTTCCGCTTCGTTCTGCGGGATCAGGTCGCT
>Ga0115002_10005296_pt1 | contig 15264 bp, 16 predicted proteins | sample ArcticOcean_MG_C_8_FD_89576 | JGI IMG/M metagenome (GOLD analysis project Ga0115002, IMG submission 89576) | Marine microbial communities from western Arctic Ocean - ArcticOcean_MG_CB11_86 | ecosystem: Environmental > Aquatic > Marine > Oceanic | place: Arctic Ocean: Canada Basin | collected... | reverse complement strand
CGCTTCTTGGTCGCAGACGCTTCTTGGTCGCAGACGCTTCTTGGTCGCAGACGCTTCTTGGTCGCAGACGCTTTTCGGTCACCTGGCCGGATCCCGCGCGAATGCCCAGGGCCGCATCGCCTCGAATGCGGCCGACGCTTGCAGCACACCCAGGTCGTCAAAGCGCTTGCCAACGATCTGCAAGCCAACCGGCAGTCCCCCGGCAGTCATGCCGCATGGCACCGACGCTGCCGGACTCCCGCTCATATTGAACGGATAAGAGAATTCCGCCCAGCGGAGCCAGTCCCACGCATGCGCCGGCCAATGGTCCGGCTGCAATTGATCAGCGGGGAACGCAGCGACAGAAACCGCGGGTGTCAGCAACAGATCCCAGTTTTCCATGAAGCTGTGAATCTGGTTGACGTATCGATACTTTCGCTCGCGCATGCGCAGGTAATCAACAACCGTCGTGCCTTCGCCTTCACGGATGCACGCCACCAGCCCCGGGTCCATCACGGCCTCGTGCTCCTCGACGTAACACCCCATAACCTGCTCGTGGGCGCACCAGAAGAAGCGACCGAGTTCAGGTCCCAACGTGCCGAAATCGGGCGTCACTTCCTCGACTTGACAGCCCATATCTTCAAACGCACGCACCGCATCGGCAACGAGTCTCGCCACCTCGGGGTCCACGCGAGCGTGGCCAAGATCCGGGCTGAAGGCAATGCGCCGGCCTTGAAGCGTCGATTCGAGCCGCCCCGGGTAATCCGCCGGGTCCGCTTCGAGTGATGTGTGGTCCAAATGATGCGGACCCGCCATGACTTTCAACATGGCTGCCGAGTCACCCACCGTGCGGGTGATGGGCCCGACATGCGATCCCTGATCGTTGTTCGGCACCGGCCAGTTAGGAATGCGACCGTAGGTTGGCTTCAGGCCGAATACCCCGCAAAAGTGCGCCGGCATTCGTACCGACCCCGCGCCATCTGAGCCCTGGTGAAGCGGACCATAGCCAGCGGCAGCGCCAACACCGGCACCGGATGACGATGCCCCGGCGTTGTAACCCGCTCGCCACGGATTTGATGTGATGCCCGTTAGCGGGCTTTCGCTGACGCCCTTCCAGCCAAACTCGGGCGTTGTCGTCTTGCCGAGAATGACGGCTCCCGCGTCTTTTAGTCGAGCAACAAAGGGGCTGTCCGCTTCGGCAATGCGATCAGCAAAAATTCGCGAACCCGATTGGACCGGATATCCGGCGACCATATGCAGATCCTTGATCGTCACCGGTATGCCTGACAGCGGCACGTCGTCCCCACCCCGGTCCGTGGCTGGCCGCGCGTCCGCCTGTCGCGCCTGCGCCATCGCAAGGTCGGCCGTCACGGTCGACATACCATTCAACGTTGGCTCCAGCGACTCCATTCGCCGCAGCACTACCTCCGCCAACTCGACCGCCGAGATCTCCCGGCTGTCCAGCAGGGCTCGCAGGGTCGCGACTGTCGCAAAACACAGATCCTCGTCAGACATCGGATGCTCCGGTTATCGTCACCTTTTTGATGAACGGTCGCATGGATGGTCGCATGACTCGTCGCACGGCTGGTCAAACAAATAGTCGCATAGATATGTGAACGCCCCCACGGGTACACTCAACCAACATCACCTGAACAACTCTTGCCTATGCTCCTGACAGGAAAGTGGATCAACCAGAACGGCTCCGTTTTGCACATCGACGTGGTCAACAACGATCAACAGGTGGTCGGCAGATTCGAATCGAAAAAGGGACGAAGTGCCGTCGGCACAGAGTACCCGATGGTCGGTGTTAGAAACGGCGAACTCCTGAGTCTTCTGGTCGACTTCCGCACCGCCGACGTCAATCTTGCCTCGATCACCGCGTTTAGCGGACGTCTCGAAGCAACCGCCGACGGCAAGGTCCTGCACACCCAGTGGATCCTTGCGCGGCAATTCGAAGACAGCGACCAAACCAACCCGACGCAGCCCTGGAACACGTTTCTGACGAACGCAGACGTCTTCCATTTCGTCAGCTAGCTCGTACGGTGCAGGGATGCACCACCATTTTCCACAGGCCTCTTTTCTGCGAGCCTCTTGTCCACGAGAAAATGCGAGATTTACTTGCAAACCGACTCCCAAAAATTGTCAAAATTGATATTTTTGGGACAAGAACCCGCTCGACTACATGTACCCTGTTCAGCGAGTCATACATCACCATAATCGCTTTCATCAGCGTTTCCTGGCAGTAGCAGCTAGCGCCCCCGGCAGTAGCAACGCGACCCCGCGACGGGTGATCACAGAGCAACTCCGGACCAGACTCCGGCGGCGCAAACCGGTCAAATAGTACCCGACTTGCCAGCTTGTCTTTGCGCCCCGGAGAGGGGCAAACTGAGCCAGCGCTCCTCATGAATAGCCTCATGAAGAGGTCTTACGGAAAGCCCATGACATACGTCGGTCGATCGAGCGCGTCGCTCTGCCTGTTGTTCGCCTTTATGTTGGCTCCTGGCGGCGCAGGTGCAGTGGTCGAGAACAAGGTGCGCGCGGCGCAGGTCGTGCTGTACGGCACCTACGAGACACTGCAGCGCAAGGACCATCAGGACGCGCTGGCGGGTTCCGTCAGCATCGACACGGTCGGCGGGGTCTATTTCACCACCGTGACCGATCAGATTCTCGCCAGTCCAGGCGTTGGCTTCGGGCTGCAATTCGTCATCCACGCATCATCCGCCGATGCACCCGTCGTGGTCGAGACCGTGATTCGGTTTCCAGAGGGCGGTCTGAGGTTGCCGGATGGCTCCGTCCGCGCGCTGCACGTCGTGCCGGTCACGGTAGTTCCCGGACGCGCTACCTTGCACGGATTTCGCTTCGATCACGGTTGGGAGATCACGCCCGGAGAATGGCAGTTTGAAATCCACCACAACAACCGAACGCTCGTTAGCCGCAGCTTCGATGTGGTCCGGGACGCGCCGATTGACGAAAACGGCTTCCTTGCCAAGAAAGTCAAGAAAGCCGAGCAGGCCGAGCGGAGATGACGCGAACATGCTGAGCCAAAAGCAAGTCGACACATACCACGAGCAGGGCTATGTCATCCCTGACTTTCAGCTCGACCAGGCGATTGTTGATGACATCCGGCAACAACATGAACAGCTACTCGCCCGCCATCCACAGTTCGCCGACTATTGCCCGGCACTGCTCGCCTACGACACCGGCTTTTTGAACTACATTCGCACCGAGCCAATACTCGACATGGTCGGACAACTCATCGGTGACGACTTCGCCCTCTGGAATGCGAGCTTCTTCGCCAAACCCGCCCGCAAGGGCCGACGCGTTCCATGGCATCAGGACGGCGAGTACTGGCCCATTCGCCCGCTCGCCACCTGCAGCGTCTGGCTCGCGCTCGACGACGCGACCATCGACAACGGCTGCCTGGAACTGATCCCGGGCAGCCATCGACGCACTGAATTACTCCCGCACCACATGAACCCGAGCAAGGATCTCGCGCTGCCACTGGAACTCGACCCAACCGGGTATGACGAGACAGCAGCGGTGCCGATCTGCCTCAAGGCCGGCCAACTGTCGCTTCACGACATTTTTATGGTTCACGGGTCAGAACCCAATCTGTCCGATCACCCGCGTCGCGCCATGACCATGCGTTTTATGCCAACGACGTCGCTGTACGACCGTGCGCAAGCAGCCAGAAACCCGCGCGACGGCCGCCTCAGCATGTCCGAACGAACATTGTTCCTGATGCGCGGCGTCGACCGCAACGGCAACAACGACTTTCGCGTCAGGTACTGACGCGGGTTTTGCCGCAACCTCGTCTCGGCCTCAGAAACGACTGCACGCTTCCTATTCAGCGGTGTCAAACAGCCCCGGCCAAACACGTCCGGGCCGACAAACTCGACCAGAAGCACCCGACAAGAAACTTTTGACAACAACAGCCTCGCTGTCAGGTCACCCGCTTGAATACCGCCATCAGGCGCAACTCGATGCTGCGGCGCGGTAGCGCGTCGTCCCGGGTATCGGGATCGTCAAACGACGTGTGCGGAACCGCCTCTGTTCTGGCCGGCCGTGTGTCCGCCTGCGTCAACACAAGGGCTTCGGTGGTCTTCATACCGCCAAAGTAACACCACTTGTGTGCCGAATTGTATACCGGCGCAGCCGTCAGGTTGGGCGTTTTGAAGCCGGCATAGTAGTACGGAATGATATCGCCCTCGGCGATGGATTCGGCGTCGATGACCGCAAGCGGATTGCGTTCCACCGCGTGATCAAAGGGCTGCCATGTGTTGTACCACGCGTACTGCCATTCGGACGACGGCGCACCACCCATTTTGACGACCAGGTCGGTCGACATATCCTGCACGGTGTCACGGTGATAGTCCGTGTGAACGAAGCGTGCGTAGGCATCGTTGAATCCTTCCGGCTTCTCGGTGCGCACCTGGTAGTTGGAAAAGAGGACCTCGTCAGCCCCGACCAGCTTCGCCAGACTGGCTGCCATCTGCGGCACGTAAACGGATTTGACGACCGCTTCATCCGCTGGATCAATACCAACCTCATCAACGTCGATCAGGGTAAAACCCGCGCCGTCGATGTCCATCGATGCGCGCTCGCGCCGAACATCATTGACTACAACGTTTTTAAAAGACGTGACCGCGCGCCGGGTCTCGCGCGAACTGATCGTTGGAATCTCATCGCTGCCTCTCCATTCTTCATTGAAGTAGCGAACCTGGGTCTTAATGCTCATCCAGAGCCTCCTCATGGGCCGAATCAATCCACGTCGGCTGACTGACCACCGTTAAAATATGATCGGGGCGGCTCGCCGCGTCCGCCATCTCTGCACACGCCATGTTGTCACCCAAAATCGATGAAAACCAGCAGATTCTGGTTTGGCGGATCCTGCCTCGTTTTGTGCTCGCGTTGCTAAACATCAACTCCGTATGCCCCTACAATCTCGCACGCATAGCCCTCAATCCTCGTCTACCGTACCCTTTCCATTGTCCAGTGATCTCGGCTATAACCAACGCAATCCCTGATCCTCGACGGATCCAAAATCAGTCCGAGACCAAACCAACGCCAGAGGTCCCTATGAGCGCAACCCTTACCGCCAGAATGAAAGCCGTCGAAGTGAGGCCAGCGAGCCCGGAAGAAATGCTGCAACTGGGCGCTCTAGGGGCCTACGTTTACGCCGGGTCGTTTGGCGACGAAGACGACAACGTCATTTCACAATCGAATCTGCCGGAGTGGACCACCTGCGCTTTTCTGGACGGCAAATTGATTTCATCGCTGACTGCCATCCCGTTCACCATGCGCGCCAACGGCGCCGCAGTGAAACTGGCAGGCGTATCGACCGTGGGCACCCTGCCAGAGTATCGTCGTCAGGGACTCAGTCGCCGTATCATCACGGAGAGCATGGCGCGCATGCGCGCAGACGGCCAGGCCGTTGCGGCGCTCTGGGCTTCCCAGGCAGGCATCTACCAGCGTTATCAATATGCAGCCGCGTCGGTTCAGCGCAACTACGCGATCGATGTAGCCGACATCGTCTTCCATGACGGCGACTACGGCAGCGCCGATGTCGCGCGGATCAACCTTGGCGAGGCATTCGACCGCGTCAAGCAGGTCTACATCCGCTTCATCGCGGATCGCATGTGCTACCTGCATCGGTCAAAAGCACTCTGGCAAATGAATGCGCTCGAAGAAACGCCCGCAGATGGTCCCATCCACATCGCGATGGCGACGACGGCCGCTGGCGACGAGGGGTACATCATCTATACGGTGAGGTCTGGCCGCAACGACCATCGCGCGCGCTCACAGGAAATGAAGGTACGCGAATTGGTTGCCACGACACCGGATGCCTACCGCAGCCTGTGGCGCTTCATCGCCGGACACGACCTCGTCGGACGTGTGGTCTTCAACCATCAGCCCATGGACGACCCGGCGTTTGAACTCATACAAGAACCCCGCATGCTGCACGCCGAGGATGCAGAAGGCATCTGGTTGCGCATCGTCGACGTGGAACAAGCCCTCGCCGAGCGGGGTTACAGCGACGCCGGCAAGTTGCGCATCACGGTCTCGACGGACCGGCTGGCCGACTGGAATGCAGGCACTTTCGAACTTGAAGCCGACCCAAACGGTGCAGTCGTGCGGCGCGTTGACGGGCCGGGCGACATTACGCTGACACCCAAGTCGCTGGCATCTCTCTACAGCGGCTTTCGCAGCGCGCGGGAACTTCACTCATGGGGCTTGCTCGAGGGTGACGCCGCCGCCGCCGATCGGGTCTTCGCGACGCATCACGGTCCACACAGCCCCGATCATTTCTAACTCGCTACGGACAGTGCGGCATTTGACCCGTGCCGATTGCCAGAGGCACTCGCAGCCACGTATTCTCCCGCCTTTCTTCCCTTAAGGACTAAGTAAGATGACAAGCGTAGCCGACCTCTTTGACCTCACAGGCAAAGTTGCACTCACCACAGGCTCATCAATAGGAATGGGCCGGGCGCTCGCCGAGGGCCTGGCCATTGCCGGTGCAAAAGTGGTCATCTCCTCGCGCAAACTGAACGTTTGCGAGGAAACAGCGGCCGAGATAAATGAACTGTGTGGCGATGAACGGGCCATCGCGCTTGCGTGCAACATCGGCTACAAGGATCAGCTTGAGGCCCTCGTCGCACAGGCCCGTGAAAAGCTCGGCTCCATCGACATCCTCATCAACAATGCAGGCGTCAATCCGTTCCACGGGCCGTCGTCCGAGATTCCCGATGAAGCCTTCGACAAGACGATGAATAGCAACGTGCGGTCCAACCACTGGTTGTGTCACATGGTGCTTCCTGACATGGTCGCAAAGAAGGATGGGGCAATCATAATCACATCATCGAACGGCGCCTTTCAGCCATCAACGATGCTGGGCGCTTACGCAATCTCCAAGGCCGCTGATCTCGCCCTCGTCCGCAATCTTGCCGCGGAGTACGGCCCGCACAACATCCGAGTTAACGCACTCTGTCCCGGGTTGTTCAAGACCAAGTTCGCTCAGGTACTGTGGTCCGATAATGACGGCAATGAGTACCCGGCCGACAACGTTACGCTGCGCCGGTTCGGCGACCCGGCAGAACTACGCGGAGTTGGCGTCTTTCTGGCATCGCCTGCCGCGAGTTATATGACTGGCCAGGCCGTCGTCATTGACGGTGGACAGGTGATGGTTCGCTAGCGAGTTCCTGTCCCAGAACTCCGTTCTGGGGCGGGAACTGACGTGCGGTGCAGGGATGCACCGCCATTTTCTGAAAGAAAATGCGAGGTTTGCGTACAAACCAGCTCCCGGGACTTGCCCTGCTCTAGGCTTCGCCCACAGGGGCTGGATCGGCAGTGGGGGCCGGGTTAGCTTCCGCCGACGAAGAAGACCGCTTCAGATAGGCCTCGGCCTGGATGTTGTAGAGTTCCGAATACTGCCCCGCCTTTTCCATCAGCGCCTCGTGTGTCCCCACCTCAGCGACCCGGGATCCGTCCAGAACAATTATCTGTCAGCCATACGTACGGTGCTGAAGCGATGCGACACAAGCACTGTGATGCGTCCAAGACCCCGGCGAGCGCGTCATCGGCCATCGCACGGAACAGAATGACAATGGCAGCGGTTACGAGAAGCACACTCCAGATCTCAGATCGTTGACGCAACCCGGTCGCCTCCCAGCGCAACTCGAAAAGCTGGCGCCGGACACCCCTGTAGCGCTCAACAGTCCAGTCCGCGAGCCCCAACAACCGCAGTTCCTTAGCCGCGGAGGGATCAACGGCCAGGCGATAGGCGTAATCCGCATGCCACTGAACCTTTTGCACCTCATCGGTGTTGCGGTCCTTCCATATGCCGCTCTCTCGCAGCAGCCAGTGCGTCGCGAGCCAGGCACCGCCGAGCAATAGGGGCGCCCACCATGCGTACCAGGCGAGCAACGCGGCCGCCGCAAGGCCGCCAATCAGTTCTACGAGACCCGAGGCGATGAAGTCCATCGAGAGGGTCAGCGGAGGTCCGCTGATGGCGAGGTCGAAATCCCGCGCCATCGTCAGGTCGTTAATATGACCGGTGTTCCCAAGATGCTCGATGCCCGGCAGCGGCTACACACGCTTCGGTCAATTCATCGTACAGCCACGCGGCGACGCGGCTGCCGAGATTGGAACTGACCGCCTGATGAATGGGAGTCAGAACCTGAAGCAGGACAAAGATAACCCCGGCAACGATTAACGATGCCGCCAACGAATTTTGTTCCTGAACGGCACCGATCAGGTTACCCATCGCAACTGCAAAGCCCGCCGGCAACAGGCCGCGCGTGGCGAGCAGCGCCCACCAACCGATCGCGAGACCGTGATCGGCTCTCGGCAGAACGCTGAAGTATTTCCATTCCTGACGCTCTCGCAGGTCACTCAGCATCAAACCATCTCCTCCAAAACGCCAATGTCGCGTAGTCCATCAGGTTACTGAAAAAGCGCTCTCTTGCCGCCCTTCCCCTGAGATGAGCTCTCACGTCGCGGGCCTCAGGTTGCCGGCGATAAAACACGGTGCGCGAAAGCGACCGCGAAATCCGCGTATCGGTCTGCCTCGGTCCTGTCCCAGAGCTCCGTTCCAGGGCATGCGGTGCAGGGATGCACCGCCATTTTCCGCAGGAAAATGCGAGGTTTGCTTGCAAACCGACACCCAAGAATTGTCAGGAGGACAATTTTGGGACAAGAACTAGCCACGATCAGGCTTTCGGCAGCGTCAGTGAACGCCAAGCACGTCGTTGCTGATGTGACCCTGGCGGCCACAGAATTCCTCTCTCGTCATCGCCTCCATCACCGCCGGATCGTTGCAATTTATCCAGGTTCGTTCCCCGCCGCCCGTGCGGCACGCCACGTGGGCGACGCGCGGCCCATCCGCGCCATACATAACGGTGTAGGACTCAATCTCTACATCGCCATCAAACGTCGGAATGCAGTTCACCGATGGTAGGCGGCTGATCGCATCCTGCACGTTGGCGTACTGAAAATCCTGCGCCGGTGGCTCTGCCGAATAGATTGCGTGCGCGTGTTTGTACAGGTTACCGCCATTCGCGGTGATCAGACCGCGGCTGCCCGGGTCCTCGCGCAGCAGCGTAACCATCCGCGCGATGCTATGCATGACGTAGTTATTGAGCGGACCGCCACCAAACGTCAGTCCGCCCGTCACTGTGAGCGGACGGGATTCATCGAGGCCGAGTTCGGCCGCCGCCACCTGCACAGCGGCGGGAAAACAGCTGTAGAGATCGACATGTGCAAGATCGTCGGGGCGAATATCCACAAGTCCAAACAAGCGTTCACCAATCAACCGGATGCCCGGCGATGAGTAGAAATTCTCGCGTACAGACGCGCTGAAGTGGTCCTGACCTTCGACCCCCGCATGCGGATACACCCACAGGGACTCATCGATGCCCAACGCACGCGCCCTTGCGACCGAGCACATGATCAACGCGGCACCCATGTCCACTGCATTGTTCGCGTTCATCAGTTTGGTATACGGAAAACTCACCCGTCGATTGCTGGCCGAAGGCGTTCTGATTTCCTCCGCAGAGACATCATGGCCAATCCACGCATGCGGGTTTTGACACGCCACGTCATTGAATCGTGACCACAGGCTCGAAACCCGCCCCAGATGCTCATCGATCGTCTCACCCCGGTGGTGGCGGATGGCGTTGTCATACATGGGGTATGCCTGAATCGCCTGCTGGATTCCGCGAGCAACCTCAAACTCGTGATGCTCGGGCTTCTGCTCCGCGCCGAACAGTACATCGTAGCTGCCCGGCGCGGGCGTTGCCGGCAGGGACACACCCGTCTTGCGCGCTTTCGCTGCGCTGTAACCGTTCTCGGCACCGGTGATCAGGATGAGATCGAAAGCGCCGGCCAGAATCTCCCGACTGCACTGGTTCACGACCGCCTGATTCTGGTTGCCGCCGAACAGCGTTCCAACCGTCTGCGCGCCCGCTGCGCCGATTGCGTCAGCAATGTACCGGGCCGGGTTTTCGTAGTTCCACACCCCGCGGATGACACGCACCGACTGCACCTTCGCAAGCATCGACGTGCCGGTGTCAGCCTCTGCGAGACGGCACGCGCCAAGCATCATCGCGAGCGGTTCCTTGGTCTCATCCAGTGACGAGATCTTGTTCATGATCTGGCCAACCCCCACGAGGACCGGCGTATTCGGGTTAGTCATGGTCGTGCACCTTCGACAAGGAGACCCCGATATTGTATTGGCGGGATCAGGTGGGTAAATCGGGTTGCGAAGAGGCAGGCAGTTTCCTGTCGCGCTACTCGATCGGATAGCGCCACGGCGTTGCAGGCTGTTCGGCATCTTCGTCGAGCGTCCAGAGCGGCATCGCCATGCCGTCACCCATGTCCTTCCAGACCACGCGCAGACGACTGCCGATGCCGACGCTCTCAACCAACTCCGGCGGCGCCAGTTCGCCGTCCGGGGTCGCGAGATTACCCGTGAGCCGCAGGCCGTCGTAGGGCTGCGGCGTATCTCGCTGCTCATCGAGTTCCACCAACAGCAGAAGATACGGCGAGAATTGGCGAAAGACCGGCTGAATCGCGTGATGCACCTCGCCGTAGGAGTAGAGAGTGCCCTTGCCGGAGACCTTCTGCCACGTCGACAGGAAGGACGCGCAGAACGGGCACGCATTGGTCGCCGGATACCGCATGAGATTGCAATCGTCACAACATTGAAGATGCAGCGTATGGCTGCCGCAGTGGGCATAGAACTCCTGGTTGGGTTTGTCGACGTCATCGATGGCGACCGGCATCCCGAGATACTCACCTTGCAGACTCATAATCACTCCCTTTCTATTCCTGATCGCAACTGATAATTGATCGTGAATGATCGACCCGTCATTTAATCCGGCTATTGGTAGGCCCGGCTATTAAGTTGATCCGGTTATTGGTAGCTCATGTCATTGGTTGGTCATAACCATGGCTGAGCCGGTCCCCGGTGTCGCCCAGCCCATGTTTGCGCTGATCTCCGGATTCCTCATCTGTCGGCAACCCCCCTCCGCGTAATCGTAGGTATGCACGCGTTTACCGTCCGCTCCGAGTGGGCAACTGTCATCGATCTCGTGCCGCAACTGCCGCACATTCTCGATCACCATGTTCATCCCGTGGGTGTAGCCTTCGCACAGGTGCCCCCCGCTTGTATTGTTGGGCCGTTCGCCTCCAAGGCGCATGATGCCGCTCGAAACATAGTCGCCCCCCTCGCCTTTTTTGCAGAAACCGTAGTCTTCCAACTGCAGCATCGTCGTGAACGTGAAGGCATCGTACGACCCTGTAACATCGACATCTTCCGGCCCAAGCCCGGCATTCGGCCACAGAATCTCTTTCGCGTAGTGGCCGGCGACGGTTGAGATGGGTCCCGACTGGTAGTGGTTGTCACTGCGCGGCTTGGACACACGACCGACGACCGAGAGAATCGTTGCGGGCGTATGTGCACAGTCCATCGCCCGATCTTTGCGCGTGATGATGATGCAGGTGGCATTGTCGGTCTCGACGCAGCAATCGAGAAGATGCAGAGGTTTGACGATCATGCGCGAGTTCAGCACGTCGTCCACAGACACGCGATGCTTGTAGTACGCCTTGGGATTGTTGGAGGCGTGCTCGGAGTGGATCATTTTGACGTGCGCAACCTGTGCGGGCGTCGTGCCGTAGTCGTACATGTGCCGCATGAACGACTGTGAAAACATCTGGCCCGCACTCATCAGACCGTAGCCGCGGGTAAAGAGACCGTCGCCCGAGAGAGCAGACTGACCACCCCGGCCGGTGCCGCCAATTCGCACCTGCGAGTACCCGTTCATTGAGCGGAAAATCGCGACAGTTTTGCACATGCCGGCTTCGATCACGCCAATCGCTATCCCAATCAGCGCTTCGGTCGATGAACCACCACCCTGACAGTCCATATAAAAGTTGAGACGAATGCCGAGTTCGCCCGCGATCGACGTTGACGGGATCGAGTCGTTGCCGTTGTACGACAGCATGCCGTCGATGTCGCCCATCTTGAGCCCCGCATCAGCAACCGCATTGCTGACTGCCTGGCAACCGAGCGCTCGCGTCGTCCGCCCGGACCCCCGCGTGTAATCCGTCTCACCGATGCCGACGATGGCGTACTTGCCGCGTAGGTACTTCTCTGTGCTCGCTTCCATGGAATCTCCCTCTTTGGTGGATCGAATATAGCGACTCGGTCACGTCTGCAAAAGGGCCGCGCGGAAATGAGCGGCGAAAAGGCTTCGCATGAACAGCCATACCGACCTGGCAGGGAAGAGATCCAGCGTGTCATCTTCAACTAGGGCGATGCAGCTTGAAACGACTACGGGGCCACGTGCTCACCAGTCCGCGACGTTGCGGCACGACCGCGACACCGGATCCAGACCAGGCCACGCACCGTGACTCGGGGTCACCAGGCTTACGAGAGTGCCTCATCGATATAGGCAACGAAGCTGCCATCCAACATATCGCGTCCCGACTCCCACCATCGTCGACCTCTTGGGCGTCGGAGGTACACCACCGTGGAATTTCTCATCTGTTCCCACTGAAAGTCCTGCATAAGCCCTGCTCGATGGAGATGGTACGACTCTTGAAACCCCTGAAACAACGCATACATGTAGGTGCCAAATATCCATCGTTCGTCGTCGGACAACTGATCCAGATTTTCGCAACCCTTACGAAAGACAGTCATGAATCCGGGTGTTCCCGCAGCGAAGTGCGAATGTCTGATCGCACGGTCACTCTGAATACTGAAATTGTTGTCTCTCACAGTATCCCTGATCTGCCTGATCTGGATCGTCAGGTAGATCAGCGTGGCGATCAACCAACACTCTCTAGTAACTCGGCAATCGCCCTAATCGCTTCCCAGATCATCGGCTTCTCACTGTACAGAAGAGATCCAAGCATACCGCAGTCCCGGAATGTGTCGGCCCCCCGCGCGGTTCGAAAACGATCAGCAAGCTTCCAAGCGCACGCTTTTGACCGCACGGCCTACAACGCAAGAAACAGTCTGAATTTCGCGGCATAATCTACGCGTGGGGCGTCCCTAAAAACCATTTTCAGGTAACTGACTTTTCCTTCCCCGCCGGTGTCCTCTTGCGACAGTCGGCTGGGAGCGACATTCTCAACAGATCAATGAGAGCCTTCGGACTCTCGCACTATCAGGTTACGCACCAACAGGATCTTGTTCGATCCGAAGTGAAGCCAAACGGATCAATTATTCATTGCCCGAGAGAAGACCAAGAGAGCCGCTGCCGTGACCGACAAGATGCCAACATCGACCCACCTGCTGACGGACAATCACTACCTGCGCTTCCTCGATGACGGTTACATCGTTGTCGAACCCGGCCTCTCGCCGGAGTTGACGACGCGACTTTACTCGCGGGCGCAGGAAATCTACCGGCAGTCCGACCAACTGAAATCGAAGACTGCGCACCTGGAATTACTGGGGGACAACCTGCGCGCGCAGATACCGGAATTGGATCAACTCCTGTCAGACCCGGTGGTCTGTGGCGCACTTACCAGCATCCTCGGGCCAGACTACATCCTGCATCCACACCACTTCTGTCACCGCAGCGCCACCGATCAGAGCTTTCATCAGGACGGCAACCTGCCGTGGAATGAACGCGGGCACTTCCGTCCCCACCGCCCCGACTGGGCGATGCTGTTTTTCTACCCGCAGGCAGTCGATCTTGCCAACGGACCAACCGAGGTCGTTCCAGGCAGCCAGTACTGGACGCGTGACTGGGAGAAACCGGACGGCACCTGGCACCCCAATGACCCGCTGGACCGTTCATACAGGCCGAGCCCGGACGACGATGACGAAGCAGACCGACGGATCAGCGCCGCCATCGACAAGCTTGGCATCCCGGACCTTGAGCGTCGATTTGTTCAGGTTCCCCGTGGGTCCGCAGTGGTCGCGAGCTACGATCTCGTGCACCGCGGCTCGCGCGTCAAGGGCGAGTGCGACGAACGCTTCATGTACAAGTTCTACTTTGCACGAACGCGCACGCCGACACGCCCGGCATGGCAGCACACCGGCACGCCGACGTTCGATGCCGTCCGCCCCGCCATCGCCCCGGTCGTCAGGGCGATGTGGTCTTGGAGCATCGGGCCATCAATGAGCGCCGTGGGCGCAGCAGCCGATCCCCATTCTGACGATGCCGAGCACCCGGCCGATGACGATACGCTACACCTGAGCACGGGCAGGGAGGACGAACGGGTGGCGGCCGCCTACCGGTTGGGCGGACGCGCGAACACTGATCCCCAGTCCCTCGCCGCACTCGCGAACGCGATCACCGACGAAGCCGAATCGACACGACGCGCGGCAACCTACGGCTTGCGGCAAGCGGGCGGTTGCGCAACACCTGCGCTGTTCAACGCCCTCAGGAGCACCCGCCCGGGACCACGGCGGATGGCCGCGTGGGCCCTCGGCAATCTGGATACAGAAGCCACACCCGATGTTCTCGCCGCACTGATCGATACGCTCTGCAACGACACGGATGATCTCGCACGATCGAATGCTGCGTACGGCCTCGGTCAGGTCCTGCGGCAAACAGGCAACGATCTGGCGCACGTCATCGACACGTTACTGGACCGCCTGAAACCCTCGGTCGAGCGTCCAAACACGTCCTCCGCCCTGATGGTCCGATCCACCGTTCGCGAGAGCATCGCCTATGCGCTCACCCTGGCCGCGGTCAACCAAACCTTTTCGGCAGAGCAGATAAAACGACTGATCGACAGCGGCTTCAGCGGCGATGCGCGCTACGTGCACGGCCTTATCGTCGAGGCAATTGCACACCAGACCTTGCCAGCAGACTGCGTCGCCCGCGTATTGGAATTCCTTGCCGGGAAACGCTACTGCATGCGGCCACAGATCGCAGAGCCTGTCTGATGCGTGGTGCGCGACAGGCCTGTTAGCCGGACCAGTTTGTCGATCCCGTCAGCCGTTAGTTGCCGAATCGATACCGCAACTTTATGACGAAGACGTCCACGATCGGGTCGCTGAGCGCGTCCTGGAAGAGGTCACCGAACTCGTCGTCCACGCGGCCCGCCAAATTGCTTCCCCGAGTGTAGACAAGAAACAGATCAGAAAGCGGCGCGATCTCCCAGCGATAACGCAACTGCGCTGTGATGCGGCTGATGGCAAAGTCATCCTTGCCCAGCGCCGGGTCGCCTGCGAGCACCGGCAGCAGATACCCCTGACCCGAGCCCGCCATCGGCACCTCGTAATGTGCCTGCTCATCCATTCTGAGGCCGACCCACTGCATGGTCATG
>Ga0115002_10005291_pt1 | contig 15269 bp, 15 predicted proteins | sample ArcticOcean_MG_C_8_FD_89576 | JGI IMG/M metagenome (GOLD analysis project Ga0115002, IMG submission 89576) | Marine microbial communities from western Arctic Ocean - ArcticOcean_MG_CB11_86 | ecosystem: Environmental > Aquatic > Marine > Oceanic | place: Arctic Ocean: Canada Basin | collected... | reverse complement strand
TTCAATCCGTGCCCGCAGGTGATAGCCTCGGCGTTGGGCGACAGCGCGCTCGATCACTTCCTGATAGAGTGGCACCGCGCGGCTCCAGCCACCTGCCTCCGCCATCGTTCGCGCTGTGTAGCGGTGGAACAGCGAATTCTCTGGATAGGTCTGACGCAACGCCTGCAGGTGTATGAGCGCTCGGGCAGGGTCATTCTCGAACAGGCGGTAGATCTGCGCCAACAGGAACTGGGCTTCCGTGCGCGCATAATGTCCCTCGGAAGCCGCCTGCTGCAACTGCTCCAGTCCACGCTCGCGATCGCCGCGCATGAGGAGCCATGCCAGGTGGCGCAAAACAGGGTACTTCCTGGGCATGACATCAGCGAAATAGTCGTAAAGACCCTGACCGAACAGCACATCTTTGTTGTCGGGGGCAAGCCGGCGGCTGCGCTTCAACAGCGGCAGGCATCTCAGACCGTCGCGTGCCGCTCGCAGGAGTTGGTCGCGGTCGCCGCGCAGTCGACCGCGGAAACCGATGGCGCCCCCCTTGAAGAAGACGGCATCAAAGTCGTCTTCATCGATATCCAGGCGGGCATCACAGATGTCTATGCAGTTCTGCAGACGAGTGTAGAACAGCGGATCATGGGACTGGTCATCGAGGTCGAGTAAGACCCACCACCAACTCGTCATGGCCAGAAAGAAATAGCCCAGCGGGTGCGCCGGATAGTCGTCGATGAAGCCTCGAAAATGCTGCTCAGCATCTTCAAGCTGCAACCGATAGATCATGTCGATGCCGTCCTGCACACGTTCGTTGTCATGACGTATGGACGGTGTCGTCGCGCTCGAGTCGGCGGTGATGCTGGTTGCGGTCTGAGCCGCCGCGTTGATACCGGTAAAGAACAGCGTCAAGGCACCGGTTAAGAGGCAGGCTAGGACACTCAGATTTGTCCGCCGTGATAGTGGAGCTAGAATCAGAGTACCATAGCGAGGTGTTGAGGGACGTTTGTGACCGTGTGGGACGCACTTTATTATAGCAAATCAACGCGTCTTTAGTCACTCACTCACCCGCCCAGGATAACTAGCAGGCCAGCACAACCAGCAGCAACGACAGGATGGGCTCGCACATGAACAGACATGACGTCATCGTCATCGGCGGCGGCTCCGCCGGGTACGCAGCGGCACGCACCGCCAGGGAACAGGGCGCCGACGTGGCGATCGTCGACAGCGGCCCCTTGGGTGGTCTATGTATCCTTCGGGGATGCATGCCGAGCAAGACCTTGCTGCGCTCTTCCGACGTTCTGTCGTTGATGAGGCGAGCTGCTGAGTTCGGGTTGAGCTGCGAGAATCCCCGGGCCGATTTGGCCGCGATCATGGACCGCAAGGATCGTCTGATCAAGGAGTTTACCGACTATCGTGTCGAGCAGCTGCGCTCCTTCACGTTGTACCAGAGCAGCGCCCGTTTTGTGTCTCCCCATGAACTGCGCGTCGGCGACCAGAGCCTTAGCGCCACGAGTTTCATCATCGCCACCGGATCGGTTACGGCTCAGGTGAAGATTCCCGGTCTCGAGGAAGTCGGTTACGTAACCAGCGACGAAATACTCTTTCTCAGAGAGCAACCGCGTTCACTGCTGGTGCTGGGCGGCGGCGCCGTGGCCGTGGAGATGGCACAATTTTTCTGCCGCGTGGGCACCGAGGTGACACTGATTCAACGCAGTGACCACATCCTCTCTGGCGAAGACGAGGACATGGTGGTACCCGTGGAGGCGAGGCTCCGTGAAGAGGGGATGCAGCTGTACACCGGTACCAATCTTCAGCGATTTTCGATGGAGGGCGAACTCAAGACCGCGCGTTTTACGCACAAGGCCGCGCCGGGCGAGGAGCAGTCCGTGTCGACAGAGATGATTCTGCAAGCCCTGGGACGCCGGCCCAATATTGAGAACCTGGGCCTCGAGGCCGCTGGGGTCGACGTTGACGGCGGTATCACCGTCGATGCTCAGATGCGTACGAATCAACCCCATATTTTCGCCATCGGCGATGTCAACGGACTCTTTGAGATCGTCCACGTCGCGGTCCAACAGGGCGAGGTGGCCGGCTTCAACGCGGTAGCCGGTGGCACGGACCACCGTTGCGACGATCGGCTGATGACGCTGGTCGTGTTCTCTGATCCTGCCGTGGCCACTGCCGGTCTACGCGAAAGAGAATGCATTGAACGCGGCATCCCCTACCTGGCGGCCTCGTACCCGTTTGACGACCATGGAAAATCCCTTTGTCTGGGAGAGACGCACGGGCACGTCAAGTTGATGTGCCACCCGACCACGGGTGAACTCATCGGCGCCCATATCGTCGGGCCGGAGGCCGGCGAGCTCATTCACGAATTGCTGGCGGTCATGTACTTCAAAGGCACCGTCCATGACCTGCTGCGCATACCGCACTACCACCCAACGCTGGCGGAAATTCTCACCTACCCGGCAGAAGAGCTCGCCGAGCGTATCGCCGGCAACAGCGCCCAGTCCTAATCGTAATACTCCTGCCCCAGGTGGGTGATAAGCTCTTCGCCCATCAGGAAGCGCAAGGTGTTCTTCAGCTTCATCAACTGAATGAATAGATCATGCTCCGGGTACAGCCCGGGAGCCGTTTGCGGGCTTTTGAAGTAAAACGAGAGCCACTCCTGGATCCCCTTGAATCCCGATCGTTTGGCTAGATCGCCGAACAACACCAGGTCGAGCACCAGGGGGGCTGCGAGAATGCTGTCTCGACAGAGAAAATCGACCTTTATCTGCATCGGATAACCGAGCCATCCGAAAATATCGATGTTGTCCCATCCCTCTTTGTCGTCACCGCGGGGAGGGTAGTAGTTGATTCGCACCTTGTGGTAGAAATCAGAGTAGAGATCGGGGTACAGATGGGGCTGCAGGATGTGCTCGAGCGCACCGAGCTTGCTCTCTTCCTTGGTCTTGAATGAGCCTGGGTCATCGAGCACTTCGCCGTCGCGATTACCCAGGATGTTGGTCGAAAACCAACCGGCCAATCCCAGGCTTCGGGCCTTCAGTGCCGGCGCCAGGACCGTCTTTATGAACGTCTGCCCGGTCTTGAAATCCTTGCCGGCGATCGGCGCGCCATGGGCGTCGGCCAACTCGATCATCACCGGAAGATCTACCGTCAGATTAGGTGCGCCATTGAGGAACGGGATGCCCTCCGTCAGCGCCGCGTACGCATAGATCATGCTCGGTGCGATGCTGGAGTCGTTGTCCTTCAGTCCCTGCTCGAACGCTGCGACGGTTTCGTGCACGGGCTGCGGCTCTATGTAGACCTCCGTGCTGCCGCACCAGACCATCACCAGGCGTTGCAGGTCGTGCTCCTTTTTGAAGTTGTGAATGTCGGCCCGCACCAACTCGACCAGGTCCCATTTCGTTGCCGCCTCTTTCACGTGCCGGCCTTCGAGGCGTTTGACAAAGTCCCTATCGAAGACGGCTTTCCATGGTTTGATGGCGCTGAGCCGGTCTTTAACTGCGTCGAGCATGTCCTGTTTCAGGACTCCGGCGTGTGTCGCGGCTTCGTACATATTGTCTTCAAATACATCCCAGCCACCGAATACCAGGTCGTCGAGCGAGGCCAGTGGCACAAAATCCTTGATATGCGGTGAGTGATTGTCGGTGCGCTTGCCAAGCCGGATCGTACCCATCTGTGATAGCGAGCCGATCGGTTTGCCCAGCCCAGCGCGGACGGCTTCGACTCCGGCCACGAAGGTGGTGGCGACAGCGCCCATCCCGGGAAGTAGTACGCCGAGCTTGCCCTCGGCCGGTTGGACCTTATCGGGTTTATTCATAGGTCTTCCTCATTTCTTGTGATTTGCAAAGTTTGACTGCCGCCGGGCAGTGCCCTGGTGGGGAGTATTGAAAATAGCGGGTAATGATCATTGCACAAATCAATTAATACTATTTTATTCATAGATACTCTCTATGAATTTCTTTCATCTGAAGTATTTCCTGACAATCGCCCGCAGAGGCAGCTTTACCCAGGCTGCGAGGGAATTGAACGTCACTCAGCCGACGGTGAGCAGTGGTATCTCCGAACTCGAGCGCAACCTTGGCGTTAAGCTGTTCAACCGAGATTCGCGCCACGTAGACCTGACCCTGCAGGGGCGCACGCTGATGTCGTACGCCGTGCAGATCGAAGATCTATTGGATGAGGCCGGCCAGCGTTTGAGTGGGGACGTGCTACCGCACGGATTTCGCTTTGGCGCTATCGACGCCGCCGTCATTTACATGTTGCCGGGGATCCTCAAGGCCTACCTCGACAGCTACCCAGAGCTGGACGTGTCGATCCAGGTGGAACCTTCGCGCTACTTGATCGAGGAACTGCTGACGAACCGCTCTGAGTTCGCCCTGATCTCGCTGCCGCTCGACAATCCCAAGATCCAGACGATCACGCTGTGCCGGGATGACATGCCGCTCGTCGTCGGAGCCGGGCACCGGTTGGCTGGTCGCGGTACCATCACACCAGCGGAAGCGGCACAGGAGACGCTGATCCTCTTCCACCCGGACTCGGTATCGCGACAGATTGTTGACGAGCGCTTCGCCGCAGCAGGAGTGGCACCGCGAATTGTCATGGAGATGCGCAGCCCCGAGGCGATGCGCAAGCTGGTCGAGGCCGGCATCGGTGTTTCATTCTTGCCAGGCATGACCGTAAGGGATTCGCTGCAAGCGGGTAGCCTGTGCACGGTGCCGGTGGATGGAATGATGTTTGAACGCGAGATCGGACTGGCATGGCGCCGCGGGCGCTATTTCGGCCCGACCATCAGCCATCTTATCGAGCAGATCCTGAAGGCCTTCGGCTGCCTGGAGGCATGGGCTCCGGAAGATTCGGCGGCGCCTTAATCACTCTTGCAGTAGCAGCCGTGGTGGCATGGAGGTTGTACTCGGTTGAATCATGCTCTGTTGGGAGATGAAAACCCGGTACTGGTCGACGAACCGCTCGATGTCCACACCCATGTAGCCCGCACCCTCTACGGCTCGGGCTACTCGCTGCAGTTTGTCGCAGCCCTTGGCGGCCAGCCGATCGAATCCCGGCCGATTGCCGCCGTGCCACTTGAGCAGCGATGCTGACACCTGGATCAGCCCTTGCAGGAAAGAGCTGGTAGCCGTGCTGCGGCCCTGCAATCGCCACAGCGCCTCCCACTGTTCGTGGGCTTCCCACCAGTAGGCGAAGTTGTAGAGATCGATGCCCAGGAGGTAGGTCTCATTTGAGCGCCAGGACGCCGCGGCCAACGGTGCCATGGCGATGGGATCCGCGACCCCGAAGCTGTGGCCGAGTGGATCCGTACGCGGATGGGGCGTCTCCCCAAGGACGTGGCGGTAGGATGGGAGGTCCGCATGGGCCGCGTAGCGTTGGGTGCTGGGATCGAAAGGACGTGGGGGAGTAGTCATCGCATGGAAGAGCTCAGGCAGTCGCCGTCTCGGAGCCAGTGGAATCGAGGAGACGGCTAAGACGCACATGCAAGTCTGCTGCCTCGCGCACGGCGGCCAACTCCGCGCGCAAGGTCGAAACCCCCGGCAGGCCCCGGAAGTACCCGGCAAAATGGCGCCTCATCGTTATCAGTGCGACGCGCTCCCCTTTGTACTGTTGGGCGAGGCTGAGATGGCGCCGGCACAGCTCGATCCTCTCCGTCATGGTAGGCGCTGGAGCCGACTCACCGGTGCGCAGTAGATGGCGCGCTTCACGGAACACCCAGGGATGACGGATAGCCCCACGGCCCAGCATGACCCCATCACATCCGGTGGACGACAGGACATGGTGGACATCTTCGGCAGAATTGATGTCGCCGTTGGCGATCACCGGTATCGAAACCGCTTCCTTGATCCTGCCGATCCAGCTGTAGTCAACCTCGCCCTTGTGACCCTGAGCCCTGGTACGACAGTGAATACTCAAGGCCTGCACTCCCACCTCTTCGAGCATGCGGGCCACTTCAACGATACGGATGCTGTCTGCATCCCAGCCAAGTCTCGTTTTCACCGTAACGGGCAAGTCGGTAGCGCCGATGACGCGCTCCACGACGACGCGCATCCGCTCGGGATCGCGTAGCAACCCGGCGCCAGCGCCACGCAGGGCGACATTGCTCACCCAGCAACCGCAATTGATGTCGATCAGATCGGGCCGCTCTGCTGTGGCGATCTTGGTCGCCTGCTCCATCGAAAGCTCGGACGCCCCATAAATCTGGATGCCCAGCGGTCGCTCCAGGTCGCCGAATTCAAGCTTGCTCTTGGTCTTGTCTGAACCTCGCTCTTGTTCGCGAATCAGACCCTCGGCATTGACGAACTCGGTGTAGACGATGTCGGCCCCCTGCTCCTTGCAGATCATGCGGAAGGGTCGATCCGTCACGTCCTCCATGGGGGCCAGCAATAGGGCTGGTCCCTCGATCTGAACTTTACCGATTGTCAGCGCAGTCATCGCCCTATCTCGAACGCTTCAGGAGCCTCACTTCACGGCGCCGAATCAGCGGGCGAATCCGACCGACTAGCGCCAGCCATTCGGGGCTGCTATAGTAGGCCGCGATCGCCTTGTCACGAGCCGCGGTACTGGAGAACGTCCTTGTCCAGACGAACTCGTCTTTACGGTCTGGGTTAACCCAGGACTCTCCGAATGTCACGCCATATTTTTTCATGAAGCGCTTGGCCTTCTTGAACTGCACCAGAAAGGCGGTCAACTTGCCGGCGTGCAATCGATAGATCCTTAGTTCGTGTATCATTCCCTTCTCTCTCTTTCGTCTGGCTGCTGACAATCGTAAACAGCATCTTCAGTGATAACCCAATCCATCGAAATATCGTGACTCGTGCTCGGCACGCTGTCCAGTAGCAGTTGCCGGCAGACGAGCCCGACCTTGATCACAGCCAACCCTGCCAGAAAGCGGTCGTAGTAGCCCCCGCCCATCCCCAGTCGGTCACCGTTGGGAGAAAAGGCCAGACCTGGCACAATGACAAGGTCGATGCTCTCGAAGTCGTCAAATTCGGCTTGCTGCTCGGGGGGTTGCCGCAGACCCAATGGGCCGACGGTGAGCTGCTCTTCGGGCGAGGTGATCTCGGCATGTAAAAGCCGGCGTTGGCGATCCGCCGGTACCACTGGGACGACGACGCGCTTGCCTTGGTGCAGAGCCTGCAGGATGAGCCCGTTGGTGTGCACTTCGCCCGCCATCGAGTCGACGTACGTGTGCACGGTGCGGCTGCCTGACCAGGCATTGAGCCCGACGACGCGAGTGACGATCGCGGCGCTGGCCATTTCCAGTGGGTTCGCGCCCAGGTCTCTACGGACTTGCAGGCACTGGCGGCGTGCAAGCGCCTTCGCTTGTGCGACGCGGCGTGGCATGGGCGCATAATAACCGGGCCCGCCTTCAGGCGTCAAGCAGTGCAAGAGGCCGTACGGTCTGCGTGTGATATTCTTGACGTCAATTGGGATCGCGGGTAGATTGCGGTCATCCGACCCTCCTTCAGGCACTACACCCCGATTTTGACTTGACCACGTCCTCGGATCCAAAACACGACGCCGAAGACGTCCGCGTTCAGAGCAAACTCCGCGACGATGGCAATCTGCCGCGCCACATCGCCATCATCATGGACGGCGACCGGCGCTGGGCGACGCAGAACAACATGCCGGTCACGGAGGGCCATCGCCACGGCCGCGAGACCGCGCGGGAAGCTATCCGAGCATGCTCGCAGCTGGGTATCGAAGCGCTCACCCTGTACACATTCTCGACTGAAAATTGGACTAGACCGGAGAAGGAAGTCTCGACGCTGATGCGCTGGCTCAAAGAGTCCCTGCGCGACGAGACACCGGAACTCAACAACAACAACGTCCGTCTCAATGCCATTGGACGGATCTCTGGACTCCCCCCAGCGGTTCGATTGGCGTTGCGCGCCGCTCTGGCGGCGACCTCGTCGAACACCGGCATGTTGCTGAACATCGCCGTGAACTACGGAGGCCGCAGTGAAATAGTTGATGGTATCAAGAAGCTGGCCAAGCAAGTTCGGGATGGATCGTTGCGGCCTGACGACATCGACGAAAACATGGTCAGCGAATCGTTGTACACGACGGGGATTCCGGATCCGGATCTGCTAATCCGTTGTAGCGGCGAAATGCGTCTGAGCAATTTCTTACCTTGGCAAACCGTCTACACCGAGATCTGGCTTACCGAGATCTACTGGCCCGATTTCACCCGCCAGGATTTGTACGAAGCGGTGCGGTCGTACCAGCAGCGACACCGCCGCTTCGGTGGAACATGATCCGCTTATGAGTGATGGGCGCTCGAACCTGACGCAACGGACCCTGGCCGCCTGTGTGTTCGTGCCTCTGGTCCTACTGCTTTCCTGGTCCGGCGGCTGGGCGCTGTTTGCACTCGTCGTCGCCATCGTCGGCCGTGCCAGTTGGGAGTTCTTCTATCTGGCCACAGCGGCTGGTCATCGGCCGGCGCTGTTGTTTGGCATCGCGACGTGTGTGCTGTGGTGCGTCGGCGTCGCCGTTTGCGATGTCGACAACCTGCACCTGGTTTTGACAGGCGTCACCCTGATCGTCCTGGTGGCCGCCCTGCGCAACGGAGTTGAGGGGTTTGTAACCAACGCCGCAATTACACTCGCCGGTATCATCTATGTTGGGTTACTGGGTAGTGCGCCGCTGTTGATTGCACGCGACTACAACAGTGATGGTGCCTCTGGAGCGCTGATCTGCATCGTTTTTCTGTCTGTCTGGCTGACGGATGCGGCGGCGTATTTCGGTGGCCGCGCATGGGGCGTACGCAAGCTACTCCCGTCGGTGTCGCCGGCCAAGACGCGGGTCGGCTTCATCACCGGATTGGTTGGTGGGCTGGTACCGTTGGCTCTGTATCCCTATGTGCCTCTGGTGACGTTGCCGGAACTGGGGGGACTTTTGCTGATCGTCTCCGTTGGCGGTCAGATCGGAGACCTCGCTGAATCAGCGCTTAAGAGAGACTTTGGCGTCAAGGACGCGCCGGGCATCATTCCCGGCCACGGGGGGTTCCTGGATCGCTTCGATTCCTACCTTTTCGCCTTCCCGCTGACATACTTGTACCTTTCATTGCTGGCAAAACTGCACGCTAACGGATAGGCCTAAATGCTTAGTTCTCTACTGTACTTCTTGATCGCCCTTGGCGTCCTCGTTTTCGTCCATGAGCTGGGCCATTTCCTGGTTGCCAAATGGGCCGGGATCCGCGTCGAGCGCTTTTCCCTTGGCTACCCTCCAAAAATGATTGGCTTCACCTGGGGTGAAACCGAGTATTGCCTTTCGTGGATTCCGTTCGGCGGCTACGTAAAGGTCAGCGGCCTGGCCGATGTCGGTGCCGAGGAGAGTGCTGGTGAGCCATGGGAGTTCACGTCGAAACCAGTTTGGGTACGCATGGCCGTCATCGCCGCGGGGCCGTGGATGAACTTCGTCTTTGCGTTCTGCGCTTTCGTCGTCCTGTTCGTCGGTTACGGCATGGAGACGGTCGACTCGACGAGGGTGAACACCAAGGCTGAAACGGCCGCTGCAATCGCTGGTGTGCACGCCGGTGACGTGGTTCGGCAGGTCGAGGAAAAGTCGGTTGCCAATATGTACCAACTGCTGACTTCGCTTGCCAGTACCGAGGGCTCGGGGACGACGCTGACAATCGAGAGGGACGGTGATCTTTTAGAGATCAAGCTGCCCGCATCGGAGGATCCGCTCTACGGCTTGGATATCGTGATACCGACAACGGTCGGTGGTGTCGTGGATGAGAGTCCGGCAGCGGCCAGCGGCATGGCCGACGGGGATCGTATCCTCTCTGTGGGGGGAGTCGCTTTCGATAGTTGGGATGATATGCGCCATGAGATCAGAAAGCATCCTGCGGAAACGGTTGGGATCACCTGGGATCGGCGTGGCCAGGTCATGGAGGCGCAGATCACGCCGAATTCGAGGCAAGAGGGCGAGGCGATGTTCGGTGAAATCGGCATCCGTCCGGAGCGGATTACCGCCGCGATCGGTTTTGTCGAATCGATCCAGTTGAGTGCGACTAGCGTCTACAACTCTTCCTGGCTGATCCTCGATTTCATCGGCAAAATTTTTAGCGAAGACCGCTACAAAGAGCTAGGTGGACCCATTCGCATCGCCAAAATGGCTGGCGACACGGCCGAACGCGGGCTACAGCACTTCCTCAGCTTTCTGGCCCTGCTGAGTGTCAATCTGGCGATCCTCAATCTGCTGCCGATACCGGTGTTGGATGGCGGCCATCTTACCTTTTTGACCCTCGAGGCGATCATGCGCCGCCCGTTATCTGTCAAGATTCGCGAGCTCACCCAGCAAGCCGGCCTCGTCCTGCTGCTGGGCCTCATGGTCTTTGTCACGTTCAACGACCTGAACCAACTCGTCTTCGACCGTATCGCTGGGCTGTTTCAGTAACCCGACCGTTACAGTAACACGACGGGCCCGCCAGGTGGAAGCGCAATCCACGAAGTTGAAGCGACCCCAGGATCTGGTCCGCTCTATTCGTGAGTACGCTACTGAGTTGGGGTTTGGTCTTTTTGGCGTGTCGCCCGCTGAGCCGCTGGAGGGCGCCAAATTCTACGCCCGCTGGCTGGCCCTGGGTTACGCTGGCGAGATGGCCTACCTGCAACGAAACGTTGAAAAGCGCCAACGTCCTGATAACCTGGTTGCCGGCGCCCGCTCCGTTGTTTGCGTGGGCTTGCATTATCCGGCGGCCGCTTCGAGCGAGCAGGCGCAGGCGAGCTCGAATCCAATGACCGGACAGCTGTCCTGTTACGCCCTCGGCGACGACTACCACGAAGTGATGAAGGCGAAGTTGGCGCAGTTGTACGACTACATGCAGGGGATCACCGAGCAACCGCTGCGCGGACGTTACTTCGTGGACACCGCGCCCGTTTTGGAACGCGAACTGGCGCAGCGCGCCGGCCTTGGCTGGTGGGGCAAGAACACCTGCCTGATCGACAAGCGTTCGGGCTCGTACTTCTTTCTGGGCGAGGTTATTAGCGATCTGGAGCTGCCCTTTGACGAACCAGCCGTCGACCACTGTGGCACCTGCACCCGGTGCCTTGACGCTTGCCCGACGGCGGCCTTCCCCGAGCCCTACGTCCTCGACGCCCAGCGCTGTATATCGTACCTGACCATCGAACTAAAGGGGTCCATTCCTGAGCCGCTGCGAGCCCCTATGGGCAACTGGATTCTGGGTTGCGACATCTGTCAACAGGTGTGTCCGTGGAACCGTGATGCTGCTCCGAGCTCGGAGGGGGCGTTTGAGCCTCGTCCAGCACTGGAGGCACCGCTCTTAGAGGATCTGATAAGCCTTGACCGCAGCGACTTTAACAAGCTCTTCAAAGGCCATGCCGGCAAGAGACCCAAGCGGCGCGGGCTACTGAGAAATGTCGCGGTCGCGTTGGGCAACTCAGGAAATCCCGCGGCGGTGCCACCGTTGATCGAAGCGCTCGTTGACGAGGAACCACTGGTGCGTGGACACGCCGCCTGGGGCCTGGGCAGACTGGGCGGGCGACAGGCTCAGCAAGCCCTCGAGGATGCGGTTGCCAACGAACAAAGCGAGGATGTTCTACGAGAAATCGACCAGGCTCTTAGGCGTATCGTCGAGGGCACCGAAACTGGATCCTCGCAGCAGGAGTAGTCGTTCTCTCATCCAGTTTCCGATTCCTCCCCTGGGCCTGGCTCCAGCAGCGCCTGCACGAATTCCTTTCCGTTGAAAAGCTGCAGATCGTCTGCCCCCTCGCCCACACCGATATAGCGGATAGGCAGTTGCAACTCGCGGCAGAGGCCGAAAACCACGCCGCCTCTGGCGGTGCCGTCCAGTTTCGTCAGGGCCAACCCGGTCAGGCCGAGGGCCTCGTGAAACTGGCGCGCTTGAGCTAACACGTTCTGCCCTGTGGTGGCGTCCAGGACAAGCAACGTCTGATGCGGGCCGCCATCCTGTTTGCTCAACGTCCGAGCGATCTTCTTTAGCTCTTCCATGAGATTGATTTTGGTATGCAGGCGGCCAGCCGTGTCGACGAGGAGTACGTCCATATCCTTGGCGCGGGCTGATTGCAGCGCATCGAAGGCGACGGCAGCCGGATCGGCGCCGTTGCTGGAGCTTACGAAACTCGCTCCTGAGCGCTGGGCCCAAACCTCAAGCTGTTGTGAGGCCGCGGCACGGAACGTGTCACAGGCCGCGATCATCACCTTTTTGCCGTCAGCTGCCAACAGATGAGCAAGCTTGCCAACCGTCGTCGTCTTGCCGACGCCGTTGACCCCGACAACCAGAATGACTTCTGGCCTGGCCTTGATTGCACCCGCGGCAACGCTGAGCGGGGTATCGATATCGACGATCCTGGTGAGTTCAGCGCCAAGCAGTTCAACGGTCGAGTCCTGCGGGTTTGTGCGGGCACGCTGGCGAATCGCGTCCACCAGAGCGATGGCGGTGTCAACGCCGGTGTCGGCCTGAATGAGGATGGCTTCGATCTCTTCGAGCGCGTCTTCGTCCAGGCGGGGTGACCCGGAAACCACATCGGTGATTCGATCGACCAGGGCAGCTCGAGTCCTGGCGAGACCAGCGCGAACCTTGTTGAGAAACTCGAACGCCAAGATCAGCTGCTTGCCTGCTGTAGAACACCTTCCTCAATGGCGGGATCAACGATGTAGAGCATCGGCTCGTCTCCGAGATTCATCATTCGGGGCTGGGACAGTTTTCGACCCCGGGGATCGAGCAGTATGTCAACGGTAGGACGGGTAGGATGTAGCCGGCTGGTGCCCACGACACGCCCGATCTCACCGTTGTTGAGCTTGACCAGACTACCCAGCGGGAAGATAGAAACGAAGAATCGCGGATCCGGGGTGTTCTCAAACGGTTTTTCCTGCAACCCCCAATAAGCCTCGTACATCCTTTTTCCTGATTCCGCACAAGCTGCGGTTACGGGGGGCCGCCGAGGTCGATTGCCTGGAAGTTCGCCCTTGGTGCAGCCGAATGCTAAAGTGGATCTGCGCGGCTGCAAACTCAGCAACCGGACCACGTCGGGCTTAGCGAGGATTGCTAGGTGAGCTGTCGGTGGACTCGTGCCCTGGTGTGATTCTGGTACACGATTGCCAATACCAAGATATCGAAAACGTGGTAATTGTCTATATAAGCTGTGAAAGAATAGCATCTTAGGCCACGAAGTGTCAAGTTTCGAACAACAATCAAGTAAAACGTGTAAAAGTCGGTTGACTACCCCGATGACCTCCCCAGCGTGCTTGACAATTTACCCGCTACCTGTACATTGAGCCCTTTCGATAAGGGTAGTTATAAATTTGGGGCACAGTGAGTTAACGACCGAGGACCTCGGTTCGGCCGAGGCCTCCAGGTACATGCGGCGCGCGCTGCGATTGGCTGAGCGGGGGTGTGGCCACGTAAGTCCAAATCCACTGGTAGGGGCCGTTCTCGTTCGCGACGGAGAGATAGTCGGCGAGGGTGCGCATCTCAATGTCGGCGGTCTACACGCAGAGGCCCATGCCATTGCTGCCGCTGGTGACCGGGCACGTGACTCGACGCTATATGTGACGCTGGAGCCGTGCTCCCATCATGGGCGCACCCCTCCTTGCGCGGAAGCTGTGATTAAGGCCGGCATTCGCCACGTCATCTGTGCCGTTGAGGATCCCGACGAAGCCGTTAGTGGCAGGGGATATCAGCTGCTGCGCGCTGCTGGGGTGAAAGTCGAAAGCGGTCTGTTGGAAGCCGCGGCACAGCGCCAGAATGCGGCCTACATGAAACATCGGCGCACGGGCCTGCCCCACGTGACCCTGAAGCTTGGACAGAGTCTGGACGGTGTCATTGCCACTCGTAGCGGGGATAGCCGCTGGATCACCTCCGAGCGCTCTCGCCGACACGCCCACAAAATGCGTGCACATATGGACGCTATTGTCGTCGGCGCCGGAACGGTAATGGCCGATGACCCCCGGCTCGATGTCCGGCTGGTTCGTGGGCCAAATCCCAAGCCGTTCATTGTTGATGGTAAGCTTCGCACTACACCCGGGGCATGCGTGTTCAGCGAGCGCCAGGGCGTCCTGCTCACGGGAAAATCAGCCCCAGTGGAACGCCTCGAGGAGTTTCGTCGGGCGCAAATTGAGGTGTGGGCATTCGACGATATCGATGGCGTCATCGACCTGCAGGCCGTTGTTGCCAGAGCCGGCGAGCAAGGCATCATGTCCATGCTCGTCGAGGGAGGTCGCACGCTGGCAGCCGCCGCTCTTCGTGATCGCATCGTCGATGAAGTCGTCGTTTACGTTGCTCCACTGGTGATCGGGGAAGGCGTCAGCGCCATTGGCGACCTCGGAGTCGACCGGCTCGCCCAGGCGATTCACCTTGACGAGGTTCGCACCCGAAGGTTGGGCGCGGATCTCCTGTACACTGCGACAGTGAGGTACTCGTGTTCACCGGAATCGTAGAGGAGCTCGGAACCGTCAAGCACGTGCAGCGCCAGGGAGACTTGCAGACTTGCGAGATCTCGGCTGAGGTAATCCTGACCGATCTGAAAGAGGGCGATAGCATCAACGTCGATGGCGCCTGCCAGACGGTGACCGGCTTCAACAGCAACAGCTTTACGATCGTGTCGGTAGAGGAGACGCTACGGCTGACGACCCTTGGCAGTCTGCAAGCGGGCGCCCTCGTCAACCTCGAGCGCTCTCTCCGTCCACAGGACCGGATGGGTGGTCATATCGTCCTGGGCCATGTCGACGGTGTAGGTACCATTCTCCATCTGGAGGCCCACGAGCACGACTCAACCCTGTTGCGGGTGTCGCTACCGGCGGCGGCGCAGCGCTTTGTGGCGCTCAAGGGCTCGGTAACCGTTCAGGGCATCAGCCTGACGGTTGCGGCTGTCGATGCCGATTCTTTTGCCGTCGCTATCATACCGTATACATTACAACATACGAGCTTGCGCACAGCCACGTGCGGCGACCAAGTCAATCTTGAGGTCGACCTGATCGCCCGCTACGTGGAACGACTATTGAGTCCCGATACCGTGATTCCGAACGCTGCCGAAATAACCCCTGAGCGGCTCGACGAGATGGGATACTGATGCCTGACTTTAACACCGTCGAAGAGGCCATCGACGAGCTCCAGGCCGGTCGCATGATCGTCCTGGTGGACGAACGCAGCCAGGATCCCGATGGCGGTGAAATGGTGGGCGAGGGTGAGTTGATGATGGTCGCCGAGAAATGCGGTGCCGAAGAGATCAATTTCATGACCCGGCGTGCCGGCGGACCCCTGTACGCCACAGCGGCCAGTGAACGGCTGG
>Ga0115002_10005285_pt1 | contig 15287 bp, 6 predicted proteins | sample ArcticOcean_MG_C_8_FD_89576 | JGI IMG/M metagenome (GOLD analysis project Ga0115002, IMG submission 89576) | Marine microbial communities from western Arctic Ocean - ArcticOcean_MG_CB11_86 | ecosystem: Environmental > Aquatic > Marine > Oceanic | place: Arctic Ocean: Canada Basin | collected... | reverse complement strand
GAACCACCGTGAACACGTTGGTCGAATGGTCCACGCCAGTGACCGTCATCCGCTCGTCACCAATCCGGATCTGGAAATTGTAATCCCCAAAACCGTCGACAACCTCTGCCTCCAAAAACGTACTCACGTCATCGACAGTCACTGTCGTCTGTGTCAGGTTGACCGCCTGCTTCAATTCCGACGACAACACCGCCACGTGAAAACTGCCGTTGGCCGCCGTATTGCCCAAGACTTCCTCGATGTACACCAGGTCGCCGGTCCGTAACCCGTGTCCATAACTGGTGATCCGCATCGGGTCGGCATTCGTCGCCCCCTCGACCAGCCCCACAAACTCACCCGTTGTTCGGTAGTCCAGCGTGTACAAGCCGCCCGAAGAACTCGGGTCAAACGCGATCCCGCTGCCCGAGTTTCCGTTGATCGTGTTTCCGGCGATGATCCCGCCCACGTTGCTGTCGGACAGGTTCAGTTCAATGCCGTCATGAGCATTCGACAGGATCCGGTTGTCGCTGATCACTCCGTTCACGTCACTGGCGATGGCGTCAATCAACACACCGCTGCCAACCGAATGATTCTCGATCAGATTGTTGTGAATGCTGAGGCTCGGCAACGGCGAATTGTCCAAGATCAACCGGACGCCTTCGAGCACCGCGTTGTCGTTGATAAACACATGCCCGTTGGACGAATCGGTCAGGCTCAGTAGGAACCCGTCCGAACCGGTATCCCCTACCAACCGGTTCTCTTTGAGGGTCACCTCGCCGATCCGGGTGCGGACCACCCACTCGCCACCGGTCAAATAACTGCCACTGCTGACAGTCGCAAACACTGCATCGCCGTCGGAGTGAGAAGCCGCAGTGCCGTTGACTCCGCGGAGCATCGTCAGTTGGTTGCCGTCTACGGCAATCACCTGCATGCGTTCGCTTCCAACACCCACCACAAACGGCAACACCGTTCCCGCTCGCAGCTGCGACACGCTGTCCACGGTCATGACCGTCGCCACAGCATCGATCGCGCCGTTCAGTCCTGACGTGTCCAGCGTGATATTGTTCGAATCGACAACCGTCACCGCCCGGCGACCGTTGGCGGACGCATCTCCAACCACTCCCGACACGTTGATGATGTCGCCGTCGGACAAACCGTGAGACAGCGTCTGGACCGCAATCGGCCCTCCATCAACGGTCGCCGTCACGTCAGCAATCACACCCAGATCACCGCTGACTCCGACAATCGCCACGCCGTCGGACTCAATACCCACCACGTTGAACGAACCCACATGTGATCCGTCCAGGCTCACCGAAATGCCTGCGCCCACTTGACCTGCGACCCGACTATTGAGCAACGTCAGATTGCCGACATCGCTGTCATGAAGATCGATCGTCAACGCCGAGCCGCTCTGACCCGTGACCGTCGCATCCTCGATCACCAGATCCGACAACACCACGTCGTCGAGACGTAAATCGATCGCGACGGCCCCCGTTCCATTGACCACCGACGACTGAATCACGATCGCGTCCAATCGCAATTTCGCGTTCGAATCGCCCGCCAGGTCAATCTCGATCCCCTTACCTGACGAAGGAGTGATCTCTACCTCCCGAATAATGATCGTCGAGAACTCGGGATTTTCGGCCGTCCCGGTCCCGATCACGTCCGTCGTGTCGATCGTCACAGCGGCTCCAGAGGCCACCGTCTCAATCACCATCGCCGAAAGCATCGTCCGCTCTTCGAGCTGTTCGACAATCGACGCACGAGGTGCGATTTGCCGACGATCTCGTATCACGTCACGGCGGTGCCGACGCTGACGCAAAGTTCGTCGCATCGAGTCAATCCACGAAGTCAGCAACATCGACCATCTCCTGCTAGATTCCCTTCACGAGTCCCTACCGAATCGCGTCGCCCAGGGCTCTGCAGCCCAAAACAGCAGCTCGACCCAACGATGGATTGCTCCAACGCCCGGGACCGGTCTTCACTCGTGGAGAACTTCAAGGTCAGTTGTATCCATCTGGTTCAGGGAACCAAAACCCGCCTCGGCACCGCATGCAACAGGCCGCCGATTCCAGATTCCGATACCATTTCGGCTGGAAATGTATGACTTTTCCCGGTTTGGGCAAATAGGAATCTGACGAGTTTCAGATAAAATTCTCGACGGACAACCCAGACCACCAACGGCCATCGCGGCAGAGACTTCAATCCGTCCCGCCCTCTTAACCTGCCTCAACCCCTTCCCATTCGTCACATTCCAGATTCTGCACCACTTTTCTCCGCTCTCGCCACCAATCGACGTTCCACCAATCAACACAACCCGTAAAGCGGGCCGAAACGGTTTCGAAGATGCTCGACCAATGGCTCGTGACTCAGCGAATGACCAGTCACCACCTCGACCAACTGGTCGGCGGGATACTGCCGGCCCCGCCGGTGGATCTCCTGGTTCAGCCAGTTTCGCAACGGCTCGAAGTCCCCTCGAGCGAATTGTTCGCCTAACGGGCCCACCGCGGCTTCGGCAGCTACAAAAAATTGAGCCGCATAAATGTTGCCCAACGCGTAGGTCGGGAAATATCCCAGCGAACCGGAACTCCAGTGAATGTCCTGTAGACATCCCTCTGAATCGTCGGCCGGAGTGATCCCGAAATCCCGAGTGAACGCCTCGTTCCAAGCCGTCGGCACGTCGGCCGGCTCCAGTGATCCGTCAATCAAAGACCGCTCCAGCTCGAACCTCAACATGATGTGCAGGTTGTAGGTCACCTCGTCCGCTTCGACCCGAATCATCGATGCCCGGACGTCATTGATTGCCGACACAAACCGATCACGCGACTCCTGGCCCAGTGCCGCAGGAAACGTCTTGCGAGCCTCGTCGAACTGGAAGTCCCAGAACGCGCCGCTGCGACCCACGAAGTTCTCCCACATCCTCGACTGCGATTCGTGAATTCCCAGCGAACACGAAACCCCCATCGCCGTCCCGAACGCATTACGCTCCAAACCCTGCTCGTAGATCCCGTGCCCCGATTCGTGCAGTGTCCCGAAAAATGCACCTGGAAAATGATGCTCATCGTATCGAGTTGTCAGTCGGCAGTCGCCAGGACCAAAACCGCTGCAAAACGGATGAGCGGCCTCGTCGAGCCGACCTTCGTCAAAGGAAAACCCGATCCGCTTCGAGGCCGATGTGCTGAATTGCCTCTGTGAATCTACCGGATACGACCGCGTCAGGATCTCGACAGGCAATTCCACTCCACTCCCGCGAATCCCATCCAGCAACTCGACCGTCGCCGACCGAAGCGGCGCGAACACCGAATCGATCCATTCCGATGTGGCCCCCGGCTCGTAATCGGCCAGTAAGGCATCATAAAGTTCCCCGCCCTCCTCGAACCCGATCGCCGAAGCCTCCTCACGCTTCAACGCCATCACTCGCTCAAGATGCGGCAAAAACGCCCCAAAATCCTTCTCTCGCCGTGCACCGACCCAGGCCTGCTGAGCCATAGTGCCGACACGAGACAACTCTTCGACCAGACGCCGAGGCAGACAGGTGGCACGGTCGTACGCCCGACGAGCCTCTCGCAAGTTCGCCGCCTGTGGCCCCCCGGCATCACCCAACTCGCCAGCCGACGCCGACTCGAGTTCTCCAATCAGCTCGCCCAACACCGGGTCGGTCGCCGCCGCATGCGCCTCGCCCGAAAGCAATGCCAACTGCTCGGACCGATGCTCCGCACCACCAACTGGCATGTACGTCTGCTCGTCCCACCCCAATACGCTGGCACAGGATTCCAGTAAAGCCTTCCGCCGCAACCGAGCGACCAACGCTTCGTATCGTTCAGTAACCCCCGACATCCTCACCTCCCTGCGATCTGCCCGGCAGCCAAAACACCGTGCGACTCCCGTTTCGTCCTGATCCGGCCTATCCGCACCGGCACAAGGTAACAACCACACCCACCCAGTTCAATTCGCTTGATTCAGGGTCGGAGTTGAACAGTGAATAGCCGCCCCCCTATCCCCCTACGCTTACCGAAACTGTCACCACTATTGGCTATTCACTATTGAATCTCTAACCCCAAACTCCACCTAAACACCACGGGACAGTCAATTCGAGTGCAGCGGGGGATGACATGATGCCACGCAACCAAGACACGTCGACCGTACGAAAACCGCACCCTACCTAGCGAAAATCTCGCGACGGCAACTTCACCTCACCCAGTGCCTCCGACAGATCCACCAATCGCGACACCAGCAGATGCACCACTCCCTGCTGATTCTGTAACGTTCCGAAGGCCAACATCGCCCGAGCCGAATTGGCCACTCGGTGGTATCGCTCCCAGACCGCCGGCTTGATGATCAGGTTGGCCATCCCGGTTTCATCCTCAAGCGTCACAAACGTCACACCGCGTGCACTCGAAGGCCTCTGCCGCAACAACACCAATCCCGCTATAGCCAAGGACGTGCCGTGCCTCAATTCTCGCAAATCGCCCGCTGTTACAGCCCCCAGTCTGCTCACTCGTGGCCTGACAGACTGGAAAGGATGACCTCGCAGACTGAGTCCCTGCGACCGATAATCGGCCACCACTTCTTCGGCCTCGCCCCTTTCAGGCAACTCCACCGCAGCCTCTCCAATTTCATCATTCCACAATGGCTGGTCACTGCGATCCGCCAACGCGTCCCACAACGCACCCCGGCGGGACATCTCCAAAGAACCGAACACGTCGGCCCGAGCCAACCTCGACATCTCGCCCTCACCCAAACCCACACGACCAGACACGTCCCACACCGATTCGAACTCGCCTCTCGCCCGCTCACACACCACCCGTCGAGCAACAGATTCCGAAAGACCTCGCACCATTCTCAATCCCAACCGCAACGCAACACTGTCTCCGTCACCCAACACACCGTCGCTCTCGATCGTGCAGTCCCAGTCACTGTGATTGATGTCCACCTGCCGCACCTCGACGCCATGCTTGCGCACGTCGGTGACAAGCTGCGATGGAGCGTAAAAGCCCATTGGCTGGCAGTTGAGCAACGAGGCACAAAACGCTGCGGGGTGATACCGCTTGAGCCAGGCCGAGACGTAGACCAACAGAGCGAAACTGGCGGCATGAGATTCCGGAAAACCGTACTCGCCAAAACCACGGATCTGCCGGAATACCCGCTCGGCAAACAACTCGTCGTAACCGCGACCGGTCATCCCTTCCACCAACTGCTTCTGAAACTTATCGATCACACCCGGACGCCGCCACGCACCCATCGCTCGACGCAACTGGTCGGCCTGTCCCGGAGTAAACCCCGCTGCCACCACCGCCAACCGCATGGCCTGCTCCTGGAAGATCGGCACCCCCAGAGTCTTTTCCAATACGCCCCGTATCGCTTCGTTTGGATAACTCACATCCTCACGACCCGCACGACGCCTCAGGTACGGATGCACCATGTCTCCCTGGATCGGACCCGGCCGCACAATCGCCACCTCAATCACCAGGTCGTAGAAACACCGAGGCTGCAGCCGAGGCAGCATGCTCATCTGAGCCCGACTCTCGATCTGGAACACACCCATCGTGTCGGCCCGACTGATCATCTCGTACACCGCCGGATCCTCGGCCGGCACCTCCGCCATCGCGTCGCCGATCGCCACCCCGCCCACCTCGCCCACCTCGCCACTAATCATCGCCAGGCAGCGGTGGATGGCCGTCAACATCCCCAACGACAGGCAATCCACCTTCAGGATCCCCAACGCATCCAGATCATTCTTGTCCCACTGGATCACAGTTCGACCCGGCATCGCCGCGTTTTCGATCGGGACCAGATCCGACAACAAACCTCGCGTGATCACCATCCCGCCAACGTGCTGAGACAGATGGCGGGGAAACCCGAGTATTTCACGGACCAGGGTCATCAACTGACCACCGAGTCGCGAACCGGGGTCCAGACCCGCTTCACGAATCCGACCGGCAAACCGGTCGTCGTCATGCACTCCGTCCACCATCCGAGACAATCGGTCGACCCGATCCAAGGACAACCCCAACGCCTTACCCACATCCCGCAAAGCCGAACGCGGACGGTAAGTGATTACCACTCCGGTCATTCCCGCCCGGTCTCGCCCGTACTTCCCATAAAGGTACTGCAAAACCTCCTCGCGGCGCTCGTGCTCGAAATCGACGTCTATGTCAGGAGCCTCGTCCCGCTCGCGACTCACGAATCGCTCGAACAATACGTCAATCCGCTCCGGATCGACCGACGTGATCCCCAGGCAGTAACAGACGGCCGAATTGGCAGCCGAACCGCGGCCCTGACACAGTATTCCCTGGCTGCGAGCAAACCGGACCAGGTCCCAGACGGTCAGGAAATACGGTTCATACTCCAACTCGGCAATCAACCGCAGCTCATGATCCACCAACGCTCGCACCTTGGCCGGCACACCCGACGGATACCGCGTCGCCGCACCCTCGAACGTCAGCCGCCGCAGATGTTCCCCCGTAGTCGACCCCTCGGGCGACAACTCCTCCGGATATTCGTACTTCAACTCGTCCAACGAGAAATTGCACCTCCGAACCACCTCCAGGCTGCGCTGCACCGCCCGAACGTCTCCGCCAACCAACTCCACCATCTCACCAAACCCCTTCAAAGCCCGCTCGGCATTCGTCTGCCGACGCGACCCCAGACGATCCAACGGGCAGCGGTGCCTGATCGCCGCCAGGACGTCGGCCAATGGCTGACGGCGGGCATGGTGATACAGCACATCGGATGTCGCGATCAGAGGCAGACCGGCATTCGCCGCCGAGGCAGTCATCCGACGCCAACTGCCCGCATCGTCTCGTCCCCGAAACAAGCCGCCCAGAGCGTATCCGCGGTCGCCGAATGTTGCTGCAAACCGCTCCAGGAACTCATCCGCCGACTCACGCCCCCACCCACCCACAGCCCCCACCGGCAACAGACGATGCAGCAACACCCCGGCCAGCAGATTGCCACTTGCACCGGCCAGATCGTCCCACCACAAACGACACTCGCCCTTGTCCGCTCGACGTCGGCCCAGGGTCAGCAAACGACACAAGACAGAATACGACTCGCGGTCCGCAACCCAGACCACCACCGGAGGCGCGTCCTGAAAACGCAATCTCGCACCGCAGATGATGCGCCACGGCGGTGACTGCTCCAGTTCGCGAGCAGCCACGTGGGCTCGCACGACACCCGCCAAACTGTTCACGTCCGTGATCGCCACAGATGACTGGCCCAACTCGAATGCCCGAGCCACCAGTTCGTCGGGATGAGACGCCGCTTCCAAAAATGAATAGTTCGTCCGACAACACAGTTCCACATACCCCGACTGGCCGCGACCAGTCCTCGACCCATCGGCCAAGGAACCGGCACCCGAAACGATCCGGGAACGTCGACTCGGAGGAACCCTGTCCGGCACTACTCGAAGACTCCGTGAACAAACCACCTGGCATCACACCGGCGGCGGAACAACCAGCACCACTCACCCGAACCGGTCTCGACCCGGTAGTAATCCCGAGACACCTCCCGGTCGGTCCACCACCCCGTTTCGATCCGCTCCGGACCCCAGCATCGCACCACCAGGCGGCTTCGTCCGTCCCAGACAAACCGCACCGGAGGCCCCTCGGGGACCACGGCCATCACCTCGATCGCTCGAGGCGACTCGAACAGCCGCAACGGACGACCGGCCGGACCGAATCGACTCTCCCACTCCAACCCAGACTCCAACCCAGACTCCAACCCAGACTCCAACCCAGACTCCAACCCAGACTCCAACCCAGACTCCAACCCAGACTCCGTCACCGTCTCCACAGCCGCCTCACCACGCATCGGCACCAGCACCGACGCCGCTTCGGGAACCACGGCATCACACAGCACCGGCCGCGATACCGCCCGGTCACCCAGGCGACTCGACAACCGCTCGACCAATCGAGCCACCCCGCGTCCCGGCCGGCCGTTTCGCATGGCGGACTCGGCTTCGACACCCGTGTCGAACAATCCCTTCTGAGACGACTCGGGGGTGACCACTCCTTCGGCCACCACCTCCAACTCCACCACCTCCAATGGCCAACGACGCCGCTGACTCTGCAGTTGCACCAACTCCCACAAATGCTCAGCCTCATGACTCGGTTCAACCAAGCCTGTCACCCATTCCGTCCAACTCGTCCCTCCACTCGCTGTCTCAGACCGCACACGGCACACCAACCGCCAGGCCACACGTCCGCGCCTCTGCAACCCTGCGGCCACTTCGACAACCAACTCCCGCAACCCTTCCTGTAACCAGTCACTTCGACTGACCGGAAAATCGAAGATGCGACCGGCCATCACCGGATCTGGCATCGGTAGACACTCCAACGGCTCCTGCACCCGGCCCAACGCCCGGTCAATCCGCCACAACGTCTCGTCGCCAAACCGCCGCTTGATCTCCTCCACCGGCAACTCGAGCAACCGATCCACCTTCACCACGTCGAGTTCCCTGAGCGACCGCACCACCCTCGGCTGCAACGCCAACGCCTCGATCGGCAAACGACTCATCCACAACTCGTCACGCCCCTCCGACGCCACCAACGGCGCCCACGGCAGATCGGTCCACTGCGCCGCCCGAGCAATCGCCCAGGCTGTTCCCGGCGAACCAGCCACCGACACCCGCACCCGATAGCCTCGCTCCAAACACTCGCTCTGCATCTCCAACGCCAAACCCAACTCGCCACCAAACAAGTGCCCGCAACCGGTGATGTTGGCCAACACCGTATCGGGCCGATTCCGTGCATCCTCGACGACGGATCGAGTCGATCCGGTGTCCGGAGGCAATGACACCAACGGAGTGAATCGCCACGCTCGCCTCGCCTCGCCTGCCAATGCCCGACGATCCGATTCCTCGTCCGCCAACTCCACGTCCAATCCAATCCCGCCTGCCCCATCTGCCCCATCTGGCGACCCCGACACAATGGCCTTGGCTTCGGCCAACGACATTCCTCGACGCACTCCGTCATCTGTCGCCCGAGCACAACAGGCCACCACTCGGCGGCCTCGGCCACCGGTAGCCGACACCACGAGCAATGGCCGACTGTCATCCGACGGCCGAGACGCCAGGCGGTGCTGGACACACCAGTCGGGGAAGTAGATGCAGGCCACCCGTCTCATCGTCCAACTCCAAGCACACTTCTCGTTCCTCGTCCCCGGCTCTCCCTGCCCCAGTCCCCAAACCACCACGCAACACCCGGACACTCCAGGAACGACCACAACCCGAGGACACCGATTCGCCTCGGACAGACAAGTCGTTCCTGTCGTTTCCACCCTCCCCGCTACGTCCCCCAACCAATAGCCTCAGCGACGCCCACGAAGCATCCGGCACCACCTCGCGTGGCCGTACCAGCATCCCCACACCACCGCCCCGTTCGGCCGCCAACTGCCAACGACGAAACACTCGATCATCCAGTCCACCGGCCCAGGTCAACACCACGTCGACCGCCCGACTGCGCAACACCTGCTCCACCGCCCACTTCCACTCGGACTCCGTCTCGGCACGCACCATCAACATCCGCTCCGGCGACACACCCAACCCCGCGGCCGCCGCCGGACAGAAACCTCCCACTCGTTCGATCACCGCCAACACACCCCGGCAGCCCGACACATCCTCACCGTCCCACCCGCCAACCAGCCCGCTGGCCGACAGGATCGCCAACGTCACAGCCCCACTGCCAGGCCCCTCGGCATTGATCCACTCGACCAACGTCCCACGCATCAACCCGCCACCAGGCAACAGGCTGTCCAACTCCGAATGACCAGTCCCGACCGACGCCTGCACCCCTTCGGCACGACACTCACTGCGTTCCATCCGGCGAAGACGCTGGCCGAGTTCTTCGATCGTGTGAGTTTTTTCGTGAGACAACATGAGTGCGGAGTTCGGGATTGGTAGACGAGTGAAAACAAGAATGAGGCATGTGAGGTACCGACAGAATCCAAAAGCCGAACGACTCAGGTCACCTGCCGTACCACCCCGACGACCACGCCAAGAATCTTCACGTCTCGAACGTAGATGGGGTCGAGTGTCCTGTTGGCCGGTTGCAAGCGGATCCGCTGAGCTTCGCGATAGAACCGCTTCAAGGTCGCCGTCCCATCCTCCAACAGCGCCACCACCGTGTCGCCCTCGCGACAACGCTCCGCCTGACGCACCACCACCAGGTCGCCGTCGTCGATGTGATCCTCGATCATCGAATCCCCCTTCACCCGTAACACGAAGTGCCCGTCACGGTTGAATAGAGCATCGAAATCGATCCGCTCGTCCTGCTCGATCGCCTCGATCGGACTCCCCGCCGCAATCACCCCCGCCAATGGCAACCCGATGGGATCCGAATCCGGACTGGATTCCGGCCTCCACTCGGCCTGACCCAACTCCTCAGCCACCATCCGGATCGATCGACTCTTCTTCGCATCCCGGACGATCAGCCCGTGCCGCTCGAGTGTCTTCAAATGACGATGCACACTCGTCGGCGATCGGTCTCCCACATGACGAACAATGTCGCGAACCGTTGGAGCGTACCCACGGACCTGCAACTCGACCCGGATGAACTCCAGGATCTGCTGCTGACGCTCCGAAAGTGGCCGCAACGGGGGATCAACCGAGTCGGGACGAGTTGGTGTTACGTTCATGGCCCTGTCCATATGCTAAGGCTGGATTACTACCCCACCGTATGTATACGAATGTATACATGAGTGGACATGTGTACACAAGTGCGAGTTGTCCAAGAATTTTGCGGTACCGCCTGCCACGCACTTTGTCGCATTGCCGACGTCTGATCTGCTATCGTGACGGTTCCGAATCCAACCGGGCCAATAACCGCTCACACGACATGGCTGGCCCGATCCCACCGTACCGCAACCGATCTTCAGGACCGAATGGATGCCAAGCCGTCGCTATCCTCCATTTCGCCTGATGTATCTCACGGTCGTCCTGTTGTCGGTTTCCGAAAACCTGGAATCTGCCGACGCTCCGCTACCCGCAAAAGTCCAGTTCAACCGCGACATCCGCCCGATACTTTCAAACCTCTGTTACCACTGCCACGGCCCGGACAAGACCAAGCGTCAGGCGAAACTCCGCTTCGACACCCGTGACGGCCTGTTCGCCAAGCGAGACGACCAACAAGTGGTCGCCCCCGGCCAACCCACCGCCAGCACGCTCCACCAGCGAATCACCAGCGGCGACCCCGACCAACGCATGCCGCCCCCCGATTCAGGACTCTCGATCACTCCGCACCAGACCCGCCTGATTCAGCGTTGGATCGCTCAGGGCGCCACCTGGCAGGCACACTGGTCCTTCATCCCACTCACCCGGCCGGCGTTGCCCACGGTGAGTCGTCCCGAGTGGCCTCGCAACGCGATCGACCACTTCATCCTGTCTCGTCTCGACCGCAACGGCCTGGTCCCCGCGCCCGAAGCCGATCGCACGACGCTCTTGCGCCGCCTGCACCTCGACCTCACCGGCCTGCCACCCACCCCTCAGCAGATCCTCGCCTACCTGGCCGATACGCGGCCCGACGCCTTTCAGCACCAAGTCGACCGCCTGCTCGCCTCGCCGCGAACCGGCGAACACCTGGCCGTCAACTGGCTGGATGCCGCTCGCTACGCAGACACCAGCGGCTATCAGAACGACGGACCCCGTTCGATGTGGCGATGGCGAGACTGGGTGCTCGAAGCGATCAACGGAAACATGCCCTTCGACCGTTTCACCGTCGAACAACTCGCCGGCGACCTGCTGCCCAACCCAACTCTCGATCAACGTATCGCCACCGGCTTCAACCGCAACCACCGAGGCAACAGCGAAGGGGGCGTGATTCCCGAGGAGTTCCAGGTCGAATACGTCGTCGACCGTGTCGACACCACCACAACCGTCTGGCTCGGGCTGACGATGCAATGTGCCCGTTGCCACGAACACAAGTACGATCCGATCCCGCAGCAGGAGTTCTACCGGGTCTTTGCCTACTTCAACAACATTCCGGAGAACGGTCGAGCGATCAAGGAGGGCAACTCGCCACCTTACATCAAGGCCCCCACACCGGCCCAGCAACAGCGGCAGCAACAGCTCAACACCCAACTCGCCGAATCACAACGCGCTTCCCTGAAGCTCCAACCCCTGCTCGGCATGGCCCAACGCCAATGGGAGGCCTCGCCAGCTGCCAAGCTCTCCGAAAAGACCGACTGGTCAGTCACCGACGGCCTGCTGGCTCACTTCCCGCTCGACGGCACACTCACCAATACCGTTGACGCCAAGCAGCCCGCGTTGCCATTGCCGGCCGAAATCGATTACTCGGACGGTCAAGTCGGCAAGGCCGCTCGCCTGGCCGACGCATCGCACCTGGCCACCGACAAGTCGCTCGCCACATTCCACTACCGCAACGCCTTTTCACTGACCACATGGTTCCAGGCCGACACCATCACTCACGGCACCCTGATCTCCAAGATGACCGACGTCCCACGCGGCAAAGGCTACTCGGTCGACCTCCTCGACGGACACATCCGCATCAACCTCATCGCCCGCTGGCTCGACGATTCGATTCGAGTCCGCTCGGCAAACACCGTCACCGCCGGCCGATGGCATCACCTGGCAGTCACCTATGACGGCAGCCGCGTGGCCGCCGGACTCACGCTCCATATCGACGGCCAACCCGCCAAGCTGATCGTCGATCACGACTTCATCAACCAGACATTCGACGCCGACGAACCGCTCCGCCTGGGAGCCGGCGGAGGCAACTCGGGTCACTTCGCCGGGCTGCTCGACGACGTCCGCATCTACACCCGCCAACTCAACGCCACCGAAATCTCGATTCTCGCCATCCCCCAATCCATTCCTCAACTGCTGGGGATCGCCATCGACAAGCGGACCCCCGGGCAAGCGGCCAAGATCCGCGCCTACTACGTCGCCCAGCACGCCACGCCAGCCCACCGCAGGTCCGTCGCCCGACACGCTGCCCTGGTCCACGAAGTCCAATCCTTCGCCGATTCGATCCCGACGGTGATGGTCATGCAGGAACTCGAAACGCCACGAACCACCCGCCTGCTGCTGCGTGGCCAGTACGATCGACCCGGAGACGCCGTTCAACCCGGCACTCCCATTGCCCTTCCCCCACTGACTCAAGGCAGCCCACAAAACCGACTCGGCCTCGCTCGCTGGCTTGTCAACAAGCAAAACCCGCTGACCGCGAGAGTCATCACTAACCGCATCTGGCAGGGACTCTTCGGCACGGGACTGGTTCGGACGACCGAAGACTTCGGTTCCCAGGGCGAACTCCCCTCGCACCCACAACTCCTCGACTGGATCGCCAGCGAATACCACCGCACCGACTGGGACACCAAGGCCATCATCCGCCTGATTGTCACCAGTAGCACCTACCGACAATCGTCGCGACTGACCCCCGCCTCGCTCGAACGCGACCCTGCCAATCGCCTTCTTTCCCGAGCCCCCCGCTACAGGCTCTCGGCCGAAGTCATACGCGACCAGGCACTCTATTCAGCCGGACTGCTCAACGAACGCATAGGCGGCCCCTCGGTCCGGCCCTATCAACCCGAGGGACTTTGGAAGGAAATTGCCTCGACGACCGATTACGACCAGTCCTCCGGCTCCGACCTCTACCGCCGCAGCCTCTACACCTACTCGAAACGCACCGTCACCAACCCCACCATGCTCGTCTTTGACGCCAGCACCCGCGAAGCCTGCAGCGTCCGCTCCTCACGCACCAACACCCCCATGCAGGCACTGACATTGATGAACGACATCACGTTCACCGAAGCCGCCCGCTGCCTCGCCGAACGTGTGCTCGACAACTCAACCTCAAAAACCACCGACACCAACCGGCTCCAACTGGCATTCCTGTTGGTTGTCTCACGTCTACCAACCGAAGCCGAATCCACAATCCTGCTCGACAATCTCAAACACCAGCGATCCGCCTTCCAGAAGTCTCCCGAATCGGCCGCCCGACTGGCGGCCATCGGCGAAGCACCACGACACGCGGGCCTCGACGACATCGACGTCGCCTCATGGACCGCCCTGACAAGCCTGCTCCTAAACCTCGACGAAGCGATCAGCCGCGAGTAACCCATGTCCGATTCCACACCCTCACCGCTCACAGACCACATGGCCCTGGCCCGTCGTGGCTTCCTCGGCCGCTCGGCCGCTGGCCTAGCTGCCATCTCGACCCTGCTCGCGGAAGATGGATTCGCACAAACCTCCGCAGCCAATCCCGACCATTCGCTTCCGCACTTTGCCGGCAAGGCCAAGCGAGTCATTTACCTGTTCCAGTCCGGAGCCCCCTCGCAACTGGACCTGTTTGATCACAAACCGGATCTTGAAAAACACCGAGACGCCGACCTGCCCGACTCGATCCGCAAGGGACAACGCCTGACCGGGATGACCTCGAAACAGGCCCGTTTCCCAATCGCCCCCTCCAGTTTCGCCTTCGCCCGCCACGGCCAAAGCGGTCAGTCGATCAGCGAACTGCTTCCCGAAACCGCACGCATCGCCGACCGGATCACGATTCTCAAGACCCTGCACACCGAAGCCATCAATCACGACCCGGCAATCACATTCATCCAGACCGGATCCCAATTGTCCGGCAGACCCAGCTTCGGCTCCTGGCTCTCCTACGGTCTGGGCAGTCTCAACTCCGACCTCCCCGCCTTCGTCGCCATGGTCTCAGGCTCAGGAGGCCAACCCCTCTACGACCGACTCTGGGGTAGCGGCTTCCTTCCCAGCAAGTTCCAGGGCGTCAAGTTTCGCTCCGTCGGTGACCCCGTCCTGTTTCTCTCCAATCCCAGCGGCCTGCAAGCCAACGTCCGCCGCCGCTTCCTCGACGACCTCGCCCGACTCAACAACCTCAAACTCAAGCAGCAAGCTGACCCGGAAATCTCGACCCGGATGGCACAGTATGAACTCGCCTTCCGCATGCAGACCTCCGTCCCGGAACTCACCGACACCTCCTCAGAGCCCGACCACATCTTCAAGCTCTACGGCGAAGATTCCCGCCAACCCGGCACCTTCGCTTCGAACTGCCTGCTGGCTCGACGGTTGTGTGAACGGGGCGTCCGGTTCGTGCAGTTGTTCCATCGAGGCTGGGACCAGCACGCCAACCTGCCCGAAAAACTCGCTCAGCAGTGTGCTGACACCGATCGAGCCAGCGCCGCTCTGGTCCTCGACCTCGCACAACGCGGACTACTCAAGGATACGCTCGTCGTCTGGGGTGGAGAATTCGGCCGAACCGTCTACTGCCAAGGACGATTGACCAAGTCCGACTACGGCCGCGACCACCATCCGCGATGCTTCTCGGCGTGGG
>Ga0115002_10005281_pt1 | contig 15293 bp, 10 predicted proteins | sample ArcticOcean_MG_C_8_FD_89576 | JGI IMG/M metagenome (GOLD analysis project Ga0115002, IMG submission 89576) | Marine microbial communities from western Arctic Ocean - ArcticOcean_MG_CB11_86 | ecosystem: Environmental > Aquatic > Marine > Oceanic | place: Arctic Ocean: Canada Basin | collected... | reverse complement strand
ACCTTGTGGCTGTCCACCTTGTGGCTGTCCACCTTGTGGCTGTCCACCTTGTGGCTGTCCACCTTGTGGCTGTCCACCTTGTGGCTGTTGTCCTTGTGGCTGTTGTCCTTGTGGCCTAAATGAATCAGGATTATCATTACAAGAAAAAATTATTCCAACTTCATAATCATCAGGGATGTATCCTTGTAAAATATCTTTATAAATTTTACCAAAACTATTTTCAAAACATCCAATTAGTTCCTGAGAATCTGCCATTACAATATCTACTGCAGCTTGCCTATCCTCATCTGAATACCATTGGCCTTGTGAGCCTTTTGGTGGTTCAGGTTGCTGTGTACCTTTAGGTGGATCAGGTTGCTGTGTACCTTTTGGTGGATCAGGTTGCTGTGTACCTTTTGGTGGATCAGGTTGCTGTGTAGAATCTTTAATAGCTTCTTGAGACGACCCCTCTCCACAAGCAAAGATGAAAAGAAAAGCAAGACTTAGAACAGCTATTTTCCTCATAAATAACAATCTAGCATTATATTAACTCGCATCATGCAATAATCTGTATTAAAGTTATCCATAAGTGTGATTAAAAGAAAAAAGATTTCAATATTTTTTGCTGTATTTTCCTTAATAATATCAGCATGTGGCGCTGAGGGAACTACGTCTACTCAAGTTATAGAAGATACAACAACTAACTCATCAACAACAACTTTAGCGCCTACTCCTGTCGTAATTGTTGATGAGGCTGCACTTGTTATGCCTCCAATTCTATTAAAACCTCTTATTGGGGCTACTGGAATACTTGTTTCAGGAAAAGAAGATTGGGAAGTAATAAAGACAATTGTTCCTCTTGACATGGGAGTAAAGATTCGTACAGCCGATAATGGAACCGCTCAAATGACATTTGAAGATGGATCATCATTATTGATGGGCGGAAATTCAGTGATTAATGTAAGAAGTTTTAGCTATGAAAAAGAGTCTGGTTCAAGAATCCTCACTGTTGACGTAATTTCTGGAAGTATTGCATATGATATTTTTAGTGAAGGTCTCACTGCATCCTTAGCAAAGATTGTAACTCCTACTGCAGAGCTATCTGTACATGGAACTGAGGGTGTATTTGAATATGATGTTTCAACATTCTCAGCAAAAAGTACTGTCCTAGAAGGTGGAGAAAAAACTGATGATGCAATTTTCAGCGAGCTACTCCCTGATAAAGATGGAAACCCTGTTCTTGTAGCTGTATCTCAAACTGCAGGTACAGAATTAGGAAGTGCAACAACTGGTGGATCTGGTTGGATTGAGGAAGACTCTTCAACAGTAGCGTTGATAATAGATGATTTCGTTTCGAATATGGAAGGTGAGTGTAGCTATACATGTAAAGCAGCAACTCAAGAAAGCTTAGCTGATGGATCAGAAAGTCTTACAGCTGAGAATGCAGCTGATGCTGTCTTTACTGAAGGTGATTCTAATAGGATGAATCTTGCCTCTTCACTCCTAGTCGCAGCAGGAGCTCCTGAAGGAATAACAAATTCTGTTCAAGAATTGGGTGAAGCTGTTGCAGAAGTCGCTGTTCCAGAAGAACAAGTTCAAGAATTCATTGATAAGACATGGGATGAAGCTCCTTCCGAAGATTCTGGTTCTTATTGTGAAGACAACCCAGGTGCTTGTCAATCTGGTGAAGAAGGTCCCCCAACTGAGTTTTTTGAACAATTTGGAGATGCTTCACAAGTATCCGAAAGTAATGAATTTGAAAATTTCGACCATGAAGATCATGGAGACTTTAGGTCTCAACATGGAATGATGCAATTTATTTCTGCAGATACAAATGCTGTCAATAAATTGGCGGAAACAGGAGATATGGCCTCTGCAATGGCTCTCGCAGCATCAAATATGTTTGTTAATGCTGGAGAAGAAGAGTATTCAGAAGGAACATTCTGTTATGATAATCCCGATGACCCAGGGTGTGAAAATGGTTCTCCATCACCAGAATTCTTGGCGCTAGCTTTTAAAGGTAACCATTTTGTTGAAGATATGGTTCAAGATATGGGATTTGAATACTCATTTACAGAAAACGAATTCAAACCTGATTACTGTACAGATGAGCCTTGGTTATCTGAATGTAGCGATGGGGCTGAATATCATGGTGATGATTTTGAAGATGGAGGTCTGTATTGTGAATCCAATCCAGATGTTTGTGCAGAAGAGGGAGACCTTGGACTCTACGGGGAGCATGATGAAGATTCTTTCTGTTATGAAAACCCTGAAGAAGATGAGTGTCAAGGAGGAAATTCTGCATCCGTTTATTCATTCTTTCATGTCTATGATGAGGGAGTCTTAGGAGACGAATGGGAACCAGTTGATTGTGAAGCATATCCTGATGATTCAATGTGTACTGGAGAAGGTGATTTCTTTCATGAACATGTTGTAGATTCTACCGCAATAGCATTAGACAGAAGTGATATGTTTAAAATTTTTGGAGGCCCAGAAGAGGTTTCAGGACCTCCTGAAGAATTCTGTGCACAAAACCAAGACTCATACGAATGTTCAAGTGACTATACAGCTTCAGATGTATACAGTACTGGTGAATATGTTGCCCCTAGTTACTGTGATGAAGCACCTGATTCCCCGGAGTGTAACGAAGATTTTGGATCACATGATGATGCATATGATGGCCCATTAACAGGAGATTTCTTATCACAGTATGTCTCTCCCGAAGAAGGTAGTGATGATGGACCAGCTTTTTGCGCTGAATACCCTGACCATCCTGAATGTTCTAGAGATTATCATTCTGACAATAACACTAATCAAGGAGTATTTTTGTCCAATGTATTTAGTGACGATGCTGGAGTAGATTTAGCTCAACAAGCTCAATACAACAATACAATAGAAGCTGCCGATGATTTAGCTGATTCAAAGTATGGGAATCATGATGAGTACTATGTTCTCGATTGTGCACTACCAGAAAATACTGATCATCCAGACTGTTTAGATGAAGGAAATAATGTTGGAGGACTTTATGCTGGTGGAGAAGGTACAGTTTCCGAATATGAAAATATTGGAGAAGAAAACTCTGATGAGATTTGTATTACGGATCCTAACAACCCAGTATGTTATGAAGACGGAGAGGAAGATGATACATGGGATCATCAAGATAATGAAGGAGAAAAAGAAGAAGGTGGTTTCTCATGGTCAGATGAAGACAATGCGGACCAATACAGTGAATCTCAAGAACAACACGAAGAATTTGAAGATGATTTCTGTACAGATAATCCAGAAGAGACATCATGCGGTGGTGGAGGTTACTTAGAAGGTGGTACTCATGAAGATGATGGGGCTTATTGTGAAGAAAATCCAGGAGCTTGTGAAGGTAACGGTGAAAACCAAGGCGGTGTTGGAGACCAAGATGGTGGAGACCATGGAGATGTTGGAGACCAAGATGGTGGAGACCATGGAGATGTTGGAGACCAAGATGGTGAAAACCACGGAGATGGTTCTCCTATAGATGATGGTTCTGATCCCGGATATTCTGGAGACAATGTAGACTGTTCAACTAATCCATCTAATCCAGCATGTGGTGAAGGATACGGTGGACCTAGTGGAACAGATTGTTCACTACTAGGAAATCAGTCACTGCCCGAATGCGGTGGTGGAGAAACTACTTTTGACTGTTCAGATCCTGCATATGCAAGCCAATGCTCGGGAGAAGAGAGTTCAGCTTCTGAGGGTGGTTCCGGACAAGGCGGTGGAGGAAACCATGAAGGCGGTGAAGGGAACTATGAAGGTGGCGAAGATCCTAACGCATGCCCTCCAAACTGTGAAAATCAAGGCGGTGAAGGGAACTATGAAGGTGGCGAAGGAGAACCTCCACAAGGAGGACAGCCACAAGAAGAACCGCAACAAGGACAACAGCAACAAGAACCACAGCCACAAGAACAGCCACAAGAACCACAGCAACAAGGACCACAGCCACAAGGACCACAGCCACAAGAACAGCCACAAGAACAGCCGCCTAGTGAAAACCGAGGTCATTAATAAATTTAAATGTTTACCTAATTACTATTCTCTATTTTAGTAATTTTCTCTATTCTACGAACATATCTGTCTTCTTCTAGCAAGAGAGAGGAAAAAAAGTTAATTGCTATTTCTTTTGAAAGAGACTGTGAAAGATTATTGGAACCAAGACATAAGACATTCGCATTATTGTGCTCAACACTTTGGATAGCAGTTTCAACAGTCGTTACATTAGAGGCTCTAATTCCTTCTATTTTGTTTGCTGCAATTGACATCCCTACTCCAGTTCCACATATTAGGATTCCTTTGTAATCTTCATTTATTAAAATAAACTTACAAACCTTATTAGCAAAATCTGGAAAATCACAACTTTTTGAACTATCTGTGCCGAGGTCTTCAAAATGTAATGTACTATCCATATTTTCTATAAGGAACTTTTTTAATTCAAAACCTGCATGATCTGATCCGATAGCTACTTTTATTTTCTCCATGATTAGTAATATTAACTGTTAAAACTGAGTAAACATTGAATTTTAAAGTGGGAAATATAAGTCTAATAATATTTGTCTAGTGCTGTTATTTGAACTAGTTTTATTGTTAGAGAAAACCTCTTAGACAAAGGGAACTAGCAATAGGACAACGGAGTTTTAAGGGGTTTTCTCATTTTTTATACTAGTTTTGAAATATCAAGTATCTCATCAAAATCTTCTTCAGACATCAACTCTTTACTTAAAACAATTTCTTTTATTGTTTTACCACTTTCCATCGCTTCTTTTGCAATTTCAGTCGAAAGTTCGTACCCTAATTTAGGAACTAAAGCCGTGACTAGTATCGGATTTTTTTGAACATTGTCTAATAATTTATTAGAATCTACCTCTAGTATTTCAACACATTTTTTATTCAAAGTGTTGATTCCTGTTGTTAGAATTTCAATACTCTCAAGGACATTATGAGCCATGATGGGAAGCATAGTATTAAGTTCGAAATTTCCTTGAGTACCTGCAAAAGTAACTGCTGCATCATTCCCGATTACTTGAGCAGCAACTTGCATCATCATCTCGGGAATTACTGGATTAACTTTACCAGGCATAATAGAAGACCCCGGCTGTAATTCTGGGAGTTTTAATTCAGACAAACCAGATACAGGCCCACTGCCCATCCACCTAATATCGTTTGAAATTTTAATTAAAGAAATGCTCAAAGTTTTTAATACTGAAGAAAAATTAACTATTTCATCTCGAGAACCCTGCCTAGTGAAATGATTTTCAACTTTAATAAATGAAGTCCCAAAAGTTTTATTGACTTCTTTTACAACTTCAGTCCCGAACCCGGCTGGAGCATTGATTCCTGTACCAACTGCTGTTCCTCCTATTGCAAGCTTGTTGACGTTAACCAGTGAAGCACCTAAATCCTCTAGTCTTTCATTTAATATCTCTGCATAACCTTCGAACTCCTGACCTAATGTAACTGGAGTCGCATCCATTAAATGCGTCCTCCCATTCTTGTATGTATTATTCCAATCTTTTCCTTTTTTCCTCAATGAATTAATTAAAAAATTAATTTCTGGAATTAATTTTTCTGTTGTATCAAGAACTACAGCAATATTTGTTGCTGTCGGGATTACATCATTAGAGGATTGACTCATATTGACATGGTCATTCGGATGAACATCTAAATTATGATCCCTGTTTGCCTTGTTAGAAATAATTTCATTTGCATTCATATTGGTTGAGGTTCCTGAACCAGTCTGAAAGATATCTAGTATAAAGTCTCCATCAAAATGGCCATCCCTAACTTTTACAGCAACTTCAGCAATAGCTATTGAATTCTTTTCCTCAAGTAAGCCCTTGTTCTTATTTACCAAAGCGGCTGCTCTTTTTATTTCCCCAAGAGCTCTTATGAAGCTTCTTCTAAATCTTAAATTAGAAATTTGAAAGTTTTCTTTTGCTCTTGCAGTAGATGCCCCATACAAGGCTCCAGCCGGAACTTCGAACTCTCCCATTGAGTCTTTTTCAACTCTTGTTTTCTTCTCTGACATTAAGCCTCCTGAAATTGAGCGTATCCATTGGAATCAATCTTTTGAATGATTTCAGAATCTCCAGATGTTATAATTTTACCGCCTACTATGATGTGAACTTTACTTATTTCAAGATATTTTAATATTCTACTGTAATGAGTAACGATCATTATTGCGTTATCATCATTGCTTATTGAAGAGATAAGACTTGAAACTAGCTTTATTGAGTCTATATCTAGTCCTGAATCAATCTCATCTAGTAGAATTGCTTTTGGCTTCCTAATAGCTAATTGAAAAAGTTCTGATCTTTTCTTTTCTCCTCCTGATAAGTCAGTATTTACATCACGAGAAAGAAATTCAGAAACACCATAGTCTTCTGCAAGTTTTTCAACTTCTTCTGTCGTAATCTTCTCATTAATATACGAAACAAATTCTCTTAATGTAATACCAGGGAGCCCAGTAGGATATTGGAAAGAGTGAAATAAGCCTTTATTAGCTCTCACCTCTTGATCAGAATCTGATATTATTTCATTATTTAAAAAAATTTCTCCTTGTACATTAAAAATTGGATTACCCATAATTGCATGGCATAAAGTCGATTTCCCTGATCCATTAGGGCCCATTACTGCATGGATCTCTCCTTTTTGAATCTCTATATCTACATTGTTCAATATATTTACATTTCCTATTGAAACATTGAGGTTTTCTGTTTTGATCATTGTTTGATCCTAGAAGCTGACATAAACCCAGCCATCAATTTCTGTAACTTCGTATGTTTTTACATTTTTTGTAGCAGGAAGAGTAACAGCTTCACCAGTTTTTAAATCAAATTCAGCTCCGTGAAGAGGGCATTCAATCTTGCAATCAAATATCTCTCCCCCAGACAAAGATGCTTTGGCATGTGAGCATAAATCGTCTAATGCATACACATCTCCATCAACTCTAAAAAGAGCTAAATCAATGTCACCTATTGCTACTTTTAAAGGAGAGTCTTCCAAAAGCTTTGAAGACTCTATTGCTTTATGCATGACTTAATAGCTCCTATAGAGCTTTCATACTTTGTTTGTATAGTGTCAAGAAGTTCTGCTCTTTGTAATTTCCATTTATCCTTATTTAAAACTTCATTAAAAAAACCACTAATCAGAAGATTCTCGGCATCCAACCTTGAAATTCCTCTTGACATTACATAATGAAATAGGTGCTCGTCAATTGGTCCAACTGAAGATCCGTGTCCACAGATGACGTCATCACAGAGAATTTCTAAATTGGGTACAGAATGTGCTTTTGCCTTTTTATCTAAAATTAGATTCCTATTTATTTGATGGGATACCGTTTTTTCTGCACCTTCAGCAATATGTATCGTCCCTGTAAAGACAGAGTTGCTTTCATCGACCAAAGCTCCTTTTAAAAGCATATTTGAAGCTGTGTTTTTAGTATTATGATTGACAAAAATTCTATAATCTACCAATCCATTTTTGTCTCCAAAATATACTGCCTCTATGTTAAAATTTGATCCACTCCCATCTAGGTCAATATCAAATCTTATACGAGTAAAATTTGAGCTAAATCTGGCACAGTACACATTGAGAGAAGAATCTTTTTCAATCTGCGCATAGAAAGAAGTAATCGACTTTGAACTTTTTGGAGTATTATAAATAATATATGTATCAATTTGGGAATTATTTGATATTTTATAGTCAATCATGGGATAGCTAGTCCCTTTTGACGATTCTGTATGTATAAACTCTATTGATGAAGTGATATTGTCCTCCGCTATCACTCCAATATATGGTACGTTTGTACCTGACGATTGAATTTCAATTACCAAAGGTTCTTTGGTGGAACTAACCGTCTTTATTATCACTCCTGAAGTTATTTTTTCTTTTTGTTGAAATACAAACCTATCAATAGGCCTATTTGAATAATTCCCTATGGTTGCAGATGGAAAGGTTTCCACATCAAATATCTCAAAATCAGTGTGTTCTTTTAATACTTTATATTCGTGATCATTGATAACTATATGTGCTCGAAGTGATGGTTCATGAATCTCTCCTACAGAAGTCTCGAAGTCATTTAAATCTTGCGGATAATCAATATACTTCCAATCTTCATTTCTATTATCAATTAAAGGAAAATCTTCCAATAACTTATTCGCACCTAGTCCTGCCAGAACTTGCATTCCTTTATATCCTCTATTGATTTAATTTATCCAACTGCTCCGGCATCAATCATATTGAGTTCAATAAGTTTATTGAACTCTAAAGCGTACTCCATAGGAAGAGTCTTAGTGAATTCCTCGACGAAACCAGCAACAATTAAAGAAGTTGCTTCTTCTTCGGATAAACCTCTGCTCATTAAGTAGAAAAGTTGATCTTCTCCGACTTTTGAGACTGTTGCTTCATGGCCAACTTCTGCAGAACTTTCCTCAATCTCCATATATGGATAGGTATCAGATCTTGAATCAGAATCAAGAATTAATGCATCACACCTTACAAAGCTCTTTGAAGAAGATGCTCCTTCTTCCATCCTTACCAGACCTCTATATGCTCCCCTTCCTCCTCCTTTTGAAATTGATTTAGAAGTTATTAATGATGTCGTATCTGGTGCAATATGAACCATCTTTGCTCCTGTATCTTGATGTTGTCCTGAGTTTGCAAAAGCAACTGACAATACTTCTCCATGAGCACCAGGCTCCATTAAATAAACTGATGGGTATTTTACAGTTAAGGAAGAACCTATATTGGCATCTATCCACTCCATTGTTGCATTAGCATACGCCTGTGCTCTTTTTGTTACAAGATTATATACATCATTAGACCAATTCTGAATGGTTGTATATCTACATCTAGCATTAGCTTTAACAACAATCTCTACAACAGCTGAATGAAGTGCATCTGTTGTATAAACTGGAGCAGAACATCCTTCAATATAATGAACAGAGGACCCTTCATCTAAAATTATAAGTGTTCTTTCAAATTGTCCCATATTTTCTGCATTTATTCTAAAATAGGCTTGAAGAGGATCCTCTACTTTAACTCCTTTGGGAACATAAATAAATGAACCTCCAGACCAAATTGCAGAATTCAATGCAGCAAATTTATTATCACCTGGAGGTATTATGGTACCAAAGTATTCTTGAACCAATTCTGGATGCTCTCTTACCGCAGTATCCATATCACAAAATATGACACCTAGTTCCTCTAAATCTTCCCTGTTCTTGTGATACACAACTTCAGACTCATATTGAGCTGTAACACCTGCCAGGTAGCTCCTCTCTGCCTCTGGAATGCCGAGCTTCTCATAAGTTTCTTTTATGGCATCAGGTACCATATCCCAAGAGTCCACCTGGGACTCTGTTGGTTTGATATAATAATAAATATCATCAAAATCTAGTTTTTCTAATTTTTCTTTTGCCACCCAGCCTGGAAGAGGCTTTTTTAAGAAACGTTCGTAAGCTTTGAGCCTAAAATCTAACATCCACTCAGGTTCTTTTTTGATAGCGGACATCTGCCTAATAATATCTTCATTAAGTCCTTTTTCAGGTTTAAAAACTGCTTCTTCGGGATCTGACCACCCTAAAGAATATTTACCTAAATCAATATCAACATTTGCCATGTTCTTATACTAGTTATTGTAGGTGCCAATCATAAATATTGTTTCAAAATCTGATACTACTTACTAGCCTTATGAAATGAGTAATTCAAAAGATAAGTCAGGAAGAAGTCAATTCCCCTTTGGTTCAGGAAGTAGAAGAGGGTTCGTCTCTAACTTTCAAATTCAAGATCTGAAGAAAATTTCTGAAAGTGTAGAAAAAAAAGTAATCAACCAGGTAGGACAAATAGACACCATCTATCATAAAAGTTCTGAAAATATGTCTGAATTAGAAGACAATAGTATTCCCCTAACAGTGACCTCTCCTCCATATAATATTGGAAAAGAGAGTGATGAAGACTTAACAAATCTTCAGTACTGGGATTTGATGAATAAAATTTTTAAAGAAGTTCTTAGAGTCACCCAACCTGGCGGTCGTGTAGTGATTAATATTGCAAACCTAGGAAGAAAGCCCTACCAACCATTGAATAAACATTTCACAGACCTGCTGATAAATTTGGGTTTCTTAATGAGGGGTGAAGTAATTTGGCAAAAATCAAAAGGGGCCAATGCAAATTTTGCTTGGGGTAGCTGGATGTCAGCATCAAATCCAGTATTAAGAGATATACATGAATATTGTATCATTTTCTCAAAAGAATCTTTTAAAAGGCAGGTCTCAGGAGAGTCGACTATTTCTAAAGAGAATTTTATGGAATCTACTTTGTCTATCTGGAACATCCTCCCTGAAAAAGCAAAAAAAATAGGGCACCCGGCTCCATTCCCAGTTGAACTCCCAAAAAGATTCATTAACCTATATTCTTTTAAAGATGAAGTAATACTAGATCCGTTTATTGGGAGCGGAACTACAGCATTAGCTGCTAAATCACTAGACAGGAATTATATTGGATACGAAATTAATAACGATTATATTCAGATAGCCAACATGCGTCTTGAAGACACCACTTAACCTACAAGACTCCAAGCAGAAAACAGTTCCTTATACACCATATTGTTGTTTAAAAGTTCTCCATGTGTACCAAAACCTACCAGTTCCCCCTGATCCATCACGATAATTCTTCTAGCTGTTAAAACTGTTTCAAGTCGGTGTGCAATGACTAAAGATGTCTGGTGGCTTAAAAGATTATCAGTTGCTTCAAGAATTGTGGATTCAGATTCCATATCTAAATTAGAAGTTGCTTCATCAAACACAATTATCGGCTTCTTGGATATTACTGCTCTTAATAATGCAACAAACTGCCGTTCTCCAGAAGAGATATTTCCACCTCTCTCTCCAACTTCCTGATCGAGACCTGCTTGATATCGTTCAAACCAAGATCCCATATTGATATCATTAAGTGCCTTCTCTAAATCTAGATTCTGGGGATCAGAATATAATAAGTTGTCACGTATGGTTCCTCTAAAAAGAAAACTCTCTTGAGGAACATAAGCTATATTATCTCTCACCCATTTCTGAGCAACTACACCCGCGTCAACGCCAAAATACTCTACATTACCTTTAGTAGGTAAGTAAAAACGCAAAACAAGTTTTGCAATTGTACTTTTCCCGGCACCTGTTTCTCCCACAATTGCAACCTTTTCTCCTTGTGTAATTGTAAATGAGACATCGTGCAATACCGTTTCTCTGCCGTAAGAAAATTCTACATTATCAAATCGTATGATTTCCTTACTATTTTGTTCTGGAGAAACGTCTCCTTGCAAGCTTAACTCGGGGGAGACATCCAAAATTGAATAGACCTTCTTTATTGAAGAGCCAGCAGAACGTAATAAATCATAAGTAAATGAAAGTTGTATAAACGGATCAAAGAAGTAATTTAAATAAAGTAGCAAAGCAACTAATTCTCCTATTGTTAAGTTTCCTTGAGTAATACGAATTGCTCCAAACCAAAGAACACAACAAATTGATGTGACTCTTGTAATCTCAATAAAAGGAAAATACATGGCTATGTTCTTTGCAGATTTCATATTTGCCTTATAGTGTTCTCGATTAACTTTATTAAACCTTTCATATTGAGCCTTTTCTCCCGCATAAGCTTTTATAATTCTTACACCAGAAATTCCTTCTTGTAAGCTAGCAAGGACTTGACCAATCCACTCACGAACATTCCAGTAAGCTTCATCTGCATGCTTTCGAAATATTTTTGTTGCAATTCCCAGAAGTGGAACTGAAATAAATGCAATAAATGAAAGGTTAACATCCACCAAAAAAACGGCTATAGTTGCTCCACTTATAGTAAGAACCGCGGTAAGGATACTCCCAGCACCTTCGTTAGCAAAAGCTTGAAGACTCTCCATATCAGAAGTCATACGTGCAACCAGTACTCCTGTTTTATTTTTTTCAAAATAATCCATATCTAATGAAGAGAGGTGCCGAAAAAGTTTTTGTCGAACTTTCTTCACATAAGTCTCTCCAACTAACCCTATCGCTAACAAAGCCTTGCTCTGAACAAAATATAATAAAACTACTGCAACAAAGAAATATGCTGACTGCTTAAGGACAATATCATATTTAGATTGCATTACCCCTAAGTCAATTCCTCGTGCAATGAATACTGGACCCAACATTCTAAGCCCAGTAGCAATGATTGCTATAAGTGAGCTTCTTATTAGAGGGTTTTTGATTTCTGGAACTAATTTATATGATTGACTAAGTAGTGATTTATCAGACATTGTCAGACTTTCTCATTTTCTAACAGAAGACTTCTGTATGAATCAACAGTATTTTTAAGGTTTTGATGAGTACCTTGTGCTCTAACTTTTCCATTTTCTATAAAAATAACCTCGTCACAAATTTCGATAGTTGGGACTCTATTGGTAATTATCAGAGTGGTACTATTGTCCATAATTTTCTTTAAATGCTGACGTATTTCTTCTTCTGTTGATGCATCTACTGCTGACATAGCGTCATCTAAAATTAGTACTCTCGGCTTTCTTATAATTGCTCGAGCAAGGGCTATTCTTTGCCTCTGACCTCCAGATAAACCATAGCCTCTTTCTCCAACAGTTGTCTCATATCCTTCAGGTAAGTCATTTATAAAACTATCTGCTTGTACTATTGAAGATGCAATCTTTATGCTTTCTCTATCTAGGACATCTGACCCAATAATAATATTTTCCTCAGCTGTATTTGAAAAAAGAAAACTCTCTTCAAAAGCTATACTTATATTTTTTCTCAATTCTTCTAAAGATAGGTGTTTTATGTCTACACCGTCAATCTTTATAGATCCTGAACTTGGTTCATAGAGTCTTGGCAACAAATAAGCTAAGGTAGTTTTTCCTGATCCCGTAGCACCCACAATAGCGACTGTGTCCCCCGGATTAATAGTAAATGTTAAATCTTTAAAAACTCCATCTTTTCCATACTGAAACTCAACACCTTCATAAACTATTTCTCCTTTTCCATCTGCAGGAAGCTCTTTTAATATTGAGCTCTCAACAATTCTTGGTTCTTCATCTAAAAGGTCAAGGATACGATTTGAAGCAGCGACACTCCTAGGAATTTCAGATAAAAACCAAGCAGTAATCCTCAATGGCCATACTAAGAGAATTATATACTGAGTGAATGCTACAAAATCTCCCAGTGAGATGGAGTCGTTAATTGTTAGATACCCGCCAACTATTAAGACTAACATTGAAATAGCCATAGGAATTAATTCAAAAAGAGGCACAAAAGTGCTTCGAAGTTTTAAAAGTTCCATAGAACTGTCAAAAATTCCTTGACTGGCTTTATCTACTTTATCTGATGCTGAACTTTCTTTACCAAACGCTTTTACAACTCTAATTCCTCCAAGAAGTTCTTCTACTTCTGTAGTCATATTTGCTTGAGATTCTTGAACTTGAGTTGAGATTGTAATTGCTTTAGCTGCAAATCTTGAAGCCATAGAGAGAATAAGAGGGATGCTGAGTAAGATCACGCTCCCCAACGATAAGCTTATATTTAATAATGTGATACTTATAACGAAGAGTAAAACTATATTTGCAGTAGCAAGTGGAGCTATAGCAAAAGCCATCCTTACCTGTGAAGCATCTCCAGTTCCTCTTGCCATTAATTCACCGGTTGGGACTCTATCATGAAAGCTGAAATCAAGTTTCTGCATATGTCTAAAAATATTGCTCCTCACTTCTGCTTCAACGTTATAAGAGACTTCCATACCAAAATATCTTCTAATTCCTATGCTTACTGCCTTAAGGTATCCTGCTAATAATACAAATGAAAGTAGTGCGACCATTAAAGCGGGCCTATTTGGAATAATGCTATCATCTATAATTTTTTTAATTAAATAGGGTTGAATAACAACTAGGCCGCTCCAGACCAGAGCGGAAGAAATAGCAACAAGAAAATACTTATAATTATTTATTATTTCTCTTTTGTAGAATCTTCCCGCACGTTGAAATTCTTCTGTTTTGAAGGTTTTGAACATTTATTCATGTTATTACTCTCCGGAAATTAAAGAGATAGGACTTTGTGCATTAATTCACATGCATATTATCTTAATTATATGGAGACAAATTTAGATACAAAAATAGAAAACGTACTGAATGAAGCAGACAGGATGTTTATTGCAACAAGTGTTGGTGGGAACTCTTCAGGAGCTTCTGTCTTCTTTAATCGTGACGGACAGGATTTAATTTTCTTTACATTTAACCCTACAAGAAAAGCTGAACAAATAAGAATCAACCCTCGAGTACATGTAGTCGTCTGGCCAAAAGATCAAGAAGGAATTAGAGGTCTACAAATTGATGGTGAGTGTTACCAAATAAAAGATCCGTCAGAAGTAAAAAAAGCTTACGAACTAATACTCGCAACTACTGGTGCATTTAAGGAATTTATGGATGATGACTTCCTTAAAGAAAACAAAGTTATCGGGTACTACAGAATAAAACCAACAACAATTAAGTACGTTGACTTTTTTCAAGATGAAAAATTTGAATGGAAAACTTACCCACAGAATAAATCATCCGCTATCAAATTCACACTTACTCTAGCCCTAAAAAGAATTGGTCTTTGGCTTAGAACTATACGTGCCCCATTTCTAACTGCAACATTAGCACCAGTCCTTATTGGCTCTGCAGTTGCTTTCCATGACTTGAAAGGTTCTGGAATGACTCAAAGCTGGTCTCCAAGACTCTTTTGGACTGTTTTAGGTGGTGCTTGTTTAGCCCAAATTGCAACAAATGCATCAAATGACTACTTCGACCACACATCTAATGCTGACGAGGTAAACAAAGTTGCCAGCCCCTTCAATGGAGGAAGTAGGGTGATCCAGGTGGGACTAGTTACACCTGGCCAAGTTCTTTTAACTGCCTTTGCTGCAATTCTAGGAGCCATTTCTATAGGCCTTTATCTTAATAAAGAAATAAGTGGTGAATTTCTTGGAAATACACCACTTTTGTGGATAGGGATTCTTGGAACGTTCCTTTCTCTTGGTTACACAGGAGACCCTGTAAGGCTTGGATATAAAGGACTAGGAGAAATTGCTATTGCACTTGGCTTCGGACCGGTTATGGTTCTTGGATCTCATTATGTCCTTACTTCCCCAATTCATAATACAAATTTATCAAATTGGAATTGGATTGAAGCACTTTTAGTTTCTATTCCAATCGCTATTTTAGTTATGCTTATTGTTTGGATTAATCAATTTCAAGATGCACCAGCCGATGCTTCTGT
>Ga0115002_10005280_pt1 | contig 15293 bp, 13 predicted proteins | sample ArcticOcean_MG_C_8_FD_89576 | JGI IMG/M metagenome (GOLD analysis project Ga0115002, IMG submission 89576) | Marine microbial communities from western Arctic Ocean - ArcticOcean_MG_CB11_86 | ecosystem: Environmental > Aquatic > Marine > Oceanic | place: Arctic Ocean: Canada Basin | collected... | reverse complement strand
CGTTCAAAGTTCAGGACCACAGCCATCGAAATTGATGACCGCGGTACCCAGCGTCGATTGTAGTTGGCTAGGCGGCGTTCTGGTCAGGGTAGGCGATTCTCTCAATCGGCCTCGCCGTAGACCTGCCAAATAATCGCGCTGCCATCTCCGGTGAGAGATCTTTCGAGAATCCACACTGCAGGCATTTCAAGAAAGTGCCATGCGTGTCGCTATCGGCATTAATATCACCGGTGCATCGGGGGCAAGATTTCAGGTACAGCATCAGAGTCCTCTCTCCTGATATTCAGGATCGATTTGGAAGTGTGTACAGCCTAGCCAGTCAATATTTTCCTACAGACCGTCCAGCCCGATATTGTTAATGGGTGTCTACACCCAAATTTTTGAGCCTTTAGTTACTTACCCCGGTAGTTACTTTCATGGAGGAGTCACTATTACGCAGACCCTAGATCAACTCGTCGTAAGCTCCCTGCTTGAAGCCGAACACGATCTGTGAGCCGTCTATAAGAATTGGTCGCCTGATCAAACGCGGCTCCTCAGCCATCATCTTTATCAGTTCTTCGTCGGTGGCTTTACAGCGAAGTTCCCTGTAGGGCTTAGAACTCGGGCTTCGCCACGCAAACATTTCGTCTACCGAGGAAAGCTCGCTCAGTTTCTTTATCTCATCGAGCGACAACTGCTCTTTGAAAAAGTCGCGGAATTCGTATCCTGTATTTGAATCGTTAAGAGCCCTACGGGCCTTTTGACACGTACTTCAACGAGACCAACAGTAAAATTTCAGTTCAGTGGACACCAGTGATGCTCCGTATTTTGTATCGTGATTTGAGATGATTTTTCACGATGCTATTTTTGATCGACTAGGCTGCACCGCAACAGCAAAGGTGTGCGGTGAGTAAACAGGCCAGCGGAAATACCAATGATATTGGAAAGCGATCGCTGCGAACGCGGCTAAGTCGCGTCATTGGTGGTTCCAGCAGCGGTTCGATCAGTTTCACAAGCATTAGCATCTACGCGTTCGGATTATCGGGCGTCTGGACCGCTTCGGGCGCCGGGATACTCCCATTTAAAGTTCTTGAAGCACTTGAACAGGGAAGCGTGGAAATATTCGGGTACGCCCTCGATAAAAACGGCGCCTTAGGGATTCTCTCGCTTCTCGGCCTGGCTGTTGCGTCTCTTGCCCAGATGGGATCCGGCGCACTGAGCGATCGAGATAAAAGACTCGGGAGTCGATTGCCCTACCTTCTATTAGGCGGATTTGGGCTGGCTGTAATTACAGTTCTATTCGGTTTCGCTACGTCGTTCATCTCGCTGTTACTGGTTGTTACGACCATGCAGCTGTTTGGCAACTTCGGGCAGGGCCCGGCGAATGCCCTGATTATCGACCACGTACCTGCGCACCAAAGGGGACAGGCGGCCGGGGTACTCAATCTATGGCGATTGGTTGGGGCGGGTTCGATCACGGTTATCGTGCTGCAGTTCATGTCGAGATACGATGCCGAGGAATCACCAGAGTGGCTCTGGTACTCGATCACACTGATGATCACCGTACTGATACTGAGCACCCTGTGGACCGTTCGAGCAGCTCGACCCGCCAGTGGGCTGTTCATTCCCAGCATCAAACGGCCCGTTGCCAGAACCGGATCAAAAGATGATGCCCCCAAAACCCCGCTTCTCGCTAAACCACGCATTAGTAGAAGTTACGTGGCGTTCCTTGTTGCGCTGGGGTTCGCAATTGCCGCCATGTCATCGATGCAGATTTATGCTTTGTTCTTCCTGCAGGATGTCATCGGTCTGGAAAACCCCGCGGCCGGTGCCGATAAGCTCGTGGTCGTCATAGTTGTTGCGGCAGCCCTAACGGTGCTTCCTGCCGGGTATATGTCGGATCGATTTGGTAGATCCAACCTGTTCGCCGTCGCCGGTATCGCCGGGGTCGTTTCGGCGTTGCTGCTGCTGTTCGTCAACTCGATCGGCCCGACTCTGGCGGTTGGAGTGGTCGTCGGTATTGCGGTCGGGCTGTTCATGACTCTCACATGGGCGGTCGCAAACGATCTGGTGAGCCAGAGTGGTGCAGCGAAAGAGCTTGGATATACGAGTATCGCCACTCTTGGCGGGGCGGCCGCAGCCAGAATTTCGGGAATCGGCATTGATGAGCTGAACAACATTTCCGAAAACCTTGGATACAAGGCGATCCTGATCGCCGTAGCGGTGGCATTCGCTTTCGCGGCAATTATCCTTGCAAAGATTTCGACACGCAGCATCGGCATCGAATCAACAGGCGAGACCGAACGCGCAGACGCCCCTTCGGCGCCGGACTAGGTCGGCACCGGGAAATACCGAAGCAATAAACGTTCGGGGCGTCGATATACTTACTATACTTACTCACTCGGATCTCACTTCGGGGTTTGACGGCACGGCCTGCATCTACGCCAATCCCATTACACGCCTCCTCTACGAATTGGAAATTCCTAAATGGACATATTTCTTGCCAGCCCACGTGGATTCTGTGCAGGAGTCGATCTTGCCGTCGACATCGTGGATCTCGCCATCCAGCGGTACGGCATTCCGGTCTATGTAAAGCACCAGATTGTCCACAATCCGAAGGTCGTTGCCGATGTTGAGGCTAAAGGCGCTATTACCGTCGAATACGTCTCCGAGGTGCCTGAGGGAGCTGTTGTTGTTTTCTCGGCTCACGGTTCCCCACCTTCCGACTATGAAATCGCTAAAGAGCGCGATCTGACAGTGCTCGATGCCACCTGTCCGCTTGTGACACGTGTTCACAATGAGGCGAAAAAGTACACGCGAGAAGGCAGGAAAATTGTGATGGTGGGCCACGCGGGTCATCAGGAAGTCATCGGTACAACCGGTCAGGCCGCAATGGAGCTGGTTGACGAACGACAGGACTGGGATCTCCCGAACTGGCCAAAAGACACCGAGGTTGCTGTGCTTACGCAGACCACTCTTTCCGTAAACGACACGGCGGCAGCTGTCGAGAAAATCAGGCAAAGTCACCCTGATGCAATCGTTCGTGATGATATTTGTTACGCCACCACGAACCGCCAGGCTGCTGCCACAGAGCTTGCCGATATGACCGAGCTCGTTCTCGTCATAGGCGCCCAGAACAGTTCCAATTGCATGAGATTGAAAGATGTGGCAATAAAAAAGGGTGTCCCCGCGTATCTGATCAATGGCCCCGAAGAACTCGATCGTTCATGGCTTGCAGGAGTTGAAAAGATCGGAATAACGTCTGGTGCTTCCACTCCGGAAAAACAGGTCAAGGCTGTGATCGAAGCGATAGCACCTAACAACGTTTACCGAGTCGGCCCTGGTGAAGAGAAAACAACATTTGCAATCCCCCGCGGCCTCCGTGACCTCGTAAGGCGCGGTTCACGTCGAAGCAAACAAGAATCGACCGACGATGAAGATAACTAGCATCGAATGCCTCGTGCTGGACGAGGAGTACCCGTACGTAATTCTGCACACCGATGAAGGATTTACAGGGTTCGGTGAGTGCTTTCGTCGCGCCCCATATGTTTCGAAAGCAGTTGTCGAAACGGTATTTGCTCCGCTGGTAGTCGGTAAATCCCCGTTTGATTCCGAAGAGATGTGGGATTCGATGTTCAAGGCCGGTGCTGTTGCGGGTCCGCTTGGTGCGTTGCTCACCGCTGCCGCCGGTGTCGATCTGGCTCTCTGGGATCTCAAGGGCAAGATTCTCGACATCCCTATCTACAATTTGATCGGTGGGAAACGCCGAGAGAACATCAAGGTGTATGCCAGTTCACTGGCTAGAGATCTCGCTCCAAAAGACGAAGCAAAACGCGTCGCACATTTCCGTGACCAGGGTTTTTCGGCCTACAAAATGCACTCTGCGGTCCCCGGTAAGATCGATGATCCGGGTGATCTGACCATAGAAACGGTCAAAGCGATACGAGACGAAGTTGGCTACGAGATGGACGTGCTGGTCGATGTGAACAGTGCCTATTCCGTGCATCACGCGATCGAAATCGGTCGACAGCTTCAGGACCTTGGCGTGTTCCATTTCGAAGAACCGGTACACATTCGAAACTACGAAGGAATGGCAGCAGTCGCAGATGCGCTTGATATCCCGGTGGCGTCAGGCGAAAACTCGTTCACCCGGTGGGAGCACCTCACACTGATTCGCGAAGGCCGCCCCGATATCGTTCAGCCGGATGTCGTCAAAGTCGGTGGAATCACCGAGTTCCTGCGCATCGAGGCGGTGCTAACTGCCCACGGTGCGACGATGACCACTCACAACACTCAGCCATACGGCTCGACCGCCGCACACGCTCACCTGCTCGCCCCGAGCAACAACTTCCCTTACGCACAGGAATACAACATCGAAACGGTGGGGATCAGGGACAACGACTCGATTCTCGATACGCCGTACGAAGTTGAAGACGGCTTTATTCGCATTCCCGATGGTCCGGGACTCGGTCTCGACTACAACCTCGAAAGAATGCGAGGTCGCAGTAGCGATCGGCCGTCGAACCTGAGCGATGTATGGGGCCACATGCAGTAGGTGCCCAGTCAGGCACGCATGACGCGCACGCTCGGGCACGTGACACAAGCACGTTCGGGCACTCTAAGGCCATCTCAATCGACCTACCAGCTATTCACGCTCGGCCGGCGAGAAGCCGGTGATCAGTCTCGGCCATTTCAACACCGCTAACATGGTGATGACAAGGCCAGTTACCGCGTAGCCCGTTATAGCGACGTGCACCCCTAAGCGCTCGATAAGCCAACCGCCCACCACAAGGCCCATTGGCAGACCGTATACCGCAAGCATTCGAATTCCCATCACTCGTCCGCGCATCTCGAATTTCGCAAACGCCATCAGTACAACCGACATCGATACCATGCAGAAACTAATCGAAGCACCGAGTAACGCGAGTAACGGCAGACCTAGCATGTTGGAGTCAGTTTGCGCAAACAAAATCAGCAGTACGTACCAGCTGAACATCGTAACCATCATGAATCGCTCGGGGCGGCTCGAATTCACGAACGCCGCCATCGTCAACGAACCGACCAGCGCTCCCGATGCGAACACTGCCACCATCAGCGCCAGTCCGTTTTCGTTGTGGCCGTAAACGTCACGCGCTACAACTGGCAACAGACCGTTGGTTAGTGGAAAAGCCAACAGATTTACGATGAACGCCAGAAACATGATCGGTTTGATCACAGGCGATCCGATCATGTACTTCACGCCCTGCTTCATCTCCGTAATCGGATTTGCATGGACGACCGACGCGCCAGAGCGAATCGGGCTTATACCCATCACAAACAGCACGCTGAGCACATAAAAAGATGTGACTCCCAGATAGGCCCATCCAAGGCCGAGCCTGGATAGCAGCGTCGCGCCCAGAAGAGCTCCCACAATGCGGGCAGTGTCCTGCGTTGTTCTGGCAAGGCCCGAGGCGTTCATAAGCAGCTCGCGCGGCACGGTGTCGGCAATCAGCGACTGGCGCAGCACGTTGTCGGCCGGTCGTATCAGCCCACTGATAGTGGCTATGACGAACACATGCCACGGCTGCAACATGTCGAGTGAAGCCAGGATCAACAGAGAAAGCGCTGAACTGCCCGCCCCAATCCGAACGAACGCAAGCAAGGCCTTTCGGCTCATACGGTCAGCAAGTACACCCACGATTGGGGCGAGGAGCGTGCCGGACATCCGCAGGGCGGCGAGTATCCCGACCAGGAACGGAGAGTCGGTAGCGACAAGGATGTACCACCCAAGGATCAGGGTTTCCATCTCCGATCCCCAGGTACTCATCGCATCGGCGGTCCACTGGAATCGGAAGCTACGAATTTTGAACGCGGCCAGAGGGCTTACTTTTACACGGGGCTCACGTGATTGCGTTTGAGTCTTCACAGAAGCTACGCCCGCAGCCGCAGCTTCTGGGGATCCTGACAAAGAGGACTTTTGGGCATGTGTATCGGACGATCGCTCGTCCGAAGTTCCTGGTCCGTCAGCTACCATCGAGTTGTGAAAATTCCCCTGTCCAACATGCCCTTGTCCAACATGAATGTTGCGATCCGTGCGTTTGCCGTGACTGCTGCGGCGATTTTCGCCTTCGTCGCATGCGGTTCTGAATATCCAGAGCCCGTGTTCATCGATTCGCCTGTCTGCGCAGAGCTGACCCACGGTGTACTGCCTGTTACAAACTTTACTCTTTCGATTGATGGACGAGATATCCCCGTGCAGGTTGAAGTTGCCAATAACTCAAGTAAGCGCACGCAGGGGCTTATGTGCCGTGAATCGATAACCGCGGGAACAGGCATGCTGTTCACATACACTTCAGATCGGAGCAACGGATTCTGGATGTTCAACACCTACGCCGATATCGACATCATTTTTATTGATAAGTTCGGCAATGTCGCCGATCAACTCACGATGTCAGCGTGTCCGCTGAATTCTGAAGAAGAGGATGAAGATCAGTGGAAAGCCAGGTGTGGGAACGAGGCCATAAACTACACTCCGAAAACTTCGTGGCGCTACGTGTTGGAAATACCCGCCGGATGGCTAGCAGATCAAAACATTGGCGATTCGATCATCCGAGAGATGAACGTGAACTGGCCTGAGGCAACTTTTGAGAAGAGTAGTTCAGGTGAAGAGTAGTTTCGGGCTCCAGAAGTAGTAAAAGCACCCCAGAAACATAATCAACGATTAGGAAACACACGAAATTTGGCGATCAAGAATCAAAAAGCAGTTCTAGCAGTCACCGATGGTCTCGGATTCAGCCGTCCACGGTCGGCAGCGGTGATCGATACGGCGTGGGGTGAACTCGACGCTGCAGATCGAGAGCTAATCGAGGGAACCGCCGAGCGAATCGGAAGGGATGCCGTCTGGGCGAAAAACATCCTCTACCCCGTTCATGTGGAGTCGCTTGCCCCGGACACGCCAACGAAAGAGGCGGCGATTTGGGTGAACGATTTGCGAACGTGCCGAGGGTTCCTCAACGAAAAGTTAACCGACCGGATCGATTCACAGGTCGAATCAACTGCCGACGCTCACCGTTACGTACCGTGGGCGTCCGAAACGAGAAATCTGTGGACACTACGTAACGAAAACCTGACGATTCCAACCAGCGCGGCGGGCGTGTGGGTCGGCTTTGAGGATCTTGATCCAGCGGTTCAGGGCAACTCTGAAACAGGGCATCAGCAGATCGGCAATATGGCGCTTGCACCGCAGTTGCCGCTTGAGATAACCAAGTCGATCGAGAACGGCGAATTTTTCGATATCCCTGAACTAAATTCAGTGATCAAAGCAGCCAAAGACCGCGGTGCTGTCGTCAACTTCTGCTTCTTGCTCTCGGGTGTCGGTGGCGGAGACGGGCGAGTACACAGCGCGTGGAATCATCTGAAAGCATTCCTAGAACTGGTTTTTGTGCGACACGGTGTTACGCCAGAAAATGTGCAGATGCAGGCGATTCTCGATGGACGAGATTCAGCGGTCGATAGCTCGATAGTCTCAGTCGACGGATCTGGCGATTTCCTGGGCAAACTCAGGGCGTTGCTCGGCAAGTACAAAGCAGAAGCTTCCCTGGCGTGGGTGGTGGGACGGTCGATATCAATGGACCGTGACTATCGGGAAGAGGCAGCGAGAACCGACTTTGAACTGATAACCGGTAAGACCGGCCAGTCGGTATCGGATTTCGACGAAGCAAGGTCACTCATCTCCGACACCCACGCATCTGGGAAAACGGATCAAGACGTTCCACCAATTTCGTTGCTGCGTGCCGATGGCTCAGTCCCGGTGATCGCTGCCGGAGACGCCTTCGTCGATCTCAATTTCAGGTCCGACCGCCAGCGTTCGAAAATCGGTTTTCTCGCGGGCGCGCGGGCTTTCCTTGAATCCGAAGGAGTCACACGAGGCCGAAAGTGGGACGGTTCCTGGATCGACCACAATCTCAATCTCGATATATGCGCCATCGCCGAGTATCACCCGTTGTTCGAATCTGATTACGGGGTAAAAGTCGCCTTTCACACCGAGCCACATCAGGCGAACTTTCTCGCACAGTGGCCCGAGACCGTCGGATCCGACGAGTACACGCTCATAGCGGAGAGCGTTAAGTCGTCGCACATGGGCTACTTCTTTCGGGGACGGCGAGAAGATCCAGTGGCAGGTGCGACGGAAGCACGCGTTGTCACCCCGTCGCACTCAAGTGAAGATGGTGTGAACTCGGATACCGATTTTTACCTGCACCCCGGCATGCGCGCCAAAGAAATAACTACGGACGTCGTAAAAGCGATCACAACCGATACCTCACGACTCATCTGCTGCAACATCGCTGCACCCGATATGGTCGGACATCTACTTCCCGCCCGGTACGAGGAAGCGAAGGAAGCCTACCGCGCCGCCGCCGATGCACTGGTTGAAATAGCTGCTGCCGCCAGCACGGCTGGTAGATCGTTTGTAATAACTTCCGATCACGGAAACATCGAAAACGATACGTCGGCCCACTCGGTCAACGATGTGCTTACAACAATAGCCCGACCCGACGAGGCAACTTTCGAAGCCGCCATTCCCGTGTTTCAGGCGCGGCTATTCGATATAGCTCCGACCCTGCTGGAGTTGATCGGTGTGAGACGTGGAGACCCTGCCGGGGTAAACCCCACCGATCCTTTCACGGGCAGACCGCTGGTCGGTGCTGGTGGATGAATCAGGCCTCTGGTCTGTAGAAACCGCGGTAGAGATTGGGTGTGGACGCACAAGATGTGTGCTATCCCCCACTTGACTGGGTGTCCGGACATGGGAACTTCTGGTGTATCGGTCTTCGGAAAGACTTACATAAGAGCCGGTGAAACCGCACATGTAGTGCTGATCCTTCACCGACACCTCACTGGCGCAAGTTACACATCGAATGGTTTCACGAACAGAAACAAATAACCCAGGACTCCGATACGTATCTATTGCAGACACATTGCAAAAACAGATCGAGTCGGGCGAAGTTCGTTATGGTGATCGATTTCCAAGCCAGCATGAGATGGCAAAGCAGTACGGCGTTTAATTGACCATCCTCCGCTCAGCGGTCGAGCTGCTCGAACAGCGAGGACTGGTTCGATCTGCACATGGTCTCGGGACATTTGCCCAACCGCCTTCATCAGTCAATTCCACTCCAAGCGTTTTGCTGGTTGATGATGATCCACAGGTCGTCGATCTCCTAACCGCAATTCTTGAGGGTGAAGATATCGCTGTCACCAGCGCATCAACAGCAGCTGAGAGCATCGCGGCACTGGAATCTTCAACCTTCCACGTTATATTTCTAGATTTGATCATGCTGGGCGGAACCGGCGTCGAGCTGCTCAAGGCAGTCGATAAGCAGGACAAGAAAACACCCGTAGTGCTGGTAACCGGTGCAGGCGATGCCGACCTCATCAACGAAGCTATGGATCACGGTCCTGTAACCCTGATACGCAAGCCCTTGCGTGTAAAACAGGTAAGGCAAGTACTCGAAGTTCTCGGTGTTCAGAATCAGGTCAAGGCCTAGGTATCAATCCATTGAGCCCAGAGAACACACAAGCAGTACTTTCGCCAGCGGTGGCTCGCAAGTTCGAACTTATCGGTCGTATATCTTCTGGTCTGGCACACGAACTCAATGGCCCGATTGGCATCGCCATGGGATTCTCCGAGCTGGCTAAAGAACCTATCGACGCAGCAGATGGCCCAGAGCTCAGCCAAGCCTAAACCAGCAAGGTGCGCGGTTACCTCAACATGATCGAGACTGCCAGCCTGCGGGCACGAAATCTCTCACGCGGTATCTGGAGTTTCGCTAAATCCGAACCCGGAACTACCGAAAATGTAAACATCGTTGAAATCTTGAAAACAGCGCAGAGTCTTACGGCGCCTGCCGTCAAGGTCTCACAGATCCATGTCGCAAGACGCGAAGACCCGTCTGGCATCGGCGAAGCAATATAGTTCGCCGACTCTGCGCTCACACTGCAAATTCTTGTCGAGCTGTATCTCTCTGCACCGGAGTCGATTCCGGGTGGAGGGCTTATCGTCTGGCAGGTATCGCTCAGTGATGAGGGCTCGGTGGAAATCGACCTTGTTACGGAGCCCTGGAACGAAGCACCCACCAGCGGGTAGGTCATACCCGAGTACGTACGGGAATCATTCAAAGATATGGGTGGCAACATCGCAGATGCCACGCCGACAGCGGTAACGTCTAACGCCGTTGAAGACGGTAAGGATCTAATTGGGTGGAGGGTCGTGGCGACTCTCCCGCCAGCAAACTCCGACTAATTTGTTCGAATAATGTACTAGGGCGATCAAACGTAATACGACTTGTCGAGGAGGCAGCTGTGACTACGGATACGGTAGCAACGAAGAACATCAAGGTTTTGATGGTAGATGACCATGAGATCATGCGTCAGGCATATGGAATGCTGTTGAACACCGACCCCGATATTGAAATTGTCGGGTTCGCAGGAGATGGCCAGGAAGCACTCGTACTTGCTGACACGCTTGGCCCGAATGTGGTGATCATGGACGGTCGTATTCCACGCCTGAACGGTGTGGATGCTGCCCGAATTATTCGGGAAAATCACCCCGACATGGCGATCGTTTTACTTTCAGATTTCGATGACGATGAGTTCGTCCGAGAGTTCCTGAAAGGTAACGTTCGAGGTAAGGCGTATCTGCTCAAGCAGTCGCTACAGAGTCTTTCGGATCTTGTGCAGGCGGTGAAAGACGTTGCTGAGGGCAAGACCTACCTCGCAAGCGAAATCGTTGCAAAGCTGGCCGGTACGCAGAACAGCTGAGAGAGCCAGTTCCTTTCCGAACTGACAGAGCGAGAGCGTGAGGTTCTCGACTGTATGGCTCGTGGTCTTTCCAACGCAGCTATTGCCGAAGAACTGTTTATTCAGCCTCGAACGGTTGAACGACACATCGGTTCGATCTTCTCGAAGATGCGACTGCAACCCCAGCCCAAGGCGCACGCACGTGTTCAGGCGGTACTTGCGTACCTCTCAGACACCGGCAGGCTCAAGGGAGGCTCAAAGGCCGGCGAGGGTGATGATTCAATGATTGGCGCGATGGGAATGATGGGCTAGACATCTCTCCTGTTGTCTAAATAAAAACTCAGAGTCCGTTATTCCGGCCTTTCAGATTCGAGAAAGCCTTCTGACCACCCGCAGAGGGGTTTCTCTTTTTAAATCAGGGTAAATTTCAGTTTCACCGGGCCACGATTACAATCAGCCTCTCAAAAACAGTCGTTTTTGCTGGTTTCGGCATGTAGCTCCGCTCAATGGAGTAAGCCCATGACACTTTCGCCATCGGAAAACTCAGTACGGACAAAAGCTCGCCCTCGGCGTCTTTTATTTGTAAATATCTGATCGGGTCCCGATTTTTCGAAAACATCGAATTCTCCCCATGGGCACATTTGCACGCCTTTTTTCGAGTGATGCTCCCGAGAACGAATTGAACTGCAGGTAACAGTTTGCTCCAACCCTGAATAGGTGATTTTCAGGATTCCCTTTACGTGTAGGTTTCTAGGCGCGATCACCTATTGCACTCCGTAGTTTCCACGATGCTGACACTGTTTGTTCGCGACAGAGTGATGGGTACCAGCACGGACAACTGACCTGACCGAAGGATTCATTTCCGGCCCCGAATTCAGAAAATCAGGACCGACGCTTTAGAGGGAACACCGCCATGTCGGCGGGGGCGTCAATCACAACAGTGGTCTGCGGTTGGTGAAGGGGAAATAAAATGTTTAGGAGCAACTTCGCACCTAACCCCGGCGCCCACAACGAAAAGGGCATCACCGGTCTCGAAACGGCTATCGTGCTTATCGCATTCGTAGTCGTCGCATCTGTGTTCGCGTTCACAATTCTTTCCGCGGGTGTCTTCTCGTCGGAAGCGAACAAACAGACAATTCACGCAGGTCTCAAAGAAACCAGAACAGGGCTGCGCCAGCACGGTTCCGCCTTTGCGTTCACTGGTTTCGTGGGTAGCACACAAGCGGTTCATAAGATGATATTCATCGTTTCGAACTCGCTTGCAGGTGAACCGGTCGACCTGACACCGCCTTACTCGTGGGATGACTCAGGCACTGATCCTGACATTGTTGTAAGTGCGAATACGGCAACGATTTTGGCCTATGCTGATGAAGATCAGCGAAAGATTGACGTGCCCTGGTCGGTGGAGTTCATCGGTAACAACAACGGCGATTACTTACTGGAAGACGGCGAAAAAGCTGAAAAAACGGTGTGGTTGATGGACCGAGCAACAGCTATCGCTGTTGGCTCACCCAACTCGATTGGCTACGAGGATGGCTCTCGTAACGGTGGCGGTGGATTAGGCGCTGCCGACACGCTCATCACTAAGAGCACCAGGTTCTTCATTAAACTTAAGCCGCAGATGGGTGCACCGTTGACGATCCAACGGGCGATCCCGCCCGGTCTGCGGCAGGTAATGAATCTGAACTAACAAAGGCCAGTTTCATATGAAAAGTTCTCATGCCCAGAAACGGAATGAGTCCCGGCCGGATCTCAACCGTGTAGCACACCAATTACAGGCCGGCCAAACAGCGCATCAGGTTTCCACCCTCAGTAGGCGCTGAATGGGTAGTCAGAAGACGCGGGTGCCCTCCCCCCCGGCAGGAGGGCACCCGCGCGTCTGGACTAAATTCGGGGCCGAACTAGGCATGCAACCAGCGGCTCCACATCAACGATTCAGCCAACACCACCCCCGCCCTAGAAAAAGTCGCACGCGACTACCAGGCTATTTCGCCGCCGTCGATTACCAACTCGGTTCCTGTCACCCATGCCGACTCTTCTGATGCCAGATAGAGAATCCCGTACGCAATATCCATCGGCAACCCAAGTCGTCCCATAGGAGTCATCGCCAGACGATCGTCATGTATCTCTTTCTGTGAGTGAATATCGAGAGTCATCGGCGTATCAGTAAACCCGGGGTGAACCGAGTTCACCCTGATGTTCTCGGGAGCGTACTGAACGGCAGCAGCCCGGCTAAACGTGCGCGCAGCACCTTTCGATGCGTGGTAAGCAGCCCCGCCGGGCGACCCGACAATCCCAAAAATGGAAGAAACATTCACGACCGATCCCCCACCGTTTTTCCTCATTGCCGGTATCGCCGTTTTCGTACCGAGCATCACCGCAGTTGAATTCACCGCAAATACCGTGTCCCAGTTCTCAACGATAGTGTTCTCAACCGTTGCTCTGCCCTTCACGCCCGACATGCCTGCGTTGTTGACCACGATATCGAGTCGGCCCCACCTGTCCATCACCTCATCGACAACCTCGATCCAGCGGCTCTCCTGAGTAACGTTGAAATTACGATACAGAGCAACCTCACCATCCTTGTTCAACTCGGTTTCAAGCGCGTTGCCCTTGGCATCGTCGATATCAGCAATAACAACCCTTGCACCCTCCTGTGAAAAGAGCCGTGAAGTGGCCTCTCCGATTCCCGACGCGCCACCAGTGACGATGGCCGTTTTTCCTTCAAGTCTGTTGCCTGATGGCATTTCTAATTCCTCTATCGATGAAGTTGGATGATCGCTGACATTATTCTGGTCAGGCCCGAAGATTACGCCCACCGTCATCGATTGTGTACACCAAGGCACCAGGGTTTTGTATTCGACTGGGCTGTTTAGACAGTGCGTAGGTGCACCAATGGTCGTAATCTCTTCTCTCTAGCAGCGACTCGTCACAGAAATACATTCTCTAATTGCTCACTTATAAAAATGACCAGCAGTAGTTCAAACAGCCCGCAGGCTCCAAAAACCAGGGTCGGGCGTATTTTCTACGGCTGGTGGGTGGCAGTTGCCGGTGCTATGAACATGATGGTCAGCTCGGGCCCCACGTTCCAGGCAGCGAGCACATTGTTCCGTGCTATCGAAGACGAATTCGGCTGGTCACGTGCGCTAGTCACCGGCGTCGCGTCGTTCGGAAGATTTGGTGGAGCGCTACTCGGTCCGCTGGAAGGCTGGATGACCGACCATTTCGGCACCGGCAAAATGGTTCTAGTCGGATTCACAATAGGTGGGCTAGGACTCATCTTTTACTCGCAGATCCAGGGTCCGATTCAGTACTACGCCGCTTATTTCATACTCTCGATAGGATTTTCGCTGGGTGGGTTCGTACCGTCGATGACGGCAGTAAACGCCTGGATGCCGCATCGTCGAGCCACCGCTATGGCGATAGTTGTTGGCGGATCGAGCCTGGGCGGACTGTTCTTGCCTGCGATTGTCTGGGGCATCAATACCCATGGCTGGCGTGAAACTACCCTCGTGATCGGACTGATTACTCTCGCAGCAGGACCACCGATCGCTTATGTAGCCGGAAAACGCGCGCCCGAGTACAGCGATTTGATGTCTCAAGTTGCCAAAACCAAAGACACTGTTTCGGCACCAGCAACTCAATACGATTTCACTGCGAAACAAGCACTGAAAACAAGAGCTTTCTGGGCGATTTCGCTCAGCCACACGATGACGAATCTCTCGGTAGGCGCAATCTCGTCTCACATCTACTTCCAACTGACCGACAACAGCGGAGTCAACTTGTCAGACACCAGTGCGGCGACAATCATGCTGATAATGCTCGTAGCAGCGTTCAGTTTTCAGCTGCTCGGAGGGTTCGCTGGCGATCGAATCAGCAAACGTACGATGCTGCCGATACTCATTCTTCTCCAAGGATCCGCATTAATTCTGCTTGCCGGGGCGACCACTTACTCGAGTGCCCTAATGTTTGCGCTACTCTGGGGGCTCGGGTTCGGCGCACGTACGCCACTGATGCACGCGATGCGCGGTGAATACTTTGGTCGAAAGCACTTCGGCGCTATTCTAGGAATGTCAGCGTTCCCGATGGGATTAGGAATGATGATCACACCGTGGGTAGTCGGCCGAGTGCACGACGATACGGGCACGTACGTGAACTCGCTTTACATGCTGGCAGCGTTCTGTGCAGTCGCAGCGATGACCATAACGCTCGCAACCAAACCAGCAACTCCACTAAATGATAAAACCGGGCTTCCCAGAATTTATTGACTCCCCCCGCATCTTCTGGCGAATTACCCGCATCCAATGATTCAAAGTGTTGTCGGGGGAATCGCGAGCCGTCCCTCCGCTACTCCGGCAACACTTTTTATTTTTCTTTTATCTAGTTGGGCTCGTTGCTACTCATACCATCCCGACTACTACGGAGCGGATCACTGGCAAATTCAACATCAAAATCCCATAAGAACTCGAAATCCGGCCAGAACGAGCCGGCACGAGGCTGGCTTGGGTCGATCGCATTTTCAGCGATATCGATTGCTG
>Ga0115002_10005279_pt1 | contig 15295 bp, 10 predicted proteins | sample ArcticOcean_MG_C_8_FD_89576 | JGI IMG/M metagenome (GOLD analysis project Ga0115002, IMG submission 89576) | Marine microbial communities from western Arctic Ocean - ArcticOcean_MG_CB11_86 | ecosystem: Environmental > Aquatic > Marine > Oceanic | place: Arctic Ocean: Canada Basin | collected... | reverse complement strand
TGCACTACCCCCGGCTGCACTACCCCCGGCTGCACTACCCCCGGCTGCACAAGCTGAGGTTCGGCGACCGGAGGCGAGAGCGGTGCCGGAGCAGGGGGAGCGGGTGCTGATTCAACAGCCGGTTCAGCAGCTTCAGCGGGTTCCGTTGGCGCTGCTGCTGGTGGGTCCGGCTGGATCGTCACAACCTTCTTGCAACCGGGGCAGGCGCCCTCACGACCGGCGAGGGCCGCTCGCAACTGTATCTGATTGCCACACTCGGGGCAGGTAAATTGAAAGGTCTCTGGCATTATCAACTGCCACCTTCATGGCTGGTGTTTCAAGCGGGATTAAGTGAACCGGTGCAAAGTCACTCAGGTCAAGGGACCACCACCGCCACTGGGTCGCCAGATCTTGATCAATTCGGACAGCTTGTCGGGCACGACAAGAACAGCCTGTGTCATGAACACGCTCAAGAGCCCAAAAATACCGGTGATATATCCCATGAGTGGCAAGATCAAAGCAAGATGGAAGGTCGCCAGTCCGCCCGCATGAACGGCCGACACCCAGATTGCTCTGCCTTCCATTGCAATCTGCAGCATGCCGATAAACAGGCCAGCACAACCGAGCACGACGAAGATACCGTAGAGAAATGGCAGTGCGGCGATAAAAACCTTTACCCCAAAGGCGTAAACTGCCAGGGCATCGTCCGCAGCGGTGGCATTCTTATTCGGATGGATATTCAAAAACTCGGGGTTCATCGAAACCAGTGTCAGGTAGCCAAAAACCACCATACAGGCGATTCCGACGAAGATGAAATAGTAGGCCTTGTATGCGAACGCCATGTAAAACGATGTGATCGGCAAGGCTATTGATAGCAACAGGAAGAGAATTCCCAGGGCATCAAACACGGCAGTAGTTGATACCCGTGTTTCGGCCGAGTTGATCTGGCCTTCGATAGCTGTCAGTAAGCGTTGATTAATGAACTGCACGGCCGTCAGGGCAGCACCACCACCCAGGCCGGTGAATACCCACGTCCACTGGATCGGGTCCATTTTGAAGCCAGCAACGATCCAATAGAGCGTGAACAGCACGATCCCGCCGATCATGCCATAGGTTCCCACATTGGCCATCGCGCGGCCCATATTTTTCAGCTGTTGCGCATCGACAGCACTGCGAATCTGTTCGATCACCAATTTCCACATCACGCCAGGTGGTGTCGCTTGATCTCCCCGCGAGGCCCCTGGAACGCCTCCAAGCGGGCCTCCGACCGGGCCTCCGACCGGGCCTCCGACCGGGCCCCGCCAAGTACCGCCACCCCCAAGTGGATCTGGTATTGCTGGCGGGTCCGGCGATCCGGCAGCCGGAATCTGCACAGTAAATGTCTCGCTGCAGGCTGGACAACGGGCGAGCTTGCCATCGGCGGCCACGGGGTCAGCGATCCGCATTGTCTGAGCACAATGGGGGCAATTGATATCAACAGGCATGTCGCTGTTCCTTTCCAGGAACTCGTGATGTGTAGTAAGGGGTGCAGATGTTTCGACCGCAGGTACTCGCAGCTGGCACGAGCCAGATTATATCGGTCTTTGCTGTTGTCATGCTAGCGACAGCAGAAGAGCTGGAAATACTGGCTGCCGTCAGGCAAGGATATCGGTCACGACCTCACCGGCTACATCGGTCAAGCGGAAGTCGCGACCCTGGAAGCGGTAGGTCAGTCGCTCGTGGTCCAAACCCAGCAGGTGCAGGATAGTCGCCTGCAGATCATGCACCGTGACGGGCTTATCGACCGCATGGTAGCCAAGCTCATCGGTTGCCCCATGGACATAACCCGGTTTCACCCCGCCACCCGCCATCAGCATGGTAAAGCCAAAGGGATGATGGTCCCGTCCCTCGCTGCCTGGTGACGACCCCCGTCGCACCTCGTACATCGGTGTACGGCCAAACTCACCGCCCCAGACGACCAGTGTTTCATCGAGCAAGCCCCGCCGATCAAGATCCTTAACCAGCGCCGCAACTCCTCGCTCTGTCATCTCGCAATTGCTCTTAAGTCGCTTGTTGAGGTTGGAGTGATCGTCCCAGGTATAGTGATAGAGCTGAACAAATCGCACTCCTCGCTCCACCATTCGGCGGGCCAGCAGGCAGTTGGTACCAAACCACTTCGACTTTTCATCCTCGATTCCATACTCCTCAAGCGTGGCGCTGGATTCATCAGCAAAGTCCAGCAGTTGCGGGGCAGACGCCTGCATCCGGAAAGCCATCTCGTAAGCAGCGATGCGCGAGAGAATCTCAGGATCCTGATTCTGCTGGAACCGCAACTGGTTCATTCGGCTGATCGCGGCAAGCCGCTCGGTCTGCTGCGAGCGACTGACACCAGCTGGATTCCCAAGGTGCAGGATCGGATCACCGCTACTGCGAAACGTCACACCACGATGGGCTGCCGGCAGAAAGGCGTTATTCCAGAGCGCCGTACCACCCAGGTCCCCCGATCCGTTACGGGAAAGCAACACGACAAAACCGGGAAGATCCCTCGACTCACTCCCCAGCCCATAGGTCGCCCAGGAACCCATGCTCGGTAGCCCGAAGCGGGGTACACCGGTATTCATCATCTGCTGAGCAGGATGATGATTGCTGACCTCGGCCACCATCGACCGAACCATGCACCAATGGTCGGCACAGGATGCCATGTTCGGTACGTAATCGGAAAAGTACATACCCGCTTGACCATATTGTCGGAAGGTACGGGGGGAGGCCCAGGCTCGGGCACTTCCTTTGATCAGGGCATCATCCAGTCCCGACAGGAAGGACTTGGGAACTGGCTTGTTATGAAGTTCGACCAGCTTGGGCTTGACGTCAAACAGGTCGAGCTGGCTGGGAGCTCCTGCCATGAAGAGGAAAATGACATTCTTCGCACGCGGTGCAAAGTGGGGTGCTCGGGGAGCGAGTTGATCCGGCGGCCGGCTTGTGCCGGCAGCTCCGGCCTCGCTGGCCAGCAGCTGGGCAAGCGCCATGCCACCAATCCCATAACCCGATCGCTCAAGGAAACAGCGGCGGTGCATCTGAGCTTGTTGGTGCTGGTCCACGACCTAGTCTCTCGTAATAAACTCGTGAAGGTTCAAGAGGATGCTGCAGGTGCTACCCCAGGCAGCCAGCTCCAACCGCGTCCGACGCGGATCCCCCTGCAACGCCTCCACAGGCTGTTCTGGATCAGCCTGCAGGAGCCGTCGCTGGGCCTGCAGGTATGCCTCCAGCTGGTCAACTTCCTCAACCAGCGGTTGCCGTCCCAGGCAAAGACGAAACGCCCGGACCAAGCGGTCGCGGTCAGAATCAGCAGCGGCAGATTCAGCCAGCACACGCAGTGCGAGTGCCTGGGCCATTTCATAGAAAGCAGGATCATTCAGCAGTGTCAGTGCCTGCAGCGGCGTGTTGGAGCGATCGCGCCTGGCACATGGCTCCTGGGGACTGGGAGCATCAAAGGTGGCTGTCAGCGAGTAGGGTGTGGTTCGCAGGATGAAGGTATAGACGGCCCGCCGGTAGCGATCGCCCCCGCTGCTGACTTCCCAGGGATGACTGCCAAACGCCTCCTCGATCACACTCTGCGGCTGGGGCGGCCTGACACTCGGGCCTCCCATCCGCCTGGAAAGCAATCCACTGGCAGCCAGGGCGACATCCCGCACCGCCTCGCCCGAAATCCGCAGACTCCGCTGGCGATAGAGCAGGCGGTTGTAGGGATCCCGCTCGAGCAGCTCCGGCCTTGGCCGCGACGATTGCTGGTAGGTTGCCGAGCTGACGATCCGCCGCTGCAGCTGTTTGACATCCCAGCCGCTCTCGATGAACTGAGCGGCCAGCCAGTCCAGCAGCAGGGGATGGCTGGGAAGGCTCCCGCGAACTCCGAAATCCTCCGGAGTATCGACCAGCCCGGTGCCGAAAAACTCTTGCCAGACGCGATTGACCACGACCCGTGCTGTGAGTGGATTGTTGCCCGAGACCAGCCAGCGGGCAAAGCCCAGGCGGGGATCCCCGTCGCCAGCCGGTATTGTCGGCAGACAGGCCAGGCCGGCCGGGTCGACATCGTCGCCACGATCCCGAAACTCTCCTCGCTCATGAATATAGGTCTGGCGATGATTGACTGCCCCCTGCATCGCGGGTGCCCGGCTGACAGACGGGAAGTTGCTCTTGAGCTGATCCAGCTTCGACGTTAGCGAGCCAAGTTTCAGCTGCTTGTATTTTTCTGGATCAACAATGGAAGATCGCGGCAGAAAGTAGTCCATCAGGTCGTCTATCTGCCGCTCGCTCCGCCGCTCCCAGGGCAGCTTGCAGATCTCCGTCCCTTCCAGCTGGCCCTCTCCCAGGCCACCACCCCAGACGAGTCCCAGCAGCTCCCACTGGCGATCCCAGACATGGTCCTGACTGGGATGCTTCCAGGCATACAGCATTTTCGCTTCCCAGCGCCGCTGGAACTGCTCGACCGCCACCCTCTGCGGTGCCAGCAGTTGGCGCCGCTGCTGTTCGTACTCCGCCCGGTTGACCCTGTAGTCGGCCGCAGCGGGCGGGAACGGCGCATCAAAGTTCGCCTCGTCGGCGTTATTGAAATAGGCGTAGAGCTGGTAGAACTCCTGCTGGCTGACAGCATCGTACTTGTGGTCATGGCAGCGGGCGCAGCCGACGGTCAGTCCCAGCCAGGTGGTACCGACGATCGAGACTCTGTCGAGCACCTGGAAGACGCGGAATTCCTCAATATCCGCGCCCCCCTCCCGGTTACTGAGCGTCTGCCGCAAGAACCCGGTGGCGATCCGCTGGTCCTGCGTAGCTCCCGGCAGCAGGTCGCCGGCAAGCTGTTCTATGCTGAATTGGTCAAACGGCATGTTGGCGTTCAATGCCCTGATTAGCCAGTGACGGTAACGCCAGGCGACCGGACGAAGCTGGTCGGTCAGATAGCCGTCGGTGTCTGCATAATGGCACAAGTCCAGCCAGGGCCGCGCCCAGCGTTCCCCGTAATGCGGGGAGGCCAGCAAGCGATCGACCAGTTGTTGACAGGCATCCGGACGCTGATCGGCCAGGAAGACGTCGACCTCCTCGGGTGTCGGGGGCAGGCCCAGCAGGTCGAGCGTGAGGCGACGTATAAGCGTGGCCCGGTCCGCTTGTGGCGAGGGGACGATCTTCTCGCGAATCAGCCGTTGCTGGACAAAGGCATCGATCGCGTTCCCGACATTATTAACTGTTGGTGGAACAGGCCGCTCGATAGGACGATAGGACCAGTGCCTGTCCTGTTCCGTGCCAGCCAGCGCCGCGCGGCTCTGCGGGCCATCAGCCGCTGCGGACGTGCGGCCCGGCAGCATGCTGGCAGCCAGGCAGCTGAGCAGGACTCCTGTGAACAGTTGTCGGTACATCGGTGCGGGCCTGCCAGGGGCGAATTATCGACACCGGCATTCTATCACAACCTGCGCGGCTGGCAGCATAACGTGCCAGCAGACACAACTCGCTGATCGACTCCCCGTCGCCGCACGCTAGTGAGTACCAGTGACTTCGTCAGAACCGGTTGGAATGCGAATGCTCTCAACCATGTCCTGAACGTGCTGGGGCGGAGGCGGGCTGAACAGGTTGACCACAAAGGCCACGGTAAAGTTAACGAGCATGCCGATCGTACCAATGCCCGCCGGTGAGATTCCCAGGAGATAGTCGTCTGGTTTTCCACCGAGGAACTGGAAGTAGATGATGTAACCCAATGTGAATCCGATCCCACAGGCCATGCCGGCAATTGCGCCTTCCCGGCTCAACTTCTTCCAGAAGATGCCCATCAGCAGAGTTGGGAAGAAGGATGAGGCAGCCAGTCCGAATGCGAAGGCTACCGTTTCGGCGATAAAGGTTGACGGCGGATTGATGCCAAAATAGGTGGCGATCAGCAGCGACACGAAAGCGGCGATCCTCGCATATCTCATTTCTTCCTTGTCGGTCAGGTTCGGGTTGACGATGTTCTTCATCAAGTCGTGCGAAATCGATGTCGAGAGCACCAGCAGCAATCCAGCAGCTGTTGACAATGCCGCAGCAATGCAGCCGGCCATTAACAGGGCAATCATCCATTTGGGCGCCTCACCCATATGGGGATTGGCCATGATCATGATGTCCCCGCCGAACCAGAGTTCATTTGGGTTACTCATGTCGATGTCGTTTGTCAGAAGTCTCTCGCCGTATTTACCGCGTTTATCTTCGTTTGGATACTGCGGTTTCTTCGCCGCAGCCGTCGTCACAAATACATTGGCCGTTCCTTTTTCAGATTCCCCCTTACCGAAATACTGAATTTTTCCGTCGTCGTTCTTGTCGAACCAGGCCATCTGGCCGGTTTCCTCAAAGTCCTTGAACCACTGCGGAGCGGTTGTATATTCCTGATCATGCAGCTTTTTGATGAGGTTCACCCGGGAAAAGGCGCCGATCGCCGGAGCGGTGAGATAGATGACTGCGATAAAAGCAAGTGTCCAGCATGCTGAAATTCGTACAGCCTTGACGTTCTTGACGGTGAAGAACCGCACGATCACGTGAGGCAGGCCGGCGGTCCCGCACATCAGTGCCGCGGTAATGCAGAACATGTTGATAGTTGACAGGCTGCCGTCGGTGTAATTCGAGAAACCGAGTTTGACATTGAGGCTGTTCACCTTTTCCAGGAACGGCGTCGCGTTGCCATCTTGAGTGAAGTCGCCGATGAAGCCCAGCTGTGGAATAAAGTTGTTGGTCATCGCAATGGCGATGAAGATGGCCGGGATCGTGTAAGCAAATGCCATCACGCAATACTGGGCAACCTGCGTGTAGGTGATCCCCTTCATGCCCCCCAGACCCGCGTAGAGGAAGACGATTCCTGCACCGATCAGGACTCCCGGAGTCATGGGGATTCCGAACAGCTGGGAAAAGACAACTCCAACTCCATTCATCTGTCCCATGATGTAGGTCATACAGATGAAGATCGCGCAGACGACGGCGACACCGCGCGCAACCTTTGAATAAAACCGATCTCCGATGAAATCAGGAACCGTTGCTTTGCCGAATTTCCTCAGGTAGGGGACCATCAGGATGGTGAGCAGTACAAAGCCGCCGGTCCAGCCCATCAGGAATCGCGATCCATCATATCCGCCGATCGCCAGTGTTCCGGCCATCGATATAAAGGTAGCGGCCGACATCCAGTCAGCTGCCGTGGCCATGCCGTTTGCAATCGGTGAGACTTCGCCGCCGGCTACATAGTATTCCTTCGTTGACGTCGCTCGAGAACGAAAAGCGATCCCGATGTAGAGGGCAAAAGAGATGCCGATGAAGATGAAATTGAGTGTGTTTTGGTCCATGTTCGCTGTGCGCAATACCTATTCGCTGTATCCGTGCTTTTCGTCCAAACGGCGCATCAGCACGGCATACGTGATCAGGATCAGCACAAAGCAGATGATCGATCCCTGCTGTGCCATCCAGAAGCCAAAGGGGGCATTACCGATCTGCGGAAAACTTGCATCCAGCCAGTCACGGCAGAGAATTGCAGCGACAAAACTCACCATGAACCAGACGACCAGCAGGCCGATTGTAATTCGCAAGCAGGCCCGTCGATGTTCCCGCGGCGTGCTGTCGTTCATATTCACTTCCTCGCGCAATTCACGATTCTCCGAAAACTGCATGTCATACTGAAGCAGGCAGTCCACGTTATCAGCATTCAGCTACGATGACGAGACGTCGAACTGCGGCTCTGACTAGATCAACTCCCTGATCGGTTCTCGGTGGTCCACCAGGAATTGCGGACGCCCATTGTGATCGGGAACGGTGGCCGTCATGGTATCGATTCCGAGCCGATTGTAGAGCGTGGCAAAGACCTCCTGATAGTGCACCGGGCGTTCTTTGGGAACCTCGGCATACTTGTTCGTGGATCCGATCACCTGCCCAACCTGCATACCTCCGCCAGCCAGCAATGCGCAGGACGCCTGTGACCAGTGGTCACGACCGCCACCCTTGTTGATACGTGGCGTGCGACCAAATTCACCCCAGGCGATGACAGTCACGTCATCTTCAAGCCCACGGTCATGGATATCCTGCACCAGCGCGGTCACAGCCTGGTCAAGCTTGGGCAGCTGAATCGGCAGCCGCTCGAAATTCCCGCCATGCCGATCCCAGCTACCGAAGCTGAGCGTGACGCAGCGAGCTCCTGCTTCCACCAGTCGCCTGGCCATCAGGAACTGGTCCATCCAGTGCGGCCCGGCATCTTCACCAAAGGCCGGAGCCGAGCTGCCGCGACCATACCGATCCCGCAGGGCAGGATCTTCTTTTTCCAGGTCCATCGCTTCGAGCATCTTGCTCGAAGTCAGCACATCGAAAGCCTGTTGCGTGTAAGCATCGACACCCTCGTAAACCCGCTGGGTATCCACAGTCCGGCGGAACCTGTCAAAGCTGGCGAGCAGTGACTTGCGATCACCCAGTCGCTCGAGGTCGATCCCCTGGAGCTTCATGTCCGCCAGTCCCTCTCCTTGTGGCTGGAAAGGTGCATAGGCCGGACCCAGGAATCCCGGCAAGCCAGGATTTGAATACGGCGTATGGCGTGTCTTCGTCGTCAGGCCAACAAACGGTGAGACGGAGGGCACAACATTGCCATGAAGTCGGGCCACCGCAGAACCGAGTGACGGTCGCCCCGATTGACGCTGGCCAGCGGAAATCGGGTGGCCACTCATGCAGGTGTCCGATGCATGTTGGTCGGGGGAGCCGTAAAGCGATCGAATGATTGTGAATTTATCCATCATGCTGGCAAGCCGCGGCATGTGCTCGCAGATCTGGATGCCCGGGACCGCCGTCGAGATTGGCTTGAACGAACCCCGGATCTCCAGCGGGGCCTGCATCTTCAAGTCATACATGTCCTGGTGGGATGGCCCACCGGACAGGTAGATCATGATGACCGCCTTGTGCGACAGCTTTTTGCCTTTCGGACCAGCCACCGAGGCTTCTGCCGCCAGTAGCTGTGGCAGCGACAGACCACCGAGGGCCAGCCCGCCAATATTGAGGAACTGTCGACGGGAGAGCCCGTCACATTGTCGTTGCTTGCGGCCCAGAATACGAAGCATGTTGTCTCACAATACCTGTTCGACATTCACAGTTGACGATCACAATTGGCAAGCCACAATCTTAATGGACTGGCCGATGGAATCACAAGCTGGATGTACCTGTCTGGCGCACCCGCCCTATCATCGTTTATCGGCTGACCGTCAAACAGACTTCTGGTGAGCCGGCGGCCGGGGCAGTAAAATTATCCTGTCTGGCCTCTCGCAGAGGCAGAACGAATGAATCAGGATTACCCACGATGAACGAACCAACACTTTATGAGCGGCTCGGCGGCTACGACGCCATCTGTGCTGTTGCCGACGAACTATTACCGAGACTGATCAACGATGGGCAACTGGGACGTTTCTGGTCGCACCGTGGTGAGGATGGTCTGGAGCGAGAGAAGCAGCTGCTGATCAACTTTCTGGCAGATGCCAGTGGTGGACCGATGTATTACACCGGACGCGACATGGCGACAACACATCGTGGCATGGGGATCGACCAGGCAGACTGGCAGATCTTCATCGAACATCTTCAAGCGACACTCTCCGCCATGCAAGTTCCCGAACCGGAAGCTGCTGCGGTGGTTGGTTTTATCCAGAGCACACGTGATGAAATTGTTGAGTAACATCGACTGGCGGTGGTGCCTGTGCGGCATCCTGGCTGTCTTCGTCTGCACTCCGACCGCCCCAGCGCAATCAACTTTCGGGGACAGTTCTGGGTTTTCAGCCGGAAGTGGCATGGGACGGCTGCTTCGTCCTCGCTTCCTCAGGCGCGAACGGCGCCAGGAGCAGAAAAGGCAACGGAACGCTGCAAGAAATCCGGCGGAGTTGCTTGAACAGCTTTTCAACGACGACAGCTGGCTGGATGTCGTACGCAGTTTTGACAGGCTGGAATTCTACATCCTGCCCAAGCCTGATAAATCGTCGAATGACTACAACGCACCCAAGCGCCTGCTGGCCACGTCCTCGGCCGGCGAGATCCCGAGTCCCGATCAGGCTCGCCGGGTCGCTGAGATCCTTTCCTCGGCCGGCACGTACAGTTGGGGAGTTCAATACATGTGCGGGACGCTCTACGGCGTCCGCTTTGATTTTCACAAGGGAGACAAGTCCGTTTCCATTCTGCTCTGCCTGACCTGTGCCGAAGCTGGCGTTGTCACCAATCCTGGCGATCTGACGCAGATGCGAAGCGAGCACATCGAGTTGAAAAAGGTGTTTCCAGAGCTGCTGTCGATCATCAAGGAGCTGGCACCCAACAATGCCGTGATCCAAGGACTTAAGCCTCCCAGCAGTGGCTGAATGCTGCAGGCGATCCAACTCTGCGACTCCGTGATACAAGGGCCTGATTCATATCAATCCACGATCTGACTGGCCCAATAGGGACTGATGATTTATCCTTGTGTTAGTCGATGCCTGTTATAGAGGACATCTTTGATTATGCAGCGTAGGCAACTACTCTCGTTTGGCTTAAGCGGATTCGCCAGCCTCGGCTTGTCGAATCTGATCAAACTTCGCGCGGCCACTCCGATTGCCGAGCGAAAACGGACCGCCATCATCCTGGTCTGGCTGCGGGGTGGCTGCAGCCATCTCGACACCTGGGATCCCAAGCCTGATGCCAGCGATGATTTTCGCGGCCCCTACAATCCCATCCAGACCACGGTGCCTGGCACGATTGTGACGGAGTTGATTCCCCGCATCGCCGCCAACACCGATCGATTCAATTTACTGCGCTCGGTCGCCCACACCGGCGGTGGCCACCCGGCCGGTTCGCTACAGGTGCTGGCTGGTGACCCAGCAGCGCAGGACAAGACCAAACCCCTGATGCCCGACTGGATGTCGATCGCACACTACCTGCGTTACGATACCCGCCGTGCGCTGCCCAACTATGTGACCGTCAATCCTGTCGATCGTTATGACAGTTTCACGATTGCCGGGGCAACTTACCTGGGCCCATCCTACGAACCATTCCGCGTCACAGGTGACCCCAGCCAACCGAACTTTGAGGTCCCCAACGTGGGACTCAGCGATCGCTCGCTGGCCGAACGGTTTGCTACCCGCGTCTCCTTGCGTGAAAAACTCGATGGACTGCGTCGCGACATCGACGCCAGCGGGGAAATCGCAGCCCTCGATGACTTTGACCAGGCAGCCGTCAACCTGCTGACAAGTCCCAAGGCGCGCGACGCTTTCGACTTGTCGAAGGAACCGGACCAGGTGCGGGACCGTTATGGTCGGCATCAGTGGGGACAGCAGTGCCTGATGGCCCGCCGGTTGGTGGAGGCGGGCGTGGAGATCATCACGACGGAATTCGATGGGCCGTTGTGCGGTCGTGTTGCCAACTGGGATGACCATGCAGTCAATCATCATGTCTTCCAGGCAATCAAACACCGCGCACCTTACTTTGATCAATCTGTCTCAGCATTGATCGAGGATGTCTACCAGCGCGGCCTCGACAAGCGAGTGATGGTGGTCGTGACTGGCGAATTCGGTCGCACACCTCGCATCTCACACGTTGCCAGCAGCGGGGGTGGTGTCGCCAGCGGTGCCAAGGGGACCGTGCAGCCGGGCCGTGACCATTGGCCGCGTGCCAACACCATGCTGTTTGCTGGTGGCAACATGGAGACCGGCCAGGTGATCGGAAAAACCGACCCGCACGGCGAGGACCCGGTGGAGAGACGGGTCGGACCAGGGGACTTCCTGGCAACAATCTACCGTCACCTCGGTATCGATTCGGATCATGTCGCGATCCCCAACCTCTCGGGACGCCCGGTCCCGATCCTGACCCGCGGCAGGCCTATTCCCGAGCTGACCGGCTAACATCTCGAGCGGCAACAGATCATGCTTTCCATCTCCTCAGGCAGCGACGCTCAATGCAATCGGCGAGAAGTGCTCTCGATCGGTAGCCTGGGATTTGGCGGCTTTACCCTTGCCAACATGTTGGCGAGTGAGCAGGCCGGCGCTGCTCTAGAGAAACAGCTCAGCAGTGGAAAATCGGTGATCTTCCTGCTTCAGCACGGTGGCCCAACTCAATTCGAGACTTTCGATCCCAAGCTGGATGCTGGCGATGGCATCAACACGGTGGGAGGTGTGACCCGCACATCGATTCCCGGGGTGACATTTGGTTCGACAATGAGTGACGTGGCTAAGCACGCCCATCGGCTGGCGATTGTTCGGTCGTACGCAACCGGAAGCAATGGCCACAGTATTCGCCCGCTGATCAGCGAAGCGACGCTGGGTGCCAATATGGGTTCGATCTATTCTCGCATCGCTGGTGCCAACAACCCCCAGACCGGCATCCCGACCAACGTCACTCTGTTCCCCAACTCGATCGAGCCCGATGCACTGGGTCCCGATGTCCGCTTTGGTCCCTTCAGTGCCACCGGGCCGCTTGGCAAGTCGTGCGAACCATTTGCACCAGGCGGTGAGTCCACGCTGCAGGACAACCTGCAGCTCAAGCTGCCACGCGGGCGCTTTGATGATCGGCGTGGCCTGCTCTCCTCGCTCGATAAACTCCGTACCGAGCTGGACAGCAGCGGCGCGTTTACGGGAGCCGATCGCTTCCGCGAGCAGGCACTGGAGATGGTCTTAAAGGGAGTAGCCAAGGCGTTTGACCTTTCCAGGGAAGATCCCCGCACAGTGGCTCGCTACGACACGACAGGATTTCTTAACGAGCAGTCTTTCGCAGACAAGAAAAACGGTGGCAAGGAACGTCGCTGGTATCAAAACAATGCCCAGACCCTGGGACGACTGCTGTTGCTGGCCCGACGCTTATGTGAATCGGGCTGCCGCTTCGTCACCGTCGCCACCCGCTTTGTCTGGGACATGCATGGCGACCAGAACAACCTGGGAGTGGCACGCGGGATGGATGCAGTCGGCCAGCCATTCAACAAGGCTGTCTCGGCTTTTATTGAGGATTGCGAAGAGCGTGGCCTCAGCGATGACATCCTGCTGGTAGCGACAGGTGAGATGGGACGGACACCACGGATCAACAAGAACGGTGGCCGCGACCACTGGGGCCGGCTGACACCGCTGATGTTATACGGCGGTGGTATCACCTCAGGACAGGTGATTGGCCAGTCGGAGCGGGACGGGAGTCAACCTGCGGTCGGCAGGGTCAACTCCGATAACCTCGTCTCCAGTATCCTGCATACGCTTTTCGACGTCGGCGAATTGCGGGTTCAGGCTGGGCTGCCGGCAGAGTTGACGAAACTGGTCAACAACAGCGATCCCATTCCGGGCCTGCACTAGGGCTGCGGCGGAGCGGCCGGTGGTTCAACCGCAGGCTGCAATTCTGCTGGTGAGATTGTGCCGTCCTTGTCCCGATCCAGCTTTTCCAGCATGGCAGGCGCAGCAGCCATTTCCTCGGCAGACAATTCCCCATCCTGGTCCTGGTCCAGGGCTGTTAGCAACTGCCTCATCACGGCCTGGCGACGTTGCATTTGTGACAACCGAGTGAGACCCTGCCGGGCCGATGCATCGAGAGGATTGACCGCCAGCACGTTATTGAAGACCTGGGCCGCCTGGTCCAGTTGACGAAGTTGCAGGTAGCACCAGCCCAGGTTGGTCACCATTGCCAGGTCATTGGGATTCAAGGTCGCCAGTTGCAAGTAGTAACGCGAGGCTGCGCCGTAATTGGCCTGGCCGTAATATGCGTCGCCCAGTGTCTTGTTTGCCTGGTAGTCTGCCGGATCGAGCAGGAGGATGCCCTGACATGTCGTGATCACCTGGGCGGTGTCACCTAACGCCTGGTAACAGGCCAGCAGTCCCTGCCGTGGTGGAAGGGCACGGGGCAGGGCGATCGCCGCCGTGGCATAGTGCTGGACTGCCAGCTGGTAACTTCCCTTCAAATAATGCAGCCAGGCAAGCCGCAGGTTGGTGTAACCGTCATCGCTGGACCCGCTCGACTCAACGATCTGCTGCAATGCCTCGATGCCCTTGTCGTATTCACCGGATTGCTCAGCAGCAGCCACCGTGGCCCACATCTTCTGCAGTGGCGACATCTCCACAGGCACAACTACCGGCGCGGGTCGACGAAATGACTGGAACACGATCCCCTCCGTTTCGCCGGACAGCTGCGCGTTGATCGAGTTAACCCGCTGGACAATAAATGGCCTGAGGGCACCCACAGATGTCCGACGACCTGGCTGTGGCGCAGCTCCTTCCACTGCTGCATCGTGTGCCGTTGCTCCAGCATCACCATACAGTTCCGCCAACTGGGGGCGGACAACAGCACTCAGTATCTTTATCCGGCCACTCAGTGCGTCCTCTGTAAAGGCGGACGCGGCCAGTTGTTTGACTGCGGCGTTGTATTTTTTTCGAAAACTGTCCAGCTGGAACAAACGCTGAAGAATCCGGTGCTCGATTACGTAAGGAGTGTCGAGATCCCATGCTGCCAGGTCCGCAGCACTCCGGCCTATCGAAAACACGCCAAAACACTCGTTCAAATCCCATGGCAGGATCTTCAACTTGCCGTCAGCTTCATCGACCAAGAGATAATAGTTGTGCGGCATTCCCACAAAGCTGTCGAGATTGACCAGCACTGCGTTAGCCGCCAGGTAGGAGGCAAAGTTGTCGAAGTCGACGAGCTCGGTTACGCCAGCGGCGAAATCTGCCTCACTGGCCTCATTCAGGAGCCGCAACAGGCTGGCAAATCGGCCAATCAGCTCGTCCTGCTTGCCTCCCTCTTTGATTTCATACGCCTCGTAGGCCTGGGGATCGTCACCAAGGTACTGCCAGCTGAACATCTCCGGCTTCATCAGCAGGCTGTCCCTCGATGCCTCACCCAACCGTCGTTCCAGGAAATCGTCATTCAACTGTTCAACCAAAACGTAAAGACCCAGCGACTCATTGTCATAGAGTCCTTCGACCGAGAGACTGAGCCGCGCCCAGCCGACGCCAGGAGTCGGCAGTCCAGCCGCCTGGAATATCTCGTAACCCAGTTTCTCCCGCAGGTAAGTGGGATCCTTGAAGACGTTGGAGAGATTCAACTTGGTGCAGCCAGCCACCTTCTGACCTTTGACAAAGCGATTTGTATCAACCTTGAATGGCTTGCGAGGGCTATTGCCGGCAGAACGCAGCGACGAGTTCCCTTTGAATCGAAGCCCAACGTCTTCAAGCTTCTGGCCATCAATGACCATCGTGGCCGGCAGGTATTGAGTTGTCTGGCCCTGTCGCAGGCTGCGACTTGCCGCGGAGAGCTTATCCCAGTTCTCCCGGGTCACGGTGAACTGGATTTCCAGTACATGATTATCCTGGTAGACCCGATCCCAGTA
>Ga0115002_10005276_pt1 | contig 15300 bp, 12 predicted proteins | sample ArcticOcean_MG_C_8_FD_89576 | JGI IMG/M metagenome (GOLD analysis project Ga0115002, IMG submission 89576) | Marine microbial communities from western Arctic Ocean - ArcticOcean_MG_CB11_86 | ecosystem: Environmental > Aquatic > Marine > Oceanic | place: Arctic Ocean: Canada Basin | collected... | reverse complement strand
CGACCTGATAGTCATTTACAATTCAGGACGCTATCGTATGGCTGGTCGCGGGTCATTGGCCGGTTGCATGCCTTACGGCGACGCCAATGCCATCGTCATGGATATGGCCGGCGAAGTACTGACAATCGTTGACGACACACCAGTCTTGGCCGGGGTCTGTGGCACGGACCCCTTTCGCCAGATGCACCTTTTTCTAAAGCAGATCGAGGACATTGGTTTCTCAGGTGTGCAAAACTTTCCAACGGTCGGCCTTTTCGACGGCCTGATTCGCACAAATCTGGAAGAGACCGGCATGGGGTATGGTCTCGAAGTCGAGATGATCCGCATCGCCTCCGAACTGGGGATGTTGACGACGCCGTACGCATTCACGCCAGACGAAGGTGCCAAAATGGCCGAGGCGGGAGCTGACATCGTGGTCGCACATATGGGATTGACGACAAAGGGATCCATTGGCGCTACCACGGCGGTCACGCTTGAACAAGCACCGGAAAAAGTTCAGGCGATCGCCGATGCTGCGCGCGAGGTCAATCCGGAGGTGATCACACTCTGCCACGGGGGGCCGATTTCAGAGCCGGATGACGCCCAGTACGTATTGCGCAACACCGATGGGCTCGACGGATTTTACGGCGCTTCGAGCATGGAACGGTTGCCGGTCGAGACTGCGATCGTCGAAAACATGCGTCGCTTCAAGAGGATCAGCTTCTGAGCGACGCGAAACCAAAGGCGATGCTGCCGCTGCGCAAGGTGGACGTGAAGCGGTTGTTCCAGGCGGCCGCCACCGACTATCCACCGCAAGCCGAGATCGCCTTTCTGCTGCAGAGTATGGAGGATCCGCGCAACGTCGGCTCGATATTTCGCATTGCCGACGCTTGTGGCGCCCGCGAAATCGTCATGAGCGGAAAGACGTTGACGCCCCCGCACGAGGAGATCGACCGCACTTCCCGCGGTCACGATCGCCGAATTCCCTGGCGCCGCATCGCGCAAATGGATGCCGCTGTGGTGGCCATGAAGGAAGAGGGCTACCACATGGTGGCCCTGGAGACCGCGCAAGGCGCACGCTGTTACCTGGACTACCCGTACACCAGAAAAACCTGTCTAGTACTGGGCAATGAGACTGGGGGGGTGTACCCGGCTACTCTACAGCAATGCGACGGCGCCGTGTTCATCCCCATGTACGGTAAGGGGCCATCGATGAACGTGCACGTGGCGGCGGCGCTGGTGGCCTATCAAGCAATATTGGGACAGAACTTGAATACCTAGTTGCAGATCAACCCGCATGTCCGTGTTCGAGCTTACGGTATTGCTCGAGGGCCTGATCGTAGACAGCACGCGCACCAGGATCCGGAGCGATCGTTGAATCCCCGGCGCCGGTGAACGGGTCGACAACGTCAGGCCAACTTGCCGGACTTCCACAAGCTTTCAGGTGTAAGTGCCGGGCCCGCAATGCGGCGCCGAGTGCGGCGGAGTTGGTTGTTTGGAAGCGGTGTACGGGGCAGCCATGGACATTGGCGAAGACCTTGAGAATCTCCGTGTTGGCCGAGGCACCGCCGGTCACCGACAGGGAGGTCACCGGTACTTCCATCCATTCCGAGTGCAGGCGCGATGACAGTGCCTGGGCCTCGATTACGGCGCGCACGTTGGCGCCGACATCGTCTGGCTCCAGGGAGGCGTGACGAACTACACCAGGACGCGGAATGTGCGGAACGATCTCCGCAGAGAAATACGGTAGCATCTGGGCACCGCCATTGCCCGGTGGCGTCTTTACCAGCCACTCGGTGAACCCCTGCCAATCCAAGCCATACTGGTCACGGACCGCCTCGCGCGCCAGACTGCCATTCAGAAAACAGATCAACGCCATGAAGTGCTCGCCGTCAGGCGAGGCAAAAACGGCACCCTCTCCCAACTCCGAGCTGCGCGGCTCGTCCATGCAGGCAAACAGCGTATCCGAGGTGCCGAGGCTGAGTGCGACCCTTCCAGGCTTCACCAGGCCAAGACCGATGAGACTGCTGGGGTTGTCTCCCGAAAACGGTGCCACCAGACAAGACGGCGAGAGGCCATACCGTGCAACGAAATACGGACTGATCGCACCGACGAAGGCATCCGCTGGTGGAATCGGCAACAGTTTATCGTCGAGCTCCGGGGCCGCGGCTCGCAGTGCCCTAGGGCTCCAGCAGCGTCTGCGGATATCCATCAGGTTGGTGCCGCTCGCATCACCAGCGTCTATCCCGACAAGCTGTCCAGCCAGCAGACTGGCAACGTAGGAGCTGACCAGCGCGATGCAATCAGTCTGCGCGTAGCCGTGCGGATCCTGCTGCCAGAACTTGCGAATCTGCGGACCGCTAAAGCGTTCGAACGCCGTGTTTCCGGTGAGCCGGATCAGCTCGGTGCGGCCGCCGATTTGCGCCTCGATCTCCCGGCATTGGGCCGTCGTCGACGTGTCCATCCAGACCGGTGCGGTAGCGCGTGAGAAAATGTCTGACAGCTGCCCGGCGAGGGCGGATCGTGGATCGAGACTAGCCAGGCGCTCGGGCGCGGTGTCATTCAGGTACACCGTGCCGTGCTGCTGCCCGCTGCCGGATACGGCGTCCAGCTCGGATAGATCGCATGCATCCTGCAAGCGCTCGAAGAGCAGGTCCAAGGCCTGCGCCCACATCAGTGGCGAGCTGTGGACCTGTCCGTCCCCAAGATCGATAACGCCATTTTCGATTCCGTAGGCCGCGGCAAAATGCTCGTCGAAATTGAGCGAAATCTCCAGGCCTATCCGGCCTGACTCGCAATCGATGACGAGGCCGGTCATTGACTGTGTACTGGCATCGATGCCAAGATATTTGCCCATGCCAAACCCCTTCTTTATGTTGCCGCAGCAGCGCTCGCGATTGGCAAGTGTTTCGCTAGTAAGGCCCGGTTGCAGCATAACATAAACCGGCTATAGCCGTTTCATAAACCCGATGAAACCATGTCAACCCGAGGAACTGGAGGTCGTCGACCCACGATGGCAGCTCTGCAACAAGTAGATCCTGAGATCGCCACAATCATCACGGCCGAGTGCCGTCGCCAACATCACAAGATCCGCCTGATACCCTCTGAGAACTACGTCAGTGAGGCCGTGCTAGAGGCGACCGGATCGGTGCTGACCAACAAGTACTCGGAGGGGTACGTCGGCGCGCGCTACTACGAGGGGCAGCAGCACATCGATCAGGTTGAGACGCTGTGTATCGAGCGCGCGAGGTCCCTGTTCGGGGCCGAGCATGTCAACGTGCAGCCCTATTCCGGATCCCCGGCCAACCAGGCAGTCTACCTGGCTTTGGCCAAGCCTGGCGACACCGTCATCGGCATGTCGCTGGCGCATGGTGGTCATTTGACGCACGGTGCCACCGTCAGTGTTTCAGGGCTTCATTACAATGCGGTGCAGTACGGGGTAGATCCCGATTCTGAGTACCTCGACTACGACGCCATCGACGACTTGGTCCAGCAGCACAGGCCGAAGCTGCTTTTTTGCGGTGCCACGGCCTATCCTCGCCAGATCGACTTCGAGCGATTCGCCGACATCGGTCACCGTGCCGGAGCCGTCGTCGTCGCCGACATCGCCCATATCAGTGGACTGGTCGCGGCGCAGCAGCATCCCAGCCCGATGCCATACGTCGATGTGGTAACGACGACGACACACAAGTCACTACGCGGTCCCCGCGGCGGTATGATCATGTGCAGGGGAACTGAATTCGCCGAGGCGCTCGACAAAGCCGTGTTTCCGGGGCTGCAGGGGGGTCCTCACAACCACACAACGGCCGCCATCGCGGTGGCGCTCAAAGAAGCGGCGACGCCGGAGTTCAAGCAATACGCAAAACGCATTTGCGATAACTCCAAGTCCTTGGCGGCGGCGCTGGTCGAACACGAGTTCCGCCTCGTGACCGGTGGTTCAGACAACCACCTCATACTCATTGATGCGTCCAGCAAGGACATCACAGGGCATCAATTCGCCAAGGCCTTGGACGCATCCGGCATCGTCTGCAACCGCAATCTAATACCCAATGACAAGGGATCGGCGATGCGCCCTTCGGGCGTGCGCATCGGTACCCCCGCCGTCACCAGCAGAGGGTTCGGGACCGACGAGATGATCAAACTGGCGGCGTGGATGGAACGCGTTGCCGCAGCTCGTGGCGATTTGGATCTAACGCTCGATGAGCGACGCCAAGTCTATCGCGAGATCGCTACTGAGGTGCGGGCGGTGTGTGATCGGTTTCCGGCTCCGGGCCTGCCTCAGTAGCAGCCGCGGATCAAGCGGCGCCATATTTTTCAAGTACCTGCTGCCAGGTCCCCTGGGCCGACATGAGGAGTTCAACGGTCTCGCGAATAGCGCCATAGCCCCCGGGCGCCGACGTCACGAAGTCAGCCTGTCTCTTGACCTCATTCCTGGCGTTGGCCACCGCAACGCCCAGACCAGCGCGTCGGATCAGGGGCAAGTCGGTAAGGTCATCGCCGACGAACGCCACCTGCTCGTCCGAGAGGCCAGCCTTTTCGCATATCTCTTCAAACAGCGGAATCTTTTCGAGGTATCCCTGGTAGATGTAGGTGACACCAAGCATCTTGGCCCGGTGGGTCACAACGGGCGAGTCACGACCGCTGATTAATCCAGTGGCGATGCCGGCCCCGTGCGCCCAGCGCAGGGCCATGCCGTCTTGAGAATGGGATGTCTTGATCTCCACCATCTCTCCATCGGGCCCTGGCACATAAAAAATGGTGCCATCCGTCCACACACCGTCGACGTCCATCAGCATCAGCCGAATCGCTGCGGCTTTTTCCTGCACTATAGCATCCATGTCACCACTCAAGGTTGGTTGTTGATTTGCCAGCAACCCCTATCATGAGGTTGCCCACTGCCGCCAGTCGCGGTCGAACAGTTGATCTGCCTGTGGCGGGCCCCAACTGCCGGCAGGGTAGGTGGGCATCGCAGACGCAGACGTGCCGCCCCAGGCTTCCAGTACCGGCATGAGCAGCTCCCAGGATTTTTCAATCCAGTCGCTGGAGGCGAACAGCGTTGCATCCCCTAGTAGGCAGTCCAGCAGGAGCGTCTCATAAGCTTCTGGATGACGCCCACCAAAAGCATCGGCGTAACAAAAATCCATGTCCACGGACCCCAGCTTCACCTCCTGCCCCGGGATTTTGCCGCTAAACGAGAGTGCGATTCCCTCTTCGGGCTGCAAGCGCACCGTCAATTTGCTCGGGTTTACGCCGGCACTGTTCTGGAAGATCAGGTGAGGGGGTTGTTTGAACTGCAGCGTTATCGCGCTCGCCCGGGTAGCCATGCGTTTTCCCGTGCGCACGTAAAAGGGAACGCCTTGCCAACGCCAGTTGTCGACGGTGAACTCGAGGGCCGCGAAGGTCTCGGCTTGCGAGTTCGCGGAGACGCCCTCCTCTTCGAGGTAGCCGTCGCACCGTGTCGCACCAATCTTTCCCGAAGAGTACTGGGCTCGCGCGGCGAAACGATCGACTTCGCCGCTAGCGATTGGCCGTACTGATTTGAGCACCTTCAATTTTTCGACTCGTACCGATTCAGCATCGAATGCTGAGGGAGGCTCCATGGCGATGATGCACAACACCTGCAGCAAATGGTTCTGAATCATATCGCGCAGCGCCCCGGACCGATCGTAGTATTCGGCGCGGTGCTCGACGCCGACGGTCTCCGCGGCGGTGATCTGGACATGATCGATGTACCGCCTATTCCACAGCGGCTCAAAAATAGAATTAGCCAGCCTGAAGACGAGGATGTTCTGTACCGTCTCCTTGCCCAGGTAGTGGTCGATACGGTAGATCTGGTGTTCATCGAAAACTTTGTGAATATGTCGGTTGAGTTCGCGGGCGGATGCCAGGTCGCGACCAAAGGGTTTTTCGATGACAATGCGAACCCAATGGTGACCATCATCACCATCTCGATTTCGCCCCGCGGCGCCGAGCTGCTCAACAATGAGGCGGTAAACCTGTGGCGGCACCGAGCAGTAGAAACAGTGGTTGCCGCGTGTCCCGCCTTCGGCCTCGCATTGGCGCAGAAGCTCGGTCAGTCTGCTGTAGGTGCCGGAGTCGTCGAGTTCGCCCTGCACATAGTGAACCCCGGCGAAGAAGCGATCCAGGCGATCGGCATCAGCCGCCGCATCAACACCGGCAAATTCGAGCAAGGCGGCTTTCATATCATCGCGAAACTGCGCTGATGTAAGGATTGATCGTGCAACGCCCACCAGCACGAAACCCTCTGGCAGGCGCCCTTGTTGGAAGAGCTGCCACACAGCGGGAACCAGCTTGCGACGGGTCAGGTCACCGGTAGCCCCCAGGATGACGAGGGCGCAAGGATCGGGAAGGCGGTCGTTGTCAATGAGGAAGGAGTTGGTCAACGGTGCGTTCGCCTCACGCCCGCCTAGGTTGGGCGGCGGCACGCTGAGCATCAATCGCGGCCAGCAGTTTGTCGAAAGGCTCGACGAAAAGGCGCACCGCATCTGCCTGCAGCTGGTCGGTCACCTCCGTGATCGAAATGCCGCAGTCCTTCAGGGCCGCCATCACGGCGACGGCCTCGTCGGCGCCTTCTTCCAGACTTGGCCGCACCTGCCCGTGGTCGCGAAAACTTTCAAAGGTGGCCACTGGCACTGTGTTTACGGTGTCTGGACCGATCAACTCTTCAACGTAAACGACGTCTCGGTAGGCCGGATTCTTGGCGCCGGTGCTGGCCCATAACAGGCGTTGGGTTTGGGCTCCCTTGGCGGCCAGGGCCTGCCATCGCTGTCCTGAGATTATGTCTTGGTAGCGCCCGTAGGCGAGCTTGGCGTTGGCGATTGCGACCTTGCCCAGGAGGTTGCGCAACACCTCTTGATCGCTGGCACGCTCAACATGGTCTACAGAGTCAACTCCAGCATCCAGCATGGTTGTGATGCGCTCGTCGATCATCGCATCAATCCGGCTGACGAAGAAACTGGCGACGCTGGCGCTGTCGGCGAGGTTGCCCCCTCGTGCTTGCAGCGTTTCCAGCCCGCTGACATAGGCGTTCGCCACATCAACGTAGCTGTCGACGGAAAACAGCAGGGTCACATTGATGTTCAGGCCCTCACCCACGAGACGCTCGATGGCCGCTACGCCAGCGTTGGTACCGGGTACTTTGATCATCACATTGCGGCGGCCAACATCGGCAGCGAGCCGCAAAGCCTCGTCGACGGTGGCCTCGGTGTCGTGTGCCAAATGTGGCGACACCTCCAGCGAGATGTAGCCGTCGCGTGCCTCCGTTTCCTCGTATACCGGTAACAGCACATCAGCTGCCCATTGGATATCCTGGATAGCGATCGCCTCGTAGATCTCGACGGCCGAACGCTCGGCGGTTGACAGATGTCTCAAGGTGCCGGCATACCCCTGCGAGCCCGAGATCGCCTTCTCAAAGATGGCCGGGTTCGACGTTACGCCACGCAGACCGTCCTCTGCTATGAGGCGCTGCAACTGTCCGGAGACGATCATGCCGCGCTCTATATTGTCGTACCAAATGCTCTGCCCGAGAGCGCGCAGTTCCAACAGGGGGTTCGACATCGTAGGTCGTGCTCCTCAGAAATGATCTGACCGCAACGCTATCATTCACCTAATTATCTCAGCCGGTAATATCTTCATTGGCGCATTGCTGAGCAATGCCGCCTTGCCGCCCGGTTCGGACACAAGGTATATTGGGGCCGAACCGGCAATCCCGCCGAAACAGGCGTCCCGAAGGTCTGAGAAGAGGCTGAAGTGGCTACGATCATCGATGGCAAGAAGCGCATCCCGTTCATGCGCGGCATGCTGGTGCATCATTTGATCGAGCGCGGTTTTGACCATGATGAGGCGTACGACATCGCCGATTCGGTACGCGAATTGGTACGCGATTTGGGTGATGTCGACAAAGAAGAGATCCTCGAGCTCATCGGTGGGTTTTTGCGCGAGCACCACGGCGCACATCAGATCGGTGATCTGGTATTCTGGGAGCGGCGGCAGACGATGATCGCCGTGGACCGCAGAATGGGTCCCCGCCCCTTCTCGAAAGAAACGCTATCACGCTCGTTGCAGGGTTCGGGCTTGGCCCCCGACGCAGCCTACCATATCGCCCGCGACATCGAATCCGGCCTCATCGATCAACGACGTAGTCGTATTACGCATGTCGACCTGCAGGAGGCTGCCGCAGCTGCTCTGACCGAGCGCCATGGCGTTAGCTACGCCGAGCGTTATTTCATCGTGCGGGCGCTAAAGGACATGGACAAACCTCTCGTCATCCTCATTGGCGGCACCAGCGGTGTTGGCAAGACGAGCCTGGCGGTCAGTCTGGCCAACGTCCTCGATATCCCAAAGGTGGTCGGCACCGACGACATCCGCCAGATCATGCGGCTGACGCTGGCGCCCGAACTCATGCCATCCATCCATGTTTCGTCGTACGAAGCCTCTGAAGTTGCCGACAACCATGACCCTTCGATGGATCCCGTCATCGCCGGTTTTCGCGAGCAGGCCCGAACCGTGGCGGTCGGCGTTAGGGCGATCCTGAGTCGTTGCGTGAAGGAGAATACCAGCGTCATCATCGATGGCGTGCACCTGCTTCCTGGAATATTGGACCTGTCCGAATTCGCCGACCAAGCTTTTGTAGCGCCGCTTTGTCTGTCCATCTCAGACCGCAACGCTTTCGAAGAGCGCTTCCAACAACGGGCGGCGGAAGCGCCGGAACGGTCCTCCGACAAGTACCTGTCGCACATCGAGCAGATCCTGAAAATCCAGGATTATATTCTCGAGAACACGACGCGAGATGACATTCCCGTCATCGACACAACGACGGTCGAGGATCTGACGAGTTCGGCAGTCATGGTCGTGGTTGAGAGACTTCAGGACCGAGATGAGGTGAAGCGGGCACTCGAGTCGGCACCGTTCAGCCAAGACTTGAGCAACCGACGCAAAAAAAAGAAGAAACATAAGGGAAGTTGAAGGGGATTTTGATATTGCAAACGGTCTATGGGCGAACTATATTCTGAGGCCTTCATAAATACCGGTTTGACAGTTAATTAACGCGCCCCGAAGCGGTCTAATGCTTGGCGGCACAGCGACTTAAGTTCGGCGAAATTCCGGCGACGAAAGCACACTATGCTTGGCAAACGCGAAAACGGTACTGTCAATGGCGGGCAGACGCTCAACACGATAATCGGCAGGGGAACGGTTTTTGAAGGGGTCATGAAGGTGGACAACAGTGTCCGCATCGACGGCGTTTTCAAGGGTGACTTATCCTGTTCGGGCGCTCTAACCATTAGCCAGTCAGGCGAAGCCTATGCTCATCTTCAAGGCAAGGACATCTACGTAAACGGGGTTGTCCGAGGTACTGTACGCGCCGAAAAGGTTCGGCTCGACAACCAGGCTCGCTTCATTGGTGACGTGTACACGGGCGTTCTTTCCGTTGCGGAAGGGGCCATCTTCCACGGTAGCTGCGCCATGGACGCGGCGGACGAAGTCGCCAAGCCCCCAGGGCTTGCGGAAGCAGTCAACGTCGTTTCAATGGATCAGCACAAGCGCTCGGGAGTCGAAAAGATTCTTCCCGAGGCGGTTGTGGTTGATTCCCCGCGGCCAGAGGGAAAACTGGCCAGAAGTTGAAGTCTCCAGAAAAGGCTCTCCATCGCGGCAGTCCGCCAGTCTGAACGACCCACGCAGCCCAAATCTTCCCACCAAGTCTTCCCACGTTCATAGATCTGCGTTCTCAGTCGCCGTCCCTATGGCGCCTGATATTTTCATTCAATTAGATAAATAACAATAGGTTACGGTCATTACCCCGGACTTTTTGGCCGCTCTCCGGAACATGGTATGAGCTTTGCTTGATAGGGTCGGTACACCTATTAAGTACCTGAACCCCAGGAAAAGCCCATGCCAGCACGGATTAGCCACAACGTTCACCTGCGGCAAGTTCACCGACAACTCGCCGTCCATCAGACTGACATTGCCAAACAGATCGGGCAGTTGTCCAGTGGTAACCGCGTCAACCGTTCGAGTGACGACCCTGCGAGTCTCGCACTCGCCGACGGCATCAATTCTGAGGTTCGCGCGATCGTCGAAGGCCAGCGCAACATCCAGCAGACGTTCTCGTTGCTGCAAGTGGCCGACGGCTCCCTCGATGCCATTGGCGGCATGATCAATCGCATGCTGGATCTGTCCATGCAGGGCGCTTCGTCCGTATTCAACGACGGCGACAGGTTCAGCATCAATTCGGAGTTCGAGGATCTCAAGCAAGAGATCGACCGAATTGCCGGAGCAACAACCTACAACGGTAAAGAGTTGTTGACCGGTTTCAATGCACGCGTCGACCGGGTTGAATCCACCGCCGTGGCTGATGTCGAGGACACCGGAGTGGTGCGAGTAAGGCTCACCGCGGCTCTACCTGGAACCTACCTCTTCGTCGACGACGCGGATGACGGCACGATCACACTAGGCAACGGGGCACTGACTCAGACGGTGAATGTCCCGAACCTGGGCGAAGACGGCACCCTGGCCAACGGTGATGCTGTTGTCTTGGGCTTCGAGACTCTGGGCATCGAGGTCACCCTCGGCGGAGGCACCGACGGAACGGGCGGTGAACAGTACGCGGACAGCGACCTGGCGGGTAAGACCCTGGTTGTAGAGGCTGTTACCGGCCTGACGTTTCAGGTGGGGCCAGCAGGAACGAGCAATGACGTCACCACGATAGAAATTGCCGATATGCGTTCGAGTGGTTCCGGCCTCAACCTCGAACAGATCTCCATACAGACTATAGAGGATGCGCAACAGGCCCTCACTGCGTTGAACCAGGCGCAAGACGCTCTGATCACCGAACGCAACAGGATCGGCGCTTTCCAGAACCGCTTGCAGTTGAGCCTCAGCACCGGCGAATCCGTGTTGGAGAGGATGCAGTCGGCTGAATCCAACATAAGAGAAGTCGACATCGCCAAAAGCATCACCGCCTTAACGCGCTCGCAGATCATGGCTGAAGCGGCAACGAGTATCGCCGTAGAGGCGGACGGCGACATCGAGCAAATTCTCAGCCTATTGCGGTAACCCGACGCCGCCCAGCAAGAGCTTCTTTTTGCCTTACAGGTAGAGCAGGTAGAAACGAACGTCGGGGTACAGGCGTATCGCAGGCGCGGGGAAGTGGATCCAGTTCAACTGGGTCTTGAAGTGATTCCACATCAGGTCTTTTCCTGGTAGATAGCGCGCGTCGTAGTCCAAGGACAGCAGTATTTCCGGCCGTGCGTCGGGCAGGTCCTTGAACGCCCGCTCTCTGCCTCGACTCTTGACATTGCTACCGTGCAATCCGCTGGCGCCATACCCCAACGCCAGACCCAGAAAATCCGGCCAGACTTCCTCTGCACGGTCCGGGAGGACGTCATTGACCGCAAGGGTCATCCAGAAGGTCATCCCCTCATAGTCGTCGATGATGAAATCGGTATGGGGGCGACCCGCAAGGCGGCGTTCCTCGTTGTCCGTGTACAGTGACGAGGGCCAGAAACCGAACTTGAAATCGATGACTCGGGTTGATGGCACAAGAGCGTGCAGCAATGGAACTGAGGCGCCGAGGGTGTTGGCGGCAAAGTCGGGTACACTGAAACCCCATTGATCGAAGTAGGCATCCCGCATTTCGACTTCAAGCAGAGCCGCCCAGCTGGTGAGCATGCCAAGGGCCGCCGCTTTTCGGGGGCTAAATCCCGTCCAGGTATAGGTTGTCGTCAGTGATCTCGACAAAAACAGACCACCCATAAAGTGGCCGCCTTTATCCATATTGACGTAGGTGTCCCCAGCCCAGTCGTTGAGCCAGCGAATGCTGTCCCTCTTTTCACCCTGGTACCAAGCGCGATCGAAATACCTATAGCCGACGTGACGGACGATGGCCGCGCTCCCACCAATCAACGCAAGGCGGCTGTAGTCCAGTCCTGCAAGTCCCGGATCGCCGCCGGCGCGATCGGCTTCTGAGTGATCGCTTTCGATCGGGTCAGCTACTGGATCGGCGGTGGCACGGTCAGGCATCCCCAAACCGGCAACGGCCAGGGACCACAGAAGTAGACATGCCCCGAGAGGTCGGACCGGAACTGAACGCGTCAATTGAAGTCCTGATGGATGATGGACTGCGAACTCGTGAACCATTCGAAAGGTGCCAGCTGACTATCCCTGGCTGTCGCACTCGCAAGCGCGATGTTACCTTTGTAACTCAGTTAATTTACAATGACTACCGACAAATACAAAACGCAGTTTGGGCGTCGCACGATGACCAAGAAAACGGAAAGTCAGGACGCTATGACCTTGCCCCCCGGACATTCGGACCAAGAAATTGCTCCGTCTGAATCCCGGCCATCGGCCCCGCGCGAGCCAACAGAGGGGCGCCGCCGGCGTCGGGGTGCGCCGGGTACATCGGCTGTTTCCGAAGCGGATATCATAGAAACGCGACTCGATTCTGAGGAAGCAGTCGGCTTGCGCGGGCGGCTAGGACGGCACCTCCAGCTGCCGCGCAGGTGGGCACGGCGCTTCCTCTCTTCGTGGGGTCCCTCGCCAACTTATCGGGTTTTGTTCTTTCTTGTCGCGATCGCAATCGTGATGGCCTTTCTGATATACAGCGAATACGTCATCAACGAGCTCAGGGACAGTCAACGCGATCGAGCCGAACTCTACGCTCATCTGACAACCCTGGTCCAGTCGACCACCCTGCCTCCGCAGCTGGAGGAATGGGTGATCAGGCACGTTGTCATCCATAAGGAAGAGATATTTCCGATCGTCATGACCGATCACCGAGGCGCAATTGGCGATTGGGGAGGTCCCGGTCTGCCCGACCCCGGTGATCGTTCCGCGGCGGCGCTCAAGGCGGTCCGCGATATCATCGGCCGCATGGACGCCGAACGCGAACCGATTCGGTTTTCGGGAGAGCAGGCCCTTGGACTGGTGTGGTTGGCCGACGGCGACATGGTGATTTCCAGCCACGAAAAAGATATCGTGATCTGGGAGGGGCCGTCGCTGCCACCGCGGGCGGATACCACGGCCGCTGCCGTCGACATGGTGTTTCAGCGGCTACAAACAATGGGACGTCCAGATTCAATCCAAGTCCCTGCCAAAGCCGGTGGCGACTTCTACTGGGAGGGGTCGAATTTCGTCATAGCCGATGAGGCTGGCCGACCACTTGATTGGGGTGGACCGGTGTTTAGCGAAAGCAGCGGGTTTGCCGAAGCCTTGCTCGAGATGCAGCGCATGGCCACGGTTTCGGAACCTCGAAATTTCCGAATTGAGACCGAAAAAATCCTTCACTATGGCGATTCCGATCTGATAAGCCGCATCGAGTTCGCTCCTTTCGTGACGTTGGGAGCGCTGTTCCTATTCTCCCTCATCGGTTTCGTAGGGTTTCGCAATATCCGGCGTAGCGAGCAACGCTCGATCTGGGTTGGCATGGCCAAGGAGACGGCCCACCAGCTGGGCACGCCGCTGTCGTCTCTTTCGGGCTGGCTCGAGCTCATGGCGACCAAGTACCCGACAGATGGTGCAACGCAGAGTGAGGCCAAGGCGATAGAGATCGCCTCCATCGCGCGCGAAATGCAGCAGGACCTTGGCCGTCTGAACCAGATCGCCTCTAGATTCAGCCAGATAGGTTCCGTGCCCGAACTCCAGGAAGGAGACGTGAAGTCACTTCTTGGCGAGACGATCAGCTACTTTCAGAAGAGAGGGCCGCAGTTTGGTGAGCATCGTATTGATTTTCGGGCCACGGAAGTTGCAAACATACCGCTCAACACAGAGCTCATGGGTTGGGCTTTTGAGAATCTCTTCAAGAATGCGCTCGATGCCATCGGTCGCAAGGACGGCCTGATCGTAGTGGAGTTGAGAGAGTCTGCGGATGACGAAACACTCAAGATCACGATCACGGACAATGGTCGCGGCATTCGTCCCGAGCATCAGAGCCGAATTTTCGAACCCGGTTTCAGCACAAAGAAGCGTGGTTGGGGTCTGGGACTGGCTTTCGTCAAGCGAATCGTTGAGGACTATCACGGCGGCCGGATTCAGGTGGTTGAAAGCGCTGAAGACAACGGTGCAAGTTTCGAAATTGTCCTGCCCATGCACGCCCGCTGAGCAACGCTCAAGCAAACGGAGACACTAGAGAGGACGTCGTACGCGCATGGAATCGAACAAGAAAATACTGTGGGCAGATGACGAGATCGAGCTCCTGCGTTCCCACCACCTGTACCTCCGCGAGCGCGGCTACCACGTCACCCCCGTTAACAACGGGGAAGATGCCATTGCTCTGGCGCAGAAGGAAAACTTTGACATCATCTTGTTAGATGAAATGATGCCGGGCCTGGATGGACTGGCAACCCTTGAACAACTCAAGGAAGCCGATCCGAACGTGCCCGTCATCATGATTACGAAGAGTGAAGAAGAGCATCTCATGGACGAGGCGATCGGCAAGCGTATCGACGATTACTTGACCAAGCCGGTCAACCCAAGTCAGATATTCATGGCCTGTAAGAGGATCCTCGACGGACGCCAGATCAGGCAGACGCAGGCCGGCCCGGCCTATGTGTCCAAAGCGGGTCAGATTCGCGACTGGCTCAACGGCTCGGATTTGAGCTGGCAGACCTGGATCGACATTCACCGCCTGTTGTGCGAATCGGACATCGAGATCAGCGAACTCGGCGATCAGGGATTGCACCAGATGATTGAGGACCAGAAGCGAGAGTGCAATCACGAGTTCGCGCGCTTCATGCAGGAGCGCTATCCCAGTTGGGTCAACCAAGAGCAAGATTCACCCCCGCTCTCTGTCGACGTCATATCAGAGAGCGTCGCACCCCACCTCGAACAGGGACGCCAGGTGTACTTCATCGTCGTCGACTGCCTCAGGCTCGATCACTGGATGATGTTAGAACCTCTGGTTTCGGAGTATTTCAACGTCAAGCGCTCATACCACTACTCCGTGCTACCAACGGCTACTCCCTACTCCCGCAACGCCATCTTCAGTGGGTTGTTCCCATTAGAGATCGCGACCAAGTACAAGGACAAGTGGTCCAATGGCGGTAAAGACGACGAGCACAGTCTGAATCAGCACGAGCACCTCTTCCTTGATGACCAGATTGCCGACATGGGCATTACGCTCAAGGGTGGGTCGCACTACGTGAAGGTCCTCACTGCAGCAGATGGTCAGAGTTTGGCTCGCAAGGTCGATTCACTGCGAGCCGTACCGCTGGTATCCATCGTTTACAACTTTCTTGACATGCTAGTGCACGGTCGCTCCCAGTCGAATCTGCTTCGTGAAATCGCCCCAGACGAGAAAGGCTT
>Ga0115002_10005273_pt1 | contig 15304 bp, 15 predicted proteins | sample ArcticOcean_MG_C_8_FD_89576 | JGI IMG/M metagenome (GOLD analysis project Ga0115002, IMG submission 89576) | Marine microbial communities from western Arctic Ocean - ArcticOcean_MG_CB11_86 | ecosystem: Environmental > Aquatic > Marine > Oceanic | place: Arctic Ocean: Canada Basin | collected... | reverse complement strand
GGTCTCTATCTGTGATGGGCGCAGGAGATTTGAGTGGGGCTGACCTTAGTACGAGAGGACCGGGTTGGACGGACCTCTAGTGTATCGGTTGTCGCGCCAGCGGCATCGCCGAGTAGCTACGTTCGGATGGGAGAAATGCTGAAAGCATCTAAGCGTGAAACCCTCCACAAGATGAGATCTCCCAGGTCGCAAGACCTCTAAAGGCTCCTGGTAGACGACCAGGTTGATAGGCCAGATGTGGAAGCGTCGCGAGGCGTTAAGCTGACTGGTACTAATAAGCCGTGCGGCTTGACCATTATTCTCTTTCCGTAGACCTGAAAGGGTTTACGGCCTCAGGTTGCGAGATGTGGTCGATTTGAGCTACCGTTTGCAGGGTATTTAGTTGTCTGTTCTTTGACAGGATGTAAGGAACTCCGCCAAGGTCTTCCGATAGATAGCGTTGAGATATCTGTCTGAAAGAGGAGGCGGGTTCCGAAAGATAGTTCGGGACGATCGGTATGGCGTTGAGGCGTGGCTGAGGGCTGCGTTCCGCCATGCCGGACCCCGGACAACCAAGATGCTTGGTGATAGGTTCACGCCGGTCACCAACAGGATCCGGATGACCACCTGATGTAGGTTGTCCAACCGATTTCCCGGTGGTCATAGGGGCAGAGTCACACCCGTTCCCATTCCGAACACGGAAGTTAAGACTGCCACCGCCGATGGTACTGCATGCGCAGGTGTGTGGGAGAGTAGGTCGCTGCCGGGAGTAATATCCATCAAGACGCACCCGTGGTGCGTCCGATGCTCACGCGAAGGCCCGCTTCAGAAATGGAGCGGGCTTTTTGCGTCTCAGGGCTCAACACACCTGACCGTCCCGAGAGTCATTGCCGGCCATCGGTCAGCGACTCGCGCCCCTGCGATTGCCCGCGCCGGACGCAAGTGCCCGAGTCACAAGCGCGTAGAATGTCCACCGACCATGTCTGACGCAACGACTCGAACTGACGCTCCGATTATCGAGCACGACACAGAACGAACCATTCGCCATCGCAACAAGGGGTACTACCGAGTTCTGCACTGGCCGACCTGGATCTTTGTTTTCTTTATCGTGCCTGGGCCACTGACATTCGACCTCTTCGAGCGGGGCGTCGATCGCCGTATGCTCGGCTGGCTTACCCTCGTCCTGTGCGCCACAGCGGTGGCCGCTTGGCGGGGCCGCTTGACAGGATGCGAACCCAAGCCTTACATCATCCGGTTTACGGAGGACCGTCCCAATCCGTTCTATCGAAGAGTCTGCTACGCAACCGCGTGGGGGGAAGTGGTCGCGTTCGCGGCCCTCAATGTGGCGGGCCTCGCGCACGCCGCAGCCTTCGGCGAGTGGCGTCTCAAGCAGATCTAGGATGTCGCCTATCTCCCGAATGCTGGCGGGGTCTGGATGCTCGGCCCCCCCCCGGTACCTTCCTCGTGTGAAGCCCTCGACGCAAGGCCAGGGCCACGAACGGCGATATTTCTATGGCTCGGTATGGGCTGTGACGATCGCGCAGCCGATGTTCTGGAACCTGTGGAAAGTCATTCCCGAAACGCGATCGGGGGACGTCGCCAAGCTTGTGATCTTCGTCGCGACCCTCTTGTACGTCGGACACCTCTCACGCCTCGGGCTTCTGCCGCGTACTCAACCGATCCTCCCAGGGGAACTCGCGGTGTCTGACTGCCCCCCCTGTTCCCCCCTCAGACCGCACGCCGCACTTGCCCAAGAAACCTCATAGCGAAGGCCACGCCGGTTGGGACGAGTACGCCCGTTACTACGACTGGGAGAATGCCAGAACGATCGGTCGGCGCGACGTCCCGTTCTGGCGCACCATCGCGCTAGAGGCCGAGGGGCCTGTACTCGAGCTGGGATGCGGTACTGGCCGAATCGCTGCGCCGCTTGGTCGAGCTGGCGTAAGACTTGTCGGGATCGATCGCTCGGCGCAGATGCTCGCCTTCGCGCGCCGTCGTGTCGCGCGCGCGCGCCTCAGAAGCCGAGTGGGCCTGGTCAGGGGGGATATCAGGACCACACCGTTTCCAGACTCTGTCTTTTCCACGGTGCTGGCACCCTATGGGGTCCTGCAGTCCCTGCTGCGCGAACGAGACCTCGCCGCGACGTTGAGTGCCGTGCATCGTGTCCTCCGCCCCGGAGGTACCTTTGGGGTCGAACTCGTGGCGGACCTGCCTTCATGGGCCGAGTATCAGAAGCGGGTGAGTCTCAAGGGTTGGAGAGATCGACCAGGTGGCGCGCACGTGACACTGGTGGAAACCGTGCGGCAGGATCCCGCGAGACGCCTGACAATCTTCGACCAGGAGTTCACGGAGCGGCGAGGGCGTCAGCGCGACACCCGCCGCTTTGCGCTCACGTTTCGAACGTTGTCTGTTCCGCAGATGGCCCGTCGCCTCGAAAAGGCCGGCTTTGAGATCACGGCACGTCACGGCGACTATCGAGGCGGTCCGTGGTCTCCGACGGCCGGGGTGTGGATCATTTTGAGCCGTCGCCGCTCGAACACGAGCTGATGAGGAGGCCGCAATCAATCTGGTAGAATCGACGCAACTTCCCTCTCGTTTTTGGAGAATCTGCCATGTCAGGCCATTCCAAGTGGCACACGATTAAGCACAAGAAGGGGGCTACCGACGCGAAGCGCGGGAAGGTCTTCACCCGAATTATCAAGGAGCTGACGGTTGCCGCGCGCAACGGTGGTGGCGATCCTGAGATGAATCCTCGGCTGCGAACGGTCGTCGCCGACGCCAAGGCGAACAACATGCCGCGCGAGAATATCGATCGCGCGATTCGACGAGGGACGGGTGAAGAGCCCGGCGTCTCGTACGACGAGATCACCTACGAAGGGTACGGCCCTGGCGGCGTCGCGCTGATGATCGAAACGCTCACCGACAACAAGAATCGAACGGTCGGAGAGATTCGCCACGTCCTCGGCAAGCACGCGGGAAACCTGGCAGCCGAAAACAGCGTCGCGTGGATGTTCTCCAGAAAAGGTCAGATCCTCGTGGAGAAGGGCCCAATCGACGAGGACAGGCTCCTTTCAGCCGCGCTTGACGCTGGCGCGGACGATATGAACGACGACGAGGGAGGCTGGGAAGTCGTCTGCGCGCCAGAGGCTTTCGAGAGCGTCCGCGACGCCGTCAAGGCACTTGGCATCGAACCTGCCGGGGCGGCGATCGTGATGATTCCACAGAATCTGATCAAGCTGGTTGGACGCGAGGCGCAGCAGATGCTGAAACTGATGGAAGCGATCGAAGATCAAGACGACGTACAGCATGTGTGGGCCAATTTCGACGTGGACGAGAGGGAGCTCGAGGCGTCTCTCGCGTGAAGATTTTCGGCATCGATCCGGGTTCCGAGCGCACCGGCTACGGCTGCGTGGAAACGGATGGCGGCACGACTCGCCTGGTGATGTGTGGTGCGATCAGCGCTCGCCCAGGCGATGCTTTTCCACAGCGCCTGGCGCGCATTCATCGGGAACTCTCCTTGCTGCTGAGTCGCTGCGCTCCCGACTGCGTGGCCATCGAGAATGTGTTTCACGCCGTCAACGTCCGCAGTGCTCTGAAGCTCGGGCATGCCCGCGGCGTTGCGATGCTAGCGGCGGTCGAAGCAGGTTGTCCCGTGGCGGAGTACGCCCCGACAGAGATCAAGCGCTCTGTCGTCGGCTATGGCCGTGCGGATAAGCACCAAGTCCAGCAGATGATCAAGCTGTTGCTCGGTCTCGACCAGTTGCCCTCGCCGCACGACGCAGCGGATGCGCTCGCGGTTGCGATCTGCCATCTCCATGCGCAGCCGAGCTACGTGGGGACAGACACTGCGGTATCAGGCTACGCCTCGCCGGCGTTGCCCAGCCGACCCCAGCCGAAGAACTGGCGGCAGTACCGCCCACCCACGACCGGATGATCGCGCATCTTCGCGGACGGGTCATCGACAAGCAGCCGAACATGCTCATCGTGGACGTGCAGGGCGTGGGTTACCAGGTGCACGTGCCCCTGTCCACCTATTACGATGTCGGCGACCAGGGAGCGGAGATCGCGCTTCACATTCATACACACGTCCGCGAAGAAGCGTTCAACCTTTACGGATTCTTGACAACGATCGAGCAGCAATTGTTCGAACGACTCATAGCGGTTGGTGGTATCGGGCCGAAGTTGGCCGTCGCCGTACTGTCAGGCATCGGCCCCCCCGAGCTTGTCAACGCGGTTCAGCGCGGTGATGTCGCCCGACTGACTGGCATTCCAGGTGTTGGGCGCAAGACCGCCGAGCGCATGATTCTTGAGTTGAAGGATCGCCTGGAGCACTTGAGTCTGACCAAGGGCACTGGAGAATCTCCAGAGATGGCGCCGGCTGAGCGGCGTCGCGAGGATCTTCTCTCCGCGTTACAGAACCTGGGCTATCATCGGCCGCTGGCGGAGAGGGCTGTCGATGCCATGCTGTCGTCCACCAGCGAACCCAGCTTCGAGCATGGACTCAAGGCCGCGTTACGCGAACTCATGCGATAACAGGTCAAGGTCCCAACTGTCTGACTGTGACTGAATGAATGACCGTGTGGTAGCCGGCGGGCCCGTCGAAGAAGACGCGCAATACGAGGCCGGGCTCCGCCCACGCACCCTCAGCGAGTACATCGGACAGGACCGTGTTCGCGACAACCTTGAGGTGTCAATTGCGGCGGCTCGCGGGCGGGCGGAGGCGCTCGATCATGTGCTCCTCTATGGACCGCCGGGACTCGGAAAGACGACTCTCGCCTACGTCATTGGCAACGAGATGGGCGTGCCGGTGCGCTCCACCGCGGGCCCTGTCATTGAGAAGCCAGGTGACCTGGCGGCGATGTTGACAAACCTTCAAGCGCACGAGGTACTGTTCATCGATGAAATCCACCGGCTCCCGCCAGCGATCGAGGAGATCCTCTATCCGGCGATGGAGGACTACGAACTCGATATCGTCATCGGGCAAGGGCCGAGTGCGCGTTCTGTCAAGGTTCCGGTCCAGCGCTTTACGCTGATCGGCGCGACGACCCGTGCGGGTCTGCTGACCTCTCCACTGCGGTCTCGCTTCGGCATCGTGCATCGGCTCGACTTCTACGAGGCAGCCGACATCGAAGAGATCGTCCGCCGTTCCGCGAAGATTCTCGGGGTTGTCATCGATGACGAGGCGAGGCAAGAGATTGGGCGTCGTTCTCGGGGAACGCCTCGGATTGTCAACCGCCTGCTGCGGCGTGTCCGGGACTACGCGCAGGTGCGGGCGGATGGTCGCATTACGGCTGATGTCGCGCGGGCAGCCATGGGACTGCTTGAGGTGGACGACCTGGGCTTCGACGAAGTCGACAGGAAGCTGCTGCGAACGATCATCGAGAAGTTCAGCGGTGGGCCGGTCGGCGTGAACAGCCTGGCCGCGGCGATCAGTGAAGAGAAGGATGCGATCGAGGATATCTACGAGCCGTTCCTGATTCAGGCAGGGTTTCTTGATCGTACGCCTCGCGGTCGGATCGCGACGGCCCGAGCCTATGAGTATTTTGGACTTACCGCTCCTCGGAGGGACTCTCAGCTGTGGTAACTACCCCGTCTTCACGTCCGGCGCGGGCGCGCATCTCCAGTATTGCCACATTCGTGCCGCAGCGCGTCCTCAGTAATGCCGACCTGGAGAAGCTGGTCGACACAAGCAACGAATGGATTATGCAACGCGTCGGCATCCGAGAGCGCCATGTCGTAGATCCAGGAGTGGCCACGTCAGACCTTGCGTACGAGGCCGCCCTGTCCGCGATCGAGAAAGCCAGCCTGACAGCGCAGGACATCGACCTCATCATCGTCGCTACCACGACGCCTGACACACTGTTTCCGGCTACTGCGTGCCTCTTACAGGCCAGGCTCGGAGCTCCACATGCATGGGGCTTCGATCTCAACGCAGCGTGTTCCGGATTTACGTACGCGCTGACCACGGCATCGCAGATCGTGGCAGCTGGTGGTAGTCGGCACGCCCTGGTCGTCGGCGCGGATGTGATGTCCAGCATTATCGATTACACCGACAGGACGACATGCGTGTTGTTCGGTGACGGCGCTGGCGCCGTCGTTGTCGAACCCGCTGAGGACCCGACGATCGGCATTCTCGACTTTGAGAATTACGTCGACGGTACCGGCGGTCCAGCGCTGTGCATGCCCGCTGGTGGCAGCCGGATGCCGGCGTCCAAAGAGACGGTGGAACAGCGCCTGCACTTCGTGAAGCAGGACGGTAAGGCCGTGTTCAAGTTTGCGGTCCGCAACATGGAAGAGGTGTGTCGGCGGATTCTGGAGCGCAACCACCTCGACGCGGGGCAGGTCGATTTGTTCGTGCCGCACCAAGCCAGTAGCCGCATCATCAGGGCGGCGACGGAGAAACTGGGTTTGTCGCCAGAGAAGGTCGTGATTAACATCGATCGGTTCGGGAATACCACCGCCTGCACGATTCCGCTGGCACTGTGCGAAGCCTATGAAGCCGGTCGCATCAAGCGCGGCGATCTCGTGCTGTTGGCATCGGTGGGGGCTGGTTTTACAGTGGGTGGTGTCCTGCTGCGGTGGGGCCTCGACAGTTAGACGGGAAAGAGGGCTGGTGTGCCCACGCTATTATCGCCAAGCTGATCCCGCCTCCGACGCCGTGGGCGGCAGGTTCTGAACGTGGCGCGCGTATCCAGAATTGTCATTTCGAGTGACGTCGATCGCGCGACGTTGATGGTCTCGCGCCGCCAGGTCCACCTGACGAACCTGCGGAAGCCGTTCTGGCCGGAACACGGCATCACGAAGAGCGCGTTGCTTCAGTACTACTCGGACGTGGCGCCCGTGCTGCTTTCCCACATTCGTGATCGCGCGATGGTCATGAAGCGCTACCCTCATGGCGCGTCAGGTCCGTTCTTCTTCATGAAGCGCGCGCCTGTGCCATGTCCGACCTGGATCCGAACGTGCCCTATTCAACACAGACGAGGCGTGACGATCGATTTTCCCGTTATTGACGATCTACCGTCGTTGCTGTGGGTCGTCAATCTCGGGTGTATCGATTTCAACCAGTGGTGCGCGAAATGCGATGACGTCGATCGATCGGACTACGTACATTTCGATCTTGATCCTGGCGACGGCGCGAATTTCGAGCACGTCCGCGAGTGTGCGCTCATCATCCGGGAGGCGCTCCACGCACTCGGCGTGAAACCCCTCGTTAAAACGAGCGGATCGAAAGGGGTGCATCTCTATGTTCCGATCCTGCGCGGGCCGGTGCAAAAATCGGTCTGGATCTTCGCCAAGGCACTCGCGGTCGAACTCGCCAGACGGCACCCAACGCTGATGACGACCGAGTACCGGGTTGCGAAGCGTCCCAAAGGGCGCGTTCTCGTGGATTACAACCAGAACCGGTGGGGTAGCACGCTGGCCAGCGTGTACTCTGTGCGACCGTGGCCGTTGGCAACCGTGTCGACACCCCTGAGATGGGAGGAGATCGCCGGCCGCGTCCTCATGGAAGACTTTCGAATCGACAATGTCCCAGCGCGCGTGCGCGCGGAAGGTGATCTGTGGAAGGCCTTGCTGTTCACGCGTGGCCGCACGGACCTCGATATGTTTCTTTCTGGGGGGAGCGGGGCATGACCGGGGAGGTCATGATGACCAGCGATTTCGATTTCGACCTCCCCAATGCACTGATCGCGCAGGATCCGCCCGCTACGCGGGGCGATTCACGCCTGCTTGTGCTCTACCGAGAGACCGGGCGGGTCGAGCACACGGTGTTTTCGCGCGTCGCTGACTTCCTCCACGGCGGCGATCTCTTGGTGCTGAATAACACAAAGGTGTTTCCCGCGCGTCTGCTGGGGCACCGCCTTCCGGGCGGCGGCGCAGTCGAGTGCCTGCTGACTCGCCAGGTTTCGAGGCCGCGGGGGGAAGCGTCTATGGCTGGGGCTGAGCGGTCTGACGCGGAAGGGGGTTCCGGTAGCGGCACGGTCTGGTGGGAAGCCCTCATGCATCCCGGCCAGCGCCTACGGCCGGGAACCCGAACCGTCTTCGAGCGTCTGGGTGTGCGGCTGTACGGCAAGGTCGTGGGCAGGCACTTTCACGGTCGTCGGACGATTAAACTGTGGACCGACGGGGGCATGGACGTTCTCAAGGCCATCGACCGCATCGGTCACATACCACTTCCCCCGTACATCAAACGCGCCGACCGGACCTCGGACCGCGAGCGGTATCAGACCGTCTACGCGCGCGAGCGCGGTTCTATCGCGGCGCCTACCGCCGGGCTGCACTTCACGACTGGCGTGCTCGATTCACTCGCCTCTCAGGGCGTCGAACGTGCGGAACTCACACTGCACGTCGGCTACGGCACGTTCAAGCCGATGCGCTGCGAGCGAATCCAGGACCACGTTGTTGACCCGGAGATGTGTGTGGTGCCGACGGACACGGCTGGGGCGTTGACCCAGGCGCGAAGAGAGGGACGCCGAATCATCGCGGTTGGCACGACCAGCATGCGTGCGTTGGAGGCGCTGGCGCCACGGGAAGATGGCCAGATTGAGTCATCGACTGCTGATGCCGAGCTGTTCATCAGGCCGGGCCACAAGTTCCGCGTCGCTGACGGCCTCATTACGAACTTTCATTTGCCCCGCTCGTCGCTTCTTGTGCTCGTGGCTGCCTTCGCCGGTCGCGAACAAATTCTCCATGCGTACCGTGAGGCGGTCGGTCGGGGGTATCGCTTCTACAGCTACGGTGACGCGATGGCGATCCTGTAACGTATACCGATGCCGTTTCCCTATGAGGAGTTCGACCTCTCGGACGTGCACACCTACCCGCTGGCGTCGAGGACCAGCAAGGCGAGGATCGAGGGGTTCGCTCGGCCGGTGGCCCGCGGCTGTAGCTTCAAGGAGTGGTTCGACGCGCTGCCGGCGATTCTTGGCGCCAGCGATTTGCGGCGCGTAGTCTCAGCGGTTGTTGGTGCGCGCGCGGCTGGCGGTGGCGTCGTCTGGGGTCTCGGCGCCCACGTCATCAAGACCGGCGTGTCGCCGGTGCTGATCGAACTGATGCGTCGTGGCTTCGTGTCAGCGGTGGCACTCAACGGCGCCGGCATCATCCACGATTTCGAAATCGCACTGTCTGGCGGCACGTCGGAAGACGTGGACGAGTCGCTTGGACCTGGCCGCTTCGGAATGGCCGAGGAAACGGGAGCGCTGTTGAACGCCGCCATTTGCCGCGGAGCCGAGCAGGGGCTTGGTCTTGGGCAGGCTGTCGCGGCGTTTCTCTCAGACTACGATCCTCCGCATGCGGATCGAAGTGTGGCCGTGGCTGCGCACCGCTTCGGCATTCCGATGACCGTACACGTGGCCATGGGCACGGACGTTATTCACATGCATCCGGCTGCTTCAGGTGCAGCCATCGGCGACACGAGCCTGCGTGACTTCAGGCTCTTCACCTCGTGCGTGGCCCGGCTCGGCGGCGGCGTCTACCTGAACTGTGGTTCGGCGGTGGTGCTACCGGAGGTGTTCCTGAAGGCGGTCGCGCTTGCGCGCAACCGGGGCGCGACGCTCGACGGACTCACCACGGTCAATATCGATTTCCTGAGAATGTATCGCCCACAGACCAACGTCGTGACGCGACCCGTGGCCGGCACTGGGGGCCAAGGGATCTCATTGATCGGCCATCACGAGGTGTTGATTCCGCTGCTGGCGGCGGCCATCCTTGAGGCGGAGTAGGGGGCAGGGCGGCTGGATGGGCTCTCGGTCCTGATAGAATGACAGATTCGTGCCGGAGTAGCTCAGCCGGTTAGAGCACGCGTCTCATAAGCGCGGGGTCGGCGGTTCGAGTCCGCCCTCCGGCACCATCGAAGCCCATAGCCCAACTCTGACTCCCAGCACGCTACGGCAGACTTCGGGCTGGGATTTGGTGACTGGGATGACGGACGTGACAGGGCTTCATCAGCAGGTTCGCCGGACTATCCGCCGCTACGGGCTCGCGCCACCTGGCACGCGGATTCTCGTGGGGCTGTCTGGCGGGTCCGACTCCGTGGCGCTGACGCGCCTGTTGCTGGATCTTGCCGACCTCGGCGAATTCAGGGTGGCGGGGCTCGCCCATCTGAATCATCAGCTCAGGGCGTCGGCCGACGGTGACGAGGCGTTTTGTCGGCAGTTCGCGGAGCGGAACGGTCTCGCGATCGTTACTGAGGCCGTCGACGTTCGAGCGGATGCCCAGAAGAATAGCCTCTCGGTTGAAGACGCAGCGCGCCGCCTTCGGTACGCGTTCTTTGACCGTGTTGCGGCCGACATCGGTGCGGACAGAATCGCGGTCGGCCATACACAGGATGACCAGGCCGAAACCTTCCTGCTCAAACTGATGCGTGGTGCTGGCCTCACCGGGCTAGGTGGGATCTATCCCCGGCGCGGGGCGCTGATCAGGCCCCTGCTGGAGGTGACCGACGCGGCGCTGAGGGTCTATCTCACCGGCCAGGGTGAACGGTGGGTCGAGGACGAAAGCAACGGAGACCTTCACAACCCCAGGAACAGAGTTCGGCACCGGATCCTTCCGGAAATGGACCGAGCGGCTGGCGGGTCGAGTCATCGTGCCATCGCGCGGGCGGCGAGGCTGATCCGCGAGGATGGGCAATGGCTCGACGAGCTGTGCGACGAGCGGTTCAGCAGGCTGGTGGTCAAAACTGAATCTGGCCTGAAAATGGACGTCAAGGGTCTCGCAGCCACACCGCCGCCGGTCCGCCGGCGGGTGCTGCTCCGGGCGATGCGCGCGGCCGCCGGCACCCATGAAGTGGGCTTGGAGCACGTGGAGGCGGTCGCGGCGCTGCTCGGTCAGACCCGAGGTGGGGTAGACGTCCCAGGCTGCCGCGTGGAGGTTCATGGTGCAAACCTGGTCTTGCTGCGCAGCGGGGTGGTCTAAGGTGATAATCTTGATGGGTATGTTGAGCGGGAGACAGTCGTGAACCCGACGCTGAAGAGTCTGGTGTTCTGGATGGCCCTGGTCATCATCGGGGTGATCGTGTGGAATTTTTCCACGCAGCTCCAGACCAGCCTCCAGCCCTTGAGCTTCAGTGAGTTCATGGGAGCGGTCGATGCCGGTCAAATCGAGCAGGTCACCATTGCCGGTAACGAGATTACTGGCACCAATACGGCCAACGAAAGCTTTCGGTCCTATGCCCCGCCGCAGTACGAGGGTCTCGCCAACCGCTTGATCGAGCGAAACGTCATCGTGTCGGCACGGGAAGCGACCGCGAGCCCATGGGCCACGCTGCTGTACTCATGGGCGCCGATTCTCTTGATGATCGGCTTCTGGATCTTCTTCATGCGCCAGATGCAGAGTGGTGGTAACAAGGCCCTCTCGTTCGGCAAGAGCAAGGCGAAACTGTCGTCGAGCACCCAGAAGAAGGTGACGTTCAGAGATGTCGCTGGGGTGGACGAGGCCAAGGAAGAGCTTCAGGAGATCATCGACTTTCTCCGGGAGCCACAAAAGTACCAGAAGCTTGGCGGTCGGATTCCGAAAGGCGTGCTGTTGATGGGGGCTCCCGGAACCGGCAAGACGCTGATGGCACGGGCCGTTGCCGGCGAAGCCAACGTGCCGTTCTTCTCGATTAGCGGTTCGGATTTCGTCGAGATGTTCGTGGGTGTTGGCGCGTCGCGCGTGCGCGATTTGTTCGAGCAGGGAAAAAAGAACGCCCCGTGCATCGTGTTCATCGACGAAATCGATGCCGTTGGACGGCATCGAGGTGCCGGTCTTGGCGGTGGCCATGATGAGCGCGAGCAGACGCTGAACCAATTGCTTGTGGAGATGGACGGCTTTGAGGCCAACGAAGGCGTGATCCTCGTCGCCGCCACGAATCGCCCGGATGTACTCGACCCGGCACTGCTGCGTCCCGGACGGTTCGATCGGCGGATTATCGTCAACCGTCCCGATGTCAGAGGGCGTGAGGGCATTCTCGACGTGCACACGAAGAAGATTCCGATGTCGGACGATGTGGATGTGGCGGTACTGGCTCGAGGGTCTGCGGGGTTTTCCGGGGCCGACCTGGCGAACCTGGTCAACGAAGCGGCGCTGAACGCGGCTCGCTTCAACCAGAAGGTCGTGCGCATGCTCGACTTCGAGTCTGCCAAGGACAAGGTGCTGATGGGTGCGGAGCGCCGCTCCATGATCATCAGTGAGGATGAGAAACGGGTCACGGCAGTGCACGAGGCCGGCCACGCTCTGCTGGCGGTCTTGTTGCCGAAGGCAGAGCCGATCCACAAAGTGACAATCATTCCGCGCGGCATGGCGCTTGGCCTGACGCAGCAGCTGCCCACTGACGAAAAGCACAACTATTCGCGCGATTACCTTGAGGATCAGATCGCCATCCTACTGGGTGGTCGCATTGCGGAAGAGATCACGATCGGGAATGTCACGACTGGGGCGAGCAACGATCTTGAGCGCGCCACCGACATGGCGCGCCGCATGGTCTGCGAATGGGGGATGAGCGACGCCATGGGACCGCTGGCCTTTGGCAAGAAGCAGGAGCAGATCTTCCTAGGTCGCGAGATCGCGCAGCACCAGGACTATAGCGAAGACACGGCGTTGCACATCGACCGCGAGGTCAAGCGATTCATCACCGGCAACTACGAGCGGGCTCATAAGGTGCTACTCGAGCACAAAGAGCAGATTGTGGCGTTGGCGGACGCGCTTCTCGTGCGCGAGACGCTCGACGGTGAGCAGGTTCGGCGAATTGCGGCGGGCGAAGCGCTCGAGGCGTTTGTCCCGCAGGCTGAGCCGCCGCCGCCGCCCCAAGAGCCTGAGGCGACAAAAGAGAAGGAACGACCAGCCATCGTGCAGCCGCTGTCGCCGACACCGGTCGGCCAGGAGTAGCGCCGCAGATCGCCGGACGGCGACGCTGGTCAGGCACTTGGCTCTTTTAGCGCCCGCGCTTTTCGCGGGCGTTCTCGCGTACGGCGGGCGCTCACTCACCGGGGATGGCCGTCGCTCTTTGGCCTACACTATTTCTTGATGCCCCTGCGCCGCCGCTTCACTGTTCCGCTGCCAGGCGGAGCGAGCCTTGCGCTGGGCGAGCGAGTGCTGGTCATGGGGGTCATCAACGTCACCCCGGACTCCTTCTCCGACGGTGGGCGGTGCTTCGATCCGGCCAGCGCGATCGAGGCCGGGGCCCGAATGGTGGAAGAGGGTGCCGACCTGATCGACATTGGTGGCGAGTCAACGCGACCCGGTGCGGATCCGATCGACGAGGCGGAGGAGCAGCGGCGAGTAATTCCGGTCATCGAGGGCCTGGCGGGCCGCGTTCGCGTCCCGCTTTCGGTCGACACGTATAGGGCCTCAACGGCTGCGGCGGCGCTCGGGGCCGGAGCGGCGCTGGTGAACGACGTGAGCGGTCTGCGATACGAGCCGGCATTGGCGGATGTCGTCGCCAGCCATGGAGCCGCCATCGTCCTGATGCACACGCGCGGACGATCTCGCCAGATGTACGACCAGGCGTCGTATCACGACGTCATCGCCGAGGTACAGGACGAGCTGCGCGAGAGCATGGCCTTTGCGACCACGGCTGGCATTGCGGCGGAGCGCATCGTCCTGGATCCTGGCCTCGGCTTCGCCAAGGCCGCGGCACATAGCTACGAGGCGCTGGCCCGGCTCGACGAATACGCCGATCTTGACCGGCCGCTGCTCGTGGGTCCCTCCCGCAAGTCGTTTCTGGCGACCGCGCTGCGCGGTTCGGTCCCGGCGTCAGATCGCGACTGGGCGACGGCCGCGGCGGTTGCATCTGCCGTATTGTCCGGGGCGCACATCGTGCGCGTGCATGCAGTGCGAGAGATGGTGCAGGTCGTGCGCGTGGCCGACAAGATTCGGCGATATCATTCGTGATACGTGACCTGGCTGGCAGAGCTTCTCCGGCGCCAGACGATCGGCTGGTGGGATCTTCTCGACATCGCCATCGTCTCGGTCCTGATCTATCAGCTGTTGCTGCTTATCAGGGGCACTCGGGCCGTGCAGATGGGGCTGACGGCCGGCTTTTTAATCGGGCTATTTTTCCTGTCGGAATGGCTCGAGCTCGAGATGGTCAACTGGATCATCCGGAACCTCGCCGGGTACGTCGTCTTCGCCATCATCGTGTTGTTTCAACCCGACATCCGTCGCGCGATGGCCCATTTCGGGCGTGCGTCGCTGTTGCGGCATTTTCGCAGGGCCCACAGTGCGAGCGAGACGATCGAAGATGTCGTCGTCACTGCCGAGAGCCTCGCCGCGCAACGCATCGGTGCGCTGATTGTTATCGAGCGCCAGATCGGCCTCCGCAATTACGTCGAGGGAGGCATTCCGCTGGAGGCGATGGTCACCTACGATTTGCTTGCGAGTGTTTTTCAGCCTGGATCGCCGCTGCACGACGGTGCCGCGATCATTCAAGGCGATCGCGTCTCGGCAGCGGGTTGTTTCCTGCCGCTCTCGGTCAGTCCTGGTGTCAGGCGAGAGATGGGGACTCGGCATCGCGCTGCAATCGGCTTGACCGAAGAGAACGATGCGGTCGCGATTGTCGTCTCTGAGGAAACGGGCAGTATCTCGTTGGCCCTGGGTGGCGAACTCCAGCGAGGCATCTCGGCCGACGCGTTGCGTATCCGTCTCCAAGCTCTGCTGGGCGGCCGGCGGGGCAGCCGGCTTCCGCGCGACGACTCACGGAGTCCGCTGACATAGATGGTAAATCTCCGCGTCCGGAGGGTCGGTTTCAAGTCGCTCTCGGTGGCGCTGGCGGCGCTGGACTGGCTGCTCGTATCTGGTGAACAGGTCGTGGAGCGGGCGTTGCGAATTCCGCTCGAGTTCACCAACTTGCCGTCGGAGCTGGAAATGGTGGGGGACGCGCCAGCCGTTGTAGACGTCAGGGTGAGAGGATCGTCAGGTGCCCTCAGTCGGGCTACGACGCTTGAGCTTGTTGCTGTACTCGATCTGCAGAGGGCTCGCCCAGGCCAGCGTCTCTTTCCTCTGTCAAGCACGGACGTGCGGACGCCATTTGGAGTCGAGGTCGTCCAGGTCACTCCTTCGAACGTGTCGATTGCGTTTGAGTCTCCGGCCGTGAAGATGGTCCCGGTCGTTCCCGGGATTCAAGGAGAACCGGCTGAAGGGTACGTCGTTGGCACCGTTGTGGCGGACCCCGCTTCGGTGCAGGTGGTCGGCCCGTCCAGCGCGGTCGCACGGTTGACTGCCGCGATGACCGAGTCTGTGTCCGTTGCGGGCGCGACGGGCCGTGTGGCGGAGACCGTCAACGTCGGCATCGTGGACTCCTCCGTGCGGCTCCGCTCACCGGTAAGTGCCACCGTGACGGTGGACGTGGTGGCCC
>Ga0115002_10005272_pt1 | contig 15306 bp, 18 predicted proteins | sample ArcticOcean_MG_C_8_FD_89576 | JGI IMG/M metagenome (GOLD analysis project Ga0115002, IMG submission 89576) | Marine microbial communities from western Arctic Ocean - ArcticOcean_MG_CB11_86 | ecosystem: Environmental > Aquatic > Marine > Oceanic | place: Arctic Ocean: Canada Basin | collected... | reverse complement strand
TTGAGTGTAAATACATTTGTTATAGATACAACCGCACCCACTGTTTCCTCTATTTCCTCTTCCACTTCAGATGGAGCATACAAGTTAAATGACAACATCACGGTCACAGTGTCCTTCAATGAAAACGTGATCGTCGACAATTCTAGCGGGAACCCACGCATCCAACTAGAAACCGGAACCAATGATCGTTATGCCAGCTACATCAGTGGAAACTCGACCAGCATCCTGTCATTCCTTTACACAATTCAGTCAGGAGACAATTCCAGTGTACTGGATTACAAGTCTACCGATTCCCTATCTGCAAACAGCGGAACTATTAGGGACAACGCAACCAACAATGCTACGTTGAGTCTAACCTCTCCAGGTGCTTCAGGCTCGCTTGGTGCAAATAAATCGATTGTGGTCGACGGCATAGTTCCTACGGTAACTAATGTTTCATCCTCGACGGACAATGGATCATACACGTTAAATGACAACATCACGGTCACAGTCACCTTCAATGAAAACGTGATTGTCGACAATTCCAGCGGGAACCCACGCATCCAACTGGAAACCGGAACCAATGACCGTTATGCAGACTACATCAGTGGAAACTCGACCAGCATACTTTCTTTCCTTTACACAGTGCAGTCTGGAGATAACTCCACCGACCTTGACTACACGACCACAAATTCTCTCTCGGATAACGGAAGTACCATTCGGGACAATGCATCCAACAATGCTACGCTGAGTCTACCTTCTCCAGGCTCTTCCGGATCGATTAGCTATAGTAAATCGATCGTAATCGATTGATCCCTAATTGGATAGGTGCATATCCAGATCTTGATTGTGGTGATGAGCTAGAAATTGTATGTGTAGCAAAACCAAATTAGTAATTTATTTTTCCAAGAATTTACTAATTTAATTGGATAACTAACAATTAACTAGTATTTTTGTTTTGATAATGGTTTTTTGATAGTAATCCTTCCCCTTTTTGATAAAAAGATAACAGTTAAATATTAATTGATTATGAAAGAAATGTTGACCCAGAGGCAAATTTGGCAATTTATTCTAGCCGTCCTGATCATTATTTTGTCTGCCTCTTGTAGTTCTGAAACCAACAAAGATACTGCCACCGAAGAACAACAAATAACAAAATCCTCCATCCAGCAAATCCCGGCATCCATCAAGGAAGTCAGTGTACCTCCCAAACTCTCCCTGATCGAATCACCGTCCCTGAATAAAAATAATCTTGTCTCTTTTGGATTCAGGAGTTCGAAGGCCGGCACAATCAGTTATTCAGGAAGTTGCTTCGGTTCCACCAGGAATGCGATCAGGGGAGATCACCATATTCTATTTGTGACAATGGTTGAGGGAAAATATGACGACTGTGCCATCCAAGTCACTGACTCAGAAGGAAAGACAAGTGATCCTCTGCAAGTACCCACATTCAAAGTTGATTTCACAACACCTGAACTGAGTCAGGTAGGAGATTTTAGGGTTCAAGGCCGGAAAGTAAAGATTGACATAAAAGCCAGTGAAGTAGGGAGTCTGGTCTACTCTGGTAACTGTAGAGGTGATTTACAGCAAATGAAACAGGGCAAGTCTGAAGTTTCCATCATCTTTCCGGGAGACGGACAGTATAGTGACTGTGAACTGACGTTGATCGATCCTTCTGGTAATATCAGTAAACCCCTGCCCCTGAGCACAATCCGGATAGATGCCACACCACCTGTTCTAGCAGAGATCAAACCTGTACCAGAAATGATATCCACAGTCAGGCCTAGCTACTCTTTCAAAACCTCCAAATCCGGAACCCTGAATTTCAGTGGAAAGTGCAAGGGCAACGTTGACAAGGCGGTTGTAGGTATCAACCACATAGCCCTGCTGACAGCAGAACCAGGAGACTACAACGACTGTACGATGACCATTACAGACTCTTCCAACAACATAAGCCAACCCCTGAAGATTTCACCCTTTGTGGTGGTAAGAGGTCAGTCATAAATTCTTTCTTCTTAAGGTGGACGGATCTAGAAACCATAAAATTGGTAGAACTGATTATAGTAACTCCAATAAATGGTGTGAGAGAGTACTGAAGTAACTCCCAAGTCAAGGACAGTGTTTCTTATGAGTTAAGGTGTACTTTAGTTTCGGTTATGTGGAAACAGTTTTATGTTCTGCTGAAATAATTTGGTAATTTCAAGTAAATCTTCCTTAACTGCAAACTTCACACACTATCTTAAAGTTGTATATTTTTGATTATCTGATTATTAGAGACACGAAATTTCATTAACAAATAGTGATTAAATTAGTAATTAAAATGTACCTAAGAGGAAATAAAGGGTTAGAGAATCCTAACATTTGTTTGGAGATCCATTGCAATTGCAGGGATTTCTAGGGGGAAATCTGGAGACACTAGGATACTCCATCTTTAATTTAGTCTCAACAGCTAATATCCTATAATATGCTTAAATTATTGAATGAAATATCCATTTTTGCGTCAAGTATTTTAGTATGTTTCGTAATTTATAGTTACTAATGTGGATTCAAAGTGGAAGTCTATAATAGGATAACTTCTGTTGGTATAATACTGGTAAATAATTATCACATTTCCTATAAGAGGATCTACGTTAAAACCTACCCCCATCATCCACTGTAAGTAACCACCGCTAATCCTTCACAGTCAGACACCTTCCAAGCAAATTTACCATTTCTTGTAAAACAACCCGATTGATGATATAAATTGATTTATACTTAAAATGTAAAATAGTTATAGTTCTATGGATTTTCAGCAAGATTACCAGTACTACTTCCAAACAATGTCTAAGGATTCATTCGTGATAGAATACCTCCTACTACCAATAATTATTTTCCTTATAATAATTTTAATCTATTCATACATAAAGAAAAGATTACTTAGAGATGAAAAAGAGGATTTGGAAAGTCTCAAACTTTTGATGGAATTACTTGAATCTGGGACAATTAATGAAAATGAATTTCAAAAGAAAAAGAATCGTATTACAGCAAAATGGTGAATCACCTCTTGATGTTTTTCTTTCAGAGGAAAACAGGTTTAGAAAATTAAGAAATTCCAGCTACATTAATCAAAAGTTTAAATTAAAGTCAAAGTACTAAGAATGAATGGGGGCATTACTTTGGGACACATATAGGAGATGCTGAAAAGTCAAAGATGAACAATTTACCTATTAAAATTTCCTTCTTTATTTTTTTTCATAAAAAATTGATTATTGACGTTCCCAGTTGGTAATCCTGAATAGAGATGGGGGTATAGTTCAACTCCTCTTCCTAGATTTTCAAAAACAATCGCAAGACCTTCTTGTTCCACTTCTAAAACAAACAACAAGTCCCTTTTACTGAATATCCTATTAGCAGTATTGACTAATTGTTTTCGAGTGGAAAAATGGATGAAACCTTCACTTGAAAAATCATCAGGAAAATAATTGTCCTCTACACAATCTTTCCATTTCTTTTCAGTAGTAATATGAAAGATAGGTTCAAAGTATTTTTGCATTTATTTCCCAATTATTTAGTTTACCACTATAATTTGATTTAGTATCGTCATCTTCAAAGCCTTTAGAAGCAAAACCAGTAGATGCTTCATATTGATAAAGGACATCTGTTTCCGGACCATTCACAGGAGAAGTAAGAAGAAGCAGAGAAATGATGATGAATAGATTTTTCACTTGGTTTCATCCTTGTGAATTAAGGCTGTCCAATATATAACACCAATCGGTTTGTTTTACAAGAACAGGGGGAGATTAATAGATGATGTCTGACTTGTGAAGAATTAAGGATGAGTTCCTCAAAGGTGATGATTGGGATTGTTTCGCTTGGTTTCGGGAAATTCAAATCACGTTCTAGTAAAACTATTACATAAATGTAATAATAGTGTTGTTTTGTATCACATTATTATCGAAAAATCATATGAGCGATGAAACAGGAATTAGATACCACAATGGTAGGTATTGGAACGAGAAAGAATCAGATCAACCACCCGACAGATATTGGGATGGTGAACTAAAAAATGGTATCCCACACGGAACAGGAACTTACTATGTCCCTAATGGTGCAAAATATGTTGGAACTTATAAGAATGGGAAAAGACATGGTGAAGGAACTTTTAGTTGGTCAGTAGATGGTGATAATGACTCACCAGATTCTAGGAAAGAATTTACTGGTAAATACAAAAATAATAGATTTAATGGTATCGGTAAAATGACTTGGTGTGATGGAAGAACTTATGAAGGAGGGTTTAAAGATGGACACGAAAATGGAAAAGGTACAATTACTTATCCTGATGGGAAAAGAGTCGAAGGTGATTTTCGTAATGGAGTAATGAATGGTCGAGGTGCAAAATCTTGGAATGAGAAAAATACACAAGGAAATAAAGTAAGAGACCAGACTTCAAAAATGAATGCATGATAATTTAATAAGATTACCTTTCGGCAGAATCTATATAAAAACCCCCTCACAAATTGGAGGATTAATTTAACGCATACAGTAAATCCTATACTTTTGTTTAATTAATTAGTAATTTATTCCAGTTATGATTATATAAATGACCAAATATTTGTATTGATTGTCTGACTGTGAAGAATTAAGTGAATTTTACTAACAGGAGGTATTTGCTAATTTATGGTTCAATAATGGAAATGTTATCGAATAATTTTGTATTTAACAATTTATCTAGCAATTAATAATGATACATGTCCTTGCAAGTATAAGAGTAAAACCTGGCAAACGTGATATTTTAATAGAGCATCTAAAGTCTAACATTCCTCATGTAATTAAAGAAAATGGATGCATAGAATACAATCCTACAATAGATGTTGATTATCACATTGATAATCAAAAATGTGATGAAAACTTAGTTACCATTATCGAAAAATGGGAAAATTTTGATACTCTCAAAAAACATATGCATGCACCACATATGTTGTCTTATCGTGAGAATGTAAAGGATTTAGTTGAAAATACTTCTCTAAAAATTCTTACAAACACATTATCCCTAAAGTTCCCGATGGTTTGCTAGAAATGGTTTAAGAGAACCCAATAGATAACATCAGTGGGTTTGTTTTACAAGGAAGGAGGTATTTTACTTAGAAGGTAGGAGAACATTCTTTAGTTGTTTCCACTCTTTGTCAAATTTTAACTTATTTTTCTTCATTTTCAATTGATAGTGTCCGTGATATAAAAGTTTTAAAAAACTGGAGGACAACAACAATCGGGATAATCCATATAATATTCTCAATAGTAAAGTTCATATAAAACAGAGTATCTGGGTTAATTAGTGGAAGGGAGTCAATTCTTCCATGAAATAAGGTTACAATTCCTTTTATCTCAAACTCCCTTCCTTATCTGTATTTTCCTAATAGGTCTTGCTGTTCTTTTTCAGCATCAATTATAAAGTCCCCTGATTAATATAAAGATACGCAAATATTAAAGGAATTATCATAATTACAATTATCCATTCCCAATAATTTATTTCTCTAAAAGTCCTCTGAAATAAAAGTCTATTTGTTAAATAATATATTCCCTCAAGAATAAATATAATAATTAGAACTATTCTCCAATTCATCATAAATTCAAGAACTCTTTTAAAAAATATATTCCTTCAATAACTAATATGATGATTGGAAATAGTTTCCATTTTATATACATCATCATACTCTACGGAAACCTCACCATCCATAACATTCGTAGAAATAAAACTTGATAGAGACATTGACTTTTTATTTTGGATTATGCAACTACCTTCCAAACGATGTGAGAAATATGTAAGTGATGATGACTCAAAGGATAATTATATCATTTATTCATTAACAAATTTTAGAAAATTTTGAAGATGTTAAAGTAAATCAAGATATGCCAGAATACAATCCTTCAACAAGGGCAATTAGAATAAATCTAATTCGTATGGATTACAATGATCCAAATTGTATGTTTCATCACCACAATTTTGAAAAAGTAGTTCTTTCAAAAAATTATTATGACTCACAATTGCTATATTATTATCATTTTCATTTATAACATATTTTGTAAATTCGTCAATCCTTTCTTTTAATTCTTCAATTTTTTCATATCTATCTTCTCTCCACATTTGATCTGAATCTGAATCTAATAGTGAAAAATCGACTTTTTTAAATTTCTCTTTTAGTTCAATTCTGTTTCTCCTCTTGTTGCAGATTTCAATTCCTTGTGGAAATTCTTTTATTTTATCTAGAGCAACAATTCTTACTTTTTTATTTTTTTCAAATATATTTTCAGCAGTTTGAAGTGTTCTAGTTAAAGGAGAAACAAATACAACATCAATATTCATCAATTGTTTTGAATTTTTTCCTAATTCCTTCGCTTGAAGTATTCCTTCTTCTACGAGAGGAGCATCATAAGATTCCTTTAAAAAGTATGCTTTCTCACCGATTTTATCATTTAAAACATTGTGAGCTGCTCTTCCGTGCCTTATACAAAGAATATTTTTCATTTTTTTATAAATTATTGTTGTACTATTCATTACCACTGACAAATTATCTGGACATCCAACCTGACATTCTTATTCTGAAAAACCTAATGCTAAATTTATCTCAAAAAAGTGGCGTGAATACCAGAGTGTTTCCCATATACATTCCCATACAAGTTCTTCTTTAATGGAAGGGAATGTATATTATGCCAATGAAACTAAGTTTATAGTTCTGTCTTATTTAAGTATCCACCTCTCCAAAGATATATCATCATTATAACAAGATAAGTTGATGTAATTAAAAAACCTCCAAATAATTTGTAACTAACCCAAACATCAAGAGTGAAATTGTAAGCAACTATTATATTTAAAAGACCTGAAACGAAAAATCCCAAAGACCAACCACGAGATAATTTTTTCCAAACATTATCTGGTAGTATTATGGTCTTACCCATAATCACTTTTAGTAGATTTTTTCTACTAAAATATTCAACACTCAAAAGTAAGATAGAGAAAATCCAATTAATTACAGTAGGTTTCCAAAATAAAAATTCCTCATTTCTAAATAATAATGTCGAACCTCCAAACAAGAGAGATATCCCAAAAACTATCTTAGTTTTTTTCGAAACCTTTTTTTCCAGAAGATACTCTAAGCATACTTGGATAAAAAGACCTATGAGTAGTATTAAAGTCGCAAAAAATATATCACGAGTATAAAAATAGGCAATTGTGAATATTAATATAGGTAAATATTCTATAATTTGTTTCATTTCAAAATTATCTCAATAAGCTTGAATTGATATTAATTAATGAAAGGATACAATTCCATTTGTTTGTCTCCCATTCATAAAGATTGATATGTTTGCTTGTCTGGCTAACATTATCTCTCAAAATCACGCTCACATCTGCTAAAGCAATTTCTTTCATAGAACATTCTCTAACTTCTTTAAAAATGAATTGGGTTGTCTTATAGAGATTGAAAGATATCATTTTACTATGTTTATATGAATTACTCTTCAAGGAAATTTAAATATATGTCTGAGGAAATATCTTAACTAAATCTTTAGGGATTTTACATCTAAAAAAATATAAGGGGTAGCGTATTTGATTAATTTTCAAAAAGTTTATATTAGACATAATTTACTTTGTGTTGAATTAATTACAACACAACTAAGAGTCTTATTTGGAAATACTTTGAAGTTAGTCTATTTGGAGGTCATTTTACGGACACTAGTGAAGAGGTCGAAAAAAGTGGTAATTAAAAAGGTAAGTATTTATAAATAATTGTGTAGAAATAAACTTCCGGAAGATGGTAAAAGTCAAAAGGGAAAACTCGATCGCCCACGTCCAACTAACACTAGACCCTGAACCTAGGGTGTCTACCAATTCCACAACTACGGCCTCACTCACGAATCATTTATGCTATCGTACTGTACAAATACTAGCAACCGTTTTGGTCAGTCATTTAAACTTGAGCCTGATTTACTCAAGATATAAACTTAATATTACAGTCTGGTAAATACTTTGGAATTCACCCAGCGCCTTAATCAGCAATACAGTAATCAAAATCAAATTCAGAGATAGTTTTGGTGTGGAGTGATTTTGACAGTAGGATTGAATCTTGATGATATTAGTTTGATCGTTGACACAAGATTTTCACTATGCTCGAAATGACACATTTTCAGGACAGTGTGCGACAGCAGAAACTATTAGCATTATTAACAATGATTGCATCGTAAATAATATTAATGCCTCACATGTTTGTCATTCCCGAATGCATTAACAATTAGAAACCGAATTATTTTCAATATTAGTCCATGGACAACTTTATTCAGGATACATCTGCAAAATTAAAAGAATGGGTCGCTCTTTTTCAAAGTCAGCGGCAAATTCAGTTAGCGGTTCTCGCAGCATATTTATTGCTTTGGCTCTTTAGTTCTGGAAGCCTTTCCACAACAATCTGGATTGGAGTTGGAGTTGGTTTAGGTTGGATGATTGGGCGAGGCAGCGGGCAGGGATCTTAAAATGCAGAAATCCATTTTAATCACAGGCGCCAGTACGGGAATAGGACGTGCGCTGGCTTTTGAATTTTCACGGAGAGGTTACGCGCTTGGTTTATGCGCCAGACGTCTTGAGTTGCTGGAGTCGTTACGTGACGAATTGGGCGGAGAAACTAAAGTCGCTATCGCCAAACTTGATGTAGCAGAATTCGAAAGTGTTCCTGAAGTGTTGCACAAACTTGCAGACGAACTTGGTGGCGTTCAGATTGTTATCGCGAATGCAGGTGTTGGCGAAAAGAGTTACCCGGGAGAGGGCACTTTTCATCTTGTCCGTAAAGTTATCGATATAAATGTACTAGGCGCAATAGCCACCATTGACGCAGGTGCTGAAATTTTGAAAAAAGAGGGGGGAGGTCAAATTGTCGGTATTTCTTCAGTCGCAGGTTTCCGCGGACTCTCCACAACTCCAGCATATTCTGCATCCAAAGCTGCGCTTTCAACTTACATGGAAGGCATACGGAATCATCTCAAACAACATAAAATCGCGGTCACCGTCCTCAATCCCGGATTTATCGACACTCCGATTAATACTCATCGAAAATCCAGACCTTTCCTCATCTCTGCAGAAAAAGGAGCACGCTTAATGGCGGATATGATCGAAAAACGAGTTTGGTCCTCCACTGTTCCGGTCTGGCCATGGGCCTTAATTACCGAAGTTATGCGTCTGCTTCCGGAACGTCTCTGGAGCAAATTCAACGTCTGAACTGTTTCAGAACTGCCGCAAATACTTAATTAGCTGCCAGCGTTCATTTATGCTGAGTACATTTTCGGGAGTTGAGGCAAAAGGGTTTGAAAGTTCCGCATATTCCACAGGAAGTCCGTTCCGCATCACAACCCCGTGCCGGTCAGTATCTACCATCATACTGCCAATCATACTGCTCATCATTCCGTCGCCTCTGTGCCCACCGGAAGCCTAATATCCCAGAGCCAACAATGCTATACCTACTATCCCACGGATTCCCATGAAACCTTTGCTGTTCATAAGACCTCTAAATTTAAGCTGCAGCAATCTCAAAACCAGCCTTTTCGATCGCTTGCTGAAGTTGATTTGCTGTTATTAAAGCCGAATCATATTCCAGTGAAGCTTGTTTTTCAGCAAAAGAAACTTCTGCGGACTGTACTCCTGTTTTTCCGGAAAGTACTTTTTGCAGTCTGGCTGAACAACCGTCGCAGTGCATTCCTGAAATGCTCCAATTTATTGTTTCCATAATCTAACTTAGCTGTGATAATTAATTGAAAAAAGACCAAACCAATTTCATGGTTGAAAATTATGTTTTTCAGCTTATACCTCTAGGGGGTATAGAGCAAGACAAAAAGACGGCAGTAAATTCTTTTAGTATTGACATGATTTCAGTCTCTCAAGACAATGTTAAGAGAATTTATTAAAAATGATCCGGGTTTGAGCGGAGAGAATCATAAATGAAAAATATTGAAGAACCTTAAAGCAACAAATATTGCTCATATTTCTCATCAGGTTTAGGACAATTATTTCACATACATGATATTAAATGGATTCCTGTTTTCACGAGAAAGACAATTTATTGAATGTTTGTAATTAGTAACCATCAGAAGGAGAAACAATGATTGAAGAATTTATCAAAAAACTTCCAAAAGCAGAATTGCATTTGCACATCGAAGGCTCACTTGAACCGGAATTGATGTTTGAACTGGCGGAGCGTAACCAGGTTGAGTTGCCGTTTTCCTCAGTAGAAGAAGTGCGCGCGGCCTATGAATTCAATGATTTGCAGTCTTTTTTGGATATTTACTATGCCGGCGCGGGAGTACTCTTGCATACAGAGGATTTCTTTGATCTGACCTGGGCTTATCTGGAAAGGGTACACCGCGATAATGTGAAACACGTCGAAATTTTCTTTGATCCACAGACACATACTGACCGTGGAGTTCCCATGCGAACAGTGGTCACAGGAATTCACAAAGCCCTGGAACAAGCCAAACAGGAATTCGGCATTACTTCGTGTCTGATACTTTGTTTCTTGCGTCACCTGAGTGAAGAAGCCGCTTTAGCGACTTTGGAGGAAGCACTGCCGTTCAGAGGCTGGATTGAAGGTGTTGGCCTTGATTCCGCGGAAGTCGGGTTTCCACCGGAAATTTTTGAACGTGTTTTTGCAAAGGCCTCTGAAGAGGGGCTTCGTAAAGTGGCGCATGCCGGAGAGGAAGGACCTCCGGAATACATCTGGCAGGCCTTGGATTTACTCGGAGTTTCCCGAATTGACCACGGGGTACGCTGTACAGAAGACAAACAACTTGTGGAGCGTCTGCTAAAAGATAATATGCCTCTTACCGTCTGTCCACTTTCAAATACGAAGTTACGTGTTTTCGATAAAATGGAAGATCACAACCTCAAAGAAATGCTTGATGCCGGACTTTGCGTAACCATAAATTCTGATGATCCAGCATATTTTGGCGGTTACATGAATGATAATTTTCTGGCCACGCAAAAGGGCTTAAATTTAAGTCGGGAAGATTTAATAGAAATTGCGAAAAACGGCTTTCGTGCCAGTTTTCTACCCCAAGATTCAATCGACTACCATTTACAAAAAATCGATGAATTTGTGGAAAAACAAAGCCAATAATTAATAAGCTGATAAGAATAGCTGCACTCATCTGAATTATTCCAATCCAGCAGGAATGGATTTATGCAGATCGTTTGAGAATCAACAGGTTTCCGGCGAGAATCAGCAAAATACCGATTACGGCATAAGCCGTCCACTGGTAATCCTCGAAAACTGTCGAAAATCCCAACGCTACCAAAGGAAAAATCAAAGTGGAGTAAGCGGCACGTTCCACCCCAACACGACCGAGCAGTGTGAGGTATGTCCAAAACGCAATGATTGAAGCAAAAACAGAGAGAAAGACCAGCGAACTGACGTAAGGCAGTGTCATTTCAAAAGTAAATTCACGTCCGGTGCCCCAAGACAAGCCTAGCATCAACAGTGCTCCGTAAGTCATGCCGAAAGTATTGGCCTGCACAACCGGAATGCCTTCGCGTTGATTTCTAGCAGAGGCTATATTTCCTACCGAAGCCAGCAGTGTAGCCAGAACAGCCAAAGCCGCAGCAAACAAATTTTCACTTCCGGATTCAAAATCGGTGATTTCCGGCCAGAAAACGAGCATTATTCCCAAAAGCCCAAGTCCTGCACCGCCCACCACACGTAATTCCAAACGGTTTTTCAAAAAAATAACACCATTCACCGTATTCATCACAACGATGGTGCTAAAGATAACTGCTGCCAAACCGCTGGTGAGAGTTAGTTCAGAGAGATAAAACAGCCAATAATTGAGAGCAAATAGACTTGTACCCTGCAGAAACATGAATCCGTGATCACGTAAACTGTAACGCATTAAACGTCCGGACAATCGGCAATAGAGCCAGGATATTCCTGAAGCAAGCAGGAAACGATATGCCACCGAGACCATCGGATCAACGGAGCCAAGCTGGTACTTAATGGCCAACCAACTTGAACCCCAAATCAGTACTGTTACGACGTAAAGTAGTGCGTTTTGGGCCCCACTTGACAAATGACTCAAATTCGGACTCCACCGTCTATTTCCAGTACACGTCCGCTGTAGTAATCATTTTTGAGGATGAAAAGCGCTCCATCTGACATTTCGCTCGGCTCCGCAAAACGACGAAGAGGAATACTTTTTACAAAGTTTTCTTTGATTTCTTCACGCAGTGAAACGACCATTTCTGTGGCAGTAAATCCGGGAGCAATTGCTGCAACCCGGATTCCGTGCTGCGCTAGTTCCTGAGCCCACAAAACTGTCATAGCAGAAACTCCGGCTTTAGCCGCAGAATAATTACTTTGCCCAAAATTTCCGGAACGGGCGACACTGGTAATATTGATGATCACTCCAGGTTTTTTCTGTTCCACAAAATGAGCTGCGGCTTCGCGAGCACAAAGAAAAACACCGGTAAGATTTGTGTCAATCACAGCCTGCCATTTGGACATGGAGAATTTTTGAACTTTGCCTTCCTTAACTTTAACGAGGAGTCCGTCACGCAAAATTCCGGCGTTATTGATTGTGGCGTCCAGCGTGCCAAAATCACTCACAACCTGTGAATAAACCGCCTCAACTTCTACTTCCTGTGTAACGTTTAATTCGTAGCCGCGTGCTTCGACTCCTTTGTCTTCACAATCCTTGCGGGTTTTTTCCAGGGTTTCCGGATTCATATCTGCAAGTGCGACCTTCATTCCGTTATCTGCGCAAGCCAATGCGAATTGACGACCCAGCCCCTGAGCAGCGCCGGTTACAATAACTACTTTATCTTTAAGTTCCATTTGATTTTTACTTTGAGATTATTGAAAAGTCATGCCTGCCATCAGCATAAAATATTTCTTACGTAAATAAGATGGATAATTTCGGAAGACCTGGATCGGAAGGCTGGAGGAAGGAGAGTCATCCACATTTAGGTATAAAGTCACTTATATGACATAATAAATAATTAACTATATGTAAATATACCCCCATTCGTACCGCAAAATAACACGCTCAATAGAATTATAATATTAAGGATTGCTGAGCTATTATTAAGTTAGTAATTATAGAGTCTTTTATCAAATAAGTAAATTGGATTTGTTCTTTGTTGGAATAGCTTAAATAAGAGGCGTTACTTATGCGATGAATATCAGGACTGATAGATACCTAATAATTTGTCAAAATAGTTATCTAAATAGCTTTCTATATTAAAGGGTTTGGTGACATGTATTTATGTTAATCTCATGAATTGAGTGATTCCAGAAAAAAGGTACTACAGACACCCTTGACTTTGAGTGAGGTTTTTCCACGAAAAGTCAGTTGACCGACCCCTTCCAGATAATCCTTTGTTTTCTCTGAAATGTGAATTTTGCCCAGTTCGCTGTTGCTTTCCATGCGGGAGGCAATGTTGACCGCATCACCCCAAATGTCGAATGCGTTACCAGAGGTACCCGCAATCAACGGTCCAGAATGGATACCGATGCGTATTTCCCAGCGTTCATTGCCAAGGACTTCGCATCATGTTCGCTTTCAATCAACGACACTATCTGATCAGCTAGGAGGCGTAAGTCTTCAATTTGATTGTGCTTCAAGGTTTTTGAAACTACATCCATCACGCACAGCGTTCCTATTGAAAACCCCTGTGAACTGATTAGTGGTGCTCCGGCGTAAAAGCGAACCGGCGGGTATTCAGGGAGGCTAACTATCGGTTTAGTACGCTCGTCTTGCAAGGGATCTTCAATGATTAGTTGTTGATGCGTGGTGTTCAAGCTGAACTGGCAAATTGAAAAATCTCGGGGCATGTCCCACGGTACACTTTTCCTTTCTTCCTTGCTGACCCGTAAGTGACTTTACAGCGTTGAACCGTCGAACCCAAAATGTTAATGAAACAGAGTTTACATCCGGTCAGGTAGGTTACCACTTCGGTTAACGAGGACTAGCGTCGATCTTTCTGCAAATCTTCTTGTTTTAATTCACTAGTCATGACATGTAACTGAGAGGAGGATGAGTAGGTGTTTCTCTTGGTTTCTCATAAGTGGTTTAGGAGAACAAAATATATATCATCAATCGGTTTGATTTCATGAAATAGGCTTGACCACTCAGCAATATCCAAAATTGTCCCAGCTATTGCATATGATTTAGGAAATAAAAACATATGTTGAAAAAATAAATATATGAACTTGTTAGACCATCCAATATTTTATGCAGCCTTTATGCTCGTGGTGGGTTTGGGAATTCCTGTTTTTGCGGCTTTGAATGGAAATCTTGGAGCAAGACTTCAAAATCCGGTACTGGCTGCAATTATTGCATTATCGGTAGGCATTGTCGCCTGCCTTGGGGTCATGCTTTTGTCGGGGAAAATTCCTAATCTGGTTGTGGAGAGTTCAATTCCATTTTATTACTATCTGGGCGGGTTGTTTGTTGTCTTCTATGTACTTGGTATGACTTGGATTGCACCTAAATTCGGTGTTGGCAATGCCGTTGCGTTTGTTCTGTTAGGACAAATTATTTCTATGGCAATTATTGACCATTTCAGTTTGTTGGGCGCTGCATATCATCCGATTTCAGCACAACGATTTGTTGGAATTGCATTAATGGCAATAGGTGTTTTAATGTCTGTCCGAGGATAGTTCCTTTTTTAGTAAATTAGTATTACTGCTCTGCATCTGGTTCTTTCAGTTATTATCCCCTGAAGGTCAAGAATTATTTAAGGATTGGATTTCTGATTTATAAGGCAGGCTGAGTAACAATGACGAACCACCTGCTATTCAAGTGCTCTTAGGTAAATACCTTTCTCTTATGCCATCAATGGCTTTGATTCATCATCTTTTGAATGTTTTAGATGGCGAAGTTAATGGCTCTGTTTCATCGGTATCAGCAAAACTTGCTGCAGCTAGCTATGAGTGAAATCAAATCTTTTTAAATAGTAAATTTAACTATCAGTTGTTTTGACGAATATTCCCTGACACATAGCATCAGTGGAGTTATATCGATCTTTATTACACCTAATTGCAAATTAGAGTAACATTCAACGCTGATAAACCAATATCACCTTATGAAAAACTTGCTTTTAATTTTCACATTAAAAAAAATACCCAAACTTTCTTGGAGCTCTTTAGATCAATTAAATTTTAAACCAAAAGTTAAAACACTTGTGTATCTTATTTTTGGTTTAATTCTATTTGGACTGGGTGAGTCTTTATTAGTAACTGCTAATATTGGAGGAGGTCCTTGGTTAGTTCTTCATCAAGGTGTTTCTTTCAAAACTGGTTATACTATTGGAATAAC
>Ga0115002_10005268_pt1 | contig 15312 bp, 10 predicted proteins | sample ArcticOcean_MG_C_8_FD_89576 | JGI IMG/M metagenome (GOLD analysis project Ga0115002, IMG submission 89576) | Marine microbial communities from western Arctic Ocean - ArcticOcean_MG_CB11_86 | ecosystem: Environmental > Aquatic > Marine > Oceanic | place: Arctic Ocean: Canada Basin | collected... | reverse complement strand
TCGATGTCGTCCGCGTCGGTGAGTACTCGGGCTTGCCGCGTGGCGGCGCCCGCGCCCCGGGTGATTGCCCTGTTAACGCTCACGCGCCATCACCCGGTTCTTTTATCTCCAGCGTTACGTTGCCGGCGTCTTCGACCAGCAGGCCGCGCGACGATGCTGGCAACAAGCCGCGTGCCCAGGCGGCCGCCTCCTCGCGGCCGACAAAGATCCTCATGCCCAGCGCAGCTTCGAGCGCCGGGTCAACACCAGCGCTAACCAGCGCCAGGCGGACGCCGCGCAGGTCGGTGAGCGCGCGCAGGCGCACGGCCTTGTGATCGCCCAGGCGGTAGCCTCGGTCGCGCACCGTTGCCAAAGCCGAAGCGTGGTCGGGGCAGGCCTTCATCAACTCAACGAAGTGGTCGATGCCGGTACCGCCCGCGCAGGCAGCCTCCAGCAGCAGCAGGCCGCCGTCGCTGACCGCCGCCTCGGTGTTCTTGATGCCCTTGTCGGCCTGGTAGAGGTCGCGATCGAGCGGCGGCGCCACGCGCGCCACCAGCAGGTCCACGGGCGCGGCCAGCTGTTGCACGAAAGACGACCTCATGAGCGGCAACAACTCGTGCAGGCTGGCCAGCGGGTGACCGGCCGACACGCCCACCAACTCGCCGTCGAGCAACACCTGGTTGAGCGCCAGCAGTCGGGCACCCGAATTCTCCAGTGCAGATATGGCAGCCGCCACCCCCTCGTAAACCGGGTTGCCGTCAAGGCGCAGGCCAGCGGCATCCGGAGACATCGCGCCCTCGTGGTTGGCGGCGAGCGACTTGAGCGACATAACGCCCACGCTGAGGGTCTTATGGGCTCCGGTGAGGCCGGCAAAGTAGTGGGGCTCAACGCTGCCACAGGCGAGATACCAGCCACCCTCGGCCATCCAGCTGTGCAGCTGGTAGTCGCCCACCGGGCTCAGCCCGGCTGGGTCGACGGCGTCATGCCAGGCGATTTCTGCAAAGCGATCTGCGTAGGGCCCGAGCACCGACTGCTCGTGCGCGCGTTTTTCTTCATCGTCGGCGCGGTGGCTTCCGGCAGCCACCAGCAACCTCAACCCGGGAGTCACCCCGGCGGCATCGAGCAGGAGAAACAACGCGCGCAGAAAACCCGCGCTGTCGGTGGGCCGGTGGCTGTCGTTGACCAGCACCGTCATCGGCGTAGCTGCCAACGACGACGCGCGAGCAAACTCTACCACGCCCGCACGCTCCAAGGCCTGGGCCTGCTCGCGCCCGGCTAGCGCCTGGGCTCCGCTGCCAGGTACAAGCCGCTCTAAAGCCACACCCTCGAGCAGATCCGCCCACGCCGTCTCAGCCCCAGCCATCGCTACATCCTAGCAGAAGAAAGCGGGGTTGCTTCCGTCCATACGAGCTAGAGTCCTGGCACTTCAAGGCCCTAAGGTGCCTGTCCCCCTTCTTGTGGTAGGATCTGCGGATGGCGAGATTGTTGTGTATAGCGGTGCTGCTGGTGGCCGCCTGCGCTCCGGAGCCCTGGCCGGGGCCGCCGGCGCTGCGCTTGAGCCAGCTGGGCCAGGCATACAGCACCCCGCTCTACCGCGCGTTCGACAGCAACACCCGGCCCCTGCTGGGTCGTAAAACCGGGCCGCTGCCACCCACGGTCACCGTGCACGCCACCTTCGAACTCGAAGCCCGCGGTCGCTCCCAGCTCGAGTTTGCCTGTGGCGTCCCCGCCAACAGCTCGGCGCCGCCAGTCACCTTCAGGGTATCCGCGGCTAGCAGCGGTAAAACCAAAACGCTGTTTGAAACCACCCTCTCTCCCTCCACCGACAGCGAGCGCTGGCACGAGTTCAGCGTCGAACTGGATCTCGACCACCCCACTACCCTGCAATTTGTCACCGTGCCCGCGCGGTCGGATTCGCCGCCGGGCGCGGCGTGGTTCAGCGACCCGATACTGCAAGCGCTCAACCCCTCGCGAGCAACAGAACGCAAGCGCCTGCCCAACATCGTGCTCGTTTCGCTCGACACGCTGAGAGCCGACCACCTGTCGGTATACGGCTACACGCGCGACACCTCGCCCAACATGAAAGCCATGTTCGACGAGCAGGGCCTGGTGGTCGAAAACTGCTTTGCCCCCGAGGTCACCACGCTCGATTCCCACGCCACCATGATGTCGGGCCTGTACCCGGACAGCGCCGTGCAGCCCGGCCTGCTGGGCATACACCGCGGCGTGACTATGCTGGCCGAGCTGCTGGCCGACGAGGGCTACCGCACGGCGGCCTTTACAGAAAACGCCTTCGTGGCGGCCGAGCTGGGCTTTCGCCGCGGCTTTGAGGTCTATTCCGAGAACGGCGGTATCGAGGCAAAGGGAATCGAGCGTATCGCCGCCAACTCGCTGGGCTTCGTGCGTGAGACCTTCGACCGCGGCATAGCCTGGGTCGAAGAACACGCCGACCGGCCGATGTTTGTTTTCCTGCACACCTACCAGGTGCACTCCCCCTACACGCCCGCACCCCGGTGGGCGGCACTGTTCCCGTCGCCCGAGGGCGCGTCGCCGGCGCGACGCGACATGGACGCCTACGACGCTGAGATTGCTTACACCGACAGCGAGGTCGCTCGCCTGCTCAAGGCCATCGACCGAGCGCTGCCCGCCGACGACACTATACTCATCGTGCTGTCCGACCACGGTGAGGAGTTCGGCGAACACGGCCGCCGCTACCACGGTGGCACCCTGGCCAACGAGACACTGCGCGTACCGCTGATGCTGCGCGCGCCGGGCCGCCTTCCGGCCGGCCAGAGAAGAACCGGCCCCGTGGGCCTCGTAGACCTCGTGCCCACGCTGCTCGAGCTGCTCGACATCGAGGAACCCTACCCGCTGCAGGGTCGCTCGGTTCTCGCCCACCTTCGCCACGACCAGGCGCTGCCGACAACACCCCTTTACTCGGTGGCCGATTCGCCCTTCACCATGACCTACAAGGGCGTCGACAAGAGTTGGCAACCGCCGGCCCGGGCGGTAACCCTGTGGCCCGACCGCCTGCTGAGCGAAAAGAAAGACGACGGCCGGCGCTACTGGTTGTTCGACCTGTCGAGCGACCCCGGCCAGACCAAGGACCTGTACGAGTTCGCCGACCAGGGGCCGCAGCTCAAGCGCCTGCTCGAGCAGTGGCCAGCCGTGGCAGCCGCTCGCAAGAACGAGCTCTCTCGGTCGCTGCAGTCGCGCGCGACTGCGCATCGCCGGCCCAGATCGGACGCAAACGGATTGGGCGAAGACAAGATACGTAAGCTCAAGGCCCTGGGCTACCTGGAGCCTGGAGAGTAACGTGCTGGGAAACTAGCGCCCCAGCTCGGCAGCAACCGCCGCCAGGCCCTCGTCGATACCCAGCAGCCGAACCGACAGCAGCTCCTGCGTGCGCCGGTTATCCAGCCCGCAACGCAGCGGCCGGGGAGCGGGCTGCGCGAGCTCGGGCGTATCTACCGCCTGGATAAAACCGGCGTCCAAACCCAGCGCAGCTGCCGCGCGACGGGCAAACTCATCGCGCGGCAGGCAGTCAGGCCCCACCGGGTGAGCCACGCCCCGGTAATCCGACAGCGCCAACTCGCGCACGGCGGCCGCGAGGTTATCAGCGCAGGTAGGAGTGCCCCACTGGTCGCGCGGCGCTTTCATGGTCTCTCCCGAAGAGGCACGTGCGAGTAACTGCATGATGAAATTTACCCCGCGCGGGTCGTGACCATAGACACCACAGATGCGCACGATGACGTGATCGTCAACGAGCTCGCTCACGGCTTGCTCGGCCGCCAGCTTGTGCCGCCCGTACTCGTTGATGGGCGCCGGCTCGGCATCGATCTCGTAGGGGCCCGCACTGCCGTCAAAAACGTAATCCGACGAAAAGTAGACCATGCGCGCGCCCACGCGCGCAGCCGCGCGCGCCACGGCGCGCGTGCCCTCCACGTTTATGGTCAGCGACAGCTCAGGCTCGAGCTCACAGCGATCAACGGCGGGCATGGCAGCCGGGTGCAGAATAAGATCGGGTTGCAAGTCATCCACCAGCGCGTCAATGGCCGCAGTGTCGGCCAGATCCAGCGGCAACAGCCCCTCGGCCGCCCGCGAGTTGCGGGTCCCTGTCACCTCGTGGTCGGCAAACACGCGCAGCAGGCGCGAGCCCACCAGGCCGGAAGCCCCGGTGACCAGGATTTTCAACGCCGCACCTTCACTGTTTCGCCCACCGCCCCCTGCCAGTGCCACATGGTGGCCGGGTTTTCCAGCACCCACCCCTGCGCCACCACCCCACCCGGCGCGTGCTAAGATGGCGCGTGTTCGGCTTTATGCGCATGTCGCTCGCGTTGGCCGTTATGTTCAGCCACCTCGTGCCCTTTATGGCCGGCCAGCTGAACTGGCTGGGCCACTACGCCGTCTGGTCGTTCTTCTGCCTGAGCGGCTACCTGATGACGCTGGTGCTCAACCAGCGCTACGGCTTCGGTAGCGACGGCCTGCTGCGCTACGCGGCCAACCGCGCGCTGCGCATCTACCCACCCTACCTGGTGGCGTTGGCGGCCATGACAGGGCTACTGGCGCTCAGACCCGACTGGACTGCCGTGCTCACCCACACCGGGTTGCCATACGTGGCCGGTGACTGGATACGCAACGTGGCGCTGCTCGACCTCAACTCGCGCATGCTGCCGGCGCCCATACTGCCGGCTTCCTGGTCGCTGAGCATCGAGCTCTACTACTACGTGCTCATGGCGCTGCTGCTGTCGCGCTCGCGAGTCACCGTGTTGTTGTGGCTCGTGGCGGCCGTCACCTGGGCCGCCTGGGCAAACACAACTGGGGTCGCTGCCCATCTACGCGTCACGTCACCGGCGGCCTGCGCGCTACCGTTTGCGCTGGGCGCGACGGTGTACTTCGTGGGGCAGCTGTTCTCGCCATCTCCGACAGAACCTCGAGCTGCACATAGCCAGCTGCCCAACTGGCTGCTGCCGCTAGCGGTGGTGGTGGCCCTGGTTAACGCGGGCACCGCGTGGACCTGGCCCGATCTCTATTCGACTCCCCTGCTGCTTCACGCCGCCGCGAGCTCGGCCGTGATCCTGGCGCTGGCCGGGGTCGCGCGTCCCAAAGCTACCAGCATCATGACCAGGCTGGACAGACAGCTTGGAGACTTGTCCTACCCGCTTTTCCTGCTGCACATGCCCGTAAGCATCGTGGTGGCCGCCGCACTGGCCACGTTTACCGAGAGTGACCTCGGACTCGGCGAACGCCCCGCGCTGTTTGTGCTGGCGGTGCCGGTGGTACTCATGGTGTCGTTGCTGTTGCGGCGGGTAGTCGAGCTGCCGGTGGAGAAGTTGCGCCGACGGGTTGCCCGCAGCGGTTAGCGCATCGCATTCTTACGCATGCGATTCTTGATCAGCCCTTCTTTGAAGTTCTCGAGCGCGGCTTTCGCCCGCGCAGCCTCTTCACGTTCGGCAATAAGTAACGGCGTCGTCGCACGAAAGTAGTTCTTTATGGCCTGGACTTCCTCAGCGCTACGCTGGTCCGGCCGTTTCGAAATCAGATGGGCCATGCCACCACCCAACGACGTTGCGGCTGGTCCATCGCGTTCGATCGTTGCACGCTGCTCACGCTCCCATTTCGCTTGCGCTTCGAGAAGAGCCGGCGTGTCCTTTTTGACCAGGCGGTTAGCGCGCAACGATTTCCATACCAGCTTTTGTCCTTCCTCATAACCTCGAAGGACGAGCAGGTTGGTAAAGTTCTTCTCATTCCTCCCTTCGAACCTTTGCAAAAGCCCTTTGGTATAAACCTCGCGTAGCGGTCGAACACCGCCAACGCCTAGCCCCAGATCGTAGAACAAGAAATCATGGGATCGCAGCAGATCGAGAAATTCACTCGTATCGGTGCCGAGTCCGCTCAATCCATGTGGCCAAAACTCGACCGCCATCACGACGTCGTCGTTTTGCGCTATGACTTCCTGCATGCCCTCGACGATGACGCCTTCAGCACCCTGTGTGTCTATCTTCACAAAATTCACGGCACCGTCGTAGTCCGCGAAATAATCGTCCAGTTTTACCGCTTCGACATCGATCGCTCGGCGTTCTTCATTACCTTCGTAGATTTGATGATCGCCTTTGTTTTTCTCGGACAGGAAGAGCTGGATGCTTCCCTTCTCGTTCGATACGGCTTTCTGTTCGAGAGTGACGTTCGTGATGCCGTTCAGGGCAACGTTGCGTTCAAGAATCGAGAACGCGATAGGATCCGGTTCGAAAGCGTAGACATGTCCCGTATCGCCAACGAGTCGGGACGCGACCAGGGTGAAGTATCCAACGTTCGCTCCGATATCGACGAAGACGTCGCCCGGCCTGACAAAACGAGACACCCAGTGGGTCTCGTTGGGTTCCCATACCTTCTCCGCGAGTATTCGGTAGGTAATCACCGAATCGTTCGGGTGTAGAAACATCTTCAGCCCCGGGATGTTTGGAACTTCCAGATCGGCTGCTTTCCCGTGGCGTGCAAACTCCAGTCGGGTGCTATGCTCGAGTTCAAGCAGCGTCCGGTTGCCTGCCAGCCATGGGCTCCGTGCCATGAACGCCGCTCCGACGAGAAGCAAGAGAAGCGCAAAAATTCCGCCGGATATCCGGCGGCGTATGGTCGTCGAGCTCACGTTGCGCTTCTCCTCGGGTGCCCGGAAGCAGCTCGCTCCACTGAACTGCGTTCGAACCAGAAACTCAACGCAGTTTTACATCTATATCGAGTAACAGCGAAACCGACGCCCGCTTGGCCGGCAACTACGGCAGGGCCCGCAAGGCAGGGCCCCACGACCCATTATTCAATCAGGAGGGCCGGGTTGTCAGCGGGCGTGTAGTACCAGTTGATGTGGTCATGCTTGAGGTAGCGATCAATGCGCTTGTAGCCACGCTCTTCGAACCAGGCGTTTATCTTGGGACGGTCGGGCCTGTAGGCCTCTATGCAGACCAGTTCGGGCTGGTACTTCTGGATGTCGAACGCAGCCAAAGCTGTCATCTGAAAGCCCTCTATATCCATGGACATGAAGTCCAATTTCTCAACCCCGTTGTCTTCGAGCAGCTTGTCGATCGTTATGGTACGAACCTTGATCTCGGTGTAATCGTAGGGTTGATCCAATCCCGCAGGCGTTTCGACCATTTCTTTTTTTGCCGACGAAACCTCCGGCCACTTGGCCCGATAAAAAGTATCCTCAGTGTCCGAGTGATCCGAAATTAGAAAATTCAGGAACTTACTATCGGGACGATCCTTGGCCCAGTGCTTGGCGTAAGTGGAAACAGCGTCAACGCCGATACCCGTCCACCCCAGGTGCTTGTCTAAATAAAAGGTTGTGCTGTTGCGCTGCGGAAAAGCGCAGCCCACGTCCAGAAAGAAACCGTCGCGGCGGTCCTGGAAGAAGTCCCGAATGCAGAGTTCCTCGCCAAACTGCGAGTAACGCTTCTTCCCCGTATTAACGATGTCCCGCCTTGCAGGCTCGGTAGCCTTAGCAACGGCAGCCGGCTCGGTGGCCGGCTCTTCCAGCGCCGCGCTTTCTTCAACCGCGGCGGGAGCGGGCACCTCCTCCTTGCAGCCCGAACCAGCAACAACGAGCAGCAATGACAACGCTAACGATGTAACAGAAAAAACCTTTCGCATATGCAATCTCCTACAAATGGACATTCGGAATCCTTCCACGCGGCCGCCCGCGACTCAAGCAGCTCTTCGTTTCGCAAAAAAGTAAAGCGGCAGTCCTACCAGCGCGGTAAGCAGCCCCAGCCCCGCCTGTAACGGTTCCCTCACTGCCATGAAACCAGCAATAAGCAGGGTGGACGCTATGAATATACCCGGCACCCAGGGGAAACCCGGTATGGGAACCCTCTCGGCGCCCTCGCGCAGGCGGAGCTTCAACAATGCCCCCACCGTAGCGGCGGCCGACAAGCCCAGGGTGAAGCCTATGTAGCCCAGCAACTGGGCCAGGCCGGTGGACCATAGAACGACCAACGCGAGGCCGGTCTGAAGCGCGACCGCGGCGCCCGGTGACTTGGCCCCTGCCTTGAAGAACGCCGGAAACAAGCCGTCGTCTGCCATCTTCGCGTAGACCCTGGGACCAGCCATGATCATCGAAGAAATCGAAGTAAAGAGGGCAAGTACGACGATGGCCGACACCGCGCGTTTGAGAGGCGCGCCGCCGAGCGCTTCGGCAGCGACCGCGCCGATCTCGGCCCTGCCGGCCAACATCTCGATGGGTGCCGAGTAAACAAAAATGGCGTTGAGCCCCAGGTACACCACGGTAACGGCCCCCGTGGCGAGGATAAGCGAACGCTGAATCGTCTTCTCCGGGTCTGATACTTCCTCGGCCATGTACACAGCTGCGTTCCATCCCGAGTAGGCGAAAGATACCCACACAAGGGTAACAGCGAAGGCTCCGAGCTCAAAGGCAGGAGCCGGCGCCAGCGACGGCGGAAGATCAGGCAGCGCGAACGCTCCGTATACCAGGAAGCCGCCGATCACTATCATCTTCAGACCAACCGCGATGTTCTGCAGCAGGACTCCATCTCGCACGCGCAGGCCGTGCATCAACCCAGCTGCCAGTATCGCGATAGTGCCGATCCATTCGGGGCGCACCGTGACACCGAAGGAGTAAGCCACGTAGGCCTGCAGGCCCAGCGCCGCCGCAGCAATAGGCGCCGTGAAGCCGGCGAGCAATGAAACCCAGCCGGCCATGAAACCCGCGGCAGGGTGCACCGCCCTCGAAAGGAAAAGATATTCGCCACCGGACTCGGGCATCCGGCGCACGAGCGCACCGTAAGAAAGCGCGCCGAACATGGCCAGCACTCCGCCCACTACCCAGGCCACCAGCACGATAGTGGGATCACCGAGATCGGCCAACGCGAAACCCGAAGTAGTGAACACGCCGGCCCCTATCATGTTGCCCATGACCACGGCCGCGGCACTGGTCATGCCAAGTCTTTTAACTGGGGAATGAGACATCTCTGTTCGGCTGAAGGGGTTCCAGAAAAGCCGGCAAGCGGGCCAGATCAACCAGAACCCATACCGGCACCCACAGTGTAGCACTTCAGCTTAATGCAGTTGGTACATATCGCGAGGAGCTATTCAATATAACCCAGCGCGCGGAGCTTTTCTTCCCTGGCCGGGTCAAGAAAATTTTCGTCGGGCGCCACCTCTACCCTGCCGCTGAGCAGTTCGCTGCGAACGATGGCCGCCTCGTGGAGGTGGCCGTCCACCAGGCGCCTAAGCTCAACGGCCCGGGCAGTGCCGGAAATTGAGGCATCGGAAACAAGCAGGTCGTTGGTCTCACCCGGATCGTCGTGGAGATCGAAGTACTCGTAGCTGAAATCGTCGCCGTTGCGATAACGGTGGAGTTTATCGCCCGCTATGCGCACCGACAACGCCGGCTTGTCAAAAAGGCCACGCTTCATGTCAGAGTAAAGAATCTGCGAAGTCCAGCCCTCGCTGAACAGGGACCGATCGCGCAGGTCACCAGTTCGCTCGCCGTCCAGCAATTTGACCAGGCTCAGCCCGCGCGCCTGTCCGCTACCACCCACACCGGCGATCTCCAGTATGGTGGGCATGATATCAATGTGGCTTACCGGCTCTGCAATTCGGTACCCGCGCCGCACACCGGGTCCGTAGAACATGAGCGGCACCCTCTGTACCTCGTCGTGCATGTGGGCACCGTGGCCCAGGTAGCCATGCTCACCGAATTCCTCGCCGTGATCGGAAGTGAGTATGAAGACCGTGTTGTCCAGCAGCTTCAGTTCTTCCATGGTCGCGAAAAAAGACTTCAGCTCGTCGTCGGTGTAACGGATCTCCCTATCGTAAAGAGTCGGACTGCGCATGTGGGCCATCGGGCCGCCTTCCCACTCCGGGGCAACAACGCCGTCATCAACAAACAACTGCTGGTAGGCCTCAGGGGGTGCGTAGGGGTCGTGCACTTGGAAAGTGTGCATGAACAAGAAGAATTTTTTGCCAGCGTTCCTGCGGAGCCAATGCTTTGCCTTGGCGAAGGTGACGTCTACCTGCCCCTCGGGTGCCATGATGTTGGCACTCTTGTTCTCTGCGTACTCGTTGAACCCACGGCCGAAACCATGGCGTATGCCCAGCCAGCCGTCCTCGGTCACTGCACCGGTCTCGAAACCCGCCACACGAAGTAGCTCCGACACCGTAGCGAGCGATGGGGCGAGGGGTTCCAGTCCCGTGGTAAGCCCGTGGCTCGACGGGTACAGCGAAGTAAAAATCGACATGTGCGAAGGCGTGGTCGTTGTGGCAGCCGCCACCAGGTGCTCGAACACGGTTCCCCTCTTGCCGAAGGTCTTGTCGATGAACGGCGAAGTGTTTCGCTCGTAATCATAGGCGCCCAGGTGATCAGCGCGGAGGGTGTCGATGGAAAGCAGGATGATGTTGGGCTCGTCGGCTCCGCGACCGACCATGGTGTACACCGTCGGGTTGGACCAGACCGGTAGCGAAAACGCCTCGTCATCCTCGGCCAGCAGCCCAGTGGTAAAATTAAATGAAATTTCTTTGCCGACCATGTCGGCGAGATTGAGTTGCTGGTCCTTCCAGCCCCTGTCGCCCGCAATTGAGGGATCGATCTTCCGACTAAAAATACTCGAGCAAAGTTCTCCTTCGCAGGCCTCCAGGTCGAACAGCACCGAGCCCTGTTGCCAGGCGGGCTCAAGCAGGCCGACGCCAAACTCCAGCACCGATCCTTCTGCGATGACTACCGCCGGCGTACGGTATTCCGTGTCGCGGCCGGCGGCCAGGCCGTAGCCCTCAATGTTTATCCTCACCCTGCTGCCGGCCAACCCGGCTGGCAGCTGCCAGGACAGCTTTACAAACGGGTCGCTGCCGCCAAACGTCAACGGCGACTTCACCAGGCGCGCGAGTTCGTGCCAGGATTTGTCGTAGTAGACCTGCGAAACCAGCACTACGCGTTCGCTGTCGACCAGCTCCACCGGCAGGCCGGCCAGCAACTCGAGCACGCCGCCTTCGGGCACCAGTATGCCGCGCTGGGCCTTGACCAGCTCCCTGGGCGCGGTGTGCAGAACGTAGCGCGTCTCGTCCTGGATTTCGGCCAGCGTCCAATCGGCCGTGCGCAGGGAATCGAGGCTGCGACCAGCGCGATGCGCGGGGTCGACGAATCTCGTGCGAGGCTCAAAGACGCTGCCCCCGTCGGGCTGGCAAGCGGCCACCAACGCGAGCAGGGCCAGCGGCAACAACACGCCGCCGCCAGCCTTGAGCCACCCCCACTGTTGCCGCTTATCGACAGAAAGCATCCTTCACAGATAACGCGGTATATTATCGATGTCTATCAAGCTCGGCCCCGCGTCTCGGTATGGCGAGTAGTACCAGCTCCTTATCTGGGCCATACTTAGCTCCCCAACGAGAAAGCCTGCACAGACACCGCCGGGAAGCCGCCCCGTCGGCGCAGCAACTTCGATTGATGAGCCACGAGAATTCACAGCTGAACGCGGCCCTGCTGGCGATAATGCTGACGGTGTCGGCCTGCAGCTCGCCGGACAACCTGCGCACTTACAGGGTAGGTACCGCCACGGGCAGCCAACTCACCGGCAGAGAATCCAGGCCTGTACTGGACCAGAAAGAGCTCGCCGCGATCACTCTCGACGTTGAGGCCGGTTGCCGACTTCGCGTTCCCCTGGCTAACCGGGGCAAGGCGGCAACGATAACCTTCAGCGTATTCGGACTGTAACCGGGTGACAAAGAGACCCGGATGGCTGAACTTGAAACCGGCCCCACCTGGGGCTGGCGCGAGCTGGAGTTCACGTTGCCCCGCCCAGCACCGGAGAAACTCAGCCTGCGCTTGAGCGGCGACGACGTTTCCCAGGCGCTGTGGGGCCAACCCCTGGCTACCTGTCCGGCACCGACCGACACCCTGTTCAGCGCGACCACCCCGGCGACCAACGTCATAGTGGTATCGCTCGACACGCTCAGGGCCGACCGCTTGAGGGTATACGGCAACCGTCGTAACCTTACCCCCAACCTTGACCGCCTGGCCGGGCAGGGAGCGCTGTTCGAGCAGGCCTGGGCACCGTTTCCCAACACGCTGGCGGCCCACGCGAGCCTTTTTACCGGCCTGACTCCCGGCCAGCACGGCTTGCTGCCCGGCGTAGACGCGCGCATTCCGCGAGACACGCGCACCCTGGCCGGGGCCTTCACCGAGCAGGGCTACCACACGGTGGCCTTTACCGAAAACGCATTCGTCAGCAGCGCCTACGGTTTTGACCTCGGCTTTGACCGCTATGACAACGGCCCCGAGGTAAGCGAGAATGAGCTCTTTCCGGGCACCGGCTCGGTGACCTTCGGCAAGGCCGCCGCCTGGTTGAAGCAACGGCCCCCCGGCCCGTTTTTCATGTTCGTGCACACCTACGAGGTGCACGCGCCTTACACCCCTGCCCGCGACGAGCTCACTCAGCTGCTGATGTATCGTCTGTCGCCAAGCTACGAGGGCGGGTTCGAGTTTACCTACCACCCCTGGTCTGAAATAGGCCACAATTCGGGCCAGATTATACTGTCGCCCGTCGATCTGGTCAGAATAGAATCCCTGTACGACGCAGAAACCTGGACCGTTGACAGACAGCTGGGCGGCTTACTGGACACGCTCAACGACCTGGGCCTCGCCGACTCGACCCTTCTGGTGGTCACCTCCGACCACGGCGACGAGTTCAACGAGCACGGCTACATGGGCCACGGTGAGACCCTGCACACCCAGGCCCTGCAGGTACCGCTGATCTTCAGGCTGCCCGGGAGCGTGCCGGCTGGCCTGCGCGTATCAACGCCGGTGGGCCTGGCCGACGTGGGGCCGACAGTGGCATCACTGGTGGGCATGCCACCACCCTTCGCCAACGCACCGGCCCGCGATCTCACGCCTTTCCTTGCGAATCCTCTCGACCCGGCTGCTGCCGCCCAACCGGTTTTCAGCGAGCTGAGCAGCAGTATGGGCGCCTGCCCTGCTTCGGATTCTGCCGATTTCGACATCTGGGAAATGGCCAACATGGACTGCAGCTACGACGGCGTGGCCCTGCGCGACGAACGCTACACCTACATAGAGTCGGCGGCCGCCGGCGCGAGGCAGCTCTTTGACCGCAGGGCAGACCCCGGCGAGCTTCGCGATATAGCCGCATCGCAAGCCGATCTCGTGGCCGCCTACCACGACGAAGTAAACGCCTATCTAAAACGCAACGAGGAGCACGAAACGCGTACCGCGCCCACTGAAATCGACCCTATCACCCACGAAAAACTCCGCGCTCTCGGGTATATTCATTAGCCAGCAGGCGATAGGGTAGAATCAAGATCACCATGACCAGCCGTCCATACCGCATGGCCATACTGAGCTTCGCCCTCGGTCTCCTGTACTTCGGATCCTTCGTAGACTACGGCATCAACTTTGCGGACGAGGGCGCACTGGTGTCGCAGATGTCGAGGTTTGCCGCCGGCGACCGTCTCTACCAGGATTTCCACATAGGCTACACGCCCGGCGTTTATCTGCTGCACGGCGCGATCATGAAAGCGTCGGGACACTCCCTGCTGGCCGGGCGCTGGGTGCTGGCCACCACGCTGGCCGTCAGCATGGCGCTGCTTTACCTGCTGGGCTGGCATTTCACCCGGCGACGTTGGCTGTCGCTGGCCGCGCCCCTGCTCTACCTCGCCTCGGTGCCCATCTACCAGGGCCAGTTTGCCTCCTCTAACATCCCCTACCCGGTGTGGTACAACGTGCCGCTGTGGCTGGGGGGTATGCTCGCCCTGCTCAAGTTCGGCGAGGGCAAGGGCCTGCGCTGGCTGCTGCTGACGGGCGTGCTGGCGGGTATCAACTTTGCCTTCAAGCCCAACGTGGGCCTGTTTCAGCTGGCGGCCGCGTCGCTCGTGACGCTGGCCGTATTGCCCATGCAGGGTGGGCCCGACGCTGGTCGTTGGAAATCCAAGCTCAACCGCTTGCTCTGGTGGGGCTGGTGGCTAGCCATACTGCTGGGGCTGGCGGTGGTGTTCGGCGGCAGGGCCGGGTTGCGCGAGTTCTGGATACTACTCGCACCGGCTTCCGTGGCCTCGCTGCTGGTAGCCTGGAGGGCCGCCTTACTACCCTCGCCCCAGGGAAAAATGCCGTCGCTCCTGATGTGCGCGGCCACCCTCGCGCTGTCTTTCCTGGCCGTCAACGCGCCGTGGATGATTTACTACTACCGCGTGCTGGGCCCCCAACGTTTTCTCGAACGGGCCTTGTTCTTCGGGGCTGACTTCGAAAAGTTCTACTTCATCTCGCATCCCCCGGTACTTCTGGGTGCCCTGGCAGGCCTGGGCATGGTGATACTCGCGCGCGCGTTGCCACGCCGGGTTGCACGCCTGGGCATGCCTACCGACATGTTCCTGCTGCTGGCCGCCGCGCTTGCAAGTGTTGCCGGTGGCCTGTTGCTGGCCGGCCGACCAATGCCCGAGGGTTTCTACAACGCGGTCACGTCGGTAGTAGAGCCAGCGGCCTTCGCGGCCGTTATCCTCGCCCACTGGTTGGGGTTGTGGGTGTGGGCCCGCAGCATAGGCACCGACGACGACTGTCGGACGCCGTCCCTCAACGCCACCGTACTTGTCACCGGCGCCGTCTTTCTCTACATGCAGATCTACCCGAGGACCGACTTCATGCACTGGGTGACATCAGCCCCGGTATCTATACTGCTGGGGGTGGTACTGCTGGCAGGCCTGGCCAGGCGCTGGGAGCAAGCCCGCGGCAGCCGACTGCCCACAGCGACCGTAACCGCGCTGATTTTTGCGCCGCTGTTTGCGATCGGGGCTATAAGGGCCGGCCACTCGCTGGGCGCGATCGTTGACCTGGACGGCGGCTTTCCATCACGACCCCAGACCGTCAGCCTCGCTTCCGAGCGGGCACCGGTACGCAACCGCGTGGGCGTAGCCGCCACTTACGGTGACCTGTCGGCGCTGGTAAAGTTCGTCAGGACCAATACCGCCGAAGACGAACGTATCTTTACCTTTCCGTCACTCGACGTAGTCTCGTTCCTGGCCGGTCGCCCGAATACAACCCGCCACGGATATTTTTTCCCCGGCTGGCCCGGCCGCGAGGTAGAGGCCGAGGTCATCTCCGACCTCGACGCGGCGCCACCGAGATTCGTCGTCGTCTACCACTGGCACCCATTGTTCTTCTCGCAGGCGGCCCTCTACTACTTCCAATTGCAGCACTACATCGAAAGCAACTACCGTCCTTACGCCCGCTTCGGCCGCTACGTTGTGCTTACCCACAAGACCCTGGGGCCGGCGGGAGATGGCCCCGACCTGCCGCGCAGCTCGATAGAAGCCGCCCTGCCTTAC
>Ga0115002_10005261_pt1 | contig 15325 bp, 15 predicted proteins | sample ArcticOcean_MG_C_8_FD_89576 | JGI IMG/M metagenome (GOLD analysis project Ga0115002, IMG submission 89576) | Marine microbial communities from western Arctic Ocean - ArcticOcean_MG_CB11_86 | ecosystem: Environmental > Aquatic > Marine > Oceanic | place: Arctic Ocean: Canada Basin | collected... | reverse complement strand
TCAGGCGTTGTGGCAGTTGTATGTCGCCCGGGCGGCGTTTGCTGTCGGGCTGGCGGGGATGTTTACCTGCTCGATCGTGCATATTCAGAATCAGGTGCCGGCCCATCGGCGCACGGAAGTCGTCGGCAGCTTGGGAGCCAGCGGGTTTCTGGGAATGATTATTGGCTCGCAGGCGGGCGATTGGATTTTCAACACCTTTCCCGACGGCATCACCCGTTTCCAGATACTCTTCGGCGGCGCGGCCGCGTTGGGCGTGGCGTACCTCGTTCTCGTGCTGGTTCTCACACGTGGCGACATGCATGACAGGCCGCACGAGACGCCCTCGGCGTTCCGGCTGATGTTTCGCTACTGGCCTGGGCCGGTCGTTTTCGTGGCCATCATGATGGGCATGGGGTTCACCCTCTCCACAGTCTTCCTGACCCGATTCGCCACCCATTTGGGCATCAAGGGAATCGGCACCTATTTCACCAGCTACTGCATCGCAGCCTTCGCCATTCGGATCGCGGCAAGGAATTGGAGCGTCACGGTCGGTCGGCGGCGCATGATTATGCTCGGGCTGGTCGGGCATTGCCTGGGAAACGCTTTATTGCCGCTGGTCACGAAGGACTGGCATCTCATTTTTCCTTCGATCTCCAGCGGGTTCGGTCACGCCCTGTTGTTCCCGGCGGTCGTTTCGCTGGGTGCGGGTGCCTTTCCCAAGGCTTATCGGGGAAGTGGGACAACCATCGTGCTGGGGTTCACCGAAGTCGGTGCGATGCTCTCAGCTCCGCTATTGGGTTGGATCATCGACGCGTTCGGGTTTACGCCCATGTTCCTGACGGCTTCCGGCACCGCTTTTGTCATCGGCATCGCTTTCTGGTTGACATCTGGCCTGCGACAAGAGGCGAAAGGAACACTTCAGGGGAATGAAATCGGAGTCGAAGAAGAGTTGGCCGACGATGAGGAGCAACCTACTGCTCCCTTTCCGCAACTCGGTCGTAGCGCCTGACCGACTGGCTAATTTCACAGTGCGCCCTGGCTCTCGCGTTTCCCACCGGTTGGCATTTCCAACAGGGCATCAGCCCCCCGCTTTGCCTTTTTTGGGAGTCTTTTGAATGACTCCTGACTGCAGGTCCTTGACGACTTCGGCCAATATGGCCGGATCGCCTGTTTTCACGACATGGGCAATGCGACTTTCGGGCACTTCCAGCCGTTGCATGATTTCCTCGGCCGTCTGCCACATCTTTTCCCGCTTCTTTTCGCTGGCCAGATAGAGATTGGTCACCAGCTCGCTGAGTCGCTGCTCGTCGATCTGCTCTCGATTGTCGTAATAGCGGCGGATGACCGATTTCTGGTAGTTGCTGTGATCTGGCATACTTTTCATTCCAGGCTAAGGGTAGCCGATGTTTCGATTGGAGTGATCGTGCAAAATTGGACGATGATTTCGGTGTCGTGGATAGAAATTCGGCAGAGGAGAACACTCGCATCGTCACGGATTTTTGTCAACACATGCTGGCAAACTTCGATGATGTGCTCTGTTAACGATAAAAACGGCAACTCAGGCAGATTCAGAAATGACTGCGTCAGCACCGATCCGTGGCGTTGACTCACCACCTTGCCTCGTTTAGCATAATTAGTGGGTCAGGCTCCGGTTTCCTAGCTCGTGCAATGCCGTGACGGCTTGTGCGAGTCCTACCTAACCGGCAAATTGAACGCTTCACATGACGTGGAGTCATTCACGACGATTGGCTGCCACGGAGGGCCAATCCGTTGGGGGGGGGTTTGTGTCCGTCACTGAGTTTACATCTGAAGAGTTAGAGGCCATCGAGCACAAGTGGACCTTGCCCCGGTTCCTGTTCTTTCCGGCAGGGCTGGTTGGTCTGTGGATGATTGCACACCCTTGGCCCAACGATCATTGGGCCGTTGTACTGGGGTGGATGGCGTCCACGGGGTACATCTTCTTCTGCTGGACCAGTTGCTTTCACGAGACGGTCCACCAAACCCTGTGTGGATCGCGCTGGTTGAGTATCTGGCTCGGCCGCCTGCTGGGCTGTCTGATTTTCATCCCGTATTCGGTCTACCGTGAAAGCCACATCCGGCATCATGCGTATTTGAACAAGCCGACCGACTGGGAACTTTGGCCGTATTCCGACCCCAAAGCTTCGGTCTGGTTCCGGCGGGTGTTTGTCTGGTTCGACCTGGTTTTCGGATCGATCACCGCGACATACACCTACGGGCGCATCTTCTTCCATCGCGATACGCCCATTGTGAACCCGAAGCTCCGACGCACGATCTGGCTTGAATACCTCGGAATCGTCGCCTTCTGGAGCGTCATTCTGGGAACGGTCCAATACTGCGGATCATGGAGTGAGTTGTGGAAAGTCTGGCTGGTCCCACATCTGTTCGCCGGCACGTACCAAACGGTTCGTAAACTGACCGAACACTTGGGGATGTCCAGCTACGATCCACTGCTGGGAACGCGAACCGTGATGGGGCAAGGCTTCATTACGCAACTTTGCACGTACCTGAACTTCGACATCTTCGTTCACGGCCCACATCATCGGCATCCTCGGGTGTCTCACGATCAGCTTGGACAGAAGATGGACGAATACATCAGCGAGCATCCTGATTCTCAGTTCCCGCTGTACCCCACCTACCTCGGAGCCGCAGCAGCCATGTTGCCGTGGATGTTCCGTAACCCCGGCGTGGGCATGAACGTGGGCGCACCGGCACCGGGAAACGAGAAAGACCAAGATGTAGGCAACTTCGTGGCCGACGTCAGCCGCGATATTCTTGCCGAATCCGACGCGCACGTTCTCAACTAGCGTCGCGCGTTTCGGTCACCGCTTGATTGCTCGTTAGGTCGGCTTCCCCATTCCGGCACTGCGCGAAAGGGTCTCGCAACATGTCTCAGCAAGATTTGATTCCAACTTCGATTCCGCAATTCGCAACCGGCAACCTGTCGCTTTCCCGTCGCGACATCCTCAAAGCGGGGCTGGCAGCGTCCATTCCAGTTCTTGGCACAACCGCGAATGCTGCCGGCGTGGCCGAGAAATACGCCGGTCTGAAGTCGTCCCAATACTTGGGCGAAGTTCACATCGAGACGACGATCGAAGACGACAAGATCTTCACGGAAGGCCCGGCCGTCGACCGCGCGGGTCACGTCTACTTCACCAACGTTCCGGTCGAGAAGATTCTCAAGTGGGATCCACAAGCGAAGAAACTTTCGGTCTTCCGCACCAAAAGCAACCTGACCAACGGTCTGTACTTTGAACCCGACGGTAGCCTGCTCGCCTGCGAAGGGGGAGCCAACCGGGTCACGCGGACCGACATGCAAACCGGCAAGATCACCGTGCTTGCCTCGAAGTACAACGGCTTCCCCATCGCCCCGTCCAACGACATCTGTCGCGACGCGAAAGGCCGCATCTACTTCACGTCACGGCCCAGCCCCAGTGACAACGACCCGAAAAAGGGGAACGTCAACGCGGTTTATCGCATCGATCCGGATGGTACGCTCACGCAATTGCTCGGCTGGCCGAAAACCCATATGCCCAACGGAATTGTGACTTCGCCCGATGACAAAACGCTGTATGTCATCGAGGCTCATCCCGACGCCAACCGTGCCCGCAACATTCTCGCTTTCGACTTGAAGCCGGACGGCAGCCTGGCCAATCGACGCGTGCACATCAAGTTCTACCCCGGACGTTCAGGCGATGGGATGTGCATCGACTCGGCCGGCAACTTGTACGTGGCAGCAGGCTTGCACAAGACCCGCAAGACGAGTGAAACGCTCGACACCCGCCCCGGTATCCATGTCGTCTCTCCGAAAGGCGAACTCCTCGCTTACGCCCGCACGCCGATCGATACCATCACCAACTGCACCTTCGGCGGCAAAGACCTGCGCACGCTCTACATCACCTGCGACAAACACCTGCTGAGCATCCGCACAAAAATCCCCGGCAAAGCCACCTACCGCCCCGAGCGGTGAGGCATCGCAAGACGTCGCGCGACCTCATTGGGTTTCCGAAACTGCTACGACTGCGTAGGCTTAACCAATCCGCAGCGCAAGCAAGGGACCACGTGGGCTACCCCTGCGTCCCTCGCTTCACGCTTCGGGCTATGATTTCCAGGCAACGCCCGACACAACGACATGCCGGATCCGACCCTCAAACAGCATACCGAGCATCCACGGTCTTACCGTGAGAACCGGTTCGTGTACCCTGTGCTTTCGCGACGCAGCAAGGGGTTGTCGATCGGGGTGAACCTGAATCCCGACAAGGTCTGCAATTTCGATTGCGTTTACTGTCAGGTGGATCGTTCAAGTTTGGCTGAGACAAAGTTCGTCGAGATGGATCGCCTGCTGGCGGAACTCGACACCATGCTCGACTTTGTGGCCTCGGGAGCCATCTGGAACGATGAGTCATTCGCCGACGTACCCGAGCAACTGCGACGTGTCAACGACATCGCGTTTTCCGGCGACGGCGAACCGACAACGTACCGTAACTTCGACGAAATCATTGCAGCGGTCGCCGGGTTGAAGAAAACGCATGGCCTCGACGACGTGAAGCTGGTGCTCATCAGCAACGCGAGCATGTTTCACCGTGAGGGGGTCGCGAACGGATTGGAACTGCTGGACGACAACAACGGCGAAATCTGGGCCAAGTTGGAAACCGGCACCGAAGAGTATTACCAACTCGTCGAGCGGACGAAAATTCCGTTTCGCCAGGTGCTCGACAACATCACTGCGGCCGCAAAACTTCGGCCTGTCGTGATCCAAAGTCTGTTCATGCGAATTCAGGGGCAACCGCCCGAAGATGCCGAGATCATCGCGTATTGCGATCGGCTGAACGAGATCGCCGCGGCCGGTGGAACAATCAAGGAAGTGCAGGCTTACACGGTCGCCCGCCAACCGGCAGAAAGCTTCGTCGAACCGCTGAGCAATGCAGCCATCGATGCGCTCGCGGCCACAGTGCGCGAACGGACGAACTTGCCGGTGGAAGTCTTTTACGGCAGTTGAACATCGCGATACAAGCCCGAAGCGCAAGCGAGTGGGTTAACTCGGGACTCACCCACTCGCTTGCGCTTCGGGCTTGTATAGAAACGATCAACCGCCCTGCCCGAGTTCTTTCTTGAGGGCCGCCAGTTCGGCTTCGACACTATCCGACGGTGGAAAGGACTCGAAATTCGGTGATCCCAAAGCAGCAGCGGATTCGGTCGATTCAGCAGGCGAGCCGCCCGCATCCAGTTCCTGCTGACGTCGGCGGGCATCGGCCAGTCGGGCTTCCAGAACACGCAAAGTGGTCGTCATATGCTCGCGAGTGGCCACAGCCGCCTCGTGTTGTTGCACCAGACCTGCCAACAACGCGGTTGCTTCCTGCTTCCGGACAAGTGCCAAGCGGGCCTGGTCTTCCTCGCCCTGTTGTAATTTCTCCCGCGCATCGGCAGTCCACTTGTCGACCTGTGTCTGCTCTTCGGCGATTTCACCGGCGATACGTTCCTCGTTGCCCGCAGCGGTCTTCATGCTGCGCTGTGCCCCGGCTCGGCCTTCTTCCATCTCGTGGACAATCCCGGCAATCGCCTCGGCCGGGTTGTCGGCTTCCGCCAACAACGAGGTCAGACTGCAAGTGACGACGTCGGTCAGGCGACTGAAATAAGGCAGGGGAAGAACTTTCGGAAACCAGCGTGAAATTTGCTTGTGGGGCGGTCGAATGTGAGGCAGTGGAATGTGGTGTCAACGCGGCTCAACGCCGGGCGGATCAACGGGGCGGCTAATTTTTCACAGGAACAACGATATCGGTCATGTTAAATCGATCGTAACGGCTGATGATGCATTTAAGAGTCGTGGGCATGTTCGGCGGTAATTCCCTTGCGGGCCAGCTTCTCACGGAGTTTCTCCCGGGCCAGACGCAGGCGGCTTTTCGAGGTGGGAACCGACGTGTCCATCACCTCGGCCACTTCCGGCAGGCTCAGGCCCGAATAGTGATAAAGGGTGAAAGTCAGCCGTTGCTCCTCGGGAATTTCTTCCAGAAGATTATCAACTAGTCGGCCCAACTCGCGTTGATCGGCTTTGTTTTCCGGAGAGACCACATCGCCGACCAGCCGCGCCAGGCCGTCGTGTTCATCGTTGCCGCGCCCTTTAGTAAGCTCGCACGAGCGCGTCGTTGGTACGGCGGCGAACATTGTCGATGAGGAGATTGCGGCCAATGCGGTACATCCAGCCACGAAACCGACCGACCGGCAGAAAGTCCCACGCCTGGTTGTAGACTTTCAGCAGCGTCTCCTGGGTCAGGTCTTCGGACAGTTGGGCGTCGCGTGTATTTCGGAAGAAGAAACCGATCAGCGGCCCCTGATGGATGTCGACCAATTCATCAAACGCAGCGGTATCCCCGCTTTGAATACGAATCATCAATTGGTCATCATCGGTCATGCTGGTTGACCCCCGTGGAATTCAACCAATATAGTGCCTTGAGAGTCGGTTCGGAAAGCGCGGATCGAGTTGGACCAAAAACGCGGCGAAAAATGAGGTTACGGTGTCACTGGCAAGTCCGGGATTAATCAGTCTGGCCTACGGATCTCACGGCCAATTCACCTGCGAGGTCGACCCTGCGCAGACGATCGCCTCGCTGACCGCTCCACGCCCGAGCAGCCACTTCGAGCAGGAATTGCAGACCGCTTTGACGCGACCGCTCGATTTCCCACCGCTGGGACAAGCCGTCGTGTCGACCGACCTGGTGGCGATTGCGTTGGATCGGGACACTCCCGAGTCGGCGACCATCCTGGCAGCCATCTGGGAGATTCTGGAACAGCAGGGGGTCGAGCCGGGTAACGTGTCAGTCATTCAAGTGCCTTCGCCGGGAAGCGAAGGCCGCCCCACACTTGACCCTCGCGAGAACCTGCCGGAAGCGGTCCGCGAAGATATGCAATGGACGATTCACGACCCAGCCGACAAAGAGCACCTGTCCTACTTGGCCTCGACCGACAAAGGCGACCGGGTGTATCTGACACGCGAGTTGGTGGAAGCTGACTTCGTCATGGCGGCAGGCCGAATCGCTTTTGACTCGGTGATGGGGCATATCGGCACCAACAGCGTGTACTATCCGTCGCTTTCCTCTGCTGACGCCATTGCGGGGGCCAGTGGGCAGGGGCATTCCGAACTCGGGCCAACCGATGTGCGGCCGCTCAGGCAAGTCGTTGATGATGTCGCTTGGCTGTTGGGGTCGATGTTCTCGGTGCAGGTCATCCCCTCGGCTGCCGGCGGAGCGGCGCGTATTCTGGCGGGAGCCAGCGATTCCGTCTTCCAGCTCGGGAAACATTACCTGGCCGAAGAATGGATGATCGAGTTAGACGAACGTGCCGAGATGGTCGTGGCGGCCGTCGATGTCGATGCCGGAGGGCACGGATGGGATCAAGTGGCGCGGGCCTTGGAAGCGGCTCGGAACCTGGTGGCCCGGGATGGAAAAATCGTGATTCTCTCGGAATTGGCCGAGGAACTCGGCCCCGGGATCGAGTTAATCGCTCGCTCAGACTCCCCCGTTGACGCCATTCGCCCGCTGCGAGAGCTATTGCCGCCCGACCTGGTGCCTGCCACCCAACTGGCCAATGCGGTCGATTGGGCCGATGTTTATCTGCTCAGTCGCCTCGACAGCGAAACGGTCGACAATTTATTCATGATTCCGCTGGATGGGGAGTCCGAAGTCGAACGGCTGCTGGACGAAGGGGGAACATGCGTTTTCCTGGAATCGGCCCAGCATACCTGTGGGAGAATTCGCTCAAAATGAGGCTGTGCGGGACGTATTCCAGGGCGGTTATCCACAGTGCTTGACAGTCGTTCCGGAGTTCGCTTACGATGGCCGTTCGCGCTGCGGAAGGCATGTCGTATCGAGCTGGTTGGCCTAGTCCGATTTCGATTGCCGTTCTCGCGGCCTGACTGAAAAGTAATTTGCGACAGGCAGGACGGACAGATCATGGCGGTTCCGAAACGCAGACAATCGAAAGCCCGGTCGAAGAAGCGGCGGAGCCACAATGCCGTCAAGCCGGTGCAACTAGGACGCTGTTCGGAGTGTCAAAGAAACACTCCGACGCACACCATTTGTCCGAACTGTGGCTACTACCAGGGTCATGCCGTCGTCGAATCCGAGGAATGACGGTCGATGCGGATTGCCTTGGACGCAATGGGAGGGGATTTCGCCCCTACACCAAATATTGAAGGCGCAATCTCTGCGCTGAAGGACAACCCACAACTTGAAGTTGTGCTGGTAGGCCAACCGCCCGCTCTCGACCCTCTCATCGAAGCGTCGGGCTATTCGGGCGAGCGTTTGCATGTCAAGCCGGCCGACGAAGTCGTCGGCATGGACGAGAAGCCGACCAATGCACTCCGTCAAAAGCCGAACAGCTCGATCGCCGTCTCTTGGCGATTGATGGCTGGCAAAGAAGTCGACGCCGTCGTCAGTGCAGGGAATACCGGGGCCGTTGTCGCTTCAGGATTGCGGACACGACTGTTCCTGAAGGGTGTTAAACGACCGGGAATCGCCGTTCCCTTGCCGACAATCAAGGGGCAATCGGTTCTGGTCGATGTGGGTGCCAATCCGGCGGCCCGCCCGGAACATCTTTACCAATACGGCGTCATGGGGGCGATTTACGCCCGCGAAATGCTCGGCATCAAAAATCCCCGTCTCGGGCTGATGAACATCGGAAGCGAAGAAGGCAAAGGCAACGACCTTTACCGGGAAACGCACACGTTTCTCACGCAAAGCAACTTGAAAGATTCCTACATCGGCAATGTGGAAGGCCGGGGCCTATACCAAGGCGAGGCAGACGTCCTGATCTGCGAAGGGTTCGTCGGCAACGTCGTCCTGAAGGTCAGCGAGGGAATGGCCGAATTCATGATGCGTGCTATCTCCCGAGAAATTCTTGGACGGCTGGACGTGGAACGAGAGACGGCCACACGGACATTTCAGGATCTCGCACGCCAGTACCAATATCGCGAAGCCGGTGGTGCGCCGCTGCTGGGTATCGATGGAGTCTGCATTATCTGCCACGGCTCAAGCGACTCCCGCAGCATTGAAAATGCCCTGAAAGTTGCCACGACGTTCAAAAACCGGCACATCAACTCACAGATCGTCGCTGAACTCGCCGAAAACGTAGGCGTGGCCTAACGCCAAGCGAACGTGGCTGATTCTCTCGGCCGGGCGTGGCTCGGCCTGTTTTCTGCCAAAGGCACATGTCATGAGTAAGATCGCGTTTTTGTTTCCCGGCCAAGGTGCCCAGCACGTCGGTATGGGCCGCACGCTTGCCGAGAAATACCCCGCAGCAAAGGCACTCTACGATCAAGCTGCCGAGATTCTGGGGTACGACCTGGCCAGCCTGTGTTTTGAAGGCCCGGCAGAAAAACTCGATTCCACCGTCATCAGCCAGCCCGCGTTGTTCGTGACGAGCTTGGCGGCCCTCGAAATGTTACGAGCCGACTCGCCGGATATCGTGCTCTCTTGCGAAATCACTGCCGGACTCAGCTTGGGCGAATACACGGCCCTCGTATTTTCCAGCGCACTCTCTTTCGAGGACGGCCTGCGTGTCGTCCAGCAACGCGGAGAGGCCATGCAGCAGGCGTCAGACGCAACGCCGTCGGGCATGGTCAGCATCCTGCTACTCGACCGAGACAAAGTCGAGTCGATCTGCCAGGAAGCATCGGAAACCGGATTACTGCGGATCGCCAACTCGCTTTGCCCCGGTAATATCGCCGTCTCAGGAACGATCGCAGCCTGCGAGAAAGCAGCCGAACTGGCCGAACGCGAGGGTGGCCGGGCGGTTCCCCTTGCGGTCGCAGGGGCTTTTCACACCGAGTTAATGAAACCGGCCGACACCCGGCTTTCCGAAGCGTTAGCTGGCGTCTCGATCCAGTCACCCGAAATTTCGGTCGTCTCGAACGTCGATGCTGCCATTCACACGAATCCCGAGAAAATCGGCGAATTGCTGGTGCGGCAAGTTGTCAGCCCCGTTCTGTGGGAGGACTCCATTCGCAAAATGCTCGCTGAGGGGGTCGACGAATTTTACGAAATCGGCCCCGGACGCGTATTACGTGGTCTTCTGAAGCGAATCGGCCGAAAAATCTCTTGCACGACAATCAACGATTCATAAGTCAGTTTTTGCAGAACGAATCGATATCCGCCGTCCGAAATGCGTTCCGAGGCCGGTGAAGCGGAAATCTCCTCAACAATTCCCTGAGGGGAAATGTCTATTGGCGTTTACACGAAAACCGAAACGAGTTATATGTTTCGCACTAACTTGGGCTGGAAGTGTTCGGCTCAGGATTTGTCCAATACAAGCCGATTCAATTGGCCGCAGAGAGTCCATTGCACCCGGAGGGAAGCAGCGTGTCCGTGGAAGAAAAAGTAATCGCAATTGTCAGCGAGCAGTTGGATGTCCCGAAGGAAGAAATTACCCGCGAAAGTAATTTCGTGGATGACCTGAAGGCCGATTCGCTCGATGTCGTGGAGTTGGTGATGGCGTTCGAAGACGAATTCGGCGTCACAATCCCCGATGACGACTACGAGAAACTTCGTACCGTCGGGGATGCCGTCGAATACATCGGCGAAAAGAATTAGTCACGCTACGGCTGTGAGATCTTCAGCCGCTGGCATCAACGCCACCGGGATCTGCCCCGCTCCCGGTATCGTTGGTCAACGGCTTGAAACCGTGAAAGTCTTCGTGAAAGCGCATTGACGGAATGACCAGACGCGTCGTCGTTACAGGAATGGGAGTAGTCACGGGTTTGGGATGTGAAATCCCCGAGCTCTGGGACAATCTCTGTGCCGGAAAAAACGGTGTCGGCCCACTGCGACGCTTCGACTGCTCCGATTTCAAAGTCCGCTTCGGTGGTGAAATTAACGATTTCGCCCCGTCCGAACACATGGAGATCGATAACCGCGAAATTCGACGGATGGACCGGTTCTGCCAGTTCGCGATCGTGGCGGCCCATAAGGCAATCACCCAATCTGGTATCGATTTCACCGCTGGAGATGCATTTCGCAACGGCGTACTGATCGGTAGCGGCATCGGCGGGCTGAGCGAAATCGAACAGCAACATTCCAAACTGTTCGATCGCGGACCGGCTCGCGTTTCCGCATTCATGATCCCCAAGCTGATGGTCAACGCGGCCAGCGGGAATGTTTCCGTTCGCTGGGGATTGCGAGGCCCTAACAGTGCCGTCGCCACCGCCTGCGCCTCAGCCACCAACGCCATCGGCGATGCATTTAAACTCATCCAGAACGACATGGCCGACGTCATGGTCACCGGCGGAAGTGAAGCAGCCGTCACACCGATGGGGTTGTCCGGTTTCTCGCGTATGAACGCCCTGTCGACCCGCAACGACGACCCTGGCACTGCGAGCCGCCCCTTCGACCGCGACCGCGACGGATTCGTTCTCTCCGAAGGATCAGGTGTACTCGTCCTCGAAGAGTTGGAACACGCCCAGAAACGTGGGGCGAACATCCTGGCCGAGATTCTCGGTTACGGCATGTCGGCCGACGGCTCTCACATGACGGCACCCGACCCGCACGGCACCGGGGCCGCCCGGGCGATGAGCGGCGCGCTACGTGACGCCAAGCTGAACCCCGAAGAGATTCAGTACGTCAACGCCCACGGAACAAGCACGCCGCTGGGCGACAAAGCCGAAACGATGGCGATTCGATCCGTCTTCGGCGAGCACGCTTCAAAATTCTGCGTGTCCAGCACGAAAAGCCAACTGGGGCACCTTCTAGGAGCGTCCGGAGGCGTGGAGATGGTTGTCTCCGTCCTCGCCATCCAACAGCAAGTCGCACCGCCGACAATCAACATCGAAAATCAGGATCCCGAGTGCAATCTCGATTATGTCCCCGGCGAAGCACGATCGTTGAAAGTCGAGCGGGTCATGAAGAACAGCTTCGGTTTCGGTGGCCATAACGCGTGTCTCGTCGTCGGCAAAGCCGCCTGATAACGGCTTCCCCGGGCGATTGCGACTCATTTCTGGCTAAACGGCGCTCATTTTGTGCCGGTCGCTGCGTCCCGTTTTCTTTGTTTTCGCCCTGCATGGGGCTGATATTCGGTCCCTCACGGACTAGAATAGATGTCGACCCATCGGAAGAACCTGGTTCTCTCGACTCCTGGGTTGCCCGCCGATGAATAGGCCTCGCGGGAGTACGCCGCGACCAACCCACCCTGCTCGACATCCCCTTGGAAAACACCCCATGACACTCCGCACAACTCTCGCCTCACTTGTCATTCTCGCCTCGGCCGTCTCGGCGTCCGCCGCAGACAAGCATGAACTGACTGCCGTCAAGAAGGCGCCTGCTGGCCTCGCCAAACCGATCGCCGCCAAGATCGATCCCAACGGCTACCGCATCGTCGGACCGAAAGGAACGGTCTGCGAAGTCTGGCTGCTGAAAGACTTGGACATCAAAGCCAACTTCAAACCGACGTTGGCCGTCAAGTATCCGTTCACGCCGGGGCAGTTGATTGGCGCGATCCGTGTTCCAGAAAAAACCATCCACAAGGATTTTCGCGGCCAGGAAATCAAACCGGGCGTTTACACGCTCCGATACGGCCAACAACCCGAAGACGGCAACCACATCGGCACCAGCGAACTGGCCGACTTCCTGCTCGCCATCCCCGCGAAATACGACACCGACACCAAACCGATCACCGGCTTCGACCCCCTCTCCGAAAAGAGTGCCAAGTCTGCCGGATCAACACACCCGGCCATTTTCTCGCTGCTGCCCGCCGAGAAGGCCCCTAAAACCGCCACACTCAAGCACGACGAAGACACCGAGTTCTGGATCTTGCAAATCATCGGCTCGGGCAAGGCCGCCAAGAAGGCCGTCAAAGTCCCACTGCGAGTCGTCGCAATCGGCGTCTCCGAAGGCTAAACCGATGACCGCACGACTCGCGAGCTGCCTTTTCACCGTTGTTTTTTTCGCCACAGTGTGCTCCAGCGCGCCTGCGTTCACCGCAGAGCCTGCCTCGCAGACGAAAACCACACCCCAGGCGAAAGTCACAGCCCGCCCGAAACAGCAGGTTTTCTCCGGAAAAGTCGTGCTGCTGCAAGAGGCACTCAAACGGCGCGGCATCAAGGCCTTCAACGAGATGAAGGGCCAAGTCGCGCTGGAAACGACAACCGGCGAGCTGATTCCCATCATTTCTGACTGGCGAGGCCGGGCGTTTTTTCAGGACAAACGCCTGCGTGATCGAAAAGTCGACCTAGTCGGTTACCGCCGACCGGGCCTGCCTTACCTGCAAGTGCTGATGGTTTTCACCTACGACAAAAAAGGCATCCGCCAATATACCGATTACTGGTGCGATATCTGCTCGATCCCCATGTACGAGGTCAAGCCCTGCGACTGCTGCCAAGACGAGACCCGCCTCCGCTTCCAGCCCCGCGGGCTGCCCGACTATCTCAAGGGGAACTCGTCGAAATCGGCTCTGCACAAACTCCGCACAAAACCCGATAAGCGGCTGCGGTAATTTCGCCATTCCTTCGCGCAATCTTGGGCTGACAAATTTGCTCTTGGTGGGAAAGAGGTCGCCCACTAGAATTCCGGCCTGTATTTTCCGGGGGACTTGATCGATCTCAGTCGTTCGAGATGAAACACCACCGAACGTTCCAACTCACGGCGACAGGGAGGTCCGAGTGAGCAGTTATCTCTTCACCAGCGAATCCGTCAGCATGGGCCATCCGGACAAAGTGTCCGATCAGATTTCCGACGGCATTCTCGATGCCATGCTCGAACAGGATCCGCTCTCACGTGTCGCCTGCGAAACCCTTTGCACCACCGACCTGGTCGTGCTCTCCGGGGAAATTACCACGCAGGCGAAAGTCAATCACGAAGCGGTCGTTCGCGACATCGTTCGCGACATCGGCTACACCAGCGACGACATCGGTTTCAACGCCGATAGCTGTCGCGTGTTCCTCTCGCTGCACACGCAAAGCGGCGACATCGCCCAAGGCGTCGACCGCGACGGAGCCGGCGATCAAGGCTTGATGTTCGGCTACGCCTGTAATCAGACGCCCGAATACATGCCCGTCCCGATTGCTCTGTCGCATCGGATTCTCGACAAGTTGACCGAAGTCCGTCAGAACAACGACGTCGACTGGCTTCGACCCGACAGCAAAAGCCAGGTCACCGTCGAGTACGACGGTTCCACACCGGTCGGCGTGTCCGCTGTCGTCGTCTCGACACAGCATGCCCCCACCGTCGAGCAACAACAAATTGCCGACTACATCATTCCTGAAGTCATTCAATCCGCAATCCCCGCCGAGTTCCTCTCGACGGCGACCAACTATCACATCAACCCCACCGGGCGCTTCGTCGTGGGCGGGCCGCATGGCGATACCGGACTGACCGGCCGCAAGATTATCGTCGATACCTACGGCGGTTGGGGACGTCACGGCGGAGGTGCGTTCAGCGGAAAAGACCCCTCAAAGGTCGACCGCTCGGCAGCCTACATGGCACGTTACGTCGCCAAGAATATCGTCGCGGCTGGCTTGGCTGACGAATGCGAAATCCAACTCGCCTACGCCATTGGCGTGGCCGACCCGGTCAGTGTGCATGTCGAGACCAACGGCACGTGCGCGATTTCGGAAACGAAAATCGTCGACTTGGTTCGCGAGCATTTCCCGCTCACGCCGCGAGGCATCATCGAACACCTCGACCTGCTTCGACCGATCTACCGCCAGACGGCATCGGGTGGACACTTCGGACGCGACGAATTCAGTTGGGAAGCCACTGACAAGGCATCCACGTTGCGGGATGCTGCCGGTTTGGGATCGCAACAGCACAAACCCGAATTCATCGTCGGTCGCAAGGCCGCATGACGGATCGGCCCCTGTTCGGCAGCATGGTGGTGGCATGACAATTTCAAACGCCATCCGCTATGCTCCGCAACTTCAATGATTCACGACGACGAATCCGCTCTTCGGGGCGGATTCGTTCGTATGTCCCCACGTTCTAGAAACACCACATGGCCGCACCGCTTTCCCAACAAATCACTCGCTCACCAGCCGGCGAACCGTTCGCACCGCTGGCAATGGGGAACGTCTACGGAGACGGAAAGTTCGGGTTGTCGTTTGAAATCTTCCCTCCCCAAACATCGGCCGGCGATGATTCGTTGAATCGCACGTTGGAACGCTTGACAGCGTACCGACCCTCGTTCGTCTCCTGCACTTACGGAGCCGGCGGAAGCACACAAGCACGCACGGCCGACTGGTGTCGCCGCATTCAAGCCGACTTCTCCACCACGGCGGTATCACACTTCACCTGTGTCGGCTCGACGAAAGACGAGTTGCTAACTTGGTTGAACGCTGCTGTCGAAGCGG
>Ga0115002_10005260_pt1 | contig 15326 bp, 11 predicted proteins | sample ArcticOcean_MG_C_8_FD_89576 | JGI IMG/M metagenome (GOLD analysis project Ga0115002, IMG submission 89576) | Marine microbial communities from western Arctic Ocean - ArcticOcean_MG_CB11_86 | ecosystem: Environmental > Aquatic > Marine > Oceanic | place: Arctic Ocean: Canada Basin | collected... | reverse complement strand
GTAAGAGTAAGAGTAAAGCGGAAACTGTTACTATGAAACAAGAGGTCGCAATCGAATTATCAAAGTCGTTAAATCGTTCGGTTGCGCAGCAAGTGGTGGGGTTGGCTTTCTTCCTCACCATTTGCATTGGGGCTATGGTTGCTGGTGCCATAGCGACAACTCCCAATGTTACTACTTGGTACAAAGAACTGGCCTACCCGCCGTGGACACCACCCGCCTGGTTGTTCGGTCCCGTGTGGGCCATGCTCTACATAATGATGGCAGTAAGTGCATGGCTTGTATGGAACCGCGGCGGCCTTTCTAAAACGCGCCGAGCTCTGCGGTTATTCAGTATTCAGCTGATCCTTAATGTCTGTTGGTCGTGGCTTTTTTTCGGAATGAAGACGCCCGGCATAGCGCTGATTGAAATCTTAATCCTGGTCATCGCGGTTGCCATAACGATGGTTCGTTTTTGGGAAATCTGCCGACCAGCAGGCTTGCTATTTGTCCCCTACATCACGTGGGTAATGTTCGCCTCGTCATTGAACGCGGGATTCTGGTGGCTAAACTGATCGCTTTGAAATACGGAGACGCGCGCAACCATGACATTGACGAAAGGGAGTGAATGAATCGGGAAACGATCAAACAGGTAATCGGCGTTGGCGAACCGTATCTTTGGTTAGATGAAGTAATCCAAATCAACGACAACCGTATTCACGCTCGCAAGTTCCTCGATCCCAACTTGGACATTTTCAAATCTCATTATGTCGACTTTCCGCTCTTCCCAGGTTCTCTCCAGTGCGAAGCGACTTTTCAGGCTTCGGCAGTATTGATCGCACAAACTCATCCTGTGACCGCCGGTCATATCCCTGTTATCGCCCGAGTGCGCAATACAAAATTCCGCAAAATGGCCAGGCCCGGTGACACGCTTGACATCATCGTTGAGATCGAGGATCAAGTCGGCTCTGCATTTACATTAAAAGGGCACGTTTCCGTCGCAGGCGCAACAACCACCGAGTTGATATTCATCGCGACCGAAGCTCCCGCTCCGACGATAATTGCGAGCTAAACCAGCGCGAGATTCAAGGGACTGTCCGCCATCAAAGGCTGCAGCCGATCGGCCAGATTCACTCGGACTCGCAAACCAGTTCCCAAGTGCTATCGATAACGAGGTAACTTGACACTGATTTGTGCAGCCCTTACGTTGACCGGTTCAACTGTCCACAAGAAGGAGAACGCTATGCAACGACGTAATGTTTTTTGCCGTTTGTCTGCACTTACACTACTTAGCGCACTTGGAATATTGAGTCTAGTCATGACCTCAACGGCGACGGCAGAAGTTTACGAGTTACGAACGTATACCACCAACGAAGGAAAACTGGATGCGTTGAACGCTCGCTTCCGCGATCATACGGTGAAGTTGTTCGATAAACATGGCATGGAGTCGGTTGGCTACTGGGTTCCAACCAGCGAGCCAAAGTCAAAGAATACATTGATTTATGTATTGAAGCACAAGAGTCGCGACGCGGCCAAGGCTTCCTGGAAGGCATTCATCACCGATCCCGCTTGGAAAAAAGTCGCCAAGGAATCTCAATTGGACGGTCAGATTTTGGCCAAGGCGCCCGAGTCGGTTTACATGGACGCGGCTGATTACTCCCCGAAGTATTCTGAAAAGCAGAACGACGAAGCCGTCTTTGAATTGCGTATCTATCGCACCAACGAAGACAAACTCAGTGGCCTCGATGCTCGTTTTCGCGACAATACAATTCGCATTTTCAATCGACACGGCATGAAGTCAGTTGCTTACTGGCACCCAGCCGACGAGCCCAGCTCGAAGGATACACTGATCTATATCATTCGTCACGACAGTACTGCGGCAGCCAAGAAATCTTGGGGCGGGTTTAGCAAGGACGAAGAATGGAGAAAAGTTGCCAAGGAATCGCAGAAGGACGGAAAGTTTCTCCGCGAACGACCCGAATCGATTTACATGAAGGCAACTGATTACTCCAAGATTCGTTGAGTATCTCGAGCTTGTTAATGGCCAAACGAAAACCAGAATTCCGCATCCGGCATTACGGCATCTATTCGCAATGGAATTCCAAATCGAAAGAGCTTCCTCGTTTCGTTGAAGTGACGACACGGGTACGCGCCGAGATTGATATCGAGTTCGGGTTTGTGGTTAACATCAAATGGGCCAAGAACCAAGAGCTGTATTACTGTATCGATCACCCTGGAATCTTGGACGCCGAAGGCGCGAAGCGACCGCCGTTTGACGGCACCGAGTTCATCAAAACGAATGACTGGGAGTTTTATCTTGGCGACACAGTCTGGGAGCCGATCGCGGACAAGCTAGGAAACTGGAAGATGACCCTGGAACTGGACGGCAAAATTATCGCCGAGAAAACGTTTGAGATTTTTCCAGACGATTCGGCATAGCATGATGTTGAGAAGCTAAAACCCAACAGGTCGCCCTTATCCTTCTTGAGGTCAACACCTATTGGCGTTCTATTAAAACTCACCCACATTCTCTCCAACGGAAATCGTCGACAAAGCGCGCCAGACATCAATCGCGATATCATTGCTGATAAATCGAGCGGATGCATCGGCCATGGCAGCGTTCACGCCTTTTGTATGTCGACTGCGAGCAGCGGCCCACATGTCGGGACTACTACGCTCGAACTGGCACCCCTTTGGCGCTGGTAGATCCATAACACGTTGATCACACATTGGTTCGCGATCCAACGTCCTAGAGTTGGGTCCTAACTGAGTCGAAAAGACGGAGGCTCCCATCGCTCCCGATGCCCACACGCCCCGTCCGTCTTTCACTGATGGAAACGAAAGAACTTCGCTGAGCATCAAGGTGTTGGTAAGTCCATCGGTCACGTCGGCCACTTTTGTCCCGTGACCGTGACCAAACAACCAACGCATATCGAGTGTCACTCGATTGTCATGTAATGGATTGGGAGCCGTGATTTCTCGAAAGTAATAAGCCTCTGGAAGAAACTCTAACCGAAACATGCCGCGAGTTTCTGCGTCGTCATTTTCTAGATTGGGAGTGTGCCCCGAGTAATAGTTTCCACTTCCCCAGCACGCTACATAGCTTCCTTTCGACGCTCCGTCATTTTCCAAGCAATACGTATTAATGGTCTCATTCGGGTCGATGCGTCTGCTGCTTGGGCAAATGAAATTAGGAGGAGTAAATTGATTGACGCCACCGCCATACTGGGGATGCTCACAATCATCCAGTGCGTGCCAAGCGTGTTCCCCATCTCTTAAACAGAGTTCCAAACGGTTATGCAATTCCTGAAGTTCGAGTTCGCCGAGCGTATTAGACAACCAATTCGGCCCAATTTTGGCATCCCGCTGACCCATGCCCGCGCATTGAGTCCCCCCTCCCGATTGAATGGCTCCTCTCCGTCGTAGATGTCCCATTCCATTAGGCACGCCCGGAGCAAAACTTTAACGCTCACTACAATCTTGCCTGTGCCCAGGCCCTGCAAGGCAAAAACAAATTGGCTCTGAACAGCCTTTCCAAAGCGGTTGAACTTGGGTTTCGCAACCGCAAACACATTTCGGCCGACGACGACTTAAAAAACCTGCGGACCGAAGATCGCTTCGCCTCGATTCTTGAAGCAGCAGAAAAACCACTCGATCCAGTGCAGCAAGAAAACAAACCTGCAAAAGCTGCAGCAGGGCAAGTCGTTATCACCGCAGATAACGTCGTCTGGAACGCTCAGCAAAGCGTTTTCCTCACCCAAGTAGAATTTGAAGAGAAAACCGACAAAAAGATCGCTAACGCCAAAGGAGAAGTCGGCGATCTGTTACGTCTCTGGCATGAAGCAGGAACCGCCGCCGGAAACCATGGCGACCTCTACGACAATCACGACCGCGACCACTCGAATATGAATTACGGTGCGCTGCCGCAACTAACTCGCATCGAGTATTCAGAAGCCGCTCAAAAACGGCAACTTAACAACGGATTGCAGCGGCTGTTTCTATTTAACCAAGTCACAATCGGTAACTCATCCACCGCGCTCACTTCAGGTCCCTACTGGCGTTGCCAAGGCCGCAACGCGATCACTCAACCCGCTGTGGCGAAATTTCTGTACCTGCAATACCGCTCGAACCACCTGTACTTTTATCCCGAACATCGAGATTACGATGCTGGCCACAACGGCAAAGACGACGAAGGAAAAAGTGGTCACGGATACGGCGACGTTTTCCCCGCCAACACGCCCTACATGATTTTGTCACAAGGATCCTCTGGATCCGATCGGGCATTCATGAATGCAGTCGCCACAACGCTGGCCGCATTTCGTCCAGAAGTCAAAGCGAAACTCGCTAAACACGGCATGCTTATGCCTGCCGTGCAGATGATCTTTCGCATGAGCAACCGAACCGTCGTCGAACCAATCGACTACCTGAAGGGCAGGGCACACCCAACCGTTTTTGATGGCAAACAAATCAACGTGCTGAAGATGGTGAAGATGGCTCATCGATTGAAACCAGATTCTCTTCCGCCCTTCGCCGCATTCAAAGTCATTGAAGAGGACGAGTTCATTGTCGGCAAAGATTATTTCGATATCGGCTCGCGCGAACGCTTGTTCGACACGCCATGCGCTATCGCGCGCCTTGTTAAAGCAACCAAGTACACTCGGCGCATGGTCGTCGATGCGACTGCCAGTGCCGACCTCAACGACAAATCACTTAAATTCCATTGGGTAGTGCTCCGCGGCGATCCGAATAAAATCAAGATCGTCAATCGCAACGCAACGGGCTCCGAAGTTGAACTCCAAGTCTCATATCAACAGCGACGTGCAATTACCCCCAAGTCGAAAATGCATTCCAATCGAGTCGACATTGGATTGATTGTCCACAACGGGGATTACTACTCCCCGCCAGCGATTATCAGTTTCCACTATCTAGACAATCAGCTCCGCGAGTACGACGATAAAAACCGGATTCTCTCTGTCGACTACACGCTCAAAAACTACTCCGATCCCTTGATGGATTTCCGTAAGAATTGGCGAGATGAGTATCACTACGATAAAGCGGGAGCGGCAATTGGGTGGACTCGCTTCCGCGGTGAAAACAGCGAAGAATTCGATGCAACGGGAAAGCTAGTTGAACGCGATGAAGCGGGCAACGTCACGAAAACGAATGACGTCGATTATCGCTCGAAGGTCGAACCGCGCAAGGCAACGACGCTAGAACAAGTTATTGTCGTTGGCGATTCGAAGGCAGCTCCATAGATTCCAACTAAGTAATAGCGAACTAATTACCCTGCCGATTCCGGTCACGCACCAAATACTACGGCTTGACGCTTGGATCTTTCGGAGCAGGCTCCGCGTTTGCCAGCGGCAAGAGCCGACCGGTTTTCTGCTCGATCAATAACTGCCGATCTCCCAATCTTATCTCAATTAGATCTTGAATGGCCGCTGCGTTTGCTTGCCCAGGCTTGAGAATGGTCAGCGAACTTATCTTGTCCGGAATCTTGCTGTCGTAAAAATCGGCAGTATCGAGTACCCAAATCACTTGACCATTTTTTTCGTGTATCGCATAGACTTTGCGGCGATCGCTTTGAACCAGAAACGTGACTTTCGTTTTTTCGTTCCGAACAGTCAGAGGTGGAGGTAAAATTTCCTCGAAAACCCAACTGGCGGAGCCCAAAAATCCGATGTCGCGATAGTAATCCTTGACTTTCTGGATCGCCTCGCGACGAACATATTTTTCATCGGAAACAATATACATCAGATACGGGCCCTTCCTCACAATTTTGGACTTGGGAAACCCATCTTTCATCCCAGCGTGCAGTACCTTGGCAGCGGCTTCCGTCTTGAACTTAAAAACATGTACACCGATTTCATTCAATGCTGGAAAACGTTTATTGATTTTTATGTGATCGCGATACCAGAATGAGAAGACGCATTCGACCTGCTTGAGTTGCGCCTCGGTCGGATCGTCAAAGAAGCTGCCTACTGCGTTGATGAGGCTATCGTCCTTCCAACTATCCGAAGGGACGTAAATCGCAGTCTCGGAGATAGGATCGAGCTTCACTCCGTTGAGATTCTTAGCATCTGGAATTTTGAACAACTTGAGATCATCAGCAAACATTCTGCGGCGCAAAACCAATATCGCGCCCCGCTCTCGAGTCATCTTCCCCCAGATAAAATGCTTGACGCTTGCGCCTTTGTCTGGCCCCTGAATATTTGCTTGCCCTTTGCCAGCAACCTTCAGCAGTGTTTTATTTTCCAGCACAATCTTTAGTTCGTCTCCGGCAGTTGGCGTACCAGCCCAGACTCGATATCCGGGCTGAAAAGCACTCATGATAAACTGACTTCCACGACTCGCTTTCAGCTCAAAATCGCCTCGTTCATTCGTCTTTAGAATTGGACCGTTGTAGCGGAAGACCTTCGCGCCAACGATCACGTCACCGGCAACGTCAACGACCGTACCAATCACGTTTGCAGATTTGCGTTGCCGTACAACTTGGCTCCCCTTGGTTGTGTTCTTTAGCCACTCAGTAGCACCGAATACCCAACGAGTCGCAGACAAAGTCAGCGTCAATGGATCGAGCGTTTTGGCAGCTGGAATGACGACGTTTACAGATGCTCGCAATCCAACCCCGGAAGGGTTGTCTTCCGTGGGAGGAACGCGACTACTTGCATAAATGTATGCTGCTCCCGGCGGCAGGCGAAATTCGAATTCTCCCTCTGCGTTTGTTTTCGTGGAAAGGACGCCAGATAGAGACTGCGGACGAGCGGTCGAATAACTCATGACCGTCAGACCTTCGTAGGACTTGCCTTTCTCATCCACAACTTTGCCGGTGACTTTACGGCCAGTTATGAGCTGCAATTGGGACTTAGTGATCTTGCCCGCTTCAACCAGCATCCCGTCGTCGGCAGCTGCGGTTTTGAGTGGATCGATTTCGTACGCTTTTAGATAGACGGTGTAGATGCCAGGCGATGGAACAAACAAACGATAATTGCCATCCTTGTCGGTGAGAACGCGATCGCCACCGCCTCGAAGCGATTCGTTAATCACAGCTGCACATGCTACCAACGCGTTGGGCACGGGCTTCCCCGTTTCGACATCGATAAATTGCCCTCGAATTTCACCGTTAGGTGCAATCTTGTCGAGCGCGAGATCTGTTGGCCGGGTGGGCTTTTTCTTTTGTCGATTTCTGCCGGCGGCTTGTCAGTTTTCGCGTTCTCTTGATTGACTTCGTTTTGATTGGTCTTGTCGCTATCTTCCTTCCCCGCAGTTTTATCTTTGCTCTCGCCGTTGTCGTTGTTTTCGTCTTTGTCGCTGTTCTCGTCTTTGTCGTTGCTCTCACTCGGTGTGTCCAGCGTCGCAATGGGCTCGACGACAGGATCGACGCCGGCGGCGATTGTCGAATCGACAACGGCTCCAGTACCTGCAACGCAAGCGACCACAATCAATGCGAACAATGCAAATCCGAGTGGCCAAATGCCGCGAGATTCGACGAGCTCATTCCGGACGATTCTACGTATCCGCATTAACAGTGAACCACCATTTGCCGCAACCGCTCCTTGAGGAACTGCGGCTCGAATGCCGTCCAAAGCGACCAATGCTGTTGCGTAGGTCGCTCGGTCTTGGCAAATCGCGATCGCCATATCGTCACAACAGTGTTCGCGTTCTTGACGGACAATACGCGAAACCCACCAGACGGCAGGATGGTAAAACAATACGGTTTCGATAGCCGACTGGATCAAGTTGACCAAGTAGTCGTGGCGTCGAATATGCGCCAACTCGTGAGCCAAAACTGCTTCGATTTGATCGGCTGTCAGGCCGGTGAGCATTGAAGCCGGTAACAACAGCAACGGTCGGAGACTTCCCACCACGGCAGGCACTTGGACTAACGCCGACTCCGCAATCTCGACCGTTCGGCGGATCCCCATGCGTTCACTCAATCGCTTTACACTTGCCACGATTGACGTCGAGACGTTCGATTGACCAGACCTACGCAGTCGATAAACCGTTACTGCGCCGACCAACGGGCGGACGCTTAATAACACGACACCCAAGATCCAGAACAGCACGATCGATGGCATCGCCGGTTGCATCGACGTCGCGACGAATCCGAACGCTTGATTCAAATCCCATGTGATGGCGGCAGGCACATGAGCTTCTGGCGAAGCGTCTCCTGCTTGGGTTGCTTCTAATTCGACCTCTTCCAAGTCGACGCGATTTTCAGCTGCCAAACGCAGCATGTTGCCTTTTTCAATATTCTCGACCAACGTTTCACCGACGCTATGCTTGCCAGCATCGGCGACTGCAATCGATTGACTGGAAGCCAGGCTGAACATTGCAATTGGCGGGAGGACCATTAGCAATAAGGCAATACAACCCGTTGCGTATCTTCCATTGGGTGACCGCCGGAATGCGAACTGATTTACTATTGCCACCAAGACGGCGATGATCAGTATTTGCCAAATCGAGTGAACTAGCGTCCAGCCGATACGATCGATCAAATGCGTTTCAAAGAAATGAGTCATGGCAAATCCCTCGCGTTAAGATAACTCGTCCAACAAATTCCGAATTTCAGCGAGGTCTTCCTTGGAAGCAGGCCCCGCTGACAACGCTTGCATTACGAGGCTCTTTGCGGAGCCGTCGTAAACTTTATGGATCAGGTCGTCGAGTATTCCCTTTTGAGTCTTCTGCTGGCTGCGAGCGGATCGATAGATCTGCGGACGGACGGAATCATCGCGTTTTACCAGCCCCTTCTCCAGCATGACTAGCAGCATCTTAACGGTCGTTGAATAGACCGTTTCTTTTGCTTCCATCATTCGGTTATGAATTTCCCGAACGGTGCTGGGACCAAGCTCCCACAAGATATTCAGTATCTGCAACTCAACATCAGTTGGCTGCGACGATGCGTGCCGCGACATGCAACAATCCCTTTCGACTGGAACCACAATTTCAAGTGGTTCACAATTTGATGAAAGAATTCTCTAACGGCCGCATTATTAGAGAAGGAATTCATCAAGTCAACACAGTATTTAGAGAAAGAATTCACTAACTCGCAGATAGCGACCTTTCGTATCGACAACACAAACTGCAACCATTACAACGAAAAGTGTCGATTTCTTGGAATCAATCGAAACTCGAATCAAGTGTCGGTTACGACTGTCTTATGTGAAACGATGCAAAAATGAACCGACAATTGCAAATTGGGATGATCGCGCTCGGATTGACGTGTATCTCCGTTCTTGGCGTCTATTTTTGGCCATCAAAACCAACTCCAGAAACAGCTGGTAACTCAACACCGATTTCACAACCAGACAGAGAATTCACCGTAAGAACCACAACCGCAACCCAAAGAACCGCTCACTTCGCGGAAATCTTTCCCCTACAACCTCGCTGAAGTGAAGAACCTCGACAGTGTAGATCTGTCGGATGAAGCCAAAGAAAAACTCTCAAAGAATGGATTTGTTGTCACCGGCCCAGTAGGCGGCAGCATGCCCGACCTGTATTCATGGGGTGACCTCCCCTTCATAACTATCGACAGTGTCATTGAGGTCTATCTTTCCGAACTCGAATTGGCGTGGAGCGAGCTCGAGGACAAGCAGGCCACTCGATTTGTCCAGTTGCAGACAGAGATCTGGGAAGCGCTCGCGGAACGCATTGACTCGCTTCCAGAATCGACGCGACCTGCGGCAGCTCGAGCAATCGGTTTGGTTTCAGTCGCAAGGTCGTTGGGAGATCCGAAATGGCAGTTGCCCATCTCTCTGCCCGGCGACGATAAGCTTGGTAGCGTCCGCAAGGAAGTTTTGCTCGACATCGAAAGAGGCAAAAATGCCAGTGGGTTTGCGCAGTCGGAATTGTGGGACCGCGAGATCGATTGGTCGATTTTCAAACCGACGGGTCCCTATTCGGTTTCAGAAAAACTAAGCGGATTCTATCGTCTTTCGCAGTGGCGGAGCCGACTTGGTTTCCGCGTCGAAAACAAAGAGGAACGTCTCTGTGCCGCGATTCTCATGTCGACCCTCGTTGCGAGTACCCCAAGGGAATCCTGGCCCAAAACCGGTCCGCTTAGTCTACTCTACCAGATCGAACAAACGTATCGGCCCTTCGTAGGCAAGGCCGCTGACGCCCATTTCTCCAACCTTCCGATTATTAGCTTTTTTTATAATCAAGCCAACACGCTACCTCAATCGATTGGTTCGGACGAATTCGATGCTAAGTTATTGAAACTTCTAAATTCGATCGTGCAGCCAGAGTCTCAAGCAGAGTGGGGGACAGATTCCCGACGACTCGTTCTTTTGACAACTCGGGTCACGCTTCCAAGCAGAGTCTATGGCGAGACGACGGGGCCAAACCGCACTCTACCGAGCACCCTCGATTTAATGGCCGTTGCAGGATGCCAGCGGGCGCGAGAACTGACGTTACAAAACGTAAGTGATCTACAACGTCCATGGTTGTCGGCGAAGCTCGACGATTTGCAAAAGGACGTAGTGAAAACCGACGATCAGTTGGGAATCTCAGGGATCCAAGCAAGTCTGAGATGTTTATGTCGCGACATATCCGTACCTCACGCCGACAGCCGACAGCCTTTGTTTATGCAAACACCCGCCTACCGCGATCGCCAGTTGTCGGCTGCGATGGCAACTTGGACTGGCGCGCGGGAAATATACGGTCTGCGAGTCGATTGGGACGTCAGGGCTGGAGGGATCTCCGAGCCGCCGCCCGGGTTGGTCGAACCCAACCTCGACGCTTGGCAACGACTTATTGAACTTGCTGTCGAAACGAACAATTCGTTCGCGAGACACGATATTCAGCCCGGCCAAACCACCCTTTACCTAGCACTACGGTTTCGAAAAATCGCCGAGAAGCAGCTCCGTGGAGAAACGCTAACAAGGGCAGACCGCAACGATTTTCGACTCTACGACCTGAGACTGTCCAACTCGATCGATATCAAAGTCGCTCCCGATAGCAGCGACGTGGACCGCCGAGTGACCGTCCCCATTGGGAACAGTAAGAATCCGAATCTCACACGTTTTGCGGGTAAGGTTTGCCAGCCGATTTACGTTGTCTATGAAAAAGACGGCCAACTACATTTGCTGCACGGAGGAGTTTTCGGCTACCGAGAATTCGACTTGGCCGCTGGCAAAGCTCTCAACCGCAAAGATTTCATTTCGCTCATGGACTCTAACGATGCACCACCGTCCCAAGACTGGACAAAATCTTATTCCGCGGAATAGCATCTTGGATCCATAACAGGGCGTGGATCCTGTACAATCTTGTTCACCTAAACTGACGAATATCCCGAAAGGAATTAGCGTGAACTATCTGCGTCTTCAATTTTTGTCAATTATCGCAATCCTCCTTGCTTTATCCACCAGTTCTTCAGCCGACGAACCTGTGAGGGTATTTATCTTTGCTGGTCAATCCAACATGGTCGGTTCGGACTCGAAGGTGCGCGACATTCAACGCTTCCCGCCGTTCGCTGGACTCGAGGATGCTCAAGAGAAAGTAAAATTCTCCTACTGCATTGGCCGCGAAAACAAGATGAAATCCGAGGGCTGGGTCGACTTGCAACCAGTCAACAATGTCGTTGGCCCCGAACTCAGCTTCGCGCGCAAGATAACTCAAAACATTGACGCTCCGATTGCCATCATCAAAGTGGCCGCGGGCGGCACCCATCTTGGCGGCGATTGGAATCCCGACGATCCGCAGGGTTTCAAAATGTATCCGTTGGCTCTCGACTGGATCCGCTCCGCTTTGGCTGATCTGGACAAGCAGAAGATCGCGTACCGCATCGAAGGGTTCATGTGGCATCAAGGCGAGAACGACATGTTTAACGCAGAATACATGGCCGCATATGGACCGAACCTCACCAATTTCCTGGCCAAGTGGCGACGCGATCTCAAAACACCAAAATTAAAATTCTATGTCGGCGAACCGTGCCCCACAACTGTCTGGGGCCTGGACCTGCGACCGCGAATGTACGCCATCAGCAAGGGACAAAAGGCCGTCACATCGACGGACCAACTAGCCGAGTACATTCCGACCAGCCATGTCGGCGTCGAAATCGGTGGCGGTGTTGGACTCCATTACCACTACGGAACGCTCGGACAACTGCAACATGGAGTCAACTACGCCGACGCCTACCTTCGCACGATTGATAAGAGCACATCCCAAACTCGCGTATTGAAAAAATGGCCATATACCAAAGACAGCAAAATCAATCTCTTTGTTCTCGCTGGCCATCGAAACATGGAAGGGGAACGCGCGTTCGTCCAACAGCTAAAAACAGTCGACTCCAAGCTGCTTCAAGACAATGACGATATCGCTTTCAAGTACAGTCTCGGGGGCGACTACAAAACCTCTAACGGCTGGGAGCCGCTTGGCCTGACTGGATACTACGACACTTTTGGCCCCGAACTGAGTTTCGCTCAAACGCTCAAAGAAAAAGGGACAACTAACATTGCGATCGCCAAATTCACTCACAGCGGCACCCAAGTGATCGACTGGACGCCCGCAGGAAGTGTTGCTCCCTCGCGAAATATTTACCCCGCGTTTGTTCAATTCGTCAAACAGTCGATCAAAGAACTCGAAGAAAAAGGGCACGAAGTTGAGCTCACGGGAATCTTCTATCACGTTGGTGAAAACGACATGTCCTTCGGGCCTCATCGCCGCAATACGCCCAAGTGGTTGCAATCGACGATCGCTCAAAGTCGCACAGACTTGTCGTTACCCGAGTTGAATTGGTACGTTAGCCAACAGCCGCCCACGGACGACAAACGAGTCAACGAGATCGATGTAGTCGCCGAAATGGAGAAGGTTGCCGCAGAAGACGATCACTTTATCCATATCAAGGCATTCGACCTCCCTCCTCAGGAAAAGAAACTTGTGATTGATACGGCCGGGATCGTTGAACTTGGCAAGGTGATCGCGCAGCACTACCTCAGCGAATAGTGTTTCCTCAGCGAATAGTGTTTCCTCAGCGAATAGTGTTTCCTCAGCGAACAATAGAAAAACGAAGAAATCGATCGGACATCGTTTAATAGACGTGAACCATTTTTAGTCTTCCAACGTCCTACCCGTGATGAAAGAGGGAGAGGCATTTGGATCTACGCCACTAAGGCTAGTAGTAAACAAACTCCATCAACGGTCGTCGTCCTATGAATTTGCAGTATCGTCCCATTTCTGCCGATCTACTTGAAGACTACTTCAAAGCGACGACAGTTCCGTTTGCTTTTGATTTCAATGAAGCAGGTTTCGAGCGGTTCTCCAAAGTCTTTGAAATGCCGCGTATGCGGGCTGCCTTTGACGGCGACTCCATCGTTGGCACTTTCGCCACGCACAGCCTGCAGCTCACCGTTCCCGGCGGTGTCGTTCCAACCGGTGGCACGTCCGTTGTGACCGTCCTTCCAACTCATCGCCGCCGCGGAATCTTGCGGATGATGATGACCGAACACTTGCGGGAAGCCTACGAAAACGGTGAGCTACTAGCTGGACTGTGGGCCTCCGAAAGCAATATCTACGGCCGCTTCGGCTATGGCCCCGCAACGGACAGAATTCTGGCCAAGCTCGAAAAACCATACGCGGTTATGAAACACCCCGTTAACATCGACGACTCGCTGCGGATCGTTGACCGCGAAGAAGCACTCGAACTGTTCTCGCCTCTGTACGAAGAAATTCGAGCTACCCGACCGGGAATGTTTTCACGCAGAGAGGCTTGGTGGCGACATCGCTTCCTCAGCGACGTCGAAAATCTCCGTGGCGGTGCCACCGCTTATCGCTACATCGTTCACATGCGCGACGACAAACCGGTTGGCTATCTAGTTTTCCGCGTGAAGGCAGCTTCGGTTTTCGCAGCGAACACCGCACTGATTCAAGAACTCCTTGCAATCGATCCTGCAGCCGAAAAAGCACTTTGGCAATTCGTCTTTGGCCTCGACCTCGTCAGCGAAATCAGTTGTTGGAATCTACCTACCGATACCCCGTTAAGATGGTGGTTAGCAGATCCCCGCCGCATGGAACGAATAGTCCAAGATGGACTCTGGATCCGAGTCGTGAAAGTCGACGCTGCGCTCAGCCAACGAAAATACTCGGCCGCCGGAAAGGTCACCTTCAGTATCGAGGACGAACAATGTCCTTGGAATGATGGCAACTATTCGCTGGAAGTTGACCAAGACGGAAACGGACATTGCCAACGCACAAACGATGAAGCCGCTGTCCAACTTACTCCGTTCTCATTGGGCTCGGCATATCTCGGCGGACCACGGTTCTGTGAACTGGCTCGAGCCGAAATCATCAGCGGCGATTTTCAATCGATCGAAAAGCTCGACGCAATGTTCGCCTGGAATCAAGCTCCATGGTGCCAAGAAATCTTCTAACAGCCTGTAGCTGGGCTCGCCAGAGCTCAGGCTGTCGCGCGCTCCGCACCGTTTCGAAGTGTATTCCGGAAGTCTGGCGACTTACGCTACGGCATTTGCGCGAGCTGCTAGCAGAAACGGGTTGCCGTCAAACTTTGAGCAATCCCTAAGTCTTGACATGCGAAACACCGATTGAAGGTAAGACGTGTGCACAATGCGCGCCCACGCCTCCTTCTCTTTTTCGAAGAAAACATGTCCCCACGATCTTCCATCGCTCCAGCAAACACCGCGTTAATCGTGGCTCATCCGGATCACGAACTACGAATGTATCGTTGGTTCCAACTCCACCGACCGACTACTTACATTCTGACGGACGGCTCGGGCAGAACGGGGTCATCTCGGTTGCATGCGACGACCCGACTCGTAAATCGGGTTGGTGCACGGGTGGGAAACATCTACGGCCGACACACTGATCGCGACGTTTATCAATCAGTTTTAGAACTTCGCTACGAATGGTTTCACCAGTTAATCGACGACTTAACATCCGCGCTCGTCCGCCAGGAAGTCAAATTCGTTTTGGGTGACGCCGCGGAAGGCGAGTTCATGTCGCACGATATCTGGCAAGCGGCTCGTCTAGTCGCAGTTCAACGCGCTGAGCACATACTCGGTTGGCCCATCGTTCAATATGAATTCCCAGTCGATTCGCATCCGCTGAATTGCCCGAAGTCTGTCGACGACGAAAAGATTCATTTACAGCTGGATGCCGAGCGGTTTAGCGAGAAGGTTGAAGTTGCTTACGAGTACGTTGAGGTTCGCCAGTTTGTGGACGAAATGTTAGCGGCGTTCGGAAAGGAGTCGTTTCAGACCGAGAGCCTGTTTCCGTCATGCCAAGAGTCGCTGATGGATTTTGGCGAAGGCCGTCAACCAAAGTATGAATTGCTGGGAGAGCAGCTTGCTGCCGAGGGCGTCTATCCGGATGTAATTCGCTATGAAGATCACGTC
>Ga0115002_10005259_pt1 | contig 15327 bp, 16 predicted proteins | sample ArcticOcean_MG_C_8_FD_89576 | JGI IMG/M metagenome (GOLD analysis project Ga0115002, IMG submission 89576) | Marine microbial communities from western Arctic Ocean - ArcticOcean_MG_CB11_86 | ecosystem: Environmental > Aquatic > Marine > Oceanic | place: Arctic Ocean: Canada Basin | collected... | reverse complement strand
GCCAGGCCGCCAAACGGCGATGTACCTCGGTGATCTCGAGCTCGACGCCGAGGTCGGCGAGCATCGTGCCGAGCACCGGCAACGCGACCGTCTCGCTGTCGACGAGGGCGCCGTCGCAGTCGAAGATCACCAGCTCGAAGCTGCTCATCCGGCTTCCGTCCCCACGCCCACCAGCTCCGCTGCGCCTCGACCGGATTTCGCCGCGTCTGCGGTGCGCGGCGGCGCCGCGAAGAATACGATCGCGGCAGCGACGACAAACAGCACCGCCACGACGGTGAACGCGAGCTCGTAGCCGCCGGTCGCCTCGAACGAGGCGCCGACCAACGGCGGTCCCACGATCGACGCGCCCTGTGTGAAGAAGTTGACGAGGCCAAAGATCGTCGCGAACTCGCGGACGCCGAAGGTTTCTTGCACGAACAGCGTCATCAGGGCGCCCAACGCGCCGAAGCCAAGACCGAACACCGGCACGAAGCTCCAGAGGAATCGGCTGTCTCCGGCGCTGATCAGAATCGCGAGGCCCGCCGCCTGCAGGCTCAGGCTCAGCATCACGACGAAGCGGCTCGGCACGTGCTCGGTCAGCCAGCCGAAGCTCACCTTCCCGATCGCACCGAACAGCGCCATCGCGCCGAGTCCCGCCGCCGCCGTTCCACGACTGAATCCGATGTTCTCGAGGTGCGGCACGATCTGGGTCAGCACGGAGAGGTAGGTGAGCTGCGCGAGGGTCAGCGAAATCACGAGGATGTAGAACGCGCGCGTCCGCAGCGCCGCCCGCGTAGGCAGACCCTCGGCTGCTGGTGGCGGCGGGTCGCCCGCGGCGACCCGGCGACCATCCTCGCGAATCACGAGCGCGACGATCGGGATCGCGACCAGGAAGATGACGCCGTAGACGGCGTACGTCCCTTCCCAGCCGATCCGCCCGATCAGGAAGGCGCTCAGGCCCGAGAACGTCGCGCCGCCGATGTTGGCACCCATGGAGGAAAAGCCCATCGCGCGGCCTCGAGCGGCCGGGAACCAGATCGCGAGCAGCTTCCCGGCGGGCAGCATAATGGTCCCAGGGACGGCCGCGAACTGCACGAAGCTCAGCGCGTAGAACTGCCACAGGTCCGTGACGAACGGGCGCGCGAGGTGGCTGACGGCCAGCAACCCGAACGAGGCCATCATCACCGGCCGTACGCCGTGACGATCGATCAGCCGCCCCACGAGTGGTGCGAGCAGCCCACCGACGGCAAACAGCGTCAGCGTCCCGTTGATACCCGCCCGGTTCCAGCCGAAGTCCGCCTCAAGTTCGGTGACGAACACGCCGAACGAATACTGCGTGATGCCGATTGTGAGCGCGAAGGTCATAAAGAGGACGGCCGCCACCAGCCATCCGTGGTGCATCCGGGTCACCGACGCCCCCGCATCGACGCACCCTCGAGGCTAGCGATCCGCCTGCACCTGCTCGACCTCGGTGCGGAGCTCGGCTTTGCGTTCCTTGGGAATCTCGAGCCACGGGATCCCGGTCACCGCCGACTCGAGGCCCCACAGGAAGTTGACCGTCGCGCCGGTGTCCCCGAGATCGAGCACGTCGAGGTAGGTCTCGACCAGCCCTCGCTGCTCGACCTCCTCGACGGTCGTGACGCCGAGGCGTGCGAGGATCTCGGAACTCTTCGGCCCGATCCCGATTTTGGTGGCGATGCCGGATTCGGCCGGTTGGTCCAACCCGTGGATGACGGGAAGCACCTCATCGATCAGGCGCTGCGTCTGCGCGAACACCTCGGCGCTGCTCTCGGCGAGCGGGCGCGCCACGAACTTCGAGGCACCAGCCGACATATACTCGCGGACCCTGGCGATGATGTCTGAGCTGTCGCCGACCGCGAGCTGCGCCCGTGGGTCACCGGCGTCCGCGACGCGTGAGAGGCCAGCCGCCGTCCGCTGCACGATCGGGTCGTCCCACGAACCGAAGCGGTAGCTGAACCCAGCGCCATAGTGATCGTCATCCAACGGGCGACCGGCCGCGGCAGACTCCTTGCGAATCGCCTCGATCGTCGGCGCGACCTGCGAGGGCGCTTGAATCCCGCTCAACCAACCCGTTCCGTAGCGCGCCGTGCGACGAATCGCGGCCTTCGAGATACCGCCAATCCAGATCGGCAACTCCCGTTGGACCGGCTTCGGTTCGATCGTGACGTTGCGGTAGGTGATGTGCTCACCCTCGAAGGTGACGTCGTCTTCGGACCAGACGCGGGCGAAAAACTGCAGCACCTCGTCGGTCCAGGCGCCCCGCGCCTTGGGGGAGCGACCGGCGCCCTCGAACTCCGGCGCGACCGCGCGGCCGACGCCGAAGGCCGGCAGGAAGCGGCCGCCGCTGAGGTAGTCGATCGTCGCGCACTGCTTGGCGAGCACGAGCGGGTCGCGGAACGGCAGCACGACGACATTCATCCCAAATTTCAGCTTCTCGGTCGCACCGGCGAGCGCGGCCATGAAACTCATCGACTCCAGCATCGGCTGCTTCGAGATCAGACGGTCGGTCTGCCACAGCGAGTCAACGCCGCCGTCCTCGAGTAGGTCGACCCAGCGCCACAGCTCGCGCGCGTCCTCGAACGGTAGGTTCGCGAGGCCAAAGCCGATCCGCACGCTCATCGGCGTGTTCCTCCTCGAAGCGGGAGCTGATTAGTGATAGCGACCGAACGCGGCGCTCTACGCACCCGGCATCTGCTTCTGGAAGAAGGCCATGTCGAAGTAGTCACGCCAGACGGTGATCTTGCCGTCCGCCAGCTCGAACGCGCCCATCACCGGTAGCTCGACCCAGGTGCCACCGAAGTCGAACCGATCGAGGCGTTCCGTCAGCACGACGCCGTTCTCGTCTTCGGAGATCGAGAGGAGCTGCCAGTCGATCACGTCCGCCGGCGCGGTGTAGCCAGCGATCGAGGCGCGAATCGCGTCGATCCCGACGGTCGGGGTAGTCGGCATGTTGTGGTAGACGGCGTCGTCCGCGAAGAACGACACCACGCGGTCGATGTCCTTCGCATTGAAGGCGGCCAAGAAGTCTCGAATCGTGTCGCTGTTGCTCATGGCCACATCATAGGACAGCGGCGCTAATCCCCACCCGCGAGGCTGTCGCGTACCTTCGGCCACGCATCCGCCAGTGCTGAGGCGACCGGACGCCCGTCCTCCGGGAGCTGATTCGAGGTGCCGGGCTCGGGGCCCTGGTATGAGTCGCCGCTCGGCTCCGTAATTAGCTCCACAAGGACCGGGCCGTCGGTGTCGAGCAGGTCGTCGATCGCCAACTCGAAAGACTCGATGTCATCGAAGCGGACGGCGTCAGCGTAGCCCGCCCCCTTTGCCAGGTCCGCGAAGGACATATTGCCCTCGGACAGGACCGGCTGGGCACCGCTGGTGTCGTAGACACCGTTGTGCATGACGACGTGCATGAAGCGGCGCGGCGCGGCGTTGCCGATCGTGAGCAGCGACCCGAGCTGCATCGCCAGCGAGCCGTCCCCGTCGATCACCCAGACGGGGACGTCGGGCCTCGCGAGCTGCACGCCGAGGCCCATGGTCGAGGCGCTGCCCATGGAGCCGACGCAGATCAGATCGCGATCGGTCTCCGCTCGCTCCCGCCACGGTCGCATGACCGTCATCGTCGAAACGACCACCTGATCGTCGCGTCGCTTGGCGAGCGCCTCGATCGCGTTGTCCATCGAGATGCGTGAAGTAGAAGTCGTCATGAGGGCCCCCTAAGCCGTCGTGTGCCCGATAAGCACGGCTGCCGGCCCCTGGCGCTCCTCGGCAACCGCGAACGCGGCGCCGATCATCCCGAGGTCCGAACGCTGGTCGAGGAGGAAGCGCGGCACCTGCATCGTGTCGAGCAGCGGCTCCGCAAGCGCGACCATCGAGCCCGCGTGGTCCGAGGGCGCGCGAAACGGGTCGCGTCCGAGCAGGCCAATCAGGAACACGATCGGGAAGCGGCCGTCGCCCGCGATCCCTCGGAGGTGGTTCACGCAGGCGTAGAGCCCGGCGTGCTGGATCTGTACGACCGGCTTGCGACCGCCAATGATCAGGCCAGCCGCGATCGCCACCGCCTCGTCCTCGGTGGCGGCCTGAATGAATCGAATCGAGTCATCCAGATCCAGCAGCGTGATCAAGCTGCGCTGGTGGGTATCGGGCACTGCAACGACGTCGGTGACGCCCTGTGCTTGTAGCACCTCGAGCAGTTCGATGGCGGGAATCGACTCAGCAACGGTCATCTGCGCTCCTCACGTCCTGCGCGACGATACGAGCGGGAAGCGAGTGCGTATACCACCTGCCCCTTGCACCCCGCACGGCCACCCTCGAATGCAGGGAGGAGCCCGACGGCCAGCAGCGCAGCGGCAGTCAGCGCTCACCGCCGCGCGCGAGACCGCGATGCAGCGATCGGAGCGAAGATCGTGACAGCGACGTGACGGCTTGCCGAGAGCCGCCACTGAGCGACGCTTTCGCGTCTAACTCTTCTTGACGCTCGGCCAGAGCTGAATCGCACCAACCAGCATCAGGATGCCGCCGACCCAGGCGATGATCTCGTAGATGATGTCCTGGCCGTCGCGGTCGAAAATATCGTTGCGCAGCTGAGTGATGATGTCGTGCACTTCGACGAAGCCAGCGATGAATCCGAGAGTTACCAGCAACAGTGGGTAGGCAATCGGCAATCCCTCGTTTCGGAAACGATGAAGAATCACGCCCGCGACCACGAACCACGCAGGGACAAGTTCGAAATAGCTGACGCCCCACTCGTCCAGGATGATGTCCGCGAAGACATCAACGAAGATGATGAGCACCGCGCCCAGTGCGATGAACTGCTCACCCGGGCCGCTCAGCTTGCCGATCGCTTGGTTGACCTGCTTCTGGATGTCCTGGACGAGCCCGCCCAAGACAGTTTGGTCCGTTCCGCTTTGCTCGTCAGCCATCGCGCCATCCTCCTGATGCCCCCACGCAGGCGCACCCTACTCCAGCCGGCAATGCCTGTGTGGTCGCAGCCAAGCGATCGAAGTGGCAAAGCTACTTCTGGAAGATTTCCATCAGGATGAAATTGGAGGCAGCCGGGTGGACCCAGGCGTTGGTCGTGTTCGGGGCGCGGTTCACGCGGCCACCGTTCTCCTCGATCTGCGCGCAAAACGCATCAACATCGTCGCTCTCATACGCCATCAGGTACATGCCCTCGCCGTGCGGGTTGAACGGGTTCACCCGCTCGCTCATTAGCTTCGCGATCGGACTGTCCTCGTCCTCGCGCGGCTGGAGCAAGTGCAGCATCGTCTGCCCGTTGTAGCCCATCGGTACGAAGTCGAACTTCCCGATGCTGTTGTAGGCCTTCTCGCCGGTCGGCTCCATGCCGAAGCGTGACTGGTGGTTCGCGACCGCCTCGTCGAGGTCGTGGACGGCGACCGTGTAGTGCTTGAACGTCAACATCGAGGTGCTTCTTCCTCCTCGCCGCCGGCCAGACAGCCCGCTCGGCCCGCGCATCTTGCCCGCTCCGGTCGAGGAGTGCGAGGCACGCTCGATTCCCACCACCGGGACGCGAAGCCACTCGTGCCACGGAAGTTCCTCCTCGCCGCTGCCAGTGCGGTGTTCTCACTCGTCGCGCTCGGCGTTTGCTCCGACGGCGAATCTGCGGACGGCGCGACCCCTGAAGCAGCTTCCTCAACGGCCACAGTGGCAACGGCGTCGCCAGCCGCCACGACCCCAACCGCGGCTCCTTCGTCCGCAGACTCAGGCTCCTCCACACCAGGAGCGACTGCCGAACCCACCACCGCTGTCTCGCTGCTGTTCGAGCCGACGCTCAAGGCGTACCCGGTCGTGGCAGGCTCGCGGTCGCACGATGTCGCGCCCGCCGCTGACGGCGGCGTCTGGTGTACGGGGCAGGGCAGCGGCACCCTCCGATGGCTCGATCCCGCAACGAGGGATGTGCGCGAGATCCAGCTCGGTCCCTGGTTCCCACACGCCGCAGCCGTGAGCCGCCTGCCGGCCTGGGATTTGCACCACAAGCCCTGATGTCGCACGGCGGCTCGAGGTGGCAGCTCACTGGCTCGGTATCGCGCTCGATAACGCAACGCCCTAGCACCTGAAGGCTTCTCTCAGTCCCCCATCTGATCTCGACTGTGATCCGTATCTGATAGCCGCCGTCAGACTCCCCCGATCCAGCCCGTTATGATTCGCTCGACCTACGACGGGCAAGCTAGGGGGAGTGATGGCATCTGGACCGCTCAAGGGGATCCGAGTCCTCGAATTCACGCAGATCATCGCCGGGCCGTTCGGCTGCCAGAATCTGGCAGACATGGGCGCCGACGTGATCAAGGTCGAGCCGCCCGAGGGTGAACCGTGGCGCCTCTTCTCTCAGTTCATGCCCGGCGAGTCGAAGACCTTCCAGGGCCTGAACCGCGGCAAGCGGTCGCTTGTACTGGCGCTGCAAACCTCCGAGGCGCAGGAGATCGTCCACCGGATGATCCCGGACATCGACGTCGTCGTAATCAACTACCGACCGGATGTCCCGGTGAAATTGGGCATCGACTACGAGACCCTCAAGGCGCTCCGCGAGGACTTGATCTACGTCGATAACACCGCCTTCGGCCGTGAAGGACCGCTGGCTCAGAGCCCCGGCTACGACATCATTGCTCAGGCGGTATCGGGCCTGCTTGCGGGTGAGGGCAAGTTCAACCCAGAGACTGGCACGCCGAAAATCATCACCTCAACGGCGATCGCCGATTACGGGACTGGACTGGCAATCGCGTGGGGCGTCTGCGCGGCGCTCTACCACCGCGAACGCACCGGCGAAGGGCAGCTGATCGAGAGCACATTGCTGCAGACGGCATTGGCCTTCCAAGGCCACGCCGTCTTTGACCTGCCAGTCGCCGACGAGCCGAAGTACCAGAAGATGGAACGTGTTCATCAGCTCCAGCAGGAGGGCGCCAGCTACCCCGAGCTGCTCGCGGCCCACAACCCACTCGCGGTCCTCGGTGCGGGCAACATCTACTACCGCGTGTACGGCACCCTCGACGGCGCGTTAGCGATTGGCGCACTCTCGCCCACGCTCTGGGAAAAAGTGCGTACCGCCCTCGGCACCGACTTCCTCGGTATCGCCGATCCCGACTACGACCCGATGCATGCGGAATGGGCAGCGAACGCGACAAAGCGCGTGCTGGAGATCGAGGAGCACGTCCGAACGCGAAGCACCGCAGACTGGGGCGACATCTTTACGGCGAACGGCGTCCCGAACGGTACCGTCAACTTTGCCGAGGACATGATCGATCACCCGCAGGTCGTCGCGAACGGCGGCATCGTCGAGCTCGATCACGAGCTCAGCGGGCCGCAACGCCAGGTCGGGCCGGTGATCAAGATGAGCGCCTCACCGCTGGCCGCACAGGGGCCTTCGCCCACTCTCGGACGAGACACCGAGGCAATTCTTTCCGAGGCTGGATACAGCGCAGAGCAGATCGGTGCGCTCCAAGGCAGCGGCGCGATCGGTTAGGCGCTAGGCTCGCCCTCGACGTACGCCGCAGCGCCCGGAGGCCGAGATGACAACGGACTGGCTCGCATTGACCGATGAAGCGGCAATCGAGCCGGAGTTGCCGATCATAGATCCGCACCACCACCTGTGGGAGCGGCCCGGCAACACTTACCTGCTCGACGACCTCGTTGCGGATACCTCCGGCCACAACGTGCGCCAGACCGTCTTCATCGAGTGCACCTCGATGTACCGCAGCGACGGTCCCGAGGACTTGCGCGTCGTCGGCGAGACCGAGTTCGTCGAGGGCGTCGCGAACGCAAGCGCGGCCCGCGGCGGCAACGAGGTACGCGCCTGCACCGGCATCGTCGGCACTGCCGATCTGCAACTGGGTGACGCCGTCGCCTCGGTGCTAGAGGCCCAACTCGAAGCGAGTCCGACCCGCTTCCGTGGCATCCGCCACCGCGCTGCCTGGGATACCCTCGAGGAGCTGCACGTCCGCGCCACCTCGCCGGAGCACGTGCTGTTGGATCCGAAGTTTCGCGAGGGGTACGCCCAGCTTGAGCGCTACAACCTCAGCTTCGAAGGCTGGATCTACCACCCACAGATAGCGGAGCTGACCGACCTGGCGCGGGCGTTTCCGAACACCACCATCATCTTCAACCACCTGGGTGGTCCGATTGGCGTCGGGCCGTATGCGGGCCGCCAGAACGAAGTCTTCGCGGCGTGGAAACCGTCGATCAGCGAACTCGCGCAGCAACCGAACGTCGTCGCGAAGGTGGGCGGCATCCAGATGCCGGTCAACGGCTACGGCTGGGAAGAACGGGAGCACCCGCCGACCTCGGACGAACTACTCGAAGTGAATCGCCGCTGGTACGAGCACACGATCGAGGCGTTCGGCCCGGACCGGTGCATGTTCGAGAGCAACTTTCCAGTCGACAAAGCCTCGTGCAGCTACGACGTGCTGTGGAACCAGTTCAAGAAGCTAACCACGAGCTACTCACCGAGCGAGCGGGCGGCGATGTTCCACGACACCGCGGCCCGGGTGTACCGCCTCGAAACCGTCTAGGCGGCACCGGTCTCGATGCCGAGCGATTCGTAGACGGCACCTGCCAACGACTGAGCGCGTGGGTCGAGCGTGCCGAACGGGCCGGTCCACATCTGCGACATCGTGTACGCGAATCCGATTCGGTGCTCGGGATCAGCCCAGCCCATCGAGCCACCCGCCCCTGAATGACCGAACGACTGCATGCCGCGGCGGTCGCCGGTACCAGGAACCGGGTGCATGAAACCGAGCGAGCGACGGGTGCGAATCGTCAGCACCTCATCCACTGAGTCGACCTGGATCGCTCGAGCAATGGCGACCCGCTCCGGGCTCATCAGCCGCACCCCGTCGAGTTCGCCGCCTTCGGCCAGCGCGCTGTAGATCCGCGCGACGGCGCGAGCGTTGCCATGCCCGTTCGCGCCGGGGATCTCCGCGCCGCGCCAGCCGCGGCTGTTCGGGTCCCCGAGCAACTCCGAGTCGTGCATCAACGATCGAACGGTGAGCTGGTTCACCGGAGCGTCTAGATCGGGGTTCGGAACGCCGATCGCGTTCGGCACCGGGAGGAGTATCGACGCGATCCGCCCATCCTCGGACGCGGGGGTCCCAATGTAGAAGTCGGAGACGCCGAGCGGGCCCGCGACCTCGTCACGGAAGAAGGTTCCCACGGAGATGCCGGTGATGCGCCGCACTACCTCACCCACGAGCCAGCCGAACGTCACCATGTGGTAGCCGTTCTTGGTCCCCGGCACCCACTGCGGGGTCGTCTCCTCGAGCGCATGGATGATGGTGTCCCACTGCTCGTGTTCGCGTGGCTGTAGCGCGGGGTCCACTGCGACGAGGCCGGCCTGGTGCGACAGCAACCACCGCACCGGGATCGCCTCCTTGCCGAGTTTCGCAAACTCGGGCCAGTACTGTGCGACCGGTGCGTCGTAGTCGAGCAGGCCTCGGTCGGCGAGCATGTGCACGCAAATCGCGGTCATACCTTTGGTCATCGACCAGCAGTTGACGAGCGTGTCGCGCTCCCAGGGGGCGTCGTCATCCGGGTGCATTCGACCGCCCCAGAGGTCGACCACCGGCTGGCCGTCGACGTAGACCGCGACCGCTGCCCCCACTTCGCGGTGCGCGGCGAAGTTGGTCGCGAACGCCTCCCGCACCCGCTCGAATCGCGGAGCGGTCTCGCCCTGGATCACCATCTGCTCTGTCTCCGGCATGCCGACCTCCTCGCTCGCACACTTGCCCCGAGCGCAGGCCGCCCCGGAACCGTGCGGATTGTACAAGCGCAGCTCCAGTTGTCGGGTGAGACGGGACGTACAGTGGTGCGCAGCGAATCCGCGACTACCGAGGACTAATCACATGCGCATCGGGATCAGCGGCACGCGGCTGACGAGGCACGCCTCCGTAGATCGTGTCGCGGAGCACGCACCGCAGGCCGCCGACGATGGCTTCACCAGCTACTGGATGGCGGAACACCCGACCAGTGGGTTCGACGCCCTGACCGTCCTGACACTGGTTGGCACTCGTGTCCCCGAGATCGAGATCGGCACTGCGATCATCCCGATCTTCCCTCGACACCCAATGGTCCTCGCGGGGCAGGCGCTCACGGCGCGCAGCGTCCTCGGTGATCGCTTCACGCTAGGCATCGGCCTCTCGCACGCCTCGATGATGGCCGAGCTCGGGATCGGCTTCGAGCGCCCGATCGGACGACTGCGCGAGTACCTCTCGGTGCTGATGCCACTGCTCGAGGTGGGACACGTGGACTTCGAGGGTGCGATCCAGCGAACGGAGGCCACGGTGTTCGGCGCACCGGAAACCCCGGTGCCAGTCGTGGTCGCCGCGCTGGGTCCTCAGGCGCTCAAGGTGACGGGATCGCGCACGCAGGGCACGATCCTCTCGTGGGTTGGCCCGCGCACAATCCGCGAGCACATCGCGCCGCGCCTGACCGAGGCTGCGACCACCGCTGGACGCGCCGCGCCTCGGATCATCGCCAGCCTGCCGGTGACTGTCACCGACGACCCCGCAGCGATCCGAGCGGACATCGACAGCACCTCAGCTATGTACGGGGAGCTGCCGTCGTATCGCGCGATGTTCGACCGCGAGGGTGCTGCCGGGCCGGGCGACGTCGCAATCGCGGGATCGGAGGCCGAGGTCGTCCAGATGATCGAGGGCATGGCGGACGCGGGTGTCACGGACTTCGTCGCCTCTGAGTACACGCCCATACCGGAGACTGCGGAACGAACGCGGGCGCTTCTGAAGACGCTGCTCTAACCTCCTCCTCGTCAGCCGGGAACGCTAGAAGGCGTCCGGACGTCTGAACCATCCTGGGTGGAACATCTGGCCGCGGTGCCCCCGACCGCGATCACGGACACTATCGATGCGACGTAAATCGGTGTCGCGGCCCGAGAGGGGGAATCCGTGGCGTTTCTCGATGAACTCGAACGACGTGCCGCTGGCTGGGTCGATGACGGCCTGATTTCGGAGGATGAGCGCGCGGGGATCCTCGCGACTGTGCCAGGATCTGCTGGCGCCGGATCGCGCCTCGTGCCGATCTTCTCGCTGATCGGAGCGGCGCTCGTCGTTCTCGGTGTAATTCTGGTCGTGTCGCAGAATTGGGACGAGATTCCGCGTGCGACCAAGCTCGTCTCGGGGCTCGTGCTGCTCGTCGCGACGTTCGCTGTCGGGTACTGCCTGCGCTTCGGACCGCCTGCGCGAGCTCGCACCGGCGAGGGAGTGCTGCTCACGGGCAGCGGCATCTTCCTCGCGAACCTCGTGCTGCTCAGCCAACAATACAACATCGACTTCAACCCATCACCGCTACTGCTGCCGGTCGTAGTCAGCACAGCTCTACTCGCCTACGTGCTTGTCTCGCGGCCGTTCATCCTTGTCGCTGCGGTGCTCGCTGTGTTCTGGCTGACCTTTGAAACTCAGCACAAGGGCTCGTCGATTGAGACCCGCGACGCGGCCGCCTTCCTGATCGTCGCCGGCCTCGGCGTCTGGTTGCTTATCGCTGCCGAGGCCAATTGCCGCTTCGGTTGGGAGCTATTTTCGCGGCCGCTCCAGGTCGCCGGGACGGCAACGATCTTCGTCGCTGTCTACTGGCTCGGCTTCTATCGCCACTTCGACGTAAACGACGGCGTCAGCGCGCTGCCAGGGATCGCTTTGCTCGCCGTTCCGCTCGCGCTGGTCGCTGCTGGGCTGGCCGGCAGCCTCCTTCGGACGGAGACGCGGTTCGGCTGGCGCGCGATCGCGCCCTCCCTCCGCAGCCCGGTCGTCGCTACCGCCGCGACGCTGACCGCTTTGCTGTTGTGGTCATTCATCGTCGCGACAAACCCCCGAGCTGACACCGAAGATAACTTCATCGTCTACACCGCCGGGTTTTGGCTCATCGGCCTCGGACTCACCGGGTCGCAGATCTGGCTCGGACTCGCCCAGCGGCGAGAATGGTGGATCAATGCCGCGCTCGCGTATGCCGGTCTCTTCACGCTCACGAGGTACTTCGACTTCTTCAGCGACTACTCCCAAACCGGGTTCGTCTTCGCCGGTGCGGGGCTGCTCTTCCTCGTTCTCGCGTTTGTCCTCGAACGCGGTCGCCGCGCGCTACGCGACGAGATCACCGAGGGAAGTGCAGCGTGAGCTGGTCACAACACCGACGGCTGCTCTTGTTCGCAGTGCTCGTCGCGGTGCAGGCGCTCTTCATCCTCGGAATCATCGTTCGCGAGGAAGGACGGCTCGGCGGCCTCGAGATCGTGCTTGAGTCGCGACCCGTCGACCCGCGCGACCCGCTCCGAGGCGACTTCGTCGTCCTCAACTACGCAGCCGAAGACCTGGGACACCTCCAGGCGCCGCAAGTCTCCGAGGGCGCAACCGTCCATGTGCTCTTCGAGGATCGCGGCCGCTTCTGGGAGCCGGCCGACGTGTCCGGGTTCGGATACCCACCGCGCGAGGACTGGGGCGACGATCAAGCGTGGGTTCGCGCTCGTGTGGAGTCGAGCGACCCGCTCCGGGTGAGCTATCCCAACCTCGGCAACTACTTCATCCCGCAGGGGACGGGCGCCCCACCGAGGCCGCCAGAGGTGATCGTCTCCGTATCGGACGACGGAACGGTGCGTATTAAGCGGCTGGAGATAGACAGCAACAGCTGGCCCAACGAGACGGTCGAACAGAGCCAGGCAGCTCTGCAGCCAGCGCGAGAACCACCGGCGACACCGAGCCGCCGCTAGTCCTCGAGCAGCCTGAGCAGGCTGCTCGCACCCTCGACGGTTACGCCGCGAGCCGTGATCCGGCGTCTCAGCGCCGCGTCCGAAGTGACCACCACGACGGATTCAGGCGCTTCGTGCGCTTTGAGCAGCTCCACAATTTTGTCGTCGGCACCGTGTGGTCCGCGGCGCTCGGCGAACGCCATCTCGATCGTCTCGCTTTCGAGATCGGAGACCGTGTAGCCATCGAACACGACGAGCATCGGCTCGTCGTGTTCGATGCGTTCCAGCTCTGACACGAGATCGCGCATCGCCTGCTCGCGGTCACGCCACCAGCGGGTCTGCGGGCGCGAACCAATCACGTTCATGCCATCGACGATCCAGAGCGTCATTACGCCACCATACGCGGCCCGCGGGCCTCAAATCACAACAGACGGGCCAGCGGCCCGCCTGTGTTGGGAGACAAGTCCGGGTCGAACTCAGCTATCGCGCGACCTCCAGATCGCTCGAGACACCCTCGGTGCCGAACTTCGACACCATCCTCATCAGGAGCACCCACAACCCGTCGATATCGACATCGCCATCGGTCTGCAGCTTCAGTAGCCGCATACCGTTCACCACCGAGAGCAGCAGTTCGCCCATCGCCCGCGGGTCCACGGACGGATCCAGTTCGCGAGCTTCCTGTGCAGCAGCCACGAGCATGGAGAGTTGGTCCCGCACCGCCGTGATCATCACGGCGACTGCCGGGCCAAACTCCGGGTTCCGCGGCACCACGAGTACCGACTCCAGAACGAGCATCGTCGATTCGCGCGATCCTTCGGCGTCGAATTGCCCGAATACATCGTCGCCCATCGCGAAGAGCGCCCCCACCCGCGAGGCACTGGCTTCGTTGATGGCTTCGAACTTACTGCGATCTTCAATCTCGCAGTGCTCACAGACCGCGACGATCAGCGCCTCTTTGTTCGGGAAGTAGCGGTAGATGTTCCCGGCGCTGACGCCAGCCGCCTTCGCGATCTGCAGCATCGAGGCCGCGTCGCAGCCCTTGGCGATAAACATCTCACGGGCAGCCTCGAGAATCTCGGCACGCCAGGCCTCGAGAAACTGCTCGCGCAGCCTGGAAGTGAGGCTAGCCGGATCCGCAGAACGGTCGGCGACGACGTCGGTCGGCATCCTCACGTTGATCACCCTGTTCGCCATCGTTGGCAGCGGGTCGTTCGCCGAGACGCGACGGCGCGTCTTCGGACAGACCACCCGCATACGAGACCTCGAACAGCGGGTCGCAACACTCGAGTCCGCGCTGAAACGCGCACGCGCTGCGGAACTCCCGCTGGAGATCGAGGCCGCCCGGCTCGCCGAAGAGATCAACCTGCTGGAGCCGGAGCGACGTGATACGCCCTCGCGATCCACGACAGCGCCAGCCGCCTCGCAGAGCACAGCCACGGCCAACGCACCCAGGCGCCAGCCAATCGCGCGGCCACTGACGCCCGTTTTGGCGCGACAGCAGCGGACTCAGACGCGGGGGAGCCGACGGACCTGGAACTCAAGTCCCACCCGACCCCGATGAGACTGAGGAAGATCGGATTGCCTGCGAGTAACTCGAAGCCGAAGAGCGCGAAGCTCGCGAGGAGGCGGAACGCGTGAAGCGTGAGCGCCTCGAAGCCGAGGCCAAGCAACGGCATGACGAAAAGCAGCGTCGCAAGGCTGAGCACGATCTTCGGCGTGGCGTCCGCGACGCGACGCCGAAGATCGTGCTCAGCGCCGGCGGGTCGAACCGCGAGGCCATGACGGTCAACGTCGAGGTGACGAATAACCTAACACCGAAACACGCCGAGATTCCGGTGCTGAGCTCTTCGTGGGCCCAGACGCCCGCGCCAGCGACCTTCGAGACTCAGCGCAAGGACGGGCTCTCCGAGGAGCGCTGGCCGAAGCACTCGAGGGACGGCGCGATGCCAACTTGGGGCACGTACCAGGACTCGACCGGCCGCAGCTTCGAAGCGCCCGAGCATCCGCCGACCGACGAGGTCTCCTGGATCGTGGTCTCTTACGGCCGGCGGAGCGGCTTCCACCTGGCAGCGGTTCGAAGTCGGTGGAGCCGGCGCACTGTGGCACGTCCGTCAGTCAATCGGCGACCCGATCGTGAACGAGGCGGCCGCATGACTCCGCAGTGAGGCCGCCTAGCCCTGCGGAGAGGTCGCCTCGCTTCGCTGGCCGCTCGCCGCGAAGAACACGAGGACGCGCAACTCCTCGGTGATGTCGACGAAGCGGTGTTCGACGTGTGCCGCGACGTACACGACTGAGCCGGCCTGGACAGCCCGAGTCTCATCCTCGACCACGATCGACGCCCGCCCGCTGAGAACACTGTAGACCTCGTCTTCGTCGTGCGGCTGCTGAGTGTCTTCAGCGCCCGCGGGCAACACGTAGAGTCCGCTACTCAGATCGGACACGCGTAGGAATTCCAGGTATCGAGATTCGCCTGTCGCCTGCTGCTCGCTCAGTTCATTCAGCTCGAACGCGTCCATCTGGCCCCCCCCCCCCCCCCCCCCCCGCCCCCCCCCCCCCGCCCCCCCCCGCCCGCCGGCGCCCGGGCGGCGGCGCCGCCGCCCGCCCCCCGCTCCTGGCCCCCCCCCCGGGGGCGTGGC
>Ga0115002_10005258_pt1 | contig 15327 bp, 13 predicted proteins | sample ArcticOcean_MG_C_8_FD_89576 | JGI IMG/M metagenome (GOLD analysis project Ga0115002, IMG submission 89576) | Marine microbial communities from western Arctic Ocean - ArcticOcean_MG_CB11_86 | ecosystem: Environmental > Aquatic > Marine > Oceanic | place: Arctic Ocean: Canada Basin | collected... | reverse complement strand
TCGCCGTTGCACACGGCCCTCCGGTGCCCACCGCAACCGTTGCACCGTCTTCGAGCAACCGAGACGCCACACAAATCATCAATTCCATCGCATTATAGGCAGCCATTACGCATCTCCCACATTCAACTCTTGCGCGCGCAAAATCGCAATTCGTTCCTCACCCCCACAGCGTGTCAAATATTCAGAAAAATGAGACACGCCATAAATATGCTTCTCCAAAAACGCGTCGTATTGCGCCTCATCTGCCTCGACCGCCATCCACACTTTTAAGTGATCTTCATCAGAGAAATATTCACCCGGCATATTGCCCGGATAGGAACCAAATGGCACATCACAAACCGCATCTACGCAAAACGACGGGATCACCGTATCATAGGGCCGTTCTCGAATTGCATCGGTCGTCACAATTTTCTCAGCAGTCACAATCACGCGCTTGGATGCACGCGCCAATTCCAAATCGGCCATCGTAATACCATAAATCCTACAGTTGCCATAACAATCACTCTCGTGCACATGAATCACCGACACGTCGGGAGACAACGCAGGAACCGCCATAACCTTTTGTCCGGTAAATGGGCAATCAATCTCTTTGGCGGCACTGTGTTCAAATGTATCTGTGCCAAACATTGAACGCACAGGTAGAAACGACACCCCCATTGCCGCGGCCTGCAAGCGACACGCCAATGCGTAATTCGTCCACTCACACACGTCTACCTCACCGCTTTGCATAATGCGTCGTGCTTGTGGCGACAATCCACGCGCTTCCAAACCAACAATATAAGCAGCGTCTACACGTGCCAACACCTTTTCGCCACCCCGATTACCCGCCGCCAAAATCTGAAAATCGTGCGTGGTGGTGTGCCCCGCAAAACCCACATCGCACTTCTTTTGCCGAACAATTTCATGCAAAGCAGCCGTCGCAATGCGATTCGTTCCAAACCCGCCCGAACCCAAATAGTCTCCATCGTTCACAAAGCGCGACACTGCCTCTTTCACAGACATCACCTTATCTGTGAGCGCAACCTTCTTATTGCGAAAAAAGGCACGCGCTTCGTCGGGATCTGGATTCATGAACAAAGGTCCATTCCCCGACCTATTCATCACCAACCTCACGTTTAAGTACATCTAAGAAACCAAGTAGAACACGATCTCGCTGTGCCAAAACACGATCTAACTCATCTTCCGAATAAGAATAAAACCCTTCACCCGTCTTTGCGCCCAGTTTTCCTTGTTCGACCAAATCCTTTAACACAGATGGCGCACGCTTATCAGCATTCAAGTCGGCGAACAAATAGTCACTAATTGCACAAAACACATCCAAGCCACCCAAATCAGCTGTGCGCAAGGGGCCTAACAACCCATATCGCAAACCCGGCCCTGCGGTCATTGCCAAATCAATATCCTCGGGTGATGCAACACCTTCAGCCATTAAATGCAACGCTTCGCGAACCACTGCATATTGCAACCGATTGCCCACAATACCTGGAATGTCGTGTTGGACCAAAATTGGTTTTTTGCCCAATGTGTTGCAGACCTTCATCATATGCTCTGCCGTTGCATCTGACGTGCCATCACCCTTGGTCACCTCAACCAACGGCACTACGTGCGGCGGATTCCAAAAATGCACACCCACCACTTTATCGGGGCGCTGAGTCGCCGATGCAATCTTAGAAATAGACAGTCCAGAGGTATTCGAAGCCAATATTGCTTCCGGAAAACATAATTTATCAAACTGGGCATACATCTCCTGTTTTACAGCCAAATTCTCAGGAACGGCCTCCATCAAAATGCCAACACTCGAACAGGCTTCCGCCAAATCCGTTGTCAGTCGCACACGGCCCAAAGCAGACACGGCATCTGCCTGTGACACATGCCCAACATCCACCAACGTTTGTTGCGACTTTTTCAAACTGTTCAACCCCTTCTCCAACGCTGCTTCATTTGTATCCACAAGTGTCACCTCATACTCACCCCGCGCAAATTCACCCGCGATACCCGCCCCCATCAAACCCGCACCAACCACTGCAACCTGATTGTCCATGAACATATCTCCTTAAATTGCTGTCCAACCCCCGTCAACCAACAGCGTGTGTCCTGTGATCAAATTAGCCGCCGGACTTGCCAAAAACACCACCGAACCCACCACATCTTCGGGTTGCCCCACACGACCCAGAGGAATGCGTTGCAACAAATCTGCACGAATCGCCGGATCATCAAATGTCGATTGCGTCAGCGGCGTGAGGATAAACGTGGGCGCTACGGCATTTACATTAATTTTGTATTGGGCCCACTCCAGTGCCAACACCCGCGTCAAATTCACCACACCCGCTTTGCTGGAACAATAGGCTGCCCGTTTGTAATACCCAATCACCCCATTTTGCGAAGACATATTCACAATCTTACCGCCACCCGTTTTAATCATCTCACGGGCCACCCGCTGTGACATAAAAAACAACCCCTTTAAATTCACATCCATCACCCGATCCCAATCGGCCTCAGTCACCTCCAAAGCATCTTTGGGAATATTCACACCCGCATTGTTCACCAGCACATCCACACGCCCAAAGGCTTCCATCGCACGCGTCACCGCCGCATCAATGCTGGCCATATCGGGCAAGTGCAATGCCACAGGCAACGCACGTTTTCCCAAAGCGACAATCTCATCACACACCGCAGTCAAGTCATCCATTTTATCAGACAATTCACACACCACACAATCGGCACCCGCTTCAGCCGAAGCAATGGCCACGGCACGGCCAATGCCAGAACCCGCCCCTGTCACCATCACCACATTGTCATCCAATCGCATACTCGGCAACATGAAAACGTCTCCTAAGATTGCCCTCTAAAATCGTGCCAAAAACGCATCACCAACGACCAAGCCAATAATCGAATCCCGAGCACATAAAAACATCCCCCAATCACACAGCCACCCATGAGAGCGAACAATGGATCAGTACTCAGTGCAGGTTTCAATACCCACAAAAGCACACCCAACAAACAAGTGATCAATGCCGGGCGAACCAGAACATCCACATAATCTGCCCAAGAAATAGCAATCAATTTATTCACAAGAAATTGTGTGACAATCATGGCCAGAAACGCCAAAATCGAAATGGCAAACGCAATACCATCTAACCCATATTCCACACCATAAGACAATGCCGGAACAAACACAATGAGATTGATGACCGTCCAACGAAACGACCAATTGGCTTTGCCTTTTGCAAAAAACACAGACCCCACAACCGTACCAACGGCTTTTAGCATGCCGGCAACAATCAACAACCGCAAAACATTTATGACCGATAACATTTCGTTCCCTTTAACCACCCACAAAAATTCCGGTGCAAATACAAAAGCTCCCGCCAGTATAGGCCAAGCGCCCAGGGCAATCATCCCCACCGTTCTCAAATAGGCACGGCCCAGCGCAGCATCGTCATCTTGTACCTTAGCAAAAGCAGGAAAACACACACGTGTCAAAATTTGTCCCGCACGTGTTAATGGTGTCATCGTGTATTGATACGCAAACGTATACAAGGCATTGGACACGGGACCCAATAGTATGAACACAAAATAAACTTTGTCGAGATTGTTGTTGACATAATTTACCAAATTGGCACCTGTTACATTCAACCCAAATCCCAACAGCTGTCGCAAACTTGTCCACTCAAAAACCAAACGAGGCATCCACCTCGCCGAAATCCAGAGACTGCCCAACAACACAAATTCTCGCAAAACAAAATTCCAAACGGCACTTTCAATACCATACCCAAACGCCAACAGACCAAGCCCAATCACTGCAGCAAAAAACACGGAAGAAATTTCGCTCACAGCAATAGAACGAAAACGCAAGTCCCGCGCCAAACGTGCGCGTATTACACCCGAAACAGAGGCTACAGGAACAATGAGCGCCATAGGTTTTAATACACGAATAAAAGCACTTGCATCAACACCCGTTGCCCAAACAGAGACCCAATGCCCCAGTGTTTCCGCATAAAAAACAAGGCCGCCATACAATAGGCCACCACATAACAAACACGCCCAAAATGACGTGCTAAATTGTACTTCGGTTGCCTCTTGAAATTTCACCAAAGCATCATTTAAACCCAATGCACCAAACAGAGGCAAAAACAAAACCACCCGCTGTGCCCAAGTGAAATAGCCCATATCTTTTAAAGCCAAAACCTTGAAAAAAATGAGTGTCACCACCAACTGAGCCGCAATCCCACCGCCTGTCCAAAAAGCACCCCGCACGGCCCGCGTAGCCAAAGATTGCTCGCCCACAAGACCAGCAGCCAAAGAGTCTCTCATCTGCTTAACATCCTAAACACCTCAAACCTTTTTAAAAGCACCATGCGCAAAGGCCCTGCACCGATGGTACCCGGAGCAGGGCGCTTAGAGTTGATATAGAACAAATTTTAATTTTTTTATAAACATCATCTCAATGATTACCAAGAATGCATATGGTGCCCACGACCCGGAAACCAAATTTGGTCCACCATATAAGAAACAAAAACAGCCAAAGCATATCCCACCAACATCCCAACAAAAAACGGGCGACTGCGTTTATAAAGTGCTGCCCCACCAACACGTAAAATAATGGTCTTAACCGTCCAAGCGATCAAAATAGACATCGTGGAATGCATCGCATGACCAACAGGCACAATCATGCCCATAGGGTGCAAGGGCCACCAAGGAAACTGATACCGCAAAAAACTCATGGCACTAAAAATGGCAGCACCTGCACCAATAAACAAATACCGCTCGGGTTTGTATTCGGGCACTTCTTTTATCGCATTGACCAACGCATCATAAACCCTTGGAGGATACGCAGCAAAGGGCAAATCATGGAAATTGTATGCCCCAAATGAATAACTCCAATACAGGGTCAACGCAATGCCACTCCCAACCCCCGCCACCAGTGTCAAAATCACCGTGCCCAACAACCGCCCTTTTTGTTGCCCAATCAACTCACCCAACTTGGCAATGTGTACCAAAGGCACCATAAACATCGCCTTGCTCTGCCCGCGAATGGCCGAAAACAAAGTAAGAGATGTTCGTGCACCCGATGAATAATCACCCGGATGAAAAAACAAATCGGCAATGCCAGCACCACTGATGGGCATGCTCATATAGACCACACCCGTTTCGGCAATGACGCGCGCCAAACCAATATAAGCAATGAACAACCCCAATGTCACCGGAATGGAAAACTTCCACTCCAACCCCATTGTCTTCAACCACAATGCCAAAAACAACACACTCACGAGCAAAGATATCACAGCCGTTCGGTGGGGCATCAGCTCTTGAGAATCATCAATCGCGTCATCGTTGTGAAGTGCTTTTTGAAAGACCTCCTTCAAATGATGTCGCGCGGTCCAAAACATCCACAACACCATAGCTACAAAAGCACCGGCACTTTGCAAACCCGACACCGCGTCACCAGGTCCCGTTTTGGCCGACAGCGTAAATCCAATACGGCGAAAGAACGCAATCTCACCCATATACAACACATGAAAAAACAAAATGGAAAACAACAAATCGACATTGGCAAAATAGGCAAAACCAATGGTAAAAAAGTTCACGCCCGTATGTTGGGGAGGAAAGAACCGTGCAAAGTAAAACCACCCCTGCCCCAACCAAATAATGGGAATGCCCGGATTAAAGTAGGATAAAATATTCCACGCTTTAATAAAGAATATCAAACCACAGCCGATCCAAAACAGTCGGTTGTGCAAGATACCTTCTCCCGGAGGCGCATCGGCTGCCGCTGCCAATTCAACAGGGGGACCCAAAACAGGGTAGGCCACACGCTCGTGCTCGGCCCATTGCTTGCGCAAAATACTCGCCATAGCCATAGAACCCAAGGTGATGGCCCCAACCGCACTCAACCACCAAAAAAGCGGCACCACCCACACATCCCACGGGATCACCTGCCCTGCAGGCAGTCCCTCATACAACCACTGCATGGCGTGGCCTTCATTTGTTGGCATCAACCAATCTGACAAATGCGGATGAATATATTCTGCCCACTGGTTTTCGGGTGTGGCCAAATAATAGGGCGCCGAAACCATGCCTAAAAAAAAGCTCGTTAGGCCATATGCGGGCACCGCCGCGGCCAACAAGCCCATAACCAACACCACCAACAGCTCACTTTGGCACAGGGCCCAAGTGGGTAATACCCAACGCACCGCCTGGTTGCCCAACACCACCAACACAAACGTACACAACAACACCATCGGAAAATGACTGATATTCATCCGAGATGTGTGTGCCAAATATTCGGCGTGCGAATTCCAAAACACAATCCACAAAACAATACCCAAGCCAAACACCAAAGCACGAAACGTGACACCTTCGCCCTTGGGCACGACATGCTCGGAGATCACTTTGATGTCTAACGACTCAGCCATCTAGGAATCCATTACTTGAAATGTAACCAGTGCATCAAGATAATTCAAATCGAGAGGTTTGGTCACGTAATCAGCAGCCCCTTCAGCCATAGCTTCACTGGCAATATCTTTGTCATCAACCGCAGTAATCATAATGGCTTTGATATCGGGGTCAACACGCTTAATCCGCCGCAAAACCTCAACACCGTGGACCCCTGGCATCATAATGTCTAGCAAAGCCAACTTGGGGTGGTGTTCCTGCACAATGGCAACCGCATCATCAGAGTTATGGGCCATATAAACGGTATGACCTTTTAAACCACCAAAAAAATCTTGCACCAATTGACAAATATGTACGTCATCATCTACAACCAAAATTGTTGCCATACACTCACTCCAAATCACGCGCGCATCTGAATCCAAAACTTGGATCGCGCGTTTTTTTTACATTGCCAGGTCTGTGCGTACACCGCGCAGCTTGTGCATTGCTATACCAAGCCCCACCACGTAAAACATGTTGGTCCCCTTGTGGAGGGCCGTCAAAATGACCTTTCAAACGCTGTTGATACGTATCCCGTCCATACCAATCGGCACACCATTCCCATACATTGCCCGTCATCCCCAAAAGCCCACTTGCCCCCGGTGTAAGCCCATTCACTGCCACAGGTCCAACATCCAATGCCAAACCCGTTCTTGCCTTGTTCACATCATATGCCATCCCATACGCAAAAGCATATCCTTGCGCACCTCGACATGCACGCTCCCACTCGGCTTCTGTAGGCAAACGTTTGCCCATAGACTCACAATATGCATATGCCTCTTCCCAAGAGATATCCGTGGCTGGCAAACTGTCTCCAGCAAATGCGGGCCGATAATCTGGTCGATAACCACGAAATGCCGATACGGTCACTTCCGTTCGATCCATATAATACGGGTTGAGGCGCACCTTATGTTCAGGTTTTTCGTTATAAGCCCCCTCACCCCACCCCATCACAAATTCTCCACCCCGAATCCACGCCATGCCCGGCGGGCGCATCACCACATCAAGCTCCAACCTCTGATCAGGAGCCACCCAAATGGTGCTGGTATCTGTTTCATACCCAGGGCGAGACAGCTCTAAAAAACGATGCTCCGTTTTCTCAATCACAATGACCAAGCCCGTATCAACCGTGGTGCTCACCACACGCCCATCAAGGGATACCTGCACACCTGCAGGAATCGTGCGAATCACCAATATGCCAGGGGGTGGTTTGAGCAACCAATAAATCACAGCAACCGTTACCACCAGCAAGATAAAACCAATCAACGGCAGAGTCCATATTTTCATAAAAACCCGTGAACGACATAAAATGCCCGGCAATCAAAATCTGCCAATAACAGATTGATAGGCATATTCATTTTAGAGATGATCACGCCAGGAATACTTGGGTTCATATCCTAATAAATCACGTGCTTTTGAAATGTCCCAGCCCGTCGCACTGCCCGCAAATCCATCTTTACTCGGTACGCTTGCATAGCTCGAATCTGCCTTGACCTCTTCAACAGGCACATCCAGCCAATTATCCGCTGCAGACAAGTTAAACACAGTATGTCCAGACAAATCAGATTCCCAAAACTTGACACAGGCTTGTCCCACATCCCGCGCATCCACATAACTCCACAAACCACCAGCCTGACGCACAGCATTTTTACGCCGGTCGGGATAGATATCATAATTACCAGGAGATCTTACATTGGCCAAACGGAAACTGGCAGCACACAAATCGTTGTTCCGACAAAACATCTCGGCAATGTCTTCCCCCATCTTTTTCGACAAACCATACGGGCCTTGTGGGGCTGTAGGGTGCTTCTCATCAACAGGCAAATAGTCAGGTACCATTCTTTGCCCGTCTAAAAAACCATAAACCATTTCACTTGAGGTATAAATGATCTTTTTTACCCCACTATCTGCAGATGCTTGAAAAACATGGTATGTCGCAATGGTATTATTTTGAAATGTCGTCGCACCCGGAAAACCCGTTGGGCTGGGTATCGCACCAATATGGCACACATAATCGGCACCGGTAATGGCTTGATAAACTTCACCCAAATTTAAAAATTCCACAGGCCAATATTTCGCACCTTTAGGCAAAGGTTCTTTAGGCGGCACCTTGTCTATTGCCAGCACCTCATGTCCTGCGGCGACCAATTCTTGAACCGTCCACCACCCCACCTTGCCCGATCCACCAGTTACAACTGTTTTAGGCATAATCAACTCCTATACCGACACCCGTAATTAATTAAACCGAATCCCAAAAATGCTTTCCCAAATCCCCAAACAAGTCTGCCCGGCGCAGCTGATCATAACGACCATAAATAGGGCGCCTGGTAAAATCACACACGCTCGCATCTAAATCACAATCGGCCACAGCAATCGACCCTGCCGTGCGATCTGTCATTGCCAACAAGTCACCCTTAGGGCTTACCACACAAGAGCGTCCACTGTTTACCGCCGCTACAATATGCACCTGATTATCCACGGCCCGAGTTTGCACCACCGGTTCCCATACAGAACCGCCTTCACGTGCATCGCCCATATTCGAAAACAGAATCACTTTGGCGCCCTTAAGTGCCAAGACACGTGCCACTTCGGGGTAGTGCCCATCATAACAAATCATATAGGCGACCACACCAAAATCAGTATGAAAAATGGGCAATTCATTGCCAGGGGCACAACCACGCAGCAGCCCTTCGTTCAGTGTCAGTTGTGTCTTGCGATATTTGCCAACCAACCCACCGCTGCGATCAATCAAAAATCCCGTATTATAAATCGCTTCGCCCTGACGCTCAAGAATACTTGCGCCAATATAGGTGCCGCGTTCTTGAGCAATGGCCGACAACCGTTCCGATGTTGGCCCAGGAATCGGTTCTGCCCAATTTGTTGGGTCGCCAGGCAAACGCGTCGTATTGATCAATTCGGGCAAACAAATGAGGTCAACATGTCCGTCAATCGCATCGATGCGCTCGGCATAAAAATCGAGACATTGGGCAGGTGATTCTGGTTTTTCGGGGTTCCCTGATATCGCGGCCAAACGCACCCGATTTGTCGGGGTTTCCAAATGCCCCGTCAGATCAAATAACCGAACCTCACCCCAGCGCACCAATCCTTTGGCAGACCATGCCAAAAAGAGGCGAAGTGTTAACCCTTGGATAGCATCTTCCTGAACCCAATCAAAACACAACCGGTGCCAACCCTCTTTTTTACTTACAGGGTCTAATTGCCCATAAAATTGTTGATCGCCGTGGATCAAGATGGCCCGTACAGATTTTCCCGGTGCAATCACACCCGCAGTAGAAAAAGAGGCTTCGATGCGATAGTGTTGCCCACTTTTCAAATGGGGCAACGCCAATTGCCAACACCCACAAGACAAAGCATTGTCATTGCCCTGAATAACCAACACGGGCCGACCACCCAAACCACCGTGTGGCGCCACCTCAAATGCAGGCGCTATTTCTTCGCGGGGTGTCCACGAAGTCCACACAGTTGTGTCCAACATCAAATCATGAAAGGGCAACGGATCTTCAGGCATGAAATCCATCTCCACGGTTGCGCCCACCCACAAGGCGTCGTGTTAACAAAACGTGGGACTCTTCATATTCCACAACTCGAAACTTGTGCTTTTCAAACAGTGCAAAACAGGGCCCTATATGAGCATCACATACCACATCCAACACGCGCAAACCATCGGTGCGCATTTTTTCGACCGCCGTTTCCACCAACAAAGACGCAACCCCAAACCGTCGATGTGTCAGGCGCACACCAATGCCCGTAACGACCCCCAAGAACTCGTCCTGCCCCCAAAGCAGAAAACCGACAATCACACCGCGCTGTTCGGCAATTAGGGTGCCTTCTAGGCACACCTTTGGTATCGTTGCCCCGCAGTGCGCCTGAAAAAACGCACCACATTCACGGGTATCAAAGACCTCTTGAACCAGCGTGCTTAACGGGATCAAATCGGTAACAGTTGCAAGACGAATACACAAATGGGGCAACATAAAGAGTCATCAAAAGTAAGAATCACGAACCCTTATTCAGATATCAGATTCGTGATTCTTACCTTTGCCATTTTATTTAATTAGGCTTCTGCACGTTCTAAAAGTTCAATCTCATACCCATCAGGATCATCAACAAATGCCATCTTGCGTCCTTGAGGAAATGTTTCACGCCAATCGCCAGGCCAAATTTCAAGCCCGTTCTTTTCCAAAACATCGCAAAACGCGATCAAATCGGGCACACCAATAGCAAAATGCATCAAATCTTCTGGCACATTCAATTCGTAATCATCCGAATAAGTCAACTCCAAAGTGTGCGCATTACCTGGCAACTCCAAATGACATACCTGATTGCCTGCAGGAGACTTGTCACTTCGGCTTTTTAACAAAAAACCAAAATGATCGCAATAATACTGAATCGATTTGTCCAGATCGCTCACCCGAATGCGGGTATGCATAAACACAGCCATGAAAAGCTCCTTTTGATAAAACACGAATTAAGAATCTTGAATCAAAACCTGAAGCGCAGATTTTAGACTCTAAATTCTGAATTTTGAATTCTGTGATTTTTATAATCCTCAAAGATACATATGAACAGCACAAAGACAAGGGAAAAGACACCCACATACATGGAAGTTTCCATAACGCTACAGGAGTAAAAAAGCAAAAAAAATCAGGCTGCAAATGCAGGCCTGATACTTATTGAGAACAAGATCAACTAAAAAGGTTAAATTGGAGCCTCAGAAACATCATACACGTGTTCCGAGGGTGGGGCCAATCCCAAAGCCAAACGCACTTGATGCACCGCACGCCGATAATGATGTTGTACTGCACTTTTTGAGATCTCAAGCACCAAGGAAATTTCAGAATAGGTTTTGCCCTGTGATCGAAGCAACAAAACCTCATATTTGCGCCCAGAAACAGCCGTTTCTATCACATCTTTCACTTGAGCCAACCGAACAGGATCTGGCCGACTGGCCATCAAATGGCTAAAATGGCAAGGCACATCTTGCTCCTGAAGTGCATCTGATAACCGCGCAATGTCTTCAGGTGCAAAGGAGACCTCACGCACTGTATCGTATTTAATTTTTTTGTATTTCATAAGAGTATAATAAACAAGTATTTGTGGACAATATCACACATTTAAACGACCTCGGTAATTTAGCCTTTTAAAAGGTCTCTGGCAAGGAGAAACTGGCCTGAGTGTCTAAATTAACTAACCTACCGGCATCCAAATCCCTTGACGGATAAGTATTTATGCTTAAATAAACATATATACAAACATCTCATAAAGTATCCATTTAAGCCCCACGGGGCAGGAGTATACTCAAGTGATAGAGCTTTTTATTGTCGTCCTTGCTGTCGTCATCATATCAGCGACATGTTCGTTATTTGAAGCCGTCCTCTATTCCGTCCCCAGAAGCCACATAGAATCCCTCGCGCAAGCTGGCCAAAAATCGGGGCAAACCTTACGCCGATTGCGCGCCCATGTCGACCGCCCTATTTCTGCCATCTTATCTCTCAATACCATAGCCAACACAGGCGGTGCAAGTCTGGCGGGCATTATTGCAGGCAACATTCTTGGCAAAGATTCTATTGAAGAATATCTCTTCTCGGCAGCCTTTACCCTTGCCATTCTCTTGTTTGCCGAGGTTATTCCCAAAACCATTGGCGTGGTTTATGCCCGCCCAATCGCCACCTTTATTGCGCAGCCATTGCAAGTGCTCGTTTGGGTGTTTACACCCTTTATCATCCTGTGCCGTTTGGCTACGCGGTTGGTTGCCAAAGAACAGAAAGAACAAGACATTTCAGATGAAGAACTCATCTCACTTGCTCGCTTGGGCCGTCGAAGTGGTTCCATAGATCCCACAGAAGCTGGTGTGATCCAAAATATCCTTTCGCTTAAGTCCAAATCAGCAGCCGATGTGATGACGCCCCGTACTGTGGTCTTTTCATTACCCGAAGCGCTTACCCTTGAAGAAGCCCGAAATCAAAAAGGTTTTTGGGCACACAGCCGCATCCCTGTTTACAGCGAAGGTTTTGAAGATATTGTTGGCATCGTGCTCCGGCGAGACATGTTGGTCGCTCTAACCGACGACAAAGACAACCGCACCCTATCAGAACTCATGCGCCCCGTACATTTTGTGGCAGAAACCCATACTTTAGATCGCATCTTACAAATGTTCCTCGAACAACGCCAGCACCTTTTTGTTGTTATTGACGAATACAGTGGTCTATCGGGCATACTCACCCTTGAAGATGTGTTAGAAGAAATCTTAGGCAAAGAAATCGTCGATGAATCAGACCAAGTGACCGACATGCGCGAACTGGCCCGCCGACGCAGGCAACAAACCACACAGGAAAAAAAAGACAACAAGCAACCCTAATACAGATGATTTATCTATCGCCCGTTCAACTTATGCCATAAACCTTCTATTAAAACCGCCTTTGGGCGGTTTTTTTCGATTTAACAGACCTGAAACGCCAACCAAACACAAAAGAAACACCGCCACCCTATATTGTTCTATCTGACACTTGCCTAAAAACACCGACTTCTATACATTCACTTCTTCGGATGCACATCACATTTTCATCGGAGAGCTCAAAAACGTATGAAACCTTTATCAACCATTATAGTCAAACCCTCATTGCCTAAAGCCATCGAAAATTTAGAATGGTTGGCTTATAACCTGCGGTGGTGTTGGGACCCAGATACCATCGAAGTTTTTCGACGAATCGACCGAGAACGTTGGGAACAAGTCTATCACAACCCCGTGCGTTTGCTTGGGGAAGTTTCACAAGAACGCTTAGAACAACTCGCTGAAGACCCGGGGTTCATGGCCCATCTCAAACGCGCCACAGCTTCTTTAAAAACTTTTTTAGAGAACGAAACTTGGTTTGCACGCACCCACAAACACGAAGTAACAGACATGCGGGTGGCTTACTTTTCGGCAGAATTTGGTCTGTCAGAAAGTTTGCCCATTTACTCAGGGGGGTTGGGGATTTTGGCAGGGGACCATATCAAATCGGCCAATACCTTAGGGCTTCCATTTGTCGGGATGGGGCTTTTATATCAAAACGGTTATTTTAGCCAATACCTCAACAACGATGGCTGGCAACAAGAAGATTATAGAGGAAATGATTTTTACACGATGCCCGTGCAACGCGTTCAAGACGACCAGGGCAACGACCTTACCGTAACCGTGTCCTATCCCGATGGTGAGGCACGCGTACGCATTTGGCTCGTAAACGTGGGCCGTATTTCCCTCTTTTTACTCGATACCAATCTTGAAGAAAACCCTCCTCGCATCCGCGAAATCACAAGCCAACTATACGGCGGCGATGACGAAATGCGATTGCGGCAAGAAATTCTATTGGGCATTGGTGGCTTGCGTGCGCTTGACGCGCTCAAACAACGTCCAACCGTCTGCCATATGAATGAAGGCCATTCGGCCTTTTTGGCCATCGAACGCATTCGCCAGTCCATGATAGAAGATGGTTATTCCTTTGAACAAGCCACCGAAAGCACAGCGGCTGGCAACGTGTTTACAACACACACACCCGTGCCAGCGGGCCACGATGTTTTTCCACCAGCCCTCATCGAAAAATATTTCAAATCCTACGCCCAAGAATTAGGATTGTCTTTACCCGCTCTTATGGCCTTAGGGCAAGCAGACCCAACCCATACCAGCAGCGGATTTAACATGACCGTTTTGGCCATGCGCTTTGCAAGCTATCGCAATGGCGTCAGTAAATTGCACGGCAAAGTATCCCGTGAGATGTGGAAAGGACTCTGGCCCAACGTGCCAGAAGATGAAATACCCATTACATCCATCACCAATGGGGTACACATATCCTCACATATATCCCATCAGATGCGAAGTTTACAAGACAATTACCTCGGTCCACGCAGATTGGAAGAACCGCAAGACCAAACAATTTGGCAACTCATCAACGACATCCCCCCCGAGGAGCTATGGCGTGTACATGAACGACGGCGTGAACGCTTGGTCGCTTTTGCACGCACACGATTGCGTCAACAACTCCAACGCGAATCTGCTTCACCCGTCGAAATTGCCCGAGCCGATGAAGTGCTCAACCCGGGTGCCCTAACCATAGGGTTTGCCCGTCGGTTTGCCACTTACAAACGTGCAACACTCCTTTTTCACGACATTGAACGCCTTACCAATATACTCAACAACGAAGAACGCCCCGTACAAGTCATTTTTGCAGGCAAAGCGCACCCACGTGACCATGCAGGCAAAGAACTCATTCAAGAGATCTATCGTCTTACCCAACAAGAGCATTTACATCGAAGACTCGTTTTTATAGAAAACTATGACATGTGCGTGGCTCGTTATTTGGTTCAAGGCGTTGATATTTGGCTCAACACGCCTTTGAGACCATTAGAAGCCAGCGGCACAAGTGGCATGAAGGCGCTCGCCAATGGCGCATTAAATCTCAGCGTGCTCGATGGATGGTGGGATGAAGCGTACCAACTTGATGTGGGCTGGGCCATTGGTCACGGCGAAGAATATGAAGACCAAGCCTATCAAAACGAAGTGGAAGCCAGTGATCTTTATAACATTCTCGAAAAAGAAGCTGTTCCCCTCTTTTATGACCGAGGTGCAGACGACCTGCCACGGGGGTGGGTTGCACGCATGAAACATGCAATGAGTGCCTTGTGTCCCCAATTTAACACACATCGTATGGTACAAGAATACGCCGAACGCTTTTACCTTTCTGCGCATGCACGCCAACAAACGCTCTCGGCAAATAAGGCAAACCGAGCCATGGTCCTTGCCCAATGGAAACAGCGTGTCATCAAAGTTTGGCCACAGTTGCATATTCAATCTGTAGAAGCACAAGACCTTACGACCTCGCGTATAGGAGATACTTT